>Ga0123328_1003112_pt1 | contig 14381 bp, 17 predicted proteins | sample BioC12SIPDNA_2_FD_89702 | JGI IMG/M metagenome (GOLD analysis project Ga0123328, IMG submission 89702) | Anaerobic biogas reactor microbial communites from Washington, USA - Biogas_R1_A C12 SIP DNA | ecosystem: Engineered > Bioreactor > Anaerobic > Unclassified | place: Washington, USA...
CATACCGTATCTCGCCCGGCCGGATCAACCCCAAATCGTCGCGGGCGGCTCGTTCGACGTACTCGTCGGTCTCGACGAACGCGATCTGCTTTTCGAGCGCGCCGATCTCCTGCGCGATTTCGTCGCGGGCGGCGGTCTTTGCGCGGAGCGTCGCGGCGTCCGCGTTGAGCCTATGGGTGGCCACGAGGAAGCTCACTCCGAACACAGCGAACGTCAAAAGCGCTAGCGCAAGCCAAAACCTCGGCCTCGCGCGGTATTTCCGGGCCATCGAAGCGACACCTCCAGCTCTTTCCATACTGATGAGGGATTCGACACGGCCCGCCCGTTTCCTGTCACCGGAAAATGACTTTAATGAGACGAAAATTTGCGATGCGGCGGAAAAGCTGTCGAATTCCGCGCGAAAGCCTGACACAAATCGCCCGCGCGATCGGGTACGCGCCGGCGAAGTACAGCGTGAGCCCCGCGCCCGCTCCGAGGAACGCGAACAGCCGCGCGTCGCCGTAGTTGGAGACGGTGAGCATGTAGCCCAAAATCAGCGCCGCGCCCGCGCCGAACGCGAGGTCCGAAGTGAGCGTCAGAAAAAAGCCCGCCGACAGCGCGCGGCGCAGGAGCTTCATGACGCCGTACAGCACGCCCACGAGCACGCCCGCGACCATCATCGCAAGAAAGACCTTCCACTGGTCGACCGTCGAATAGAGCACTCGCGCCGCCTCCTACTGGAACAGCCTTCGGAACACGCCGCCCTCCTTCTTGGCGCGGCCGGAGTACTCGACGGTCGCGATCTCGCCCTCGACCACGAGCTGGCCCTCCTTCAGGTTCAGGTTTTCCACGTGCAGCCCCGTGCCGGTGATCGTCATCTGCCCGAGGTCGGTCAGGAGCACCACGAGCTGCTCGTTGAAGCTGTCCACATCCGACACCCCGGTGACGACGGCGCGCTCCCTCCCGGTCAGGCTCAGCGTGTGGCGGGTCGAAGAACTGTTCGGCTGCATGAAAAAGCCCCCTCTCATGGGCATTCTATGCCGAAGCGGGGGCAAAAATTAGTCGATGGGGGAGCCGGACTCCGGCCCTCCGCGCGCCCGAGGCTGCGGACGCGGCTCGAGGATGGGCGGGGCGCTCGCGGCCGATGCCGACAGCTCCGCCCGCAGAAGCGCGGCAATCCGTAAGAATCGTCGCAGTCGATCCTCCGCGCGGCAATGGTGGACTGTCCTGCTTTGGCAGCCCCCTACTTCCGGTCGAAGAACGGACTCTTCCCGTAGGCGGCGATCGGTATGCCGTGCCAGACGACATCGAACTCGGCATAGCCCATCTGCTGCGCGGCCTTGCCGACCGAGTACATGACGCGGCTGTCGAGCCGGTTGTCGGAGGCGACGGACGCGGCGGAGCCGAGCGCGATCCCCAGGTCGATCATGTTGAACGCGCAGCGCGCGCCGGCGGCCTCCGCCGCCTCGCAGCTCTCGAAGCCGCAGTGGCCGCAGACCTTGAGCCCCGCGCGCGCGGGCCGGGCGCCGATCAACACCAGCGCCTGCGCGCGGTCGACGTTCGCCGCGTCGCGCGGGAAGAACTGCACGGCGGGGTTGCCGGTCATGGCGATCTCGCGCATCTTGTCGGCGAGCGCGTGTTTTTCGTCGCCGGTCAGGACCAGCGTCAGTATGTTGTCCGCGCCCTTTGCCTTCGGCGCCGTGCGGGCGGCCGCGCACATCTGGGCGGCGGTCTGGAGCACGGCCTGCATCTCCATCTGGTCGGAATCGTACTTCACGAAAAACCCTCCTTTACAGCGTCGGCCATCTCTGTTCGCCCTCGAAGCGCGCGGCCATTTCGCGCGCCGAACGCACGATGTCATCCCCGAAGCCCATCTGCTCAAGAAGCGCGATCGCGTTGCGGGTCTGCGAGGGGCCGGGGCTCAGCCTGTAGTCAAACGTCACGCCGCGCTCGTCCACGGCCTCGCGGAAGTGCACGTTCGCGTAGCCCGGGAGGATGCGCGTCAGCTCAATGTCGTGCGTGGCGGCCATCAAAAGCGCGCTGCCCCCTTCCAGACGGCGCAGCACCGCCGAGGAGGCGGCGATGCGCTCGACGGTGTTCGTGCCGCGCAGTATCTCGTCGACGAACGCGAGCACCGCCCCGTCCCCCTGCGCGGCGTCGAGTATGCGCTTGAGGCTTCGCACCTCGGCGACGAAGTAGCTCTCGCCCGACTGCACGTCGTCGCGGATGGCCATCGAGCTCATCACGCGCGCCCGGCACAGCCGAAAGCGCCCTGCAAAGCACGTGCATATCGTCTGCGCGAGGATCGCGTTGATCGCCAGCGCCTTGATAAACGTCGATTTTCCGGACGCGTTCGAGCCGGTGACGAGCGTGTTCCGGTCCCATATGCCGTCGTTCGCGACCGGCGACGCGACGAGCGGGTGGACGAGCCCCGCGAACTCGACGCTCTGCTCGTCGGAGAACTCCGGCGCGCACACATTTTCCGTCTCCCGCACGGCCGCGACCGCGATCAGCGCGTCGAGCTCGCCGACGAGCGCATACATCTCGCGGAGCTCCTCCGCGTGCGCGGCGATCCGCCCGAACACCCGGCGCAGGCCGACCATGTTCAGCAGGAACGCGACCTTTATGTACTCCATCAGAAGCGCGGAGAGCTGATCCCTGCCCTCGTCCGCCGCGCCGCACAGCGGGGCCCAGCGCCCGATCGACCGAAGCCGGCGGGTCAGCGAGCGGATTCTTCCGAACTCCGGCCCGAGCGCCCCGGGCGCGGGGCGCCTCGAGAGGCGCCCGGCCGCCGAGAGCACCGTCGCGATGTGCGTGACCGCGCGGATTTCCCGCGACCAGATCGCGTCCGAGCGGTAGTGCGCCACGAGATTGACGCAGAAGGACGGGACGAGCCCGAGAAGCAGCGGCGGAAAGAACGCGCCCCCGATCAGCAGCAGCAGCGGGACGAGCGAGAGGATGTCGTAGAGGACGCCCGGCCGACTGTATTCCGGCCGGTAGAGGTACGCCGTCGCGCCGTGAAAGTGGCTCCTGCCCACGCGCAGAAGCGCCGTCTGCACGTCCAGCCGCATTTCCTCGTCCGTTCGGAATGCCCGGATGACGTCCTCCCGGCGCCCGAGCGCCTCCGGCGGCGCGCCCGTCTCGCGCAGCAGAGCGTACAGCACCTCGCTGCCCACGGCGCTCACGCAGGTGTCGAGCCTGCGGAACAGGTCGTTCATGTCGAGGTCGCCCCAGGTGATGTCGTCGACCTGGCCGCCGGGCGCGACCGTTTCCGCGCGCTTGCGCCAGTAGGCCGCCACGTCCTCGACGAGGTCGTCCTCCAGCCGCTTGACGGGCGACTTCTTTCCCCAGAGCGCCCTGAGCCGCGATCGAATCGCGCGCCTGCGGCGGACAAGCCCGTAAATAGCCGCGACGATGAGCGCGGCGGCGAGCGGCAGCCAGATCATCCTTGCCACGGCGTCCGGAGCCCCCCTTCCGCCCGCTACAAAAGCGGGATCATGTCCGACAGTCGGCCGAACGCGAGGTGCGGCTTGTTCGGATAGGATTCGAGCATTGCGGGCGTCGTCTCGCCGCTCATGACGAGTATCGAGAGCATGCCGCTGTTCAATCCCGTCTCGACGTCGGTGTAGAGCCTGTCGCCGACCATCGCGAGCGCCCCGACCGGGAGCCCGGTGCGCAAAAGCGCCGCCTCGACGATGCCCCTGTTCGGCTTTCCGACGACGAAGTCGGGCCGGCGGCCGGTGCTCGCCTCGATGAACGCCAGGATCGCGCCGATGTCCGGGGCGAAGCCGGTCTCGGTCGGGCAGTTGAAGTCCGGGTGCGTCGCGACGAACGGGAGCCCCGCGCGCACGAGGTCGCAGGCGGCGGTCATCTTCTTATAGTCGAGCGTCGTGTCGTAGCCGACGACGGCGATCTCGGGGTTTTGCATGTCCACCGGCACGCCGGCCTCGAGCATCTCCTCGACGAGCGAAGCGTTTCCCAATACGAACGCGCGCCTCCCCGGGTAGAGCTCGTTGACCTTCGCGGCGGTCGCCTCGCCCGAGGTCAGCACCTTCTCGCGGGGCACGTCGAGGCCCATCCGCTTCAGCCGCTCGACGTAGAACCGCGCGTTGTGCGAGGAGTTGTTCGTCAGAAACAGGAAGTCGCGCCCGGTCTTTTGAACGCGGTCGATGAATTCGAGCGACCCCTCGATGATCCGGTCTCCCAAATAGAACGTGCCGTCCATGTCGAGCAGAAAGCACCTTGCGTCCGTGAGGTTCACTTCTCGTCCTCCTCAAATTCGATGAAGCCGTCGCCCATGCGCCGAACCGCCGCGAGCGCGACCGTCGGATAGCCCGCCGCGCGCAGCTTCGAAAGCCCCGGCTGGAACGCCTTCGCGATCACCGCGCCGACGGCGGCGACCCTCGCGCCGGCCTTTTCGATCAGCCGGATCGCGCCGAACGCCGCCTCGCCGTTTGCGAGGAAGTCGTCGATCAAAAGCACGCTGTCCGCGCCGGTCAGGAAATCCGACTTCAGCGTCAGCAGATAGGTCTGGTTCTTCGTGAAGGAAAAAACTTCCGTCTGTATGATCCCCTCGCGCAATATGCTCGATACGGACTTCTTCATGATGACCATCGGGACGTCGAGCGCCTCCGCCGCCATGACCGCCGGCGCGATGCCCGACGCCTCGATCGTCACGACCTTCGTGATGCCCGCATCCCGGAACCGCTCCGCGAACGCCCCGCCGACCGCGCGCATGAGCTTCGGATCGACCTGATGGTTCAGAAACGAATCCACCAAGAGCACGCGCTCGGAAAGCGCGCGCCCGTCGCGGAGGATTCTCTGCTTCAAGAGCTCCATTGGAAATCCCGGCCTTTCGTACATGCTGCTAAAAACACGCATTCATTGTAGCGCACCCCGCCCATTTTGGCAAATGAAGAATTCATTTTCGCACCCCGCGCGCCCTTGACAGCGGCGATCCGCGCCGGGTATAATGTAAATACATGGAAAAATTCGTGGAAGGAATGGTGTTCTGATGCGGAAAATTTCACTGCTTTCCCTGGTGCTCGCGCTCGCTCTGGTTCTGGGCATGGCGCTTCCCGCGCTGGCGTCGGATCTGTCCGGCTACGCGGGCAAGCTCGTGATCCTGCACACGAACGACGTGCACGGCCGCGCCGTGTTCAACCCCGCGAGCGGCGTATTCGGCTACGCGGCGGTCGCGGAGCTCAAGTGGGAGCTTGAGGAAGCGGGCGCGTCGGTGCTTTTGTTGGACGCGGGCGACGCGTCGCAGGGCACGCCGATCGTAAACCTCAGCCAGGGCGCGGCGGCGATGGAGTTCATGAACGCCGTCGGCTACGACGCGATGACCCCCGGCAACCACGAGTTCGACTGGGGCTACGACAACGTGCTCAAATTGAAGGAGCTCGCCCGGTTTCCGATGCTCGCGGCGAACATCATCGACCGCGCGTCCGGCGAGACCGCGTTTGAGCCGCACATAATCTTCGAGGCGAAGAACGGCGTCAAGGTCGGCGTGTTCGGACTCGGGACGCCCGAGACGCTCACGAAGACGCATCCGGACAAGGTGCGCGGCGCGAACTTCCTGATGGGGGACGAGCTGTACGCCTGCGCGCAGGCGCAGATCGACCAGCTGAATGCCGCGGGCTGCGACCTGATCGTGTGCCTGGGGCACCTGGGCGTCGCCGACGAGAGCGCGCCGAACCGCTCCTACGACGTCATCGAAAAGACGACCGGCATCGACCTCTTCATCGACGGCCACAGCCACACGGTGATCGACGGCGGCGAGAAGGTCGGCGATACTTTGCTCGTCAGCACCGGCGAGTATTTCGGCTCGATCGGCATGGTGACGTATGACGGCGAGGCGCTGACGGCGCTGCTCGTCTCCGCCGCGGTCGACAAGGACGCGTACGCGCTCGGGCTGATCGAGTACGACCTCGACGACGAGATCTCCGCGCTCGTCGACGGCGTCGACAAGGCCGTCTACGAGCAGCTCTCCGTGCCGTTTGCGAAGACCGAGGTGCTCCTGAACGGCGAGCGCGCGCCGGGCGTGCGCACCGAGGAGACGAACCTCGGCGACTTCGCCGCGGACGCGATCCTCTGGGCGGCGAGGGAAGCCATGGGGGACGACGTCGTCGCGGCGGTCACGAACGGCGGCGGCATCCGCACCAGCATCCAGCCCGGCGACATCTCGATGCTCGACATGAAGACCGTGTTCCCGTTCGGGAATCAGGTGACGGTGTTGACGGTGACCGGCGCGGAGCTGCTCGAGGCGCTCGAGGCCGCGACGCACACGACGCCGGACGCGATCGGCGCGTTCCCGCAGGTCGCGGGCATCCAGTTCACAATCGACACGACCGTCCCCTACGAGCCGGGCGAGCTGTACCCGAATTCCACGTACTACGCCCCGTTAAAGCCCGGCTCCCGCGTGACGATCGCGACGGTCGGCGGCCAGCCGTTCGACCCGGCGGCGCTCTACAGGATCGCGACGAACGACTTCACCGCGGCCGGCGGCGACACCTACTACGCGTTCCGCTACGCGAACGCCACGACCGGCTACATGACCGGCGTCGCGCTCGAGGACGCGCTCGTCAACTACGTGCAGACGCAGCTCGGCGGCGTCGTGACCGCGGCGATGTACGGCGCGCCGCAGGGCAGGATCACGATCAAGTAACACACCCAGACCGTCGACAAGGGTGGCAGAACCGCCTGTTCAATCGAAATCGACGGCATGTACGTCGATTTCGTGCATTTTCCGGGAGCTGAGGCGGAGGAAAATGCTTACCCGTGCGGCCTTCGCCCGGAAATTTGTGAAAATTTTAGAAGGCCGCCCCCTATGCATCAAAAAACCGCAGTTTTTTGATGCACGAGGGACGCTCCCAAAGGGGGGGCGTCCCTTTGTTTGGAGGACGTATGCGCTATCGGAGGGAAATTACGCTCAGGGACGGGACGCCTTGCGTCCTGCGAAACCCGGCGCCGGGCGACGCGGAGGCGATGATCGCGCACCTGACCGCCGTCTCCGGCGAGACGGACTATATGCTTCGCTACCCGGACGAGTTGAACATCGCGGTCGGGGACGAGCGCGCGTACCTCGAAAAGCTCGAGGGGGACATGCGCTCGGGCATGATCGTGGCCGAGATCGAGGGCGGGATCGCGGCCTGCGCGAGATTGAGCGCGGTCTCGGAGCTCTCCCGTTTCCGCCACCGCGCCGAGTTCGGCGTGTCCGTAAGGAAGGCGCGCTGGGGCGTCGGCGTCGGCTCGGCGCTGCTGGAGGCGGTCATCGATCTCGCGCGGGAGTTCGGGTACGAGCAACTGGAACTCAGCGTCTCATCCGAAAACGCGCGCGGCATCGCGCTCTACGAGCGGTTCGGCTTCGAGCGCGCGGGCGCGATCGAACGCGCGTTCCGCTTCCGCGACGGGCGCTACGCGGCGGAGATATTGATGGTATTGAAGCTGTAGAGGGTTTACAGTTCCAGAAATTGCGCGAGCTCCTCGACGCTGTCGAACGCGTGCCGGGCGAGCGGGCGTATGCGGTCGCCGACCGCCGGGGCGGTGTGCGACCAGCCGGCGTAGGCGAAGTCGACGCCGCAGCGGTCGGCCATGTCCATGCCGGGCTTCAGGTCGTCGACGACGAGCAGTTCCTCCGGTTTAAGCCCGAACCTGCGCATCGTCTCCTCGAGCGGGTAGGGGTGCGGCTTGCGCTTTATCTCCGGCAGCTCCCAGCCGAACACGAGGTCCGGCTCGAACGCGAAGAGTTCCCTGTAGTGGCGCAGGATCACGTCGCGCTCGGAGTGCGAGACGACTACGACCCGCCCGCCCCGCGCGCGGAATTTCTGAAACAGCGCCGGGAAACCCTCGTAGGCGTCGGGGGTGCGCGTGTAGGTGTAGCTGCGCCAGATCTCCTGCTCGATCGCCATCTCCGCGTCGTCGAACCCGAGCACCTCGGTCATCAGCGGCAGTATGCCCGGGTCGAAGCTGTAGCGGACGAACTCGTCGAAGCGCATGCCCGCGCGCTCCGGCCGGAGCGCCTTCAGCGCCTCGACGAACGACGGGTAGTGGATCGCGGGCGAGCTCTTGACGACGGTGTCGTCGTGGTCGAGCACGAGGCAGCGGCGGCGCATCAGCGGACGCCGGCCCCGTACAGCAGCCCGGCGACCTCGTAGGCGCTCTTGGAGGTCTCAAGCAGCGCGACGCCCTCCTCCTCGGCCTTTTGGACCACGGCTTCGTCGAACTTCACGCCCTCGGCGGCGGCGACGCAGCTCATGTCCGCGAGCACCGCGACCGCCACGGCGTTCATGTGCGCCTGCACGGTGACCCACGCCATGCCCTCCCTGCCGCGCGCCATGACCCAGCTCAACAGGTCGCACGCGTAGCCGCACTTGACCTCGCGGTCCGCGTCCACGGTCTTCGTCACAATCGTCGCGCCGGTCAAATCGGCGAGCTCCCGAATCGTCATGATGCGTTTCCTCCGGTTCTATTCTCTCGTCGCCTCGGACATCTCGACCATCTGCGAGGCCATGATCCGCAGGCGCTCCTTCAAAAGGTGTATGCAGTTGAGTTCCGTCGCGTAGCCCTGCACGATGTCCTCGGCCAGCGCCTGGCAGGTCGGCGAGCCGCAGCTGCCGCAGTCGAGCCCGGGCAGCTCCTTGCGCAGCTTTTCGATGCGCGAGAGCTTGTCCATCGCGGTCTTGAAGTCCTCGTCGAGCCGCACGGTCTCGAGCGGCTTCAGCGGCCGGTCGAGGTACAGCTGGTCGCGCAGCGCCTCGAGCTCCTCGTCGGGAATCTTCCGCTCGGGCCGCGTCTTCGGAAGCATCTGCGCGAGCAGCCGGATGCGGTTTCTGGCGATGAACATGTTCTCAAACGTCAAAGGCCCGCCGACGCAGCCGCCCAGGCACGCGAGTCCCTCGAAATACTTGACCTCGGGCAGGCGGCCGTTCTCGATCTCCTCGAGCACGCGGATCACGTTGTCGATGCCGTCGACCGCGAGCGCCTCGTTGACGCCGACCGAGATCGCCTCGCCGCCGATGCGCGCCCAGTTGACGCCGAACGAGGTCGCGGGGAAGTGCGCGAAGTCCGGCTTCGCGGTATTCTTGCGCAGCAGGTCCGAGAGCACGCCGTAGACCTCGAGGAACGATATCGCGCCGTTGACGGCGGATGTCTCGTGGCCGAGCGGGTTGCGGATCGCGGTCATCTTCGCGGCGCAGGGCGTGATGAAGAAGCAGCCGACCTCGTCCTCCGGCACGCCTTGCGCCTCGCAGAACGCGCGCCGGGCCTGGATCGCCGTGACCTCCATGGGGCTCTTGACATCGACGATGTTGCCGATCAATTCCGGAAAGCGCGTCTGTATGAGCCGAACGACCGCGGGGCAGCTCGACGAGATCAGCGGCGTCGGGCAGTCGGGCTTTTCGAGCCTCTCCATGACCGCGCGGCTCACGATGTCCGCGCCGTGCGCGACCTCCGATACATGGTCGAAGCCCATCATCCGAAGCGCGGCCGGGATCAGCGCCGCGGCGTTCAAATCCTTGAACTGGCCGTAGAGCGCGGGAGCGGGCAGCGCGATTTTATAGCGGAAGCGGTTGATGATCGAGAGCGGGCTCGTGACCGCGCCCTTCGCGTGGTACGGGCAGACGCGTATGCACTCGCCGCAGTCGATGCACCGCTCGTCGATGATGCGCGCGCGCCCCTTGCGGATGCGTATCGCCTCGGTCGGGCACCGCTTCAGGCAGCTCGTGCAGCCGACGCACTTCGACACGTCCAGCGTCACGGAATGAAAGTACTTGCTCATGTTCCCGTCCCTTCGGGCGAGCGGAACCGCATGTGTATGCGCGTCCCGACGCCCATTTCGGATTGTATGGCGAATTCGTCCGCGTTGCGCTTCATGTTCGGAAGGCCCATGCCCGCGCCGAAGCCGAGCATGCGCACCTCGTCGGACGCGGTCGACCAGCCCTCCTGCATCGCGAGCGCGAGGTCCGGGATGCCCGGCCCGCGGTCGGCGACGTCGAGCACGACCGAGCCCGGCTCGACGGAGAGGTCGATCGTGCCGCCGAGCGAGTGGATCACGAGGTTCAGCTCGACCTCGTACGACGCGACCGCCACCCTGCGGATCAGCGCGCTCGGGACGCCGAGCTTCCGAAGCACGCCCTTGATCTTGCCGGACGCCTCGCCCGCGGTCCCGAACGCGCCGGCTTCGACGGCGTAGCTCTCGCAGATGGCCCCGCTCATGCGCGCCCCGTCCCCCCCGGGAGGCCCGCGGCGAACAGCCGCCCGCAGGCGTCGTAGAGCGTGAACGCGGTGCCGATGACGCAGATGCCGGCGTCCTCGGCCATGTTGAGCACTTCCTCGCCGGGCACCTTTCCGCGCACGAACACGATCAGCGGCACGTCGAGCAATTCCGCCGTGCGCACCGTGTGCGGGTTCGTCAGCCCCGTCAGAAGCGCCATCCGCTCCTTCGGGAACGCCAGCACGTCGCTCATCATGTCCGAGCCGCACGCGGTCATGATCTCCTCCTCCGGGAGCGGCCCCATCAGTACGCTCGCCTCGAGCAGGCCGAGGATTTCCGCTGCTTTCAAGCAAACAACCCCTTTTGTTATAACCCGTTCAGCGCCGTCAGATAGTCGATGTGGCGGAACGTGGCCTCCATGGTATTATACTTGATTTTGCCGGAAAGGGAAAGGGCTGTCCGGGAATTTTCCGAAGAGAGCACAAAAAGGGACGCCCGAAGCTGCTCCGTCAGCGAAAAAAGGCCGGAGCAGACGGCGTTTTCGCTCGCGCCGGGGATCGCGCGCAGGTTTCTCAGCATCTCGTCGAGCCGGCTCGCGGTCACGGCGATCAGCGTGCGCGCGGCGTCCGGGTCGATCTCCGAGCGGTCGAGCTGTAAGGCGATCTCGGCGAGCTCGGCCGCGTACCGGCGAAGCTCCGCCTCGGAAGCCGTCAGCGTCTCGATCTGCTTCTCGGTCGCGGTGATCCGGAGCCGCACCCTCGAAGCCGAGCGCGGGAACACGGTGCACGTCAGGTCCTCGGACTGCGAGAGGTTCTCCGCGACGCGCTTCGCGTCCGCCTCCACGGGGTATCCGGCCGCGAGCATCCGAAACACGCCGCCCTCCTCGTGGACGTACCCCGCCGCGCCGCGCTGGACGTAGCGGGCGGCCTCGATGCGCGCCTCCTCGGCGGTCGGGAATTCGCCGAAGCAGACGCTGTAGACCGCGAGCGGCTCGAACGACAGTTCCTTCGTCACGCGCGGCGAGCCGTCGTCCGACGCGATCGACGCCTCGGGCGCGCGCTCGACCTGCCCCAGCGCGATCAGATACACGCACAGCATCGTCAGAACCAGCGCGATCGCCCACGAGAGCGCGCTGGGGTGATCGCGGCGGACCCTTACGCGCTCCGGCATGCTCATCCCCCCTCTCGGGAAAGTGTATGCAACAGCTCGGCCGGGAATGAGGCGCCCGGGGAGCTCGTCCCGCAGCGCGCGCGCAGGTACGCGTTGTGGAGCTTCCGGGGAAGCTGCTCGTCCGTCCGCCCGATCTTCTGCGCGACGCCGAGCCAGCTCAGCCCGTCGATGTAGCGCCGGGAGAAGATCAGCCGAAGCTCCGGGTCCTCGATGTCGTCGATGAATTGATAGAGACGCGCGAGCTCCGAGAGGCACTCCGCGCGCATCGCCTCGATCCGCGTGCGTATGTCCGCGAGCTCCGCGCCGTACTCGCCGACGCGGTCGGACCGCCTCGAAAACGGCATGCCGGTGATCCGCCCGACGCCTCCCTGCGCGCGCAGCTCGAGCTCCGCCGCGCGCTGCGAGAGAAAATCCACCTCGCGCCGGAGGATTCGGAGCTTCCCGAGCCTCTTCGCCATCGCCCGCGCCCCCTCCGGCATCGCGCCCCTGTCGTACATCGCCATGTCCCTCCCGCAAAGTTTATGCCTTTGCATAAATACTACACCCGAACATATGTTCTTGTCAAGCGTTTTTTATGCGTTTGAAGAATATTTTGCCTTGACGCCGAGGCCGGGGCATGCTATGCTCATCGGGAGGGGAGGGGTTCGCGTGACGGTCGGAGAGCGGCTGGAGGAGCTGATGCGGCTTCGGGGCGTGCGCGCGAGCGAGCTCTCGCGGCGCGCGGGCGTGCAGCAGCAGACGCTGTACTCGATTTTGCAGCGCAGGAGCAGCCGCGTCGCGCCGGACACGCTGCGCAGGCTCGCCGAGGCGCTCGACGCCCCGGTCAGCTACTTCTACGACGAGGCGCCGCCGCTCCCGCTGCCGCGCAAAAAGGTGCCGCTGCTGGGCGACGTCGCGGCCGGGGAGCCGATCTTCCGCGAGGGGGACGGCGAGTCGGTCGAGGACATGGGCGGCAGCGACTACGCGCTGCGCGTCGCGGGCGACTCGATGGCGCCGCGGATTCAGAAGGGCGACATCGTGTTCGTCAAAAAGCGGCCGGACGTGCCCGACGGCCGGATCGCGGTCGTGATCGTCGACGGCGAGGCGGCCTTGAAGCGCGTCCACCATGTCGAGGGCGGCGTGCAATTGGTCAGCGACAACCCGGACTACCCCCCGATGCTCTTCACCCGGGAGAACAGCGACTCGATACGCATCCTCGGCCTCGCCGTGGCGATCCGGCGGGAGTTATAGGAGGACCTATGAAAAAAATCGTCTGCGTTTGCACCGGCAACACCTGCCGAAGCCCGATGGCGGCGGCGTTTTTGAAGCGCGCGCTGCCGGACCGGGAGGTCTCGTCCGCCGGGCTCCACGCGTCCCCCGGCCAGCCGGCGACCCCGGAGGCCGTTCAAGTCATGCGCGAACGCGGCATCGACATCTCCGGCCACCGCTCCCGGCCGTTCTCCTGCGGCATGGCGGACGGCGCGGTGCTCGTCGCCCTGACCGCCGCGCACGCGGACCGCATGCGCGCGCTGTGCCCCGGCGCGGTCGTGATCCGCTATCTCGGCGGCGCGGACGTGCCCGACCCGTTCGGCGGAAGTTTGGAATCTTATCGAAAAACGGCATTTCTGTTGGAATCTGGGGTCGGGGAGCTTGTAAACCGGCTGAAATTCCGGTAAAATGGGAGCAGCAACAAAAAGGAGGGTTCCACGCATGCCCAAGTATTGCATTGGCGTAGATTTTGGAACGCTGTCGGCGCGCGCGCTGGTGGTCGAGGTCGGCACCGGCCGCGAACTCGGGAGCGCGGTGATGAATTATCCGCACGGGGTGATGGACGAGCAGCTTCCCGACGGCACGAAGCTCAAGCCCGACTGGGCGCTGCAGCACCCGCAGGATTACCTCGATTGCCTCGGGCGGACGATCCCGGAGGCGATCCGGCTGTCGGGCATCGACGCGGCGGACGTCGTCGGCGTCGGCATCGACTTCACCGCCTGCACGATGATCGCCGTCGACCGGGACGGCGTGCCGCTGTGCTTTCATGGCGAATACAGGGGGAATCCGCACGCCTACATCAAGCTCTGGAAGCACCACGCCGCGCAGGACGAGGCGAACAAGTTAAATGAGATCGCGGAGCTCCGCGGCGAGGAGTGGCTCAAGCGATACGGCGGCAAGATCTCGTCCGAGTGGATGTTCCCGAAGATCTGGCAGGTGCTCGACGAGGCGCCGGACATCTACGATGCCGCCGACCGCTTCATGGAGGCCGCGGACTGGGTCATCATGCAGCTGACCGGCAAGGAGGCGCGCAACTCCTGCACCGCTGGCTACAAGGCGATCTGGCACAAGCGGGATGGGTATCCCTCCAAAGAGTTCTTCAGGGCGCTCGACCCCAGGCTCGAGAACGTCGTCGACGAGAAGCTCTCGCGCGACATCTACCCGATCGGCTCGAAGGCCGGCGAGATCACGGCCGAAGCCGCGAAGCTGACCGGGCTCAAGCAGGGCACCGCCGTCGCCGTCGCGAACGTCGACGCGCACGTGTCGCTGCCGCCGGCGGGACTCACCGAGGCCGGCAAGATGCTGATGATCATGGGGACCTCCACCTGTCACATCATGTTGGGCTCCGAGGAGCACATCGTGCCCGGCATGTGCGGCGTCGTCGAGGACGGCGTCATCCCGGGGCTGATGGGCTACGAGGCCGGCCAGAGCTGCGTCGGCGACCACTTCAACTGGTTCGTCGACAGCTGCGTGCCCATCGACTACGCGACCGAGGCCGCGAAGCGGAACGTGGACCTGCACCGGTTCCTGACCGAGAAGGCCGAGACCTTGAAACCCGGCGAGAGCGGGCTGCTCGCGCTCGACTGGTGGAACGGCAACCGCTCCGTGCTCGTCGACGTCGACCTGACCGGCATGATGCTCGGCATGACCTTGACGACGAAGCCCGAGGAGATGTACCGCGCGCTCATCGAGGCGACCGCGTACGGAACGCGCATCATCATCGACACGTTCGAGAAGTACGGCGTCAACATCGACGAGCTGTTCGCCTGCG
>Ga0123328_1003114_pt1 | contig 14370 bp, 16 predicted proteins | sample BioC12SIPDNA_2_FD_89702 | JGI IMG/M metagenome (GOLD analysis project Ga0123328, IMG submission 89702) | Anaerobic biogas reactor microbial communites from Washington, USA - Biogas_R1_A C12 SIP DNA | ecosystem: Engineered > Bioreactor > Anaerobic > Unclassified | place: Washington, USA...
CACCTATGTGTTGTCCACGGACTTCGGGACAGTGCACTATTTGTATTCGACGACGACCTATTCCAAGAAGCCGCTTCCCGTCGACGAGTGGTGTATCGGCGTCCACGAATTCATCGCCACGCTGGAGCCGTTCCTGGAACCCTGATTCCGCGTTCGAGGCACATCATCGGAAGGGGCTGTACGTTGGGTGATTTCGTCAAGCTCGATCTGGCTGCGATCGAGGAACTCGTCGGAATCTGCGATGAGATCATTACGGAACTGGAAGCGGCTCAAAAAAGGGCACGCTCCCTTGCCGATCCGAAGGGGTTCGGGGACTTCGAGTCGGCCAGGCAGCTCGCTGCGGGGTTCGGGCGTAAGGCCAATACCGTTCAGTTAGTTCGGCAAAATCGTGCATGTCGGCGACTGGGTGGGTTGTGGATGATGTTGATGGTGCGCGCGTTTGGCCGCCCACTTGAGAACCTTGCGCTTGACGACGCGGGGGTTGGCACGAAGTCGGCGTGCCGGGTTGACGCGGCGCAGTAGTTTGGCGATGCCCTGGTCCCACAGTCGGGCGATGGCAGTGTGGTTATGAGGGGGAAAAAGAACTGTGTGACAGTGATCTTCGGGTGATTCGCAGCGCGGCGACGAAGGACATCCGATCGGGATCGTGACGTCCGGCGGTCGCGGCGTCACGCATCAGGGTGCGGATGGCGTAGTGGCAGCACAGGTGCCCCCAGATTTCCTGCCGGACCAACGGTGGAGATTTCGACCGCAACACGGCGCGGGGCCCGCGTTGATGGGTTTTCAGTTCGTCGAAGGTGTTCTCGATTTCCCAGCGCTGGGCGTAGGCCAGGGCCAACTCCTGCGCCGGTGCGGCGGAGGGATCGAGGATCGTGGTCAGCAGTCGATACTGCTCAGGATTGTCCCGCCCGTCATCGAGGGTGTAGTCGATCACGCGCACCGTCAGCGGTGTTCGTTGCTGCCGCTCCTTGCCGGAGGTCGGGACGATCCGTGCCAGCCAGGATCCGTCGTCGAGGGTCTCGAGATGCCGAGGCGAGAGGGTCGATTTGACCCTCCACAGCAGGTCGGCGCCGGTCGCGGCGGCGCGGGTCCACATGTCGAATCCGTAGATGCCCCGGTCGGCGAGCAGCAGCATCCCGGAGTCGAGTCGGTCGATCAGTTCGTGCGAGAGCTCCCGCTCGGAGGTGCGGCACGGTCCAATCGCCGCATCGAGAACCGCGTGGGTGCCGCATTCGGCCACGGCCACCAACCGTGCCTGCGGGAATGCGGATTGCTCTCCGCGGCTCGAGGCCGGCCGCCCGAAGTGCTCGGCGTTGGCGGGTGTGTCGGGCAGGTCGAGGCAGGTTCCGTCCAGTGCCACAATGCGGCGTCCCGCGAGCCAGGAGCCGGGGGTGTCCGCGTCGGTGAGGGGTCGGGCAACACGGCGGAACAATGCCTGGATCGGTTCGTCTCCCAATCGTGAACGAGCTTGGAATATTGCTGATTTCGTCGGTGTGGACCAGGTGTGCGACCATCCGGACGACCACGACAGGCCGTCGGTGAGTTGCTCGAAGATGTCCTCGTAGGAACCTTCCGAATTCAAGGCCATCCCGATCGAGAAGTAGGCCGTCACGCGAGCGGTCAACGTGCGGCTGCGCTGCTCGGTGCGGCCGCATTCGGCAATCACTTCATCGACCAAGGACGCGGGAAAGACCTTGGTCAGCAGCCCTACCGACACCACATCCGACAACCGTCGATCCGAGGTCGGCTTCACCCATCCGCTTCGAGGCACGCCTCATTATAGACTATGAACCCACTAACTGAACGGTATTGCCTCAAAGGGGGGATCACACCGGCCCGTCACCGGTCGACCGCGCCCGCACCGGCAACAAACATCATGTGATCGTCGACCGGCACGGAACACCCCTGGCAGTGTCGTTGACCGGCGGAAACCGCCACGACGTCACCCAACTGATTCCGCAGGCTGTTCGCAGACCGAGGCTACGACTATGACAAGTACCGGAACCTGCTCCGCGAAAAGGGCATCACCCCGATGATCGCCCGCCGCGGTGCGGCACACGGTTCTGGTCTCGGCAAGGTCCGCTGGGTCGTCGAACGCACCTTCGCTTGGCTCTACCAATTCAAGCGTCTGCGAACACGTTCCGAGGTACACGCAGACCTCCATCAGGGTCTGCTCGAACTCGCTTGCAGCATCATTTGTTTGAGGCGACTGCGGAAGTCATTCTGAAACGATCAGTTAGAGCGGTCAGAGCTGCTGGCGTTAGCCTCCGTCGAGACCCGGTCCGGTCGGAGGTGTTTGGATCACCACAGCGGTGCGGGTGCGGTGCCAGCTGGATGCCAGCCGCGCAGGGTGCCTTCGGCGACTCGTTTGAACCGAGCGTTGAGACCAGGCGTTACGGCCTTGGGCGTAAGGCGGTAGGTCATCCCGCGGCAGCTTACGAGCGTTTCGGGCAGTTCATCGAGGCTTACAGTCAGTTGCGTGACGCGATCAAGGGTGGAGGTGAGGCGTTCCTCGGTGAGGAGTTCGAGATCGTCCGGCGTCTCCGGAGCGCGGAGGGTGACCGGTAGGGGCAGGACGCGTTCCGGGGGGTGGATGCCTGTATCGAGGCAGCACTGCGAAAGACAAACCCCGACGCTTCTTTCACGGATCTCGTCGGTGAGATCGTGCCCCGGTCACGGGAAGTCTGCGCGTCGGTCCGCGTGAGTGTGCGCGGACCCGTCACCGGGCAGACGGACCTCTCCGCGGCGTCGCCGCCGCGCGTTCGTGAGCACTCGCGACAGCTCGGCCTGCATCGTGCTCGACGATGCCGGTGACGCTGTCGTATGGGTGCCGGTGGTGAGCAGGTAGCGTCCGTCGCCCGCCACGTCGATCCACCCGACGTCGGCGATGCCGGTGGTGCGGCCCACCGCGTCGGTGACGAGGACGCGGATGTTGCCCCACCCGGATCGTTCCAGTGTCAGCAGATGCCGCAGTGCCCGCGGTCCGTCGTCGACGAGTCCGACCCGCACCGACCGGAAGTCCGTGGGTTCCGACAACTGTCGTGTGGGCGCCGAGCTCGACGGCTCGCGACCGGGCGTCGCGGCGGGGATCTCGGTGAGGACGGCTGAGGCGAGCGTGTCGGCCGACGTCGTCGTGAGGTCGATCGCGCGGTCGTCGCGTTGTACGGCGAGCATCGCGAGCGTGTCGCCGCAGGCGGCCCGGACCCGGATGTCGCGGTCGCCGTGCTGCCCGTACATCTCCACCGAGATATGACCGGAGTGCAGTAGGCGGATCGCGCGGTCGAGATGGATGTCGCGATGTGCACGGCACCAGTCATCGGCGGCGTGCATGTGCGCGGCATGCTCGTCCTCCCATTTCGCGGGGGTGCGATACCGCAACGGAAAGGGGAAGCGGTCGCCGCCGACAGCCGTCCACAGCGACAGGAACTGGTCGAGCGTGACGGTGCGGTTCACAGCGGATCCACCCCCAGTACCGGTGGGACGGTGTTCGGCAGGTCGCCGATCAGTTCGTTTCCGTTCTCGTTGGTGACGAGGTACCCGGAGTTCTGCCGGGTTTCGCCCGCGTCGTTCCGGCCGGGAGGAACCATGCCCGGGTACATGCCCATCGGGCGCATGCCGGTGCGGGCCGCGGTACCGGAGGACGGTGCGGTGGCGGGCGGGCTGGACGCTGCGGTGGGGACGCCGACACCACCGGTCGCGCCGGGGCCGAGCGTGGACGGGCCACCCGCGTGGCCACCTCCGTATCCGCTGCCTGCAGTACCGGATCCGGGGTGTCCGAGGGTGGAGCCGTACGGTTGACCGGTTGTTCCAGTGGCACCGGGAAGGGTCGATGCGGGCGCGGTCACGGCCGGATCGGTGGGTGCACCCTGCCCGGTGCCCGAACCGGATCCGGTGCCCGAACCGGTGCCGTCCGGTCGTGTGTCCGGATTTCCGCTACCGGTCGTGGCGGTGGTACTTCCCTGCGCCGACGGCGCCGTGCTGGAGTCCGGGGCGGATCCGGCGGACCCGTCGGCGGCGGTGGTTCCGCCGGACACCGATTGTCCCCGGACGGATCCTCCACCGGAATCGTCGTAGTCGGAGGTCGCCGTGCCGAACGGTGAAGGCAGGACCGGCACCTCGGATCCCGAATCCCGGTAGTACGGCTTGTACATGGTTTCCATCAGCCGGATCGCCTCCTGGTGCGCCTCCTCCGCGATGGCGGCTGCGTCGGCGCCCGATGAGGGCAGCAGCAGGATGGTGTCCGGCGTCGGTGCGGGCATCTGCGTTTTCACGTGCTCGGCGACGCTGGCGGCGAGCTCCGCCTTCGTGGAGACTGCCGTGCACGCGTTGAACAGTTCTGTGGCCGAGTCGTTCAAGAGCCGGGTGGTCGTTGCGGCTTCCGCACCGGCACCGCCCAACCAGCTTTCGAACAATTCGTACATCCGCGGTGCCCGGTCCAGTACGATCGTCGAGGCCGACGCGCCGAGTGCGCCCCAGTCCGTGGCGAAGGCGGACATCGTCTCGGGGCGGATCGACTGAGTCTGCTGCTGAATCTGGGGGAAGTCCCATCCGGGGAAGTGCTCGAACGTGTGGATGTAGTCGGGATCGAACCCGTTGTGCAGGCCGAACAGGAGAACCTCATACCGAACCTGGAGTTCGTGCAGCGTGGTAAGGGGCCCGCCGAGGGCGGCGATGAGTTCGTCGACGAAGGATCCGTTCTCCGACACGGTCATGCTCCCCGAACTTCGTCGACGATGTGTTCGCGGGATGCGTCGCCGGTGTCCGGTTCGGTCGCGGCACTCGAAGTGACGTCGAGGTACGTGTGTGTCGGTGTCATGGATCCCCCCGATCCCTGAAGTCGTCTGCTCCCCTGGTGACACGGTGCCCGGGATCGTCCGTCGATCCCGTCCGGTCGCGCAGATCGTAGCGCAGCCGGCTCCCGTGTGCTGTCCGGTTTGCCCGACCGATTCAGGGGTGGGGTAGGGCCCCGACGAGACGCAACGCGAGGTCGCTGTAGAGCGCGCCGATCGTCGCGGGTTCGTTGTATCGCCCCGACGGGTACCACCGGCAGATGTCGACGCACAGCGACATGAGGGCGAGCGTGACTCCTTCGGCGTCGGGCACGGTGAATTCGCCGCTGTCGAGTCCGGCTTCGACGATGTCGCGCACCACCTGTGTGGTCTGCCGGCGCAGTCCGGTGATGACGCGGTAGTGCTCGGGGGCGAGCGCGGTCAGTTCGTACTGGATGACGCGGGCGCGACCGTGATTCTCGGCCTGCCACGCGGCGAACTGCCCGATGATCGAGGTCAGGCGGGTGGTGGGGTCGGCGTCGGGGAGGTCGGCGTCCTGCACGACCCGCAGCGCGAGGTCGTGGCCCTCGTAGGTGATCGCGTAGAGCAGCTCTTCCTTGGAGCGGTAGTGCGGATACATCGCGGCGGGGCTCATGTCGAGGCGCCCGGCGATCTGGCGGGTGGTGGTGGCGCCGTAGCCGTTCTCCGCGAACGCTTCGACGGCGGCCTCCCGCAGCCGTGCCGCGGCCTTGCTGCCGCTGATCACGCCGCTGCCGTCCACCGCGTTCCTGGGCGCGTTCACGTCGTACCGGCCTCCTCGTTGAGCTGTGGTTGACAAGCAAACCACAACGAATACTATAAGCAGGCGCTTAGAATCTAAGCAGGTGCTTATCTATTGAGGAGCGGTTGAATGCGACGCACCCTGTACGGCCCCGACCACGAGGCGTTCCGCGAGTCCGTCCGCGAATTCGTGAACAGGTTCGTACTGTCCCGCGCGGAAGAGCTCATCGAGCGACACGAGATCCCGCGCGACATCTGGCTGGAAGCGGGCAAGGCGGGACTTCTCGGACTCGAGATCCCCGAGCGGTTCGGTGGCAGCGAGGCGGGTGACTACCGCTTCAACGCGATCGCCGCCGAAGAGCTGGCCCGTGCGAACATGGCGCTGTCGTCGTCGTTCGGCATCCACTCGGACATCACCGTCCCGTACATCGTCCACCTCGGCAACGAGGAGCAGCGCGAACGCTGGCTGCCCCGTTGCGCGTCCGGTGAGTTGATCTGCGCCATCGGGATGACCGAGCCGTCCGGCGGCTCCGACCTCGCGAACCTGAAGACCACCGCCGTCCGCGACGGCGACGACTGGGTGCTCAACGGGGCGAAGACCTTCATCACCAACGGCTACAACTGCGACCTCGTCGTCGTCGCCGCCCGCACCGACCCGAGCAAGGGTGCGAAGGGCATCTCGCTGTTCGTCGTCGAGCGCGGCATGAAGGGCTTCGAGAACGGTCGCAAGCTCGACAAGGTCGGACAGCCCGAGGCCGACACCGCCGAACTGTTCTTCGAGGACGTCCGCGTCCCCCACGCCAACCTGCTCGGCGAGGAGGGCATGGGCTTCATCTCGATGATGAAGCTGCTGCCGCAGGAACGCCTCGGCTCCGCCGTCAACAACGTGCACCACGCCAAGCAGATCCTCCTCGAGACCATCGAGTACTCGAAGGAGCGCAAGGCGTTCGGTCGGGCCATCGGCACGATGCAGTACAACAAGTTCCTGCTCGCCGAGCTCGTCACCAAGATCGAGGTCGCCGAAGCGTACGTCGACCAGGCGGTCGAGGCCCACGCCGATGGCGAGCTGACCGCGGTCGACGCAGCCAAGGCGAAGTGGTGGAGCGCGCAATCCCAGTCAGAGGTATTGGACGCCTGCGTGCAGATCCACGGCGGCTACGGTTTCATGAACGAATATCGTGTGGCCCGTGCCTGGAAGGACGCCCGTGTGACGAAGATCTGGGCCGGAACCAACGAGATCATGAAGGAACTCATCGGCCGCGACCTGGGACTGTAGTGCCCGGGAGCGACTACAACGAGGAGCTGTGATGCCCGAAGCCGTCATCGTGTCCGCCGTTCGCTCGCCCATCGGGCGCGCAATGAAGGGCTCGCTCAAGACCGTCCGCCCGGACGATCTGGCCACCCAGATGGTCGCCGCCGCCCTGGCGAAGGTGCCCGAACTCGATCCCCGCGAGATCGACGACCTGATGCTCGGCTGCGGCCAGCCCGCAGGACAGTCGGGCTTCAACATGGCGCGCGTCGTCGCGGTCGAACTCGGCTACGACTTCCTGCCCGGCGTGACCGTCAACCGGTACTGCTCGTCGTCGCTGCAGACCACTCGCATGGCGCTGCACGCCATCAAGGCCGGCGAGGGCGACGTGTTCATCTCCGCCGGTGTCGAGTCGGTGTCCAGCTTCGTCACCGGCAACGCCGACGGCCTGCCCGACACCAAGAACCCGCTGTTCGACGACGCGCAGGCGCGCAGCGCCAAGCTCGCCGAGGGCGGCGTCGCGTGGACCGATCCGCGCGAGGAGGGCCTGCTGCCCGACGTGTACCTGGCGATGGGCCAGACCGCGGAGAACGTCGCGTCGCACACCGGGATCTCCCGTGAGGACCAGGACCGCTGGGGCGTGCGCTCGCAGAACCGCGCCGAGGAAGCCATCAAGGCCGGCTTCTTCGAGCGGGAGATCACCCCGGTGACCCTCGCCGACGGCACCGTCGTCTCCACCGACGACGGCCCGCGCGCCGGTACCACCTACGAGGCGGTCAGCCAGCTCAAGCCGGTGTTCCGTCCCGACGGCACCATCACCGCCGGCAACGCGTGCCCGCTCAACGACGGTGCGGCCGCACTGGTCATCATGTCCGACACGAAGGCGAAGGCCCTGGGCCTGACCCCGCTCGCGCGGGTCGTCTCCACCGGCGTGTCGGGTCTGTCGCCGGAGATCATGGGCCTCGGCCCGATCGAGGCCACCAAGAAGGCGCTCGCCAACGCCGGGCTCGGCGTCTCGGACATCGACCTGTTCGAGATCAACGAGGCGTTCGCGGTGCAGGTGCTCGGCTCGGCCCGTGAGCTGGGAATCGACGAGGACAAGCTCAACGTCTCCGGCGGTGCCATCGCGCTGGGTCACCCGTTCGGCATGACGGGTGCGCGCATCACGAACACCCTGATCAACAACCTGCGTACGCAGGACAAGCAGTACGGCCTCGAGACCATGTGTGTCGGTGGTGGCCAGGGCATGGCAATGGTGATCGAGCGCCTGAGCTGATGCCCCTCGTCGTCGAACCATAGGTTCGACCGAACACACCATGAGGCCGCACGTCTGAAAAGGCGTGCGGCCTCGTGCTTTTCGAAATGCAATCGTTTGCGAACGCAAGTCCGGTGGGCTATACACGGGTGTAGCCCCGTCACAACGAGGAGATCGCGCATGTCCGTACTCGACAAGTTCCGCCTCGACGATCGCGTCGCGATCGTCACCGGAGCGTCCTCCGGGCTGGGAGTCGCCTTCGCGCAGGCGTTCGCGGAGGCCGGAGCCGACGTGGTCCTCGCGGCACGGCGCGCCGACCGGCTCGAACGGACCGCCGAGCTCGTCCGGGCCGCCGGTCGCCGAGCCGTCACCGTCGAAACCGACATCGCCGACCCCGACCAGGCGCAGCGCATGGTCGACGTCGCCGTCGCGGAACTCGGCTCGGTGGACGTCCTCGTCAACAACGCCGGGATCGGCACCGCCGTCCCGGCGACGAAGGAGACCCCCGACCAGTTCCGTCGCGTCATCGACATCAACCTCAACGGGTCGTACTGGGCGGCGCAGGCCGCCGGTCGTGTCATGCGCCCCGGCAGCTCCGTCGTCAACATCTCCTCCGTCCTCGGCCTGACCACCGCGGGGCTGCCGCAGGCCGCCTACTCGGCCAGCAAGGCCGGCGTCATAGGCCTGACCCGCGACCTCGCGCAGCAGTGGGGTGCCCGCAAAGGCATCCGTGTCAACGCGATCGCACCCGGATTCTTCGCGACCGAGATGACCGACGAATACCCGCCCGGATACCTCGACAGCATGAAGCCGCGAATCATCCTGGGCCGCACCGGAGATCCTGCCGAGATCGCCGCGACCGCAGTGTGGTTGGCGTCCTCGGCGGCGGCATACGTGACGGGGCAGACCATCCCCGTCGACGGCGGGCTCACCCTCACCTGACGCGACCCACCCCGCACGGCACCCACACAACAGGAGGTTTCCCGAAGTGAGTTCTGCAGTTCGTACCGCCATCGTCACCGGCGCCGCGCGCGGCATCGGCGCGGCCGTCGCCAAGCGTCTCGCATCCGACGGCATGCAGGTCGCCGTGCTCGACCTCGATGCCGCAGCATGCGCCGACACCGTCGCCGCGATCGAGGCCGCGGGCGGCAGGGCGCTCGCCGTGGGCGCGAACGTCGCCGACGAGGAGTCGGTGGCCGCGGCCGTCGAGAAGATCGCCACCGAACTCGGCGAACCCACGGTGCTGATCAACAACGCCGGGATCACCCGCGACAACCTGCTGTTCAAGATGACCGTCGAGGACTGGGACGCCGTGATGAGCGTGCACCTGCGCGGTGCCTTCCTGATGTCGCGGGCCACCCAGAAGTACATGGTGGACAACAAGTTCGGTCGCATCGTCAACCTGTCGAGCACGTCTGCGCAGGGAAACCGCGGGCAGGCGAACTACTCGGCGGCGAAGGCCGGCATGCAGGGGTTCACCAAGACCCTGTCCGTCGAGCTCGGCAAGTTCGGTGTCACCGCCAACGCGATCGCCCCCGGGTTCATCGAGACGGAGATGACCGCCGCCACCGCAGAACGCGTCGGTGTTCCCTTCGAGGACTACAAGAAGGCCGCGGCGTCGATGATCCCCGTCGCACGGGTCGGTAACCCCGACGACATCGCGCACACCGCGTCGTTCCTCGCCTCCGAGGGCGCCGGGTTCGTCTCCGGCCAGGTCATCTACGTTGCCGGTGGTCCGAAGGACTGATCTCGTCGCTGGGCGCGGGGACGAGGACATCGCTCATGTCGCCCTCGCACCACTGCGAGATCACACGGTGGAACGCGTCGGGGCCGGGCGCGTACGACGATGACGTCGTGCGCGTCCCCTCCCCGTTGTAATAGCCCGGGGTGCACTCGATCAGGAACGCCGAATTGTCGACCGCCTTCTCGAGCGTCACCGTTGCGCTCAGTCGTTGATACCGAGTTCGTCTTCGAGGGCGCGCAAGCGCTCGAACGCCCGGCTCTGTTCGGTTTGCTTGGCGTCTTCGTATTCGAGGACGTCCCTGCTGCAACGTTGGTCCTCTTGCTGCGTGGGGATCAGAGGTTCGCCGGTCGCCTCGAGATGGATGACGATGTCAAGCACAGCACTGCAGACGAGAGCAGCAGCAGCCACAATCCCCACCCGATCTGGACACCGACTGTTTCCCCGAAGAACTCGCTGGTGATAGACGAGACCTCGAACAAGTCGTAGATCGCCATAACCAGGCAGATCACTCCCATGGCAGGGGCAATCCAGCGCAGCGCAGCCTTGGTGTTGCCCTCCCGGGAGAACCGAACGAACAGTAACGCCGTGGCCACCGCGCCAAGGACCAGGGTGATGATGCCGTCGCCCTCCGTTCCGTTCTTGGTGAACGCGAAGAAGTTCGCCCACGGACCCAGGCTGCCGATGATGATTCCGGCACTCGCGACGAGCGCGGCTATCAGATTGGCTCTGTAGCGCCGGTCGGCCGGGGAGATCGCGGCAGCAGCGTTGGGTCGGGTCTGCTCGCCCCATCGCTGGCCGTCCCACCAGCGTTCGGAGTCGGGGTTCTGCGGGTCGGGATGCCATCCGGTGGTGAGGTTCATCGAGTTTTCCTTCGGTTCGGAGTGTCGGTGCGTATTCGGTTCGTTCACGCTGTGACCGAACGTGATTCATCGAGCGAGGCAGCGATGTTGTCGGAGATCTCTGCTGCCACCGCGGGTGAGACATTCGCGTCGTGGCACCGTCGCGCTGCCACGGCGAGACGGTGCGCGGCTTCGTTGAGCGGGTGACCATCGTGTCCGCGGACCCAGTCGAAACGCACCGAACGGCCTCGGATCGAGCGATGGATGCGGTCGACGACCGCGGAAACTCCGGGACGTCCCTCGTATGAGCCGTTGAGGCACGCGATCGCCAGGCGGCTGTCGGTGAGGACGTGTAGGTCGCGGTCGGAGAACTTGGTGGTTGCCATCTCGATGGCGAGCAGTTCGCCCTCCAGGATCGAGCGAGCCTCGGGCGCCATGTGCATGCGGCGGGCGCCGGTCTCGGAGATGCAACCGAGGCCGGTGCCGCGGATGTTCCTACCCTTGGATGCGTCGGTGGCCACAACCAGCGGCGGCAGCGCAGCGCGGGCTGCTTCCTCACGTGCAATCGCCTCGGCGTGCAGTGCCGTGACGTGTGCGTCGATGGTGTCGGATGCGTTTCGCAGCAGCGTGCCGAACGGGCCGAAGGGAGTGTCGACGAAGGCGACGGCAGGGAATGAGTCCGACACGGCCGTCAGGGCGCGCCGGAGACCGGTATCGGAGATGTGGAGACGAGCGGACGAATCGCGTGCCTGTTCGTAGAGGGCGGCAAAGGCGTCGAGGCCGGCGAGGTTGCGATCGCTGTCTTCGTGGCCCTCCCTGATGAACAGGGCGGCGTCGGTATCGGTGGCAAGAACGGCGCAGGTCAGGGCGCTCGGGCCGGTGTGGGTCTGGCGGATGTGGATGGCAGCGATCATTCTGTTCCTCCTCGTTGTCTATGCTGCGCCGATCGTGCTGGGAGCGTGGGGAGGAGAGCGAGAAATCATCCGATAAGGGGGGATATCGAACCCTGCAATGTTCGTGTCCGAGTATCCCGATAGCTTCTCGGGACGAACGCGACAACGCGCTGCCAACACGACTGAAAGGGGCAGATCACGTGCTTGATGAACCTGCCCTGCTCCTCACCAAGAGGGACATCGCGTCGCTGGCGGGAGGGCAGCGACCCGTCGTTTCTGTGTGGCGCACCCGCTACAGCGGCACCGGCCGGCCGTTTCCGCAGCCCGTGCGCATCGATGCGCAGCAGGAGAAGTTCGCCGCCGCCGAGGTGATCGACTGGCTTCGCGAACGCAAGCTGGGCAACAACGACACCCTCGTGCGCAAAGAACTGTCGGAAGACACCGAGCCGATCGCCATCACCGGCCGCGCCGACACACCCTCGGTGAGGCTCGCGCCGGACGGCACGCATCTCGATCTGAAACTCCGCGGCGACGTCACCTTCCACGACGGAACCCCCCTTCGACGCCGCGGCCGTCGCCACGAACATCGAGCGTGGAAAGACGAGCAGATCTACCGTGATCCCGCGCAGGAGTACACGCGCCGGTGAGCGAATGTATCGTTTGCTCGATTCAATCGAGCAAACGATACATTCGCTCAGTCCGCCGGAGGCGGAAGCGAATTCGGCGGCCGGCCGAGGGTGGGCGGGGTGTCAGGCCAGCGGCGGCAGGGTGACGACCTGACCGGCGTAGGCGAGGCCCGCACCGAATCCGACGAGGAGGGCGGTGTCGCCCGGCTTCGCCGCACCGGACCGGAGGATCTGTTCCATCGCCATGGGAATGGAGGCGGCGCTGGTGTTTCCGGTTTCGGCGATGTCGCGGGCGACCGCGACGGAGTCGGGCAGCGACAGGGCGCGTACGAGGGCGTCGGTGATGCGGCTGTTGGCCTGGTGGGGGACGAAGGCGTCGAGGTCGTCGACTGTGACGCCGGCCTTGTCCAACGCCCCGCGACATGCCTTCTCGAGGAAGGTGACGGCCCAGCGGAACACGGCGGCGCCGTTCATGCGGATGTAGGGGCGTTCGGGTGCGGTGCCGCTGCCTGCGGCTTCGGCGACTTCGGTGAAGAACGTCTTGAAGTCCTTGTCCTGTTTGATGGCTGCGGTCTGGGTGCCGTCCGATCCCCACGCGACCGGCCCGATGCCTTCGGTGTCGGACGGGCCCACGACGACGGCTCCGGCGCCGTCGGCGAAGATGAATGCGCAGGTGCGGTCGGTGGGGTCGAGCAGGTCCGACAGTCGCTCGACGCCGATGACCAGCACGTGGCGGGCCTGGCCGGAGCGGACGAGTCCGGCGGCGTTGCCGAGGGCGTAGCAGAAGCCGGCGCATCCGGCGGAGACGTCGAACGCCGCGGTGTCGTGCATGCCGAGTTCCGATGCCACGACCGCTCCGGCCGACGGTCCGAGCACCATCTGCGACGACGTCGCCAGGACGACCGCGTCGATGCGTTCGGCGTCGATGCCCGCGGCGGCCAGTGCGTCGCGGGCGGCGGCCACGCTCATCGAGACGATCGTTTCGTCGTCCTGCGCCCAGCGCCGGGAGGTGATGCCGGAGCGGGTGCGGATCCATTCGTCGGACGAGTCGATGAGGTCGACGATCTCCGCGTTGGGTACGACGCGGCGCGGCCGGTACGCGCCGATTCCGAGGATGGCGGCGTGGGAGGTGGTGGCTGCGGTGGCGATGGCGGGCATGGTGATCCTCTCCGTGTGAACCGATCGGTTCACGTCGTGCGTACCAGCTAACATGAACCGATCGGTTCACACAAGCTCGGAAGGGGCTCGGATTGACCACGCCCAGGCCACGCGCCCGGCTGCTCGCGAGCACCATCTCGATGGTCCAGGAGGTCGGTGTCCACGCCGCCGGCCTCGCTGAACTGCTCAAACGCAGCAACACCTCGCGTAACTCGCTGTATCACCATTTCCCCGGCGGCAAGGGTGAACTCGTCGAGACGGCCACCCGCATCGTGACGAGACTGGTCTCCTCCCACCTCACCGCGACCGTCGAGCGTCTCCCCACGGCCCCGTCCGCCGCGCAGTGGCTCGACGACCTGTTCGCGTTCTGGCGCGAACCCCTCGACTCCGGCGACCACCGGCTCGGATCGTTCATGATGGCTGCTGCGCTCGACGAGGAGAACCCGCCGGTGCGGGCCGCGTCCGGGCAGGCGTTCGCCGCGTGGGCCACGGTCCTCGCCGACGGTCTCGCCGCCGCCGGGTTCGCCCGGGCCGACGCCCGCGCGACGGCGGGCCTGCTGCTGTCGGTGATCGAGGGGGCCATCGTGCAGAGCAGGGCGTTGCAGAGCACCGCACCGTTCACCGACGCCCGGGACGTCCTCACCCCGGTGCTGGAACGTCACCTCACCGCGGCGAGGTGACCGTCCCGCACCGCGCCTCACCCCCGGCGTGAGGTTTCCAACCGCCACCCCGATGCGGCGTCACGTTCCCGCCAGAACTCCGCGAACCGGCCCCCGGCGGCGAGCAGCGCGTCGACGGTGCCGTCCTCGACGATCCGGCCGCCCTCGAGGAACACCACCCGATCGGCGGCGCGAATGCTCGCGAGCCGATGCGCGACGATCACCCGGGTGCGCGGCGTCGGATCGGCGGTGAGCGCCTGCACCACCGCGGTTTCGTTCTCGGTGTCCAGGGCGCTGGTGGCCTCGTCGACGAGCAGCAGCGGCGCCGGCTTCACCAACGCCCGCGCGATCGACACGCGCTGACGCTCCCCACCGGAGAGCGCGCCACCGGCCTCGCC
>Ga0123328_1003120_pt1 | contig 14360 bp, 10 predicted proteins | sample BioC12SIPDNA_2_FD_89702 | JGI IMG/M metagenome (GOLD analysis project Ga0123328, IMG submission 89702) | Anaerobic biogas reactor microbial communites from Washington, USA - Biogas_R1_A C12 SIP DNA | ecosystem: Engineered > Bioreactor > Anaerobic > Unclassified | place: Washington, USA...
AATTTGAGCCGCGGGACGATCCGGAGTCAGCGACATTACAAAATTTTCAAACGGGGTCAATCGAACGATGATTGAAAATACGAACGTACCGATGACATTGAAAAGCAAATGAATCATCGCCGCACGTTTGGCATTACGACTTGTACCGATTGACGCGAGAGCCGCCGTCACGCACGTGCCGATATTCTGGCCGAATAAGACGAATATGGCACTTGGCAATCCAATCAGCCCCGTAGCCGCAAGCGACTGCAAGATACCTACCGAAGCAGAAGACGACTGTATAAGTGCCGTAAATACGACACCGACCATTACCCCAAAGAGCGGGTTGGTGAATTGCGTCATCATATTTATAAAGAACGGCTCATCTCTCAGTGGCTTCATCGCACCGCTCATCATAGACATTCCTATAAACAGGATACCCAGTCCGGCAAGAATCAATCCGATATGATGAAGCTTCTTAGACTTAAGAAAAACGATTAGACTGACACCGACGATCGCGATAATCGGCGCAAGAGCGCTAATATCCAGAGCAATCAACTGGCTGGTGATGTTGGTTCCGATATTGGCACCCATGATGACCCACGTTGCCTGAGCCAACGTCATAATTCCAGAATTTACAAATCCGACCACCATTACGGTCGTAGCCGAAGAAGATTGCACCGCTGCAGTAATGCCGGTGCCAACCGCAAGGCCCGAAAATCGATTTGTCGTCAATTTCTCCAGAAGTCCTTTCAGTTTATCTCCCGCAGCGGCTTCAAGTCCGTTGCTCATCATCTTCATGCCATATAAGAACAACGCCAGTCCACCTAATAGCGGCAAAATGAACTCAGAAAGCTCGGAAAAATTCATAACAAAATCCTCTTCAATCATCTCACGGCGACTTAACAGCTAACATAAAGTTTGCGCCGGTATTATCCATTTTTTACAGTTTGTTCATTTGAATTGTATAGATAACAAGGGTCGCTGTCAAAACTAATATATTGTTGAAAACCCTAAACAAACATTTACATAGATGAACTTCTATGTGTTTCATCGCGTTTGCTTTTCTTCCGCTCCCGGAGAAACTCGGAAACGATTGTAATATGCCGATTTTAAGGGGATGTAACCCCATTCTTTCATCTTGTCGTAAGTAACCTGCCGGAAATTCTTTTTGCAGTGGCGCCCACTCGAAAGATATCTAATCCACTGTTGCATGTAGAGATCTATTTGCGACAGACCGTAATGACATGTCAACAACGGAAAATACCACTTACACCAGGTTAATTCGTCATCCTTTTTCCCGGTGCCATAGAACTTGAATTGAAACTTGCGAATCAAGGCACGGGCTGCTCGCTCCGTAGATGCATTTTTACTGACGCGCCAGCGATAAAGTTTTCTCGCGGCTCTGGATATCTTTCCCTTCATTTTTTCTATGGCACCCTCGGATAAGTCGACTTGCCCATTTTCATACGAGAGCCCGAGAAAAGACCACGACTCACCCGGCGATGATATATGAGTCTTATCCTCGTTGATTTCCAGCCCTAAAGCGCCCAGCTCTGAACGAACCATGTCAAGCAATGACTTGGCATCCTCAGGGCGGCAAAAGAAAATCAGGTCATCCGAATACCGCAGATAAATCGGTGCCCATTGCACCGCCTGTCGATCGAATCCGTCCAAAAATAAATTCGCCAAAAACGGAGCGAGCGGCATTCCGGCCATAACCCCTTTTTTCTGCTCGCGCAGTACATGACCCTCTGCAATTACATTAGGATCCAGAAGCATGCGTTCAACGACACTTGACAGGGGTTCATCCTCCGAAAGCAAACTTCGAATGAGAGTTGCCATACGATCCACATCAATACTGTTAAAGAAATCGCTGATATCTGTTCGAACACAAGAATACTCCGGAGCGTAGCGGCGAAGCACATTTCGAAAAGCGGCTTGAATTGAAAACCCCGGTCGAAAAGCCAGACAACATGGCATGAACCGATCATAGCGGAGAGACAGTACATGCTGAACTAGCTTGAGCGCTAAACGATCCAAATCATTATAGACATAGATTACTCGCTTCTTCGGCGTGCCAAGCTTGCTGATTAATACTTTTTCCGGAAGAGATGGAGTATATTCCCCCGAAACTATTTCAGTTGCCCGGATAAGGATATCATTCTTGTCTGGAATACTATCAATCCGCCGACTATCCGGATCAAACCGAAACTTTCGGCGCTCCGATTCAAGCGCTTCATCCAGATAAATACTCATGGTATCACTCTTAAGTAATTCCAACATGGTAACGAACTCCGTAATTCATTCTATTCTGCGACGGAATGATTAGCACAAAAAAACCAACGAGCGGAACAGGCTAAGAAGCATGTGAAATTGCTGTAAGCAATACCGGAGTGCACGCCGCGCCACCGTTCCCAAGGCCTTATACCGCGCTGCGCTTTCCCCGACAGGAACACGACATAAGTCGTATCTTAACCTGTGTCCGCCGTTGGAACATCATTATAACACGGAGATTATATTGTCGCTCGGACGTCTGTTACCAGGATCCTTATCTATCACCCAGATAAGTAATAATAAATGCTTCGTGGGCCCAACTGAGTTGTTGGATCGGAAGTTGCACCAACATGTATATCCTCTCGCCGAGAAATATTTGGTTGGAAATTATGAATGGCTCGAGGTCTCGTGCAGGATCTCCGGCGCGGGTTGCGGGTTCGGTGGTTGCGGCACTGGCGATAGGGCCGGCTGTGGCGTGGAAGTGGAGTTGGCGGCTGTGGTGTGGGCGGTGGCGCGAAAGTGGAGTTGGCGGCGGCTGTGGTGTGGGCGGTGGCGTGGGCGGTGGCGCGAAAGTGGAGTTGGCGGCGGCTGTGGTGTGGGCGGTGGAGTTGGCGGTGGCACGGGCGGTGGCGTGAAAGTGGAGTTGGCGGCGGCTGTGGTGTGGGCGGTGGCGTGGGCGGTGGCGCGAAACGTTTCGTCTTAGGTAATTACCGCCAAAAGATGCAAAACTTCCGAATTTGGCGGTAAATATTGAGAGAATAATGTATCGGGAGCAGGAGAAAATTCGAAATTACCGCCAAAACAGACGATTCTCAGAAATTTGGCGGTAAATGAAGCACCTCATGGCTTCGCATCGCCTTACGAAAGTTGCAGATTACCGCCAAAAGATGCAAAACTTCCGAATTTGGCGGTAATTACATACGAAACAGCACAAACTCAGGCATTTCGTATGTGTTAGAGTATAGCAAACCGTTTCGCGCAAGCCTGAATTGCAATGAAATTACATACGAAACAGCACAAACGCAGGCATTTCGTATGTATTAGAGTATAGTAAACCGTTTCGCGCAAGCCTGAATAGCAATGAAATTACATACGAAACAGCACAAACTCAGGCATTTCGTATGTGTTAGAGTGTGATGCACATTCAAACTCGAGCCGCCATTACAAAAACCATCAGAACTCTCCATTTTTCATGTATTAGTATGAGAAAAATATACTGATTCATAGCACAATTGCATGCCTTAATCTCAGCTTTGCTGTATCTATCCCTTTATTCGAATGCATTATTACGCGAAATTAACCCGGCTCTAAGTTCCGGCAACTTGCGAAAATGAATTGACTGTATTGCCCGAGTCGTATTTTCGGCGAGGTTTTCCTTTGTTACTAGCGTATTAAATCCATCAACTGCAGTTTCCGTGCATTTTAGTAACCAGCACGATTCCTGCCTTTCTCGAAAACTCGAAAATGGGTGAAGAACCTGTTAGGATACCACCTCATACGGCCAATCGTTAATTCCGCCAAAGTCATAGACGTTCGTGTACCCCATATCGATTAAGGCCTCTGCCGCAAGCGCACTTCGACGGCCACTTCTGCAATAAAGAAGAATTCTGGAAGACGTATCCGGGATAAGCGTCGATGCAAGAGTATTAATACGGTCGTAAGGCAGTAACAAGGCTCCTTCGATGTGACCTTGATTGAATTCATCTTCAGTGCGAACATCAACCAATATATATGCCTCGCCATCATTCATCATTTCTCTGGCGGTTTTAGCATCAATGACTTGGACAGATCCTGAAGACTGTGAGGCTTCAGATGGCTGAGCCATCTCACTTTCGGACAGAATACTATCAGAAATCCGAGAGGCATCCGGATCGAAGTCACACGAGGCAACCGAAAATACCGTCAGAATCAATATCGGAGCAACTCGGATCCATATTCGTTGAATTCCGAAATTAATCTGCTTCATCGTTACTCACCTCCTGTAATCCTATTATATTCGGATTATCCAATCTCCTCAATTACCGAAAAATCAGGCTCTTTTCATTTCATGCAGATTTCATTCAATATTTTGTGAGAACTGCACCTATTTAACTATCATCAAATGTTAAAAATTATGCATTTTATACAGCAAAACGTTTCGTTTATCTCTGGTTTTATTGACTATATTTTTTTAGGAGCATATACTTTTTATAGAAATCGTGCTCGAGAACGCGAAGTTCTTGACTGCTTTTTTACTTGGGTGCCGGTCAGAATCCGGCATATATTTCTAAATCCTGAGAGGAGGGATAATCGGCAAGTGACATCTGACTTTCAACACAAAGACAAATCAACACAAATTAAAGGAGATTTTACGATGAAAACTATCAGAAAAATTCTCGTTCTAGTCATCGCTTTTGCGTCTCTCATGTCTATCCTATCTTTGGGCGCATGTGCTAAGAAAGATAGCGGAAAGACCAAGGTCGGTGTATCCATGCCGACACAGTCTCTGCAACGTTGGAATCAGGACGGTGCTTACCTAAAAGAGAAACTCGAAGCAGCCGGTTACGAAGTTGAATTGCAATTTGCAAACAACGAGATTAACCAACAGGTCAGCCAAATTGAGAACATGATCACAAACAAGTGCGACGTTCTTATTATTGCTGCCGTTGACGGCGACTCCTTGGTGAACGTACTTGCAGACGCCAAGAAAGAAGAGATTGAAGTCATTGCATATGACCGCTTGATCATGAAGTCCGACGCCGTATCTTACTATGCGACGTTCGACAACTACATGGTCGGAACCATTCAGGGCGAGTTTATTGAAAAGACTTTGGATCTTGAGAATGCCGCAGGTCCTTTCAACATGGAAGTTTTCGCCGGCTCACCGGACGATAACAACGCTCGTTTCTTCTACCAGGGCGCATACGACGTTCTTTCTCCTTACATTGACAGCGGTAAGCTCGTCGTTGTATCCGGTCAGAAAGATTTCGAGACCTGCGCGATTACTTCTTGGAAAACAGAAACCGCTCAGAGCCGCATGGACGACCTTTTGACCGCCAACTACGCTACAGGCACTAAGCTTGACGTCGTGCTTTCTCCTAATGACTCCATTGCTATCGGTATTACCAATGCACTGGAAAACAGCGGAGATTTCACACCGGGCACCAATTGGCCGATCATCACCGGACAAGACTGTGATATTCCGAACATGAAGAACATCATTGCCGGCAAGCAGTCCATGTCTATCTTCAAGGACACACGTACTCTTGCAGACCAGACTGTTAAAATGGTTAATTCCATCGTCAAAGGCGAGAAAGTCGATGTCAATGACACCGAAACCTATGACAACGGCATTACAGTCGTTCCTACATACCTTTGTACTCCGGTATTCGGCGACATCAACAACTACAAAGAACTGTTGATTGACAGCGGATATTATACCGAAGATCAACTCAAGTAATAGATATTATTCAAGTTTTGGCCAGAGATCCGGCGGGCATGACATTGATGACAATTCGATCTCATGCCCGCTCCTTCTCTTTATCTCAGTAATATATGAACGGAGGATCTTTCCGTGTCAAGAACGCTTCTCGAAATGAAGAATATCACAAAGCTTTTTCCCGGTGTCCGAGCCTTAGACAACGTCAATATCGATGTCAAAGAAGGTGAGGTTCATGCTATTGTCGGCGAGAACGGTGCCGGCAAGTCAACCCTAATGAATGTTCTCAGCGGCGTTTATCCTTATGGAAGTTACGAGGGTACCATCACGTACGATGGCGAAGAATGCCGTTTTTCTAAGATTCGCGACAGCGAAAAACTTGGCATTGTTATCATTCATCAAGAACTTGCTCTGGTCCCATACCTCACAATCGGCGAGAACATATTCTTGGGAAATGAGCGTTCAAACGCATCATTTATTAATTGGGACGCCACTTTTCACGAGGCCGACGAGCTTCTGCGAAAAGTCGGACTTCTCGAGAATTCTCGGACATTGATTAAGGATATCAGCGTTGGCAAGCAACAATTAGTTGAAATCGCAAAGGCGCTTGGCAAGAACGTGCGACTCTTAATCCTCGACGAGCCGACTGCATCCCTCAACGATGTCGACTCTCGTAAACTACTTGACCTGATTCTTCTTCTTAAGAAGGAAGCAGGCATTACTTCAATTATTATTTCTCATAAACTGGAAGAAATTAACTACGTCGCAGATCGCATTACGATTTTGCGCGATGGTTCTACGATAGAGACCCTGGACAAGGCAGCCGATGATATTTCCGAACCTCGAATCGTTCGCGGCATGGTCGGACGTGAAATGGTTGACCGTTATCCCCAGAGAAATGTTGCCATCGGCAACGAATGTTTCAGTGTCAGTAATTGGACCGTTCGACATCCGGTGTTCCTTGACCGCCTCGTTGTAAAAAACGCTTCCTTTAACGTTCGTCAGGGCGAAATCGTCGGTTTTGCCGGACTGATGGGTGCCGGCCGATCCGAGTTAGCTAAGAGCATTTTTGGCCGCGCTTACGGGCATTACATTTCCGGCACCATCTTCAAAAATGGTGCCGAGATAGCGCTTCCCTCTATTCGGAGGGCGATCGAAAACGGTATTGCCTATATCACAGAAGACCGTAAAGGCGACGGATTAATTCTATCCGAGTCTATTACGGAGAATATCACTTTGGCCAAAATGGATAAGGTGACCAGCGGCATATTTGTTGATAAAGATTTGGAAAGACAGAGTGCGCTCGATTACCGCGATAAATTGCGTATTAAGACGCCTTCGGTAGAGCAAAAAGTCGGAAACCTCTCCGGCGGTAATCAGCAAAAGGTCTTAGTCAGCAAATGGATGTTTACCGATCCGGACGTCTTATTCCTGGATGAGCCGACCCGCGGTATCGACGTCGGCGCCAAGTATGAGATTTACACGATTATGAATAATCTGGCGGCAGCCGGAAAAGCCGTTATAATGATATCTTCAGATCTCCAAGAGGTCTTAGGTATGTGTGATCGAATCTATGTGATGTACGAAGGCCGCATCATCGGGGAACTTCCCAGAGAAGAAGCGTCGCAGGAAGTCATCATGAGCTTGATACTACTAGCAAGTAAAGGAGCATGAGAATTATGAAATCCGACTTAAACGACCCCAACGAGATCAAAATCAACCAAATGCTGTCCGAGCCCTCGACCCCAGGCCAAATTAAGTTATCTCTTCAATCGGAGGACCTGGAACGGCACTCTCCGCTGGTTACTTTCCTAAACATATTTCAGAAATATTCCATGATTATATCGCTGATTGTCGTCATGCTTATTTTTGGTATCATGACCAACGGTGTTTTATTGGCCCCACGTAACATTTCGAACCTAATATTTCAAAACTCTTTCATCGCTATTCTCGCAGTCGGAATGCTCATATGTATCCTTACCGGCGGTAATATTGACCTTTCGGTCGGCTCAATTGTCGGCTTCATCGGTGCCCTTGCCGGTCATCTGATGATTGTCGAAAAGTATCCGGTCTTCATTTCTATTGTCATTTGTCTGATTGCCGGCATCGGCATCGGTATATGGCAAGGTTTCTGGATTGCTTACATTGGTATCCCGCCATTTATTACCACCCTTGCTGGACAGCTGGTTTTCCGAGGTTTGACTCTGGTCATTCTTAACGGCCTAACTCTCGCACCTTTCCCAGACAAGTTCCTCGGTCTCTCGACCGGCTTCATTCCGGATTTTTTTGCTGTCGGAGATTTGAACGGGACGGCGCTCGTCGTCGGGGTCGCAGCTGTGATCGCATTCCTCGGCATCAAGATATTCGGCAGAATCAATAAAATCAATAAAGGCTACGAGACCGGAAATCCAATCTTATTCGCTATTAATCTCATCGTGATTTCAGGTGCGCTTCTCTTGGCTACATTCACACTAGCGCAATACAGAGGTATTCCCACTGTTTTGATTATTCTTGCCATTATCGTTCTGATTTACTCTATACTGACCAGCATGACCGCTCCAGGTCGTTATCTCTACGCACTCGGAGGTAATGAGAAAGCCGCGCGGCTCTCCGGAATTAATACCAAGAAGGTAATGTTCTTTGCGTATACCAACATGGCCTTTCTGGCCGCTGTTGCAGGTTTGGTTTTCGCAGCGCGTCTCAATTCCGCCAGCCCGTCTGCCGGACAAAACAACGAGCTCGACGCCATTGCTTCTTGCTTCATCGGCGGTGCCTCGGCTTACGGTGGTATTGGTACGGTCGGCGGCGTATTGATCGGTGCCGCCTTCATGGGTGTTGTGAACAACGGCATGAGCATCCTCGGATTTGAGCAGGCGGCTCAACAAGTCGTTAAAGGCCTTGTCCTTCTCTTTTTCGTGGCACTGGACGTTATGACCAAGAAAAAATCTAAATAATACTCCAACTATACGCTCCGGGTGGTAAATAATGACTTCAATCAAAAAAATAGCCGAAATCGCCGGTGTCTCTCGGGGCACCGTCGATCGTGCTTTAAATAATCGTGACGGGGTCAATGAAGACGTTGCAAACCGTATTCGTTCCATCGCAAAGGATCTTGGATACAAGACCAATCGTGCCGGGCTGGCTTTGGCAGCCCGAAAGCACCCACTAAAAATCGGTGCCATTTTTCCTTCTGAAGGCAATCCGTATTTTGAAGACGTTATATTGGGCATGCGAGCCGCAGAAAGCGAGTATGCCGATTTCGGGGTGTCAATCTCACTTAAAACCACCAAAGGATTTAGCACTTCATCGCAACTCAAAATGATTGACACGCTGGTTGATGAGGGTGTTCAGGCCATCATACTTTCTCCGGTCAACGATTTAGCCATTGCACGTCGCATCAAGGACTTATTGTCTGTCGGAATACCGGTCATCACCGCCAACACCGACCTCGAAAAATCAGATCGTCTGTGTTATGTCGGGACGGATTATTTTAAGAGCGGCAAAATGGCCGGCGGACTCATGGGCCTCATAGCAGCCGGTCGCAAAAAGCGAATTGTTATTCTGACCGGTTCTATCCATGTCCTCGGCCATAATCAAAGCATTTCGGGATTCTATTCTGTAATAAAATCCGAGTACCCAAACCTCAGCGTCGTGGATGTCGAAGAGACACAGGACAACTCGGACATCTCATATGAACTAGCCAAATCTCTTCTTACATCCAAGGATTGCCCGGATGCCATCTACATGACAGCCGGTGCTGTGTACGGCGCATGTCGCGCAATCGAAGAGGCCGGAATGGCCGGCAAAATTATTCTTTTGACCCATGACTATACCGGAGAGTCCAAGGTATTTTTGGAAAAGCGTGTCATTACGGCATCTATACCGCAGGATCCATTTCAGCAAGGTTATTTGCCTGTGAAGCTTCTTTACGACTACTCGTTGGATAAAGAAAAACCCAAAAATGATCGCGTATATACCAATAGTTATATTACGATTCCAGAGAGTCTCTAGTTTATTATTGATTATTAATCTCACTCGGATATCTTCTGCTTTCTTTACAAATATGTTCAGGTTCAATAAAATGAACTCGTATTACATATTGTGGACGAGTGAGGTACGGTATGTTAATAGACTTATCGGAATTTCTGGGTCGATATGGAATGTTTTTTATATTATACTATGTGTTGATTTGTGTTATTTCATTCTCGCTTTTTCGATACGATAAGTATGCCGCAGTCTCAAGACATCTTCGAATCAGTGAAAATGTGCTCTTTTGTATATCCTTAATGGGCGGTGCACTGGGTTCTTATCTGGCCATGTACATTTTTCGGCACAAGACACGGCATCTCTCTTTTCGAGTCGGTATTCCGATACTAATTATTTTGCATCTGTTATTGATTACAGGCGGAGTCCTTCTGGTCATGTAATGGCTTAATCAATTATATTATCCGCTTTTTATGTCCTCCTGCGATTGTACTGCGCTAATTGTTTTCACAACGTTTTTAGAATTCTAATTGTATCAGGCATCTAAATGGTTGCATGCAATTGCATACGGATTTATCATGAAATTAAGATATTTGCTGTCGCAAAAAGCATGCGAAGGAGGATACGATTATGGCGGAGTTAACCAAGCAAGATATTTATCGAGCAATTGAGGAGGATCGCATCCAGCTCTACGGACAACCGAAGTGGACTTTTGGCAAGAATACATGCAATACATACGAGGTTTTCGCCGACTTGATGATGACGCAAGATAGCGAGCCCATCTTGCCTTCGATTTTTTTGCCGATTATTCAGGCGGATTACGCTCTCACCGAAGCATTTGGAACTTGGTTCCTTGACCGTGCTTTTGCTGACGCATCGAAAATGATGAATGCGCTCAAAGTACGTCTGACCGTATCAATCAACGTCATGGCGTTTCAGGCTAACCGTCCGGAATTTGTAATGCGTGTGCTTGAACTCATGGATAAGCATCATCTTGAATCTGATAATGTTCAAATCGAACTCTCCGAAGTTCAGCCTCTTGATGAGATCGGCACCGGTAATTTGAAGCGAATTCATGATGAATACGGAATATCTCTGGTGCTCGGGAACTTCGGTCAAGGGTTTTCGAACATCGACTTGTTAAGAAGAATCCCTTTTTCGATCATCGAAGTCAGCAAATCTTTCGTAAAAGAAATCGAGAGTTTTGAGCGAGACTTTAAGGTGATCATTGGGATATTGGAGATGGCAAAAGTCATGGACATACATGTCTGCGCTAAAGGCATAGAGACGCCGGAGCAGATGGAGATGCTCGAAGAAGCCGGATTTACGATGGGGCAGGGCTTTTTAATCGGAAAGCCGTTAGTCTTTGATGAACTGAAGACGTTTATCGATCAATATGCGGAGCGCTGACTGCGTTGCTTATTGACCTAATTCAATGAATTATATATATCACAAGGGAGGCATTTCTCAAGAAGCGCCTCCCCTTCGTTATTCGATTATCCGAATCCCCGGTTAATTCGGATCTTCTGCTTGCCTCAGCGCCTCGATAATTTCCGGATCATATAGCGTTCCGCTCGATTTATCAATTGTGCTTATCGCCATCCGGGATGCCTGAATTCGATCGTATCCTCGGCCGAGAAGATGCGTCAATTGGTCATCATAATCACAAGCGACGCGTATGATTCTCGCCACCACCGGAATCTCTTTGCCTTTTTGACCTTTTGCATAGCCGCTGCCGTCCCAGTTTTCGCGTTGCGCCAGAACGGCCTCAGCGATATCTGCCGTCTCTTCGAAAACCGACAGAACGCGAAACCCTACAGCGGGATAATTTTCGATATCTGAAGAGACCGGTCTGGTCTCTTCCCTGCCAAGATCAGCTTGATGTAATGTATCCTCTTGACCCCTATTGTTTTCGGTCGTAATCCGTCCGACATTATGATATGCACCGGCTCGTCGCGCTTGCTTCGTTCTCTCCTCAGACAAACCCATTTTTCGAGCAATTCGCTCGCATATTTCGGCCACTTGTTCAGCGTGAGTTTTTTCTCCGGGATTTTCTGAATGAAGATTGTCCACAATATTCTTAATTAAGCCGCCTTTAATGTCTTTGCGATGATTAGACTTCTCGCTATACATGGCATCCTCTGCTTTATCGATAATCGCTAGGATATCTTGATCCGCATGCACCTTGGTTGCAACGCCCAAAGATATGCTGCCTCGGATTGCGAATATCGCCTCCTCTGCAAAAGATTGCTTCACTTGCTCAGCAATTTTCATGGCCTCGTCAAGAGTTGTGTCCGGAAGTATGGCTGCGTACTCGTCACCTCCGATTCGAGCAACGACATCTCTTTTCCTTGTGTGCCGCTGCAGAGCTTCTGCCGCCTTGGTGAGCAATAAATCTCCGGCAACATGCCCAAACACATCGTTGGTGAGCTTGAGTCCGTTGACATCGCCGATAATGACAGATATCGGAAGCATCCCTTCGTTATCAATTCGTTCACGTTCTTCTTCATAAAATCGTCGGTTATAAAGCCCGGTCAGCTGATCATTGTAGCTCAAGAATCGAATGCGATCTTCTGCCGCTTTATTCTCGGTAATATCCAAGAAAAAATTCAGTGCCGCCGGTTTGCCGTTCCAGTCATATTGAATTCCTTCAGATTCGACCCACCGCATCTCGCCATCCTTACGGCGTATACGAAAACGAATTTTTTCGCGATCCTTCATGCCCTTAGCTCGCATACGGTGATACTCCAACACCCAACGCACGTCCTCTTCATGAATCCATGTCTCAAGTCCCAGACCCGAGAGCGACTTTGTCGGTCTTCCGAGAATACGCCCCAGGGCAGCATTCGCGAGCTGAATCTTTGAATCCTGAAGAACCGCTATTCCCTCAACCGCGTTTTCGAAAAGACTTCTGTATTTTTGTTCGCTTCTTTGAATGGCCTGTTCGCTCTTCTGCTTCTGTCGAATCGTCCTGCGCGATTGAATCAAACCAACCGACAATGCCGCAATCAGAATAAGTGCTATGACTATGACTTCTCGAAGATCTGCGAAATCTACTTCTTTCCGCATCTCAATATTGACGTATTTATTGAAAATTGCATCCTTTTCTTCCGTCGTAATCGTTGCGATACCCTTATTGAGAATATCTCTTAACATGGGCTCGCTCTTTATGATTCCCAGTCTCAGATAATTGGTGTATTCGCTGACTTGACCGGCAATTTTCAGATTAAAATACCCTTCTTTGCGGATCGTGTATGCCGATACGGTCAGTGATCGAAGCGTCATGTCCGCTTGACCGTCCACAACTTTCTGATAACATTCGATTTCGCTGCCGACGATAATGATTTCTATGTCCGGATAATCGGTTCTTACCCGTTCCTCGATCGATGTCCCTTCCGGGAGAACCATGGTCTGATTTCGTACATCCATCAGGTCAGAAATATATGTGTGATCCTGGCGAGTAATAATGACGTTGGCATCGGTGTAGACCGGCTCAGTAAACAGGAGCCATTCCTCGCGCTGCTGCGTCTTATTGAGGAACGTCAGAACGTGGCATTTGCCTTGCCGGGATAGCTCAATACTTTCATTCCAATCTTTGGTCGGTATAATCTCAATATTTATGCCCAATCTTTCTTCAACAAGATAGATGGTATCCGCCGCGATGCCTAAATAATATCCTTCATCAGTCAGCGTCTCAAATGGCGCCCAATCCGGATCCACGCACATATATATCGTTCCGAGCTCCTCGAGATATGCTTTTTCCTCTTCAGTAAGAATGACTGTGGGCGCCGAAACCGACCCTGCCTGAATACCGGGCAAAATACCGGCTGCAATGACACGTTCTACCGGACAAATAATAATCAAAAACTGCAACATTGCCAGAACTGCCGGAACCCATTTCTTGAGCAACGCGCGGCTTCTTGTGCCGTATTTCGTCATGGTCATCCATTCTCCAGAAAACTATATTTATCAAGGCGATTGACGTTCAAAACTCTCGAAAATCAGATTCTTTCAGTTTGCTCCCTGCTAATTTGAGTATACCTGCTCGAGACTCACTCGCATAGCAGAATAAGGTGAACTTTTCGTCACAATTTTCACTTTCTTTATTCATTTTAATATAGCAATTATTACAAAGAATACGTAGAATATAGATAGCGGTCGAGATTGATCAATACCGCTTGTAAAATGTTTTTCTACGCAGGAGGCACGTTATGAATCCATTTTTCGAGCCCTTCGATCAATTGCTTCAGGGCGATCATAAGCCGGAAGCCGTCGAGTTCGCACTCGATTTAGTCGCATCCGGAAAGATCGATCCGATTACCCTCTATACCGAGGTCCTTACCCCTTCACTGAACAATATGCAATGCGCGATCGATGAGAAGAATCTTTGCGTCTGGAAAGAGCACGTGCGCACGGCGACCGTCCGCACCATCGTTGAGTGTTGCTATCCCTATATTTTGAAAGAAAAGGCGAGAATTAATCCGCCCGAACGAGGAACCGCCGTCATCTTATGCCCGCCTGAAGAATATCACGATCTCGGCGCCCGAATGGCCGCGGACTTCTATTTTTTATGCGGCTACGACGCGATTTTCGTCGGCAGCAATACGCCATATTCCGATTTTTACAATGCGCTCGATTTGATTAAGACGGCGATCATCGCCATCGGTGTCAGTAATTTCTACAACCTTTTTATTACCAACAA
>Ga0123328_1003121_pt1 | contig 14359 bp, 13 predicted proteins | sample BioC12SIPDNA_2_FD_89702 | JGI IMG/M metagenome (GOLD analysis project Ga0123328, IMG submission 89702) | Anaerobic biogas reactor microbial communites from Washington, USA - Biogas_R1_A C12 SIP DNA | ecosystem: Engineered > Bioreactor > Anaerobic > Unclassified | place: Washington, USA...
GACGGTGAGCTTGTCGACGTGCGGCCCCTCGTGCAGCGCGTCGTAGAGGCGCGCGACCATGCGGATGGAGTTGCGGAAGGCGGGGTGGGTGGTGACGTCCTTGACGCGGTCGCCGTGGAGCCACACCTCGCGGCCGTCCCGGAGGGACTCGATGTACTCGTCGCCGGTCATGGGGCGGGAGGCGAAGTTCCGGGTGGTGTTGGCGGGGTGCTCAGCGGCCGGGTTGGTGGTGCCGTCGAAGTTGCTCATGGTTTTCTCCTGGTGGTCTAGATGAGGGGGCGGAGTTCGGCGTTGGCGCCGAACCAGCCGGTGAGGGGGTCGTCTCCGCTGTGGGTCCACAGTCCGTCGTGGGAGGTGGGCCCGATGTCGTGGAAGGTGGAGCGGAAGAAGAGGAGGGGGTTGCGGTGCTCGGCGATCTCGGCGTCGGCGATCTCACCGATGAAGATGATGTGGTCGCCGCCGTCGTACTGGGCCCACGGCGTGCACCACAGGGTGGCGAGGTTGCCGTCGAGGGAGGGGGCGATCTCGTGGTCGCCCCACCGGATGGGTTCCTCCCGGGGGCGGCCGGCGAAGTGGAGGGCGACGTCATCCTGGTCGGAGGCGAGGATGTTCACGGCGAAGTTGTTGTCGCCGAGGATGGCGCAGGCCTTCGACGTGCGGGTGAGCGTCACCTGGCAGAGGCGTGGTTCCAGCGAGATCGACGTGAACGCGGTGACCGTCGCGCCGTGCGGGGTGCCGTCGGCGGCGGTGGTGGTGACCACGGTGACGCCACTCGCGAACTGCCCGAAGACGTTGCGGAGTTTCCGTCCATCCGTCATGGGGGTGTCCTTTCAGCGGGGAGTGTGTTTATGATCGGGATCACATGTTGCAGCGTAGGAGGCTCCCGTCACGCGGGAAATCCACTCTGCGCACGGTTGTCCGCATTGCGAAAGAATCCAGGAGAAGGTGAGGATGCGTGAGTGACAGCGACGCCAGCCCGACCTCGTTCCGCGAACTGTCCCAGGTCACGGAGCGGCACTACTTCCCGCACACCGTGCGGGTGGAGTCCCAGGTGCTCCTCGGCGGGAGCGGCCTGACCTACCGGGGGCTGGGGGAGGTCTCGCTCGTCAGGCTGAACTGGGGAGCGGCGGTGAGCGTGGAGACGGAGCACCCGGACGCCTTCGCCGTCAACATCCCGTTGCGGGGGCGTCTCACCGTGCACAGCCGTCACGGCCGGGGCCAGGCGGCGGCGAACCAGGCCGTGGTCTGCCCGCCGGACACGCCGGTCAGCTTCCCCAACTGGGGCGCGGAGGTGAGCATGCTCGGCGTCCGCCTCGGCGCGGACTACCTGCGCAACCAGCTGGAGATGGCGGGCGTCGCGCCCCGGCCCGCCCCCACCGTCATCGACCTGTCGACCGGGCCCGGGCAGGAGTGGCAGGAGATCTGCCGCAGCGTTGTCACGTGCAGCGCGGGTGGCCTACTGGCGGGGCACCCCGTCTTCCGCCGCAACCTGGCGGCCGCGCTGGCCAGCGGCCTGGCACTCGTCCTCGCGCAGCAGGGACCGGACGGGTCCCGGACCACCCCGGCGCGGCTGCGGCGGGCCGTCGAGGCCATTGAGGCCGACCCCGCCCGGGCCTGGACCGTCGCGGAGATCGCGGCGGTGGCCGGCTGCGGGGTGCGGACGCTGCAGGGTGATTTCCGGGAGGAGTACGGGGTGTCGCCCCTGGAGTACCTGCGGGGTGTGCGCCTCGCGGTGATCCACGAGGAGCTGGCCGCCGCCGACCCCGACTCGGGAACCACCGTCACGGACATCGCCCTGACCTGGGGGATCGCCCACCTGGGGCGGTTCTCCACCGCCTACCGGCGCCGTTACGGGCAGACCCCCAGCGAGACCCTCAGAGCAGCGCCGGCCTGATGTGCTCCCACGCGGGGCGCAGGTGCCTGTTGAAGGTGTGCCAGTCGTGGGTGCCGGTGTCGGCGTAGTCGACGCGCAGCCCCGGGGCGTCGCCGAGCGCGGCCTCCAGCTGCCGGGTGCACTCCAGCGAGCCGCGCTCGAGGACGGCGCCGGAGGACATGTCGAACCAGTTGCCGGTGGCGTAGTTGGCGATGTCCTCCGCGGCGAACACCCCGTTGGCCGCGGCGAGGTACACGCGCTGGCCGCGTAGGCCCTCCGGGTTGCCGACGGTGTCGTGCCAGTGCCACCGTTCGCCGCCCTCCGGGCCGTAGAGGTTGGCCACGTCGCCGCCGCGCGTGGTCACCGTCATGTGCGCGTTCTGCCGGCCGACGGGGTCGAGCGGGGAGTAGCAGCCGGAGAGCCCGAAGGTGGCGTCGAAGAGCCCCGGGTGACGGTTGCCGATGTGCACCGCCCCCGTCGCGCCCATGGACAGTCCGCCGATGCCGCGGCGACCGTTGAAGTTGAGTTCGGGGGCGGCGTCGAGAAGCGGCGCCAGTTCGGCGGTGATGAACGTCTCCCACTGGTGGCGGCCCAGCGTCGGGTCGTCGCGGAGCCAGTCGGCGTACATGGAGGCCTGCGCCTGCGTCGGCATGACGAGGGTGACGTTCTCGTCGGCGAAGACCTCCGGCGCGATGCCGGGGCCGAGCCACCAGGAGGTGCGTGGGGCGCCGACGCCGTCGAGGAGGTAGAGCATCGGAGCGGGGCCGGTGCCGGCGGCCCGCCAGATCTGCACCTCGACGTTGCGTTTCATGGCGGGGGAGGCGACGATCCAGCGTTCGACGCGCGCGCCCTCCACACGCTTCTCGACGACCGCCGCCTCCGTGATCGACTCATCCAGCGGGAGGCGGCTCCCGCCGAGGCTGCTGCCGCTGCTCACTGGCACGTCGGAGGAGCCGAGTGCGGCGAGGAGGTCGAGGGTCCTCTCGATGGCCCGTCCGGAGGAGGTGGGGTCGTTGTTGGAGCTGATGACGGCCTGCTCGAGGGCGCTGCCGGTGAGTGACTGGGCGGCGACCGGCGAGGCCATCCCCAGTGTGACTGCTGTGGCGACAGTTAAGGCGAGTGGAAACCGTGGCATAACTGCCACGTTATCATTCGGCGTGGCCCAGGTTCGGGATGCGACCGACCGGCTCCACACGCTCCCCGTTCCACCGGAAGGTCAGATCCACCTCGTAGTTGGCGGCGGCGGCGTTGGGGGCGCCGTCCGCCTCCATGGCCTCGTAATCGATGAGCCGGACATGCACCTCCTGCCCGTCGCCCTCCCAGTGGCGGTAGACCTGCGGGGCCAGCAGCCCGACGCCGAGGTACTCGCCCCGGTGGAAGAGCATGATCTGGTTCTGCTTCTGGGCGTGGGTGGAGCCCGTCACGAAGACCACCGCATAGCTGAGGTCCGCGCACGGGTCGTAGTCGGAGTGCCCGTAGTACTCCCAGCCCTCACCCTCCAGGATCGGCGGCGGCACACGGTGGATGTTGTCGTGGATCGCCGCGGCCTCCGTGTCGACGCCGCAGTGCTCGGCGTCCGCGCAGGCGACCAGCAGCAGGGGCAGGGTGAGGGCGGGCAGCAGACGGCGCATGCCCCCAGACTAGAGTGCTGGCCGGATCGTGTCCCAGGCCGGCTGCAGCTGCCGGTTGAAGTTGATCCAGTTGTGCGCGCCCTCGTCCTGGTAGTCGACGACGTGGTGGGTCATCCCGTGGGCGCGCAGAGCCGCGTCGAGGTCCCGCGTGCACTCGAGGACACCCAGCTCCAGCATGGTGCCCACGGCCATGTTCGTCGGGTCCTGGGTCCGGTAGAAGTCTGCCTCCTCGGCGGAGACGGCTCCGTTCGCGGCGGAGAGGTAGACGGCCTGGTGGCGCAGCCCCTCGGGGGCGGAGACGGTGTCGTGGTAGATCCACTCGTCGGAACCGAACTCGCCCCACATGTTCTCCAGGGTGCCGCCCCGGGACGTGACCACCAGGCCGGCCATCTGGCGGCCGATGGGGCTGAGCGGGGAGTAGCAGCCGGAGATGCCGAATACGCCGTGGAACATCTCCGGGTGCGTGGCGGCGAGATGGACGGCGGCGTTCGCGCCCATGGACAGCCCGCCGATGCCGCGGCGGCCGTTGAAGTTGAGCTCCGGCTCGGCCTCGAGGAGCGGCGCGAGCTCCTCGGTGAGGAAGGTCTCCCACATGTGCAGTCCCAGCGCCGGGTCGTAGGCCACCCAGTCGGAGTACATGGAGGCGATCGCCTCGGTGGGCATGACGACGGTGACGTTCTCGTCGCGGAACACCTTCTGGGCCTCACCCTGGCCGATCCAGCCGCCGTGGTAGGGGGCGTCAACGCCGTCGAGGAGGTAGACCATCGGGGCCGGGACCTGCGGGTCGGCCGCCCGCATGATCTGCACGGAGACGTTGCGCTTCATGGCCGGGGAGGCGACGGTCCAGCGTTCCAGGCGGATGGCCGGGTCCTCGACCCGCTTCTCGACGATCGCCGGTTCCGTGATCTCCCCGGTCGTCGGCAGCGGGTACCGCGGGTCGACGTCGCGCATGCTCTCGGGCAGGGAGATGTCCGAGGAGCCGAGCAGCGACAGGGAGCTGACGGCCATCCCCAGCGCGGAGCCGGAGGACTGCGGGCGGTGGCTGGAGGACTCCGAGGAGTCGAGGATCAGTCCGTCGGCGCTCTGCGCGGCGGCGGTCGCGGGCAGGGACACAAGAGCGGTGGCCACAAACGCGGCGGTCAGTCTTCTCATGCGCGGGATTGTACTGACCTACTGCAGGGCGTCGCGGATGGCCTCCCAGGCGGGCCGGAGCTCGTTGTGGAAGTGGATCCAGTTGTGGGCGCCGGTGTCCCGGTACACGACCTGCTGGTGGGTCATGCCGTGCGCACGCATGGCGAGGTCCAGGTCCCTCGTGCAGGTCAGGGCCCCGCGTTCGAGCAGGGTGCCCATGGAGGTGAGCTCCTCGGATCTGAGGAACTCGTCGAGCTCCGCGCCCTCCAGTGCACCCGTGGCGGCGGAGAGGTACACCGCCATGTTCCGCAGGCCCTCCGGGTCGGCGGTCGTGTCGTGGCGCTGCCACTCCGGGGAGCCGAAGGGGCCCCACAGGTTCTCCAGCGTCCCGCCCCGGGAGGTGACCACCAGGTTCGTCGTCTGCCGCCCGATGGGGGTGAGCGGGGAGTAGCAGCCGGAGATGCCGAAGACGCCGTCGAAGAGGTCGGGGTGGTGGGCGGCCAGCTGCAGCGCCCCGGCGGCACCCATGGACAGCCCGCCGACGCCGTGGCGGCCGGTGGAGTGGAGGTCGGGGTGGGCGTCGAGAAGCGGGAGGAGCTCCGCGGTGAGGAACGTCTCCCACCTCTGACGGCCCAGGACGGGGTCGTCGGCGACCCAGTCGGAGTACATGGAGGCGGTGGCGTCGGTGGGTAGGACCACGGTGACGTTCTCGTCGCGGAAGACCTCCGGCGCGCGGCCCCGGGTGATCCAGTCGCTGTCGGAGGGGGAGTCGACGCCGTCGAGGAGCAGGAGCAGCGGGGCGGGGGCCGTCGGGTCGGGGGCGCGGATGATCTGGACGTCGACGACGCGCTTCATGGCCGGGGAGGCGATGGACCAGCGCTCGAGACGGGAATCGGCGTCGACGACCGTGCGGTGCAGCACGCCGGGGCGGCGGATGGCGTCGATGACCGGCAGCGGGAAACGCGGGTCCGGGGTGACCACGGGCAGCGGCAGCTCGGAGGAGCCGATGCCGGCCAGTGAGTTGACGGTGCCCTCGATGAGCGCGCCGGTGGCGTCGACATCGTGGCTGGAGGTGGCCAGCGACTCCCGCAGGGGGCTGTCCGCGGTGGCGGGCGCCGGGGAGAGGAACAGGAGTGCGGCGACCAGGGGGATGGATATCGTCAGGCGCATGTCACGCCAAGATACCCGCGTTCTAGTAGGGGTCGACGTTGACCTTCACCACAGAACCGACCGCATGTCGGCGGGCCCACATGCGCAGTCCCAGTGCGACGCCGGTGACCGTCCACGTGAGCAGGGCCACCACGTACAGCGACTGGATGCCCAGGTAGCGGTAGACCAGCGCACCCGTGAAGGCGCCCGTGGTCAGGCCCGCCCACATCTTCAGGTGCCCCAGCCACTCGCGGTGGGAACCGCCGAAGAAGGCGTCGACGAAACGCTGGCCCATCTTCACCAGGGTGCCCGTCATGTAGGTGAGCGGGATGGACACCTCACCCTCGCGCTCGAAGATCGAGTTCATCGAACCGATGCCGAGGGAGGCGACGATGATGGCGGCGCGGGGTACGCCGAGCACGACGAGCAGGGCGGAGAGGGTGAACAGGACGCACATGTTGATCATGACGACCTCGCGGACCTGGTCCGGCCGCACCCGCCGTTTGGCCAGGCGCCGCACCAGTGCGCCCTCCATGACGCCGAGGAGGAAGAAGACCACCGCGGAACCCGCGAGCCACGCCAGGTCGGGGTTGTTGTCCACCACGGCCGTGGCGATGCGGGTGGTGTTACCCGACATGAATGACAGGAACACGCCACCGAGGAAAATGAAGCCGATGGAGTCGACGAAACCGGCGATGAACGCGAAGCTCACCGCCAGATTCTTCTCACCGGCGGTGTAACGCTGCAACACCGCTCCTTATGGTTAGCTATGTCTGGACTTACGAACCTCCAGCATAGGCGGTGACGGGGGCGGTGTCTCCACGCAGTAGATCCTCGATCTGCTCCGCGACGCGGAAGACGGCGTCCCAGCGGAAGTCCGCCGCCATCGGTTCGCCCGCGGTGTAGCGGCGGTACCAGTCGGTGCGGCGGCTGCGCTGCGGAATCCACAGGCGCTCCAGCGCGATGTAGGCGGCGGCCTCCGACTCGGGCCCGCGCTGCGCGCCCTCCGGTGGCGGTGCGTCCCACAGCTTCTCGACGTACCCCAGGTGGATCTCCGCCAGGCAGCGGGCGATCTCGACGATGACATCACGCCCGATCTCCGGGTGAATCCGAAGGTGGTACCAGGCGTCGTGCTCCGTCATCTCCGGGTGCGGGGACTCACCCGGCAGGGGATGGCGTCCGACGTGGCACCACGACGTTTCGCCGTCGCGGTCGTTCTCCCACGTGGCCACGGCGCCGATCTTCCACAGGTTGCCCAGCATCTCGATGCGTCGCATAGGGATCTTCCGGTTCGCCGCCGCCGAGGTGAATGCCGTGTACTCCAGGGAGGGCCGGGTGACGTACCCGAGGCGTTTGCGCCACCCGCCGACCGAATCGCGGTAGTCCGGCAGGTGCACCCCCGGGGGATGCACGCGCCGGGTGTGGGTGGACAGGTAGTGGTCCTCGAAATGGATCCGCTGGTTTCGGCCGGGCTCGTGGGGGACCTCCAGCCGGATGGGCAGGGCGTCGTCGACGGGTTCGTACCCGAAGAGCTCCCACTCGAAGGCGGGGCGCAGCTGGAGGCCGTTGACCAGGGTGACCAGGGACCCGAAGTCCTCGAAACGGGGTAGTTCCATGGACTCCGACAGCTGCATGGCGGCGGACACCGCCTGGCTGACGGTCAGGTGGGGCATGGCGCGGACGAGTTCGACGGTGAACTGTTCCGTACGCGCTCTCTGTTTGAGATCCACGACTGCTCACTCCTCTCGCATTGTGTTACCTGCATCACATGTTAGGTCGCACGAGTGAGGAAGTGAAGATAAGCGAAGGGGACGTTACCGCTTTGTGTTGTTGGTGGAGTCGGGCCCGGTGCCGGTCGACTCCGTCCATCCGTCGGCCCACTCCCCGGTCTCGTAGTCGTAGTCGACGGCGTTGCCGTCCTCGTCGGTGCGCTGGTACCACTCGGTGACCTTCTCGGAGGTCGAGTCGAAGTCCGCGCCCGCGCCGCGGCCGTCGGGGGAGGGGGCGACGGTGAGCTCGAAATCGTCGCCGTGCTCCTCCAGGCCGCGGACCACCGCATTCTCGACGGCCGTGCGGGCGTAGGTCCGGCGGATCGCCGCCGGGTCGGTGCGCAGGTCCCGGACGAAGGCGACCATCATCGCCAGCAGCACCACGGAGAACGGCAGCGCGATGAGGATGGTGAGGTTCTGCAGGGCGGTGAGGGTGGTCTCACCGCCGGCGAGCAGCATGACCACCGCGATGCCCATCATGCACAGGCCCCAGAACACCACGACGAGCTTGCTCGGGGAGGGGTTGCCGCGCGAGGACATCGTGCCCATGACCACGGAGGCGGAGTCCGCGGAGGTGATGAAGAAGATCGCCAGCACGGCCATGAGCAGGAACGGGGTGATCTGCGCCAGCGGCAGCTGCGCGAACATGTCGAAGAGCACCTGCTGCGGGGAGGCGGAGCCGTCGAAGCCGGCGACCCCCTCCTGGCCGAGGCGCACGGCGGTACCGCCGAAGATGGTGAACGCGAGGATGAGGATGGCGGTCGGGGCCAGCATGGTGACCAGCACGAACTCGCGCAGCGTGCGGCCGCGGGAGATCTTGGCGATGAACATGCCGACGAACGGGGTCCACGCGATCCACCACGCCCAGTAGAACGCGGTCCACCAGCCCTGGAACTCCACCGTCTCCTCGCCCCAGGACAGGGACTTGGAGACCATCGGCAGGAACTCGTCGAGGTAGACGGCCACGCCGGAGGGGACGAGGTTGAACAGGAACAGTGTCGGCCCGAGCAGGAAGACGAAGGCCACGAGCCCGAGGGTGAGGGAGATGTTGATGTTGGACAGCCAGCGGATGCCGCGGGCCACACCCGACACGGCGGAGAGGATGAAGCCCACCGACAGGATGCCGATGATGATGAGCAGCGCGTTGTTGGCCAGCGGCCCCGCGCCGGAGACGATCTCGACGCCCTGGCCGATCTGCACCGCGGAGAGTCCCAGGGTGGCGGCCGTGCCGAAGAGGGTGGCGATGATGGCCATCATGTCGATGATCTTGCCGACGATGCCGTCGGTGCTGCGCGAACCGAACAGTGGCTTGAATACCGAGGAGATGAGGGGCACGCGGCCGCGGCGGTACGAGGAGTACGCGATCGCGCCGCCGACCAGCGCGTACATGGCCCACGGGGTGAGTCCCCAGTGGAAGTGCGCCTGGGCGACGGCCTGGTGGACCGCAGCCGCGGTGCCCGCCTCCACGGTGTGCGGCGGCGGGGAGACGAAGTAGGCGAGCGGCTCGGAGGGGCCGTAGAAGAAGATGCCCACGCCGATGCCCGCGCCGAACATCATGGCTACCCAGGAGAAGCGGCTGTACTCGGGTTCGGCGTCGTCGGTGCCCAGGCGGATGCGTCCCAGGCGGGAGAAGCCGATGTAGAGCATGACCACCAGGCCGATGACCATGGTGATGTTGAGCAGCCATCCGGCGTTGACGATGGCCCAGTCGAAAGCCGTGGCCGAGGCGTTCGACACCGATCCCGGGGCGAGGACGCCCCAGGCGATGAAGGACACCACGGCCACGGCGGTGACGGTGAAGACGATCCGGTCGAGGCCGAAGCGGTTGCGTTGGTCGTCGACGTCGATGCCCCGGACGAGGCCGGGGTGCAGATCGTGGGGGTATTCGGGCTGGGGTGGCACGGTCGCACACCTTTCCGCAGCCCGTTTCCAGGCTGTTCGACAGTAGGGACCACTTATTGTAGTCCCCGCATGTCTCTACAGGCTGAGTGTGTCGGACTCGCCGGCCGGCTTGTCGCCGGTCATCTTCATCTTGGCGAAGTCCACGAGTGCACCGATCGCGCCGCCCTTCTGGTTCCACAGCTGCGCGGTCTCGGTGGTCACGCGTACGACGCCGAGCTGCGGATCGGAGGGGCCGGAGTAGTAGGCCTCGGCCGCGTCGGTCCACAGGTCGGCGACCTTGCGGGTCTTCTCCTCGCCCTCGAGGAAGGTGGCCTTGCCGGACACGGACAGCCACGTCGAGTTGTCGGTGAAGGCCAGGTTGACGTTCGGGTCGTGGCGGAGATTGTCGGCGTGACCGGTGTCGAGCTTGATGAAGAAGTAGGCGTTTGCGGTGTCGGTGACCTCGAGCGGGGTCATCGGGTGGGAGTGGAGGCGGCCGGTGTCGGACTTCGAGGTGAGCATGACGAAACGCTCGTCGCGCATCTCCTTGACGATGTCCTCGCGGGTGGTGTTGTCGGTCATGATGTATTCCTTCCTGTTGATGTGTGGTCCCCACTGTACGTGTCTCCAGTCATATAAGCCGGAACTGATTTAAAGGAGTACTGTGGCGCGCACCACCCCCTGAGAAAGGAAGACACGTGTCCCAGCACAACCAGCCCCAGCCTCCCGGCGTCCCCGGCCCGCAGCCCGCACCCGTCGACGAACCCACCACCCCCGCCCCGCCGCTGCCGCCCAAGAACGACCAGATGGCCACCGCCCGGGTGACCGCCTCCGGCTGCCCCTTCCACCCCGGCGCCGACACCGACCCCCGCGCCCAGCAGGGCGAGTACCTCACCACCTCCACCGGCACCCGCGTGCCCGAGACGGACCGCTCCCTCAAGGCGGCTGCCCGCGGCCCGTTGCTCCTGCAGGACCACCACCTGCGCGAGAAGATCACCCACTTCGACCACGAGCGCATCCCGGAGCGCGTCGTCCACGCCCGCGGCGCCGGCGCGCACGGCATCTTCCGCGCCAACGGTGCCGCCGCCGACATCTGCTCCGCCGGTGTGTTCGCCGACGGCAAGGAGACCCCGGTCTTCGTCCGCTTCTCGACGGTCCTCGGCTCCCGCGGCTCCGCCGACACCGTCCGCGACACCCGCGGTTTCGCCACGAAGTTCTACACCGACGAGGGCACGTGGGACCTGGTGGGCAACAACATGCCGGTCTTCTTCATCCAGGACGGCATCAAGTTCCCCGACATCATCCACGCCGGCAAGCCGCACCCGGACCGCGAGATCCCGCAGGCGCAGAGCGCCCACGACACCTTCTGGGACTTCGTCTCCCTGCACACCGAGGCGCAGCACCACACCATCTGGAACATGTCCGACCGCGGCATCCCGCGCTCCTACCGCATGATGGAGGGCTTCGGTGTCCACACCTTCCGTCTGAGCAACGACGCCGGCGAGACCACCCTGGTGAAGTTCCACTGGAAGCCGCGCCTCGGCGTCCACTCCCAGATCTGGGAGGAGGCGCAGATCACCGGCGGCGTTGACCCCGACTTCCACCGCCGCGACCTGGCCGACGCCATCGAGTCCGGCGCTCTCCCGCAGTGGGACCTCGGGGTCCAGGTCTTCCCGGACACCCCGGAGGAGACCTTTGAGGGCATCGACCTCCTCGACCCCACCAAGCTCGTCCCCGAGGAGCTGGCCCCCGTGACGATCATCGGCACGATGACCTTGGCGGCCAACCCCACGAACTACTTCGAGCAGACCGAGCAGGTCGCCTTCCACCCGGCCCACCTGCCCCCGGGCATCGACGTCACCGCCGACCCGCTGCTGCAGGGTCGCCTGTTCTCCTATATCGACACCCAGATCTCCCGCCTGGGCGGACCGAACTTCAACCAGCTGCCGGTCAACCGCCCGCAGGCCCCGGTCAACGACATGTTCCGCGACGGCATGCACCAGGTAGGCGCGCACGTGGGCGTCGCCCCGTACCACCCCAACTCCCTCGACGGCGGCAACCCGCAGCCCACCACCGAGGGCGCGCGTATCGACGTCCCCGTCGCCCTGCCCGAGTCCACCATCACCCGGGAGCAGTCCGCCAGCTTCGACGACCACTTCTCCCAGGCCCGCCTGTTCTACCTCTCCCTCACGGAGACCGAGCAGGAGCACGTCGCCGCCGCCTACTCCTTCGAGCTGGGCAAGTGCTACGAGAAGAACATCAAGATCCGCCAGGTCGACAACCTGGCGCACATCGACACGGGCCTGGCCGCGACCGTCGCGAAGAATCTCGGCCTGCCCGCCCCGGACAAGGCGAAGCTGGCCGACGTCACCCCGTCGCCGGCGCTGTCTCAGATCGGCCGCACCTGGCCGGTCGACGGCCGCCAGATCGGCATCCTCACCACGGCTGACACCCCGCAGGAGCAGGTCACCGCCCTCGCCGCCGACATCGCCGCAGCCGGGATGGTGCCGCTCGTCGTCGCCGAGCACGGTGGCGACGGGGTGTCCCGCACCTACGACACCGCCCGCTCCATCGAGTTCGACGCCGTCGTCGTGGCGGACATCGCCGACCGTCCCGAGGTGGCCGTGCTGCTGGCCGAGGCGTTCCGCCACCAGAAGGCCATCGCGCTGCTCGCCGGGCTGGACCCGGTGCACGTCGACACCGGCGCGCCGGGCGTCGTCGAGCTCACCGGGCTCGGGGAGGCCGTCGAGAAGCTCACCCCGCTGCTCGAGGCGCACCGCGTGTGGGATCGCTAACGTGGGGGCATGAGAATCGACATCTGGTCCGACTACATCTGCCCCTTCTGCACGGTGGGGGAGCGACACCTCAACCTGGCGCTGGAGTCCTTCGCCGGACGGGATGATGTCGAGGTCGTGTGGCGGAGTTTCCAGCTCGACCCGGAGGCCCCGAAGGAGTCGACGGGCAACGCGCTGGACTACCTCACCCGCATCAAGGGCATGAGCGAGGAACAGGTCATCGCCATGAACGACGGCCTGGCCGCCTGCGCGGCGGAGGTCGGACTGGAGTTCAACTGGCGCGAGTCACACATGGTCAACACGATGACCGCCCACCGCCTCGGGGTCCTGGCGCGGGAGGACGGCCTCGGGGTGGAGTGGGACGAACTGGTCAAGCGCGCCTACTTCACGCAGGGCCGCAACATCGCCGACCACGATGAGCTGCGCGCCCTGGCCGCCGAGGTGGGCCTGCGCCCGCAGGACGTCGAGTCGGTGCTCGCCGACGAGTCCGCCTACTCGCAGGAGGTCATGGCGGACATCGCCCAGGCCCGCCAGATCGGCGTGCAGGGCGTGCCCTTCTTCGTCCTCGACGGCAGGCTGGCGATCTCCGGGGCGCAGCCCGTCGAGGTGTTCACCCGGGCGCTGGAGCAGATCGCGGCAGGTGAATGACCATGAGCGTGTGGCTGACCTCCGACCTGCACCTCGGGCACCAGTTCATCGCCCGGCTGCGGGGTTTCGGGAACGTCGAGGAGCACGATGACGCGGTGCTCAAGGGCATCCGTGACCTGCCCGTCGGCGACCGCCTGTGGATCCTCGGGGACCTCTCGCGCGGCTCCTCGGAGGAGGAGCGCCGCGCACTGCAGCTGCTGAAGATCCACGGCGCCCACCTGGAGATGCACCTCATCCCGGGCAACCACGACTCCTGCCACCCGATCCACCGCTCGGCGCACAAGACGCAGCGGATGTTCCTCGAGGTCTTCCACTCGGTGCAGGCGTACCAGAAGCTCAAGTGGGAGGGCCGCAACGTCTACCTCAACCACTTCCCGCGCCCCGGCATGGACCATCCGGGGATGCCCTCGCGGCACGACGAGGTGCGCCTGGAGACCGACTGGATCGTCCACGGGCACCTGCACTCCACCGACCCGGACACGGGGGAGGGGCTGGTCGACGTGGGCCAGGACGCCTGGGGGATGAAGCCGGCCCGCCAGGACGCGGTGCAGCGGATCCTGTTCAGTTGAGCCGGTCGGCGACGGCCTGGATGTCGCCGATGGGCAGCCGCACGTCCGGCTGGGCGTTGCACCGGTCGAGCAGCGCGTAGCCGGCACTCTGCAGGGCGAGGTGCTCGTTCCAGCGGGCGGCGGCCGTCTCCGGGAGGTTCGCGGCCAGGGACTGCGCCGCCCGTCGCTCACCGAGCAGCTCGAACTGCAGGTCACGGCGCTGCGCGAGGGCGCGGTCCGGGGTGTCCGCCAGGAGCGCGCCGAGCAGCGTCATCATCGCCTCGCGGCTGCGCTGCATCAGGCGGGCGTGGTTCTCGGGGTCACGCAGACTGACCCACAGCAGGGCCACCGCGAAGACCACCGAGAGCAGCACCTCGGTCGTGCGGGAGACGACCGTCTCGCCGAGCGGCAGCGCCAGCGCGTTGCCCATCATCAGCGCCAGGGGAGTGGTGAAGATAACGCACAGGACGTAGTTGCGCACCACGAAGATCTCGGCGAAGAACTGGCACACCGCCAGCGCGAGCAGCAGCCCCCACAGGTTGAGCTCGAGCAGGTGCAGGACGGTGAACAGGCCGATGCCCAGCACGGACCCCAGCAGCCGGTGGAGCCCACGGATCGTGCCCGGCAGGCTCTCCGGCCCCCACTGCAGGATGAGCAGCGCCGACACGATCGCCCAGTCCGGACGGTCGAAGCCGAGCGCGATGCCGAGGACGGCGGCCGCCAGGGCCGCGGCGAAGACCTTCCACGCGGTCGTCGTCGCGTGGCTGTGCCGGTGGAGGGAGCCGTAGAGGCGGTAGCTTATCGACGGCCGCGTGTGCGGGATCGCCGTCCGCGTCAGGTCGATGAAGTTCGGGGTGTCGGTCAGCTCCTCGGGGTCGTCGGGCGGGGTGTTGAGGGCCGCGAGCCGCCGGTGCGCGGTGAGCGTCCGGCGGAC
>Ga0123328_1003122_pt1 | contig 14353 bp, 6 predicted proteins | sample BioC12SIPDNA_2_FD_89702 | JGI IMG/M metagenome (GOLD analysis project Ga0123328, IMG submission 89702) | Anaerobic biogas reactor microbial communites from Washington, USA - Biogas_R1_A C12 SIP DNA | ecosystem: Engineered > Bioreactor > Anaerobic > Unclassified | place: Washington, USA...
ATTGAGGGGTCGTCCATCCAAATCTTGCGCCCCAAAGGATCGTAGCCGATGCGGGTGAGGTGGCCCAACGCGTCCGTCACTTGCGTCAGGTTGCCCTGGGGATCATAGGTGTACTGCGTGCGTACGGGGTTCGCGGCGTTCCAATCCGGCGCGAGATATGTGTCGTAGTATTCGCGCACGGTGATCAAACGGCCTAAGCCGTCGTTCTCGTAGACGGTTTGGTGACCTTCGGCATCCAGCACCAATTCCTGCCACGCCCGGTAGTCCTGGCGCGTGACGCTCCCATCGGCGGCCTGCACCTGGACGACGCGGCCTAAAGCGTCATACGTCGTCACCGTCTTGGGCAAGGTGTCCCAATCCGGCGAGTGATATAGCCCACCGCTGGCGCTGACGGTATAGGGTAAAGTTGCCGTGACCGGGCGGCCCAAAGCATCGTAGCCGGTGCTTTGCAAGACCAGCCAGCCGTTTTCTGCCTCTGTCTGGGTCTGGATGACGCGCCCCAGGCCATCATAGACCGTCCAGGCGGTTTGATACTGCGGCGTGGGGAGATAGGCGTCAATGCGGGTTTCCGCCGTGACGACGAAAGGCGCAGTGAGCGCCGCGCCGGTGGGATAGGTGTATTTGACCGATGGTAAAGCGTCGCCCGGCGGCGTGACGGCGATCACGCGCCCAAAGCTGTCGTAGTCCAGATGAGTGACCGCGCCGTTAGCGTCGGTAATCACCTCCGGCACGCCCAGGCGCAAGTCCCATTGCGCTGCGGTCGCGTGGCCGCGGGCGTTGGTCACACGCACCGGAAATTGATGACTCAAGGGATCGTACCCGATGCGCGTGGCGTGGCCGAGCGCGTCGGTGATGATTTCAGGGTTGCCCCAGGCGTCGTATTTTGTCTGCGCAGTCGTCCAAACGTTTCCTAATCTCTGCCGGACTTGCGTGACTTTACCCTGTGTGGGCGCGACGCCCTCGGCTTGCCCATCGTAGGCGTAAAAAGTCTGGCGCTGCGGTATACCGTGGCCATCTTGCAACGTTTCTTGCCACGGGGTATTGACGATCCAGGCCGTGGGGTTGTAGGTGTAAGTGCGGGTGATGACCACTTCGTCGCCGGCGTTGGCAGTGTCGCCGTGGTGGGTTTCCTGAATGACGTTGCCGTAATCGTCGTACTGATAGTTGGTTTGACTATGCGGTCCGGCGGCACCGGCGGGATAACTACACGTGGCTTGCGTCCCGATAAAATACCGACCGTCGCCGAAGTCGTGGCGGTAAAGGTAAGCCGTCTCGGCGCGCGCCAGTTCATTGCCGGCCACGTCGTGGTGTGTGACACGGTAGGTGTGGCCTTGCAAACCTTCCGCGTCGGTTAGGTTGGAGCCGCGCGCTTGCGCTGTGATGGGAGGATTAGCGTTGGGCAAGCCCTGGAAGAAGTCGTGGTCGCTGTAGGCCACGACTGCGCCGCTGGCGTCCCGCTGTTTGACCCGCACGCGGGGATGGTCGCGAAACTCGTAAACGTCGTTGGCCGGGTCGTTATCACCTTGGTCATCTGTTAATTTCCAGTTGCCGGGGGCGGGTGCGCCATCCAGAGCGTGATACTCATACACGGTGCGCATGACGTTTGCCAGCCCATCCGCCGTTTTGACCTCACGCACGCGATAGCGATACCAACACTGCTCCCCGGTGCGCGGCGCCAGCGTTTGCCCGTTTTGGAACCACGGCAAGCCCAACGGCGCGGTGTAGTTAAAGCTCGTCCCTCCGCCATAGCCATTGGCGATGCGGTTCAGCCACGGCTTCCAGCCGCCTTCGTCCTGCCCGGCAACACAAGCGCGGGTATAGCCGGCTTGGGACAGGTAGCCGAAGGTCGTAGCCGGTAACACCTTGCCATCCGGGGCGATTTCCTGAATCTGATCCAGCACCAGCGCATCCCCCATGCGGGAAGTGGCGAGTTCGTAGCGCCGCGCGATTTGGCCTTGATCCACGCTGCGCATCTCGATGGTGTGCAAGCGTTGTTGGCTCCAAAACGTCTGCGCGGTTTGAATAGCCACCTGACTGTCAAACTCCGGCACATAATCGTCCCGATTCGTCAAACCAAAGGCCACTTTGTGCGTCGCGCCGGGCCAACTGTAGGTGATCTGCTCCAGGTTGCCGCCGCGCGTGTAGCCGCTCGGATGCGCCTCGGCGGCCATATAGTCGTGACAATAGAAGGGCCAGCCCCCCACTTCACACACACATTCATAAGCCCCGTTGCACCACCGGCCCCCTGAATAGATGTGTGCGTGGCCCTGCCACAGGAAAACGAAGTCGTTGGTTTCGCGTTGGTAGTCTATCCGCGCCACATTCCCGCGCGGATCGGCGATTTGATCGAGATTCCAGCGCCAGTTGGTGTAGCGCAGGTTTTCGCTGCCATCGCACCCGCTGGTCACCATCCACCACGCGGATTCGCGGCTGTCGCCGCCCGCCGTTTCGTCTTGCGAACCGAACTGATATTGCACGCCGTCCGGCGTGGTGACCAACCAGTCATCGCCGCCGCGATTGGCCGCCGTTCGGCGCTCGATGCGCCAGAAACGTTCGTCTTCCAGGCGGTATTGATTGCCGCCAATGGGGATCAATTTGCTGCTGACGCCGTTCAAGACCAGGGTGTAATCTTCTACGCAACGCGGCACGTAGTTGTCGTCCAGGTCAATCTCGCGCGCGATGTAGCCCACGTCCAGGTTCCAGCCCATCCCGACCCACGCAGCTTGCGGGTTCTGGGTGCTGTGCAGGCTGTCCACCACGCCGCTGTTATAGGTGAGCGCCAATTGCGGCGTCAAGCCCTGTCGTCCGCCGGGAACCGCCAACGGATACGACCATTGCACCGCGCCGGTGAACAAGTCTACCTGCGCGTTGGTGACCGTCGGTTGCCAGGGCTGTTGGTAGTCGCCATAGTCCGGTGTGGTCGCCAGGGCGGCCGCATAGACGCCCGGTTCCGTGACAGGCGCTTGCAGATACCAGACGTTATCTTCGAGCGTGCGTTGAGTGGGGAGTTTGTGCCACGTCTCACTAGCCGGGTGATAGTAGAACAGGCGCACCAATTGTTGGGTCAGGGCGTCTTCCGGCATTGTACCATCTGGCAGCGCGACATTGACGACGGTGGCCGTGGCGGATGCGCCGACCTCGGCGATCTCAACGGCGTAGCCCAAGCTGTAGGGGAGATACTGCGGCACGGTGGGGATGGTGGTGTAGGTCAGTTCGATGGGGGGGAGAGGCGTCGTTTCTACCGGAGACGCTGTTTCTGCAACGGGAGCGGCTTCTGCTGAAATTGTGGGGGAAGGGAGTATGCCTATCACACCGGGCGGCAGGAGCAAAGCGCAAATCGTGACAACAGCTACGGCTCGGCGCAAACGCCGGGACCAACACGCACACCTCATATCGTGGCCTCCTGAATTATGCTACGGAAAGCGATGTCCGCTAAAGCACAAAAGACAGTCAGATTCGTCGCCCCTCACTCGGCCACACTATGACGCGGGGAATTGCGCAAAACAATATAAGATGGTACGGGGAGATTGTACGAGATAGTTGGGGAAATGCAATCGACATTTACCAGGTGTATTTCAGAACTGGAAACGGCTTTCCTTTGCCGATCACCGCCATCACCCACGCCCGCACATCGCCGCTGGCCTGGTGATACTCCGTCACATCATTGCCTTCCGGTACGCGTACCGCTGTCACCCGCGCCGATAACGCCGCCAACCGCGTCGCGTTCAGCGTCCCGGCCTTGTCCGTATCCATCGCCGCGAAAATGCGTGTATACGGCAACAACCGCGCCAACCATTGCGCTGGCAACGTCCGCCCTGCGCCGGCCAGGGCCACGATGTCAACCAGGTCACCTGCCGCCTGCCACAGGAGCAGCGCGTCCAGTTCCGCTTCCACGATGAACAACGGGCGGTCACCCTGTAGCATCTCCACGCCGTACAACGTGATCTGCCCCCCGCGCGGTCCGCCGTACTTGCCACCGTTGTCAGCCGTGGCCGTAGCATCGCCCACAACGCATTGCCGGACAATGTTCCCGGTGGTCGGTTGTTTGAGAAAAGGAAAGAGTGAGGGTTGTGGACGCTGGTACGACAGCTGCCCCGCTGGCCGGACAAGAGGAAGCTGCATGGGAGCAAAGTGCGTTTCACCTAATCGAGACTAAACGTGCGGCGTGAGGTCCGTGGCCCCACGCCGCTTTTACGCTGGTGATTCACGATTTACGGCTTCATGTAATAGAATCCCGCCACGCCGTCCTTTTTCCCCGAGATGATCAGGTGCAGTTCCCCGGTCGCGTCGGTGAAGTAGGCCTTGGCTGAACCGCTATATCCGCGTGCGCTCAGGTAGTCGGCGACGGTCTGCGCCGGGCTAAGGACACCGTTTGTTTCTGTGCGCGTCTTGAGCACCCAGTTGTCGGTGTAGATGTAGCGGATCAGCGGTGTATCCGTTGCCGCGCCCACGTAGAACGGGACACTCCACCCGGAGGTGTTTCCCGCCACGTCGAGCCAGTCCGACCAGACGCCATCCTTCCACATGTAGCGGTAAACGCGCGAGTGTTCCGGGTACATGAAGTGTTCGGAGACGAGCACGAAGCTGTCGTCGCCGCCAGAGTAGGTTAATCGGATAGACTCGTCCCGTTGCGGCTCGGAATAGAGGGTGTGGGTGGCCTGACGCAGCGGGAAACTGTTTGGCTCACTCCCGTAGGCCGTCCGCGCAACGGTGGGATCGCCCGGCCCGATTCCGCCGCTAGATGATTGCGTCCAGCGCGGGAACCATGCCAACATGGTCTGACCGTCCGGCGCAGCGGCGATGGTGGAGTCGAAGGTGTCCTGGTCGTTGATCTTGCGCAACGGTGCACTCCAGGTCCCGCCGTTTGCGGCGTCGCCATTCCAGTAGGCGTGCCAGGTGCGGTGACGTAAGATATAGCTGTCATATTCTTTTCTAACGTAATATACCTCGTCCCACGTCAGATAGGCATAGCCCGTTTGCTCGGCCACGGCGAGGCTCGGCCAGGCCACGCCGCCGGAGGGCAGTGAAAAGCCGGGCAGATAGTACTCGCGTTGTGGCGCGACGATAGCTGGGGCGGAAATGGCGCCGTTGGTGACGGTGCGGTGGATAATGCCGTCCTGGTTGCCGTAGGCCAGATGCACGCGCCCGTGGATGTTGTCCACGGCAATCTGCGGCTCGCGCCCGCCCCAATAGCTGAGGATTTTGTACGGCGTCCAGGTGATGCCATCGCTCGAACTGCTGTAAAATGTGTAGGTGTTAAAAGCGTTGTTGAGTTTCCCCGTCCATAGCGCGTGAACGCGCCCACTGGCATCCACGGACAGCGCCGCCTCGCTGATGCTCTCCGGGTAACCGCCGATGTTCCCTGCGACCAAAGGCGTGGACGTGGCCGGCGCAGTTCCCGCCGGCCCGGCGCATAGAGCGGTCAGCCCTTCCGGGCAGAGACGCATCGTGACGTCATCCACGTAAGCGCCTTCGGGGCGTGAATCCCCTTCGTTGGCCTGGAAAACGACGCCGATACAGACCTGTTTCCCTAGCACATTGCCGAGCGTGGGAACGTTCGCCAGGTCGAGCGTCAGATCTTCCCACCCGTTCGTCACGCCGGTGCGACAAGCGCCGTAATAATTACTGAGCCAGCCCGTCTCGCAATTACCCGCCTCCAGCACGGCGACTTTGAGGCAGACCTCATCGTCTGGGGCCAGGTTGGTCCATACTTTGGCGCTGAATTCGCCCTTGGCGACATAGTTGAGGTTGACGGGCATTGACTTGGCCATCATCGATCCTAGCGAGTACCCGTCGGGGTAGGTCGCGCCGCAGGCCAGCAGGTCGCCGTCGCCGCCGCCATATGCCCACGCGCTCTTTTGTCCGGCGTAGACGCGGCAGTCGCTGAGGTCCCAGGTGTACCAGCCAAAGCCCTCTGGCGGCGGGTCGCCTTCTTTGTACGTCCACGAGGTAATCCGCCAGCCGATGCTATCGCCTTCGAAATCATCGGTGAATGTGGTGATCCACGCATTGCGCAGGACAGTGCTGCCATAGCTACGCAAGACCACCGGCAGATAGATTGTGTGCGGCCAGCCGACGGCAGCTTCGAAGGTGTCTTGCACCGCGTAGACGCCGTCGCTGGCCCGGATGGTGACCAGGGTGCGCCCTTGCCAGTACGTTTCGGGCGTGAGGTACACGGCGCCGGAGGTCTGCAAATCGACGCCCATTTTCGGATTGGTGTTGAGCATCACCGTGTAGCTGAGTTGATCGCTCGTGCGCGTGATGTGCTGGGCGTAGGTGCGGACGTTGAAGGCGTTGAGGACAGTCGTTCCGGGGAGGATCAGCATATCCGGCAGGTCGCCGAAGCGCAACGGGGCGGGGAAGTGGTTGGCGGGATAGGCGAAGGTGCGGTAGGCATCCTGCTGTGCCTTGGAAGTCAGTGTTGTGGTTTGGAATGTGACTACAGGGTGCAGCATCAGCTCGGTGAGGGTGTAGGGGCCGTCCGCGCCGTGCCCGCCGATGGAAGTACCATCGAAGGCCAGGTCGAGGAAGTGCGCGCCGGTGGTCAGCGTAGCGGTGATGTTGGCCGGGGCGATTTGTTCATCGGTCACATCCGCCAATGTGCCGCGCAGGACGTAGTTGCCGGTCGCTGTGACCTGCACGCCCACGCGGATGACGAGGTGTTCGTACAGGCCGTCGCCGTCTGTGTCCTCACCCCAATCGGCATAGCTGCCGGTGAGCGCCAGTGCTGGATGGGTGTCGCCGGTGGTGAAAGTCCAGACGATGGGATCGAAGGTGGCGTTGCCTAGCGTGTCGCTGATCCCGGCGGTGAGCGTGATGACGTAGGTGGTGTGCGGCGTGAGGAGCGTACCAGGAGTGAGGGTCGCCGTCTGCGCGGCAGCATCGTAGGCCACGCTGCCACTGATCACGTCGCCGCGCATCTCCGCCATGTGGAAGGTCGCTGTCGTCAGCGTGGTGGCGTCGATGGCGCGATCCCATGCTACAGCAACGACTGTGTTGCGCGGGGCGTTGAGCGCGCCGTGCGGCGGGGAGAGCAGGCGCGCGCGCGGTGGAGTGAAGTCTGCCTCGGTGGTGAAACTCCAGGTCGCACCCGCATCCAGCGGTGCGCCATCAAGCGTCTGAATCGCCGTGCTGACGTGGGCAGTGTACGTGGTGCTGTAAGCCAGCCGGGTCTGCGGGATGAAGGTGGCTTCACGGCTCTCGGCATCGTAGCGGATGAGGCCGCGCACCGTCCCGTGAGGGCCGCCGGAGAGGGTGAAGGTGGCGCTGTGGACGGTCGTGGGGTCGATTGCCGCGCGGAACCCGGCGTACAGCGGTTGATTCACGTTGACGTTCGTTGCGTCAGGCGCGGGGGAGACGTAGTCCACGCCCACGGGGTTGGCAATGATGAACGGCCCGGCGGTGTCGCTGGCGGTGTTGAGGCCGTCGGTGGCGAGCACGCGGACGAGCGCCTGGGTGGTGTTGAGCAGACTGGTTGTTTCCAGCGTGAAGGCTGTTCCGGGGAGGTGAATGGTCTGCGCTTCCCAGGTCGCGCCGTTGTCGGTGGAGACTTGCACGAGGAAGTGATGTGTTTCGCCGGGGTCGCTCTCCCAGGCGATGGGCTGCGGGCCGGTCCAGGTGGTGTTCGCGGGTGGGGTGATGGCGACGGTGGGCGGCGTGGCGCTCAGCGCCCGCTCGGCCAGCAGCGCGTCGTCGCTGTTGCGGCGAATCTGGATGCGCGCCGTTGCCGCCGGATAGGGGACTTTGAGCGCGAAGGGCGCAGGCATATCGGGCGGAATGTCCCAGGCATTCGGGCCGGCCGGTTGCAGGATCGTCGTCACGCTGAACGCCCGGGTGTACCCGACGATCTCCTGTCCCGCGCCATCCAGGAAGACGAGGCGGTACGGGCCGGATGCGGGCGCGTCGAACTCGCCGGGTTCGAGCTGATACCAGGGCGCGAGTAGTACATCACCGGTGGCGGGGGTGATGAGACCACTGGCCAGCAGCAGCGGTTCGGCCAAGACGGTCTGCTGGAACGCCTGCGAGGTGGTGGTGAGCCGGTTGCGCAGCGCGCGGTAGTTAATCGATTCGATCCACAACCGCTCCGGCGGCGGGGATTCCACTGGGTCGATGTTCATAAAGCTGTTGATGGTGGAGAGCGTTTTCTGGTCGCGTGGTTCCATCAAAGCCGTGCTGTTGCGGCGTTCCAGTCTGAGCCGCACGTCGTATCCCTGCCCGCCCTGCCGCGTGTCGTGTTCGAAGCCGTACAGGTGGCCGCCTTCGTGGGCGACGATGAAGCGGAAGTGATCGGCATAACCGTCGCCTTGCACTAACATGCTGTATCGTGTCACCTCCGGCTGCGTCAAGCCGATGTCGTCTATCCAGGTCCTCGGTGCATAGCCGATCATCATGTCACAGTTTGAGCTGACCAGGCATAGCGCGTTCATTTGCAGCAGCGCCTCCATCAGATAAAGTCTTCCGGCTGGTTGCGCCTCCCAATCCATGAAGAGGCCGGCCGTACCGTAATGCCCGGTCATCATCTGGTAATACGGGACGGCGTTGGCCGGTTGTGCCAGCCACACGTTGGGGACAGGATAGATAGCTTGCACGCCACTGCGATTCCCCAGCGTGACCTTGCTCAGGTTGACCGTGCCGGTCTTGCCGTAATCCGACCCTACGGCCAACGCGCGCGAGTGGAGGGTGAGCCAGCGCGTCTGGACGACGTCCGGCGTGACCAGTCCCACAAAGCGTTGCTTTTCGCCGCGACTGTCGAGCACTGTGACCGCCGCGCGCAGCCAGTAGTAGCCGGTCTCTTCAGGGGTGAAACCGTAGTAGTTGACGCTGTCCTGCGACGCAAGGCGCACGAATTTGTCGTTGAGGCGATTGCGGCGCGCCGTCTCGGGCGTGTAGGCGAAGTGCCAGTTCGTCCCGTCTGCGCGCCAAGAGACCGTCTCGTTGTGCGTCCCGGAAGGCGAGCGCCAGGTCAGTTCGATATCCTCCACATCCACGTATTCCCACAAATCCTTGTACCACACATCGGGGTAGAAATTAGCGCTGGCCAGGAAAACGCGCAGCGCGGTCGGCTTGCCGGTGATAAGCGCCTCGTCTTCGAGTACCTGGACGGGCCTCAGGTGCACCTCGAGCTTGGGGAGCGTCCAGAATGACCAGTGCCGGCCGATTTCCAGCGGGCCGCCGATCAAGTCCTGGACCCACTCGCCGTGATTCTGCGCCAGTGCGTCTGTCTCGCCCCAGACACTCACCTGATAGCGAATGCCATCTCTGAGCGGTGCATCGGACACAAAGACATATTCGACCTCTGAAAGGCGGTGCGGCTGTCCGGCTACGTAGACCGGCTGCTGGCTGTCGTCCAGGTAGTACACCTGGAAAGTTTGCTCGTTCACCGTGTTCTCAGAAACGATAGTCGTGAACTGGACCCGGATTTCGGAGCCCGTCGTCGCCTCGGCGTGCAGGCTGTACGCCTCGGGCGGCAGGCTTTGTTGAACGCTGACGTTGCGCGCGTCGGGCTCGGGTGATACTTCCTTGATTCCCAGTTTGACCCGCGCGCGTAGTTTGATGCTCATCAGATCGTAGCAGGTGCAGGCGCAGTCCAGCAGCCCCGTACAATAGCCGAAATCCTGCTGCTGAAAGTAGATGTTGTTCTCGCCGTCGATCAATTCGGTGTAGTCGAAGGGGACTTCTTGCTCCACCAGGACAGTCTCCCACGGCTGCGTTGGGGTCGTCCCAATTGAACCGATGACGTTCCACTCGCCGGTGAAGCTGCCATCCACCCATCCGGCAGGATTGCCATTGAGGGCCACCGCCCAGGTGGGGTCGGTATAGATCGGATCGCCATCCACCGTGACGTAGATTTTTTCGGCAAAGGTGAAGATCAACGCCGTCTCGCTCAATTCGGTGGGGTCCTGCGCGCCCAGGTCGAAGGGCCAACGCAGCCGCGAAAACATCCAACACGTGGATTCGCCGTCTCTCCAGTTATCGTAGGTCCAAATGGTGTAACCTTCCTCGTCCTTGGTGATGGAGGTGGGAGTACCCTGGTAGTCGTCGGCAGTGGCTAACTGAAAGCCTGAAGCGTCGTTTTTGTCGGCCACGACGTCTGGCGCGAGCGGTGATTGGGCGGAAGCGGGGCGCGCGATGGCGCCAGGCAGCAGCAGGCTGCCGAGGATCACGAGAGCAATACTGGTGATGGGCCATAGTGACGGTTTGCGGTTACGCATTGAAATATCTCCTTATGAGCGCGGGGCTGAAGCCGCGTTAAGAGAAAGTCGCCCTGTGGGCTAAAAGGTTCGCTGTACGAGAGGCAGGTAGATGTAGCAGTAGATGGTTTCTTCAATAGCGATGGTATGCACGGCCTGCGTCGGTGCGCCTTCGATGACCGCTGTAACGGTGATTGTCTGTGTGCCGGATACGGACCAGGTGTAGGTGACGCTGTTATCCCCGGACGTGACCGGCATTTTCCCGGTCGCTTCCCAGGTGTAGGTGAGGGGATAGCCGTCCAGCGTCACGCCTGCGCTGAAGGTGTAGGCGTGGCCGGTTTTGCCCGCTGTCGGGCCGGTCACACTCGCGGCGAAAGTGAGCATGGTGCGCACTGCGCTGGCCGGTGAAGCCCCGTCTGTAACAGTGAGTGTGATGGCTTTCTCGCCGGGCGTCGCCCAGGTGTAGGTGACTGCATCTGGGGTTATCAGGCCGGGATGGGTGGTGGTTATCTGTTCTGTTGTCGTCCATGTGTAAGTGATCGGCTGGCCGGTGTAGCCGTCCCAGAACAATGTGCCGGTGAAGGGCGTGGCCGTTCCCACACCTACGATGCGCGGCCCGGACATAACGACGTTGGGGACGCCGTCGGCGCGCAGCCAGCCTATGTCCTGCATCATCGCCAGCGTCACCGGGCCAGGATGACGGGCTGCGCTGTAGTAAATGGGCGTCATCAGGTGGTTCGTGCTTGCTTCAAAAGTGGTCTGGTCGAGGTGCGACAAGCTACTGCCAGAGTACCAGGTGGCCGGCGTGTAAAGCTGGGCTGTTGCCCCTGCGTTGGCAGCGACGGCGTTGGGACCGCTGAAGCTGGCATCGCTTTTGAGAAGCGCGCCCAGGGTGAGTGGATCCACGCTGGGGTCGAGCAGCCGGACGCCGCTACTATCTACAGCGAATTGATCGTAGGGGGTGGGGCAATAGATACTACTCAGACTGTTGCCACAAAAACCAACGCTATATTCCACCACCATATTGCCGACAAACCCCAGGCCGTGGGCCAGTTCGTGCAGCGCCACTGTGACGAAGTCAAAGGTCGCGGCGGTGTTGTTGAGGTGCGTTGTTGTGGTTACATACGACCAGTTGGCGTCCGATTTGAATTGCAGCGCCATATCCGCGCGCCCCGGATTGAGATCGCTGCCGCTGAGGGCGTTGGCTAAGGCAATGGGGTAATGTGTGTTTACCAAAGGCGCGCCGGGGAAGTTGATCACATACTGTGTCGGCATGCCGGTTCCCAGCGCATCCCCACCGTATAGATCAGGTCTCCAGCAGACGGTTGCCGAGATGGGCACAGTTGAAGAAATCCACGTTCCCCAAAGGCCGGCGGCGTAGTCGAAGGCAGCCACAGCTTCAGAGGGTGGCGGCGCGCAGCTACCGCCTTCAAGCCACAAAATATCGAAGGTCGCGCCGCCAACAGGCGTTGAGGGTGCGGCAACAACAGCGACCGGCAACAGTACATTGCCGGTCGCCAGTAGGAACAATAGTGTGCAATATCCACACGCTGTCACCATCCAATAACGAGTTAACCTATCTTTGACGGCGCTGATAGACCGCCGTCCGTGAAGCAAAGAATGCGGTTTCAAATCGTACATCGGCTTTCCTCCCACACTATGGTTTGACTGCCAATCAGGGTCACAACACATTATCGGAATATCTTCAAAGTGTTCTTGGTAGTTTCTTTAAGAGAGTCATTACCTGACAGTAAGTGTAATAGAGATTCCGATTGTGACAAGTGCTAAAGAGAGAAAGGTGTAGTGTACCTCCAAAGTTGGACAGGTTTGTATTTGTGAATGAAGTGGAGCAGGTATTTGCCAAGGGCTGAGAACAAAGATCATCACACTCTCATCCCCCGCACACCCTCGTCGCCTCCCTGCACACCGCCATCTCCTCCGCCGAGGCATACACCACCACAATGCTCCCATCGTCCATACGCTGCCACCTCCCCGCCGGCACCGCCAGTCCTGGCCGCATAGCCTCGTCCGGCGGAATCACAACCCGCAGTGGAAACCGCGTGTCACCGCTGATCACCGCCATCACCCACGCCCGCACATCGCCGCCGGCCTGGTAATACTCCGTCACATCATTGCCCTCCGGTACTCTCACCGGCGTCACCCGCGCCGACAACGCCGCCAGGCGTGTGGCGTTTAGCGTCCCGGCCTTGTCCGCATCCAGCGCCGCGAAGATGTACGTGTACAGCAACAACTACGCCAACTATTATCCCGCCTTTGGCAATCGTCTCGGACGAAGGCGGCGCAGTCAATGTGATCCTGCGTCCGGAGGTATTCGCGGCACATCGCGGCGCTATGTAGCAGATTCATCGTGATCGAAGGGACGTTGCAGTGGCAGGACCGGGTGCGTAGTGTGGTCGGAGAGAGGGTATTGGCGGCGGAGCTTTGAACTGCGCTTTGTATCACTCGCTATTTTGTCTATTGACAATTTGTTAATAGTGATGTAAAATAGAGATAAATCAATCAGGACTGCTTGAGCAAAAAAGGAGGTGAGAACATGCCTGGATTCGATGGAACCGGACCACGTGGTGCGGGTGCAATGACTGGCCGCGGCCAGGGCTATTGCGCGGTTGCTTACCCTAGAGATAGCCAGCCGTATGGCTACGCCGGATTGCAGGGCAGGCCCGTAGGTGGCTTTGGACTTATGCGCTGGTTGAACCCTTTCCGCGCTTTCGGACGTGGTGTCCGGGGCGGTGGACGGGGACGGCGAGCGCGGTGGTAAAAAACAGAACACTTTTGAGGAGGTGAACGATGCCAGGTGGAGATCGTACTGGACCGCAAGGATTGGGACCGCGCACAGGGCGCGGCCTGGGCGACTGTGCACCTGCGGATCAGCCGCGGCCGGGCTTCGGTTTTGGCTTTGGCCTGGGGTTTGGCCGTGGGCGTGGCTGGCGCAACTGGGCGCGCGCCACGGGGCAACCCGGATGGCTGCGTTTCGGCGACTGGGGTGTATCCCCGGCGCCGGTAGACGAGTCCGCACTGCTCAAGACGCAGGCTGAACAATTGCAGGCGCAGTTGGATGCCGTGCAACAACGGCTGGCAGAACTCGGTAACGAGTGATGTGCTTCATACTTGCCGCCGCTGCTGTGTTTGTCGGGAGCGGCGGCTTTACCTGTTGATATGGCGAACACAACATCACCCACATTGACTTTCGGCCCGGTGCCTTCGCGGCGCTTGGGCCGCAGTCTGGGCATCAACCATATCCCGCCCAAGACGTGCACGTATGCCTGCGTCTACTGCCAGTTGGGGCGGACGACCTGCTTACAGGCAAAACGGCAGGCGTTCTACGCGCCGGAGACCGTGGTTGGCGCTGTGCGCGAAAAGGTCGCACAGGCTGCCGCGCGCGGCGAGTCGATAGACTACCTCACCTTCGTGCCGGATGGCGAGCCGACGCTAGACCTGCATCTGGGCGATATGCTGGCGGCGCTCAAACCCCTCGGCCTCCCCCTGGCCGTGATCACCAACGCCTCCCTACTCGGTGACACGGCTGTGCGCGAAGCGCTTCACCTGGCCGATTGGGTTTCGCTCAAAATGGACGCGGCCGCAGCAGCCGTTTGGCGGCAGATCGACCGACCGCACGGACGGCTGCGCCTGGCGGACATTCTCGAAGGGGCGCACGCGTTTGCCCGCGATTTCGCCGGCACCCTGGTCACAGAGACGATGCTGGTGAAGGGTCTGAATGACGCCCCGGAGACGCTTGCCGTGACCGCAGACTTTATCGCCGACTTGCGCCCAATCGTGGCTTGCCTCGGCGTTCCGACCCGTCCCCCGGCGGAACCGTGGGTGCGTGCGCCAGACGAATCCACGCTCAATCAAGCCTACCACATCTTCACGGACGTCCTCCCCCGTGTGGAACTCCTCATCGGCTACGAGGGTAACGCCTTTGCTGCAACCGGCGACGCCGTCACCGACCTGCTCAGCATCACCGCCGTGCATCCGCTGCGCGACGATGCGGTGATTGCACTGCTGGCGCGCTGCGGAACAACATGGGACCTTGTGGAGGGCCTTGTCGACGGTGGCGCTTTGATCGCCATACCGTACAATCAACACACATTCTATCTCAGAGGATATCAAAACGATGAACACTAACACACAGACTTCATCTC
>Ga0123328_1003125_pt1 | contig 14347 bp, 14 predicted proteins | sample BioC12SIPDNA_2_FD_89702 | JGI IMG/M metagenome (GOLD analysis project Ga0123328, IMG submission 89702) | Anaerobic biogas reactor microbial communites from Washington, USA - Biogas_R1_A C12 SIP DNA | ecosystem: Engineered > Bioreactor > Anaerobic > Unclassified | place: Washington, USA...
GCGACGTCGTCCTCGCCGGCGTTCTCACGCTGCCGCTGGTGGTGTTCGTGATGCTGCCCATGCTGGTGCCGGCGCTGGAGGCGCGCCTGATGGCGCTGGTGCCGGCCCAGACGATCAACCTCGTCTCGTTCGTGCTAGCCAGCGTGGTGCAGTTCGGGCCGGGTCGGCGCTTCTACCGTCCCGGCTGGAACAGCCTGCGTCGCGGCAGCCCGGACATGAACAGCCTGGTGATGCTCGGCACCAGCGCCGCCTACGGCTACTCGGTGGTCGCCACCTTCCTGCCGCGCCTGCTGCCGGCGGGCACGGCGCACGTCTACTACGAGGCGTCCGCGGGGATCATCACCCTCATCCTGCTGGGCAGGTACCTCGAGGCCATCGCCAAGGGCCGCACCAGCGAGGCCATCAAGAAGCTGCTGGGCCTGCAGGCGAAGACGGCGCGCGTGGTGCGCGCCGGCGAGGAGCTCACCCTGCCCATCGACCAGGTCGTGCCCGGCGACGCCGTGCTGGTGCGCCCCGGCGAGCGGATCCCCGTCGACGGGCGCGTGCTGACGGGCGGCTCGTTCGTGGACGAGTCGATGATCACCGGCGAACCGATCCCGGCGCGCAAGGGCGAGGGCGACGAGGTGGTGGGCGGCACCGTGAACACCACCGGCGCCTTCACCTTCGAGGCCACCAACGTCGGCGCCGACACCGTGCTGGCGCAGATCATCAGGATGGTCGAGGACGCCCAGGGCTCCAAGCTGCCCATCCAGGCGCTGGCCGACAAGGTCGTCAGCGTCTTCGTGCCCATAGTCATCGTCATCGCCCTCATCACCTTCGGGGTGTGGATGCTGTTCGGCCCCGAGCCGGCCCTCACCTTCGCGCTGGTGAACACGGTGGCGGTGCTGATTATCGCCTGCCCCTGCGCCATGGGCCTCGCCACCCCCACCAGCATTATGGTCGGCACCGGCAAGGCCGCCGAGCTGGGCATCCTCTTCCGCAACGGCGCCTCCCTGCAGACGCTGCAGGAGGCCAAGCAGGTCGCCCTCGACAAGACCGGCACCCTCACCAAGGGCAAGCCCGAGCTCACCGACCTCGTCACCCTGCCGGGCTTCGACCGCCTCGAGGTGCTGGCCTTGACCGCCAGCGTGGAGCAGGCATCCGAGCACCCGGTCGCCCAGGCGATCGTGGACGCCGCCAAGGCGCAGGGCGCCGCCCTAGGCGGCGCCGACGCGTTCGAGGCGGTGCCGGGCTACGGCGTGGAGGGCCGCGTGAACGGCCGCCTCGTGCAGGTGGGCGCCGACCGCTACATGCGGCGCCTGGGCGTCGACGTGACGGCGTTCGCCAGCGACGCCGGGCGCCTGGCCGACGAGGGCAAGACGCCCCTGTACGCCGCCGTCGACGGCCGGCTCGCCGCCGTCATCGCCGTCGCCGACCCCATCAAGGACTCCACCCCCCAGGCCATCGAGTCGCTGCACGCGCTCGGCCTGCGCGTGGTGATGATCACCGGCGACAACGAGCGCACCGCCCGCGCCATCGCCCGCCGCCTGGGCATCGACGAGGTGCTCGCCGAAGTCCTGCCCGACGGCAAGGTGGAGGCCGTGAAGCGCCTGCAGGCGCAGGGCGGCAAGGTGGCGTTCGTGGGCGACGGCATCAACGACGCGCCCGCGCTGGCGCAGGCCGACGTGGGCCTCGCCATCGGCACCGGCACCGACATCGCCATCGAATCCGCCGACGTGGTGCTGATGGCCGGCGACCTGCGCGGCATCACCAACGCCCTGGCCCTCTCGCGCAAGGCCATCACCAACATCAAGCAGAACCTCTTCTGGGCGTTCTTCTACAACACCGTGCTCATCCCCGTCGCCGCCGGCGCGCTCTACCCGGCCTTCGGCATCCTCCTCAGCCCCATCCTGGCCGCCGCCGCCATGGGCCTCTCCAGCGTCTTCGTGCTAACCAACGCCCTGCGCCTGCGCAACTTCACGCCCCCCATCACCAGCGCCGCCCACCCGGGCGCACCGGCAGCGCGGCTGGCCGCCGCGTGAGGCCATGACGGACCTAAGCCCCGAAGGAGACACCATGCAAACAGAACCGCCGACGCTCGGCCAGCTCGTGGGCAGCTTCAAGGGCTCACGCGAGCTGGTCCGCGACCGCCACGCCTTCCTGCAGCGCAGCGCCGGCAAGCACGACCTCCCGCAGCTCGCCGGCCTGCCCATGCTGGGCCTGGGCGGGAGCTGCGGCAAGCCCGGCTTCCAGCTCCCCTACGTGGTGCGCTTCGACGACGCGAAGCTCGAGCGGCTCGAGCAGACCGCCGCGCGCTTCGGCATGTTCGTCGAGTACGGCGCCTACCCCCACCTCAAGCTCGAGGACGGCGGGCAGGAGATCGCCGCCGTGCAGGACTGGACCACGCTGACGCTCGTGTTCCTGCGCCCCTCCTACGACCGCAAGGAGGAGTTGCTGACGGCGATCAGCCAGGCGCTCGCCTGACTCCCGGCCAGGGCGCGAGCCCGGAAAGGACGACAACATGACGACCCAGACAAGAACGCGCGTGGCGGTGAACGGCTACGGCGTGATCGGCAAGCGCATCGCCGACGCGGTGCGCCTGCAGCCCGACATGGAGCTCGTGGGAGTCGCCGACGTGGTCGCCGACTACCGCCTCCAGACCGCCGCCCTCCAGGACGTCCCCGTCTACGCCTCCACGCCTGAAGGCGCGAAGGCCATGCGCGCCGCCGGCATCCCCGTGGCGGGCGAGCTGGGCGCGCTCCTGGAGCGCGTGGACGTGGTCGCCGACTGCACCCCCAAGGGCGTCGGCGCCAGCAACCTCAAACTCTACCGGCGCGCGGGCGTGAAGGCAGCGCTGCAGGGCGGCGAGAAGCACGACGTGACGGGCCACTCGTTCGTGGCGCAAGCCAACTACGCCAGCGCCGTCGGCCGCGACTTCACCCGCGTCGTCTCCTGCAACACCACCAGCACCGTCCGCACCCTGGGCGCGCTGCACGAAGCCGGCCTGCTCAAGAAGGCGCGCGGGGTGCTGGTGCGCCGCGCCACCGACCCGTGGGAGTCGGACCACTCCGGCATCATGAACACCGTCGTGCCCGAACGCGTCATCCCCAGCCACCAGGGGCCCGACGCGCGCACCGTCATGCCCGCGCTCGACGTGGTCACCATCGCCGCCAAGGCGGCGCACACCCAGGGCCACGGCCACTTCTGGATCGCCGAACTCACCCGCGAAGCGAGCAGGGACGAGGTGCTGGACGCCTTCAGGGCCGCGCCGCGCATCGCGCTCATGCGCATGGGCGACGGCATCGTCGCGCTCAACAGCACCATCGAGCTGATGCGCGACCTCCACCGCCCGCGCGGCGACATGTGGGAGGTCGCCCTCTGGGAGGACGTCCTCACCGTCGAGGGAAACGAGCTCTACTACAGCTACCAGGTCGACAACCAGGCCATCGTGGTGCCCGAAACCATCGACGCCCTGCGCGCCCTCACCGCCACCGCCGACGCCGACGAGTCGATGCGCCTCACCGACGAGACCCTCGGCCTCACCGACGACTTCCTCAGGCCGCAAGCGCACCCGCACGCGCCCGCCGCCCTTACCCCAGACATCGCCCGCGAGGAGGCCCCGTGACCGACCACGACCACCACGACCACGACAAGCAAGGCGCGGCCACCAGCACGAGCACCAAGGACCCCTGGACCGAGGCCATCGAGAGCGAGCCGCACGTCCACCACGCCGAGCACGACGCCCAGCTCGCCCCCGGCCATCACGCTAGCCACGGCAACCACGCCGGGCACGGCGCTCACGCCGACCACGGCGGGCACGACAAGCACGCCGGCCACTCACCGGAGATGTTCCGCGACCGCTTCTGGGTCGCGCTCATCCTGACGCTGCCCATCCTCTACTTCAGCGAGCAGATGCAGGCCTGGTTCGGCTACCAGGCGGTCAGCTTCCCCGGCAGCGAGTGGGTCAACCCGATCCTCGGCACGGTGCTGTACCTCTACGGCGGCCTGGTGTTCCTGCAGGGCGCCCGCCACGAGCTCGCCGCCAGGCAGCCGGGCATGATGACGCTCATCAGCCTCGCCATCACCGTCGCCTACGTCTACAGCATGGCGGTGGCGCTGGGCGTGCCCGGCATGCCATTTTTCTGGGAGCTCTCCACCCTCATCGCCATCATGCTCCTGGGCCACTGGATAGAGATGGCCAGCGTGCAGGGCGCCTCCCGGGCGCTCGAGAACCTCGCCTCGCTCATCCCCCACACCGCCCACCGCATCACGGGCGGCGCCATGGAGGACGTACCCGTCGCCGAGCTACGCCACGGCGACCGCATCCTCGTGCGCCCCGGCGAGCAGCTCCCCGCCGACGGCGTGGTGACGGAGGGGCGCAGCAGCGTCAACGAGGCGTTCCTCACCGGCGAGTCCAGGCCCGTGCCCAAGGAGGAAGGCTCCGAGGTCGTGGCCGGCGCCGTCAACGGTGAGGGCGCCCTCACTGTCGAGGTCGCCCGCACGGGCGGCGAGACCACCCTGTCGCAGATCCAGCGCCTCGTCGAGGAGGCGCAGGCGTCGCGCAGCCGGTTCCAGAACCTCGCCGACCGCGCCGCCGGCTGGCTCTTCTACATCGCCGTGGCCGCGGGCGTCATCACCTTCGTGGCGTGGCTGGCCGCCTCCGGCGACCTGCAGCAGGCCATCGCCCGCACCGTCACGGTGCTGGTCATCGCTTGCCCCCACGCCCTCGGCCTCGCCATCCCGCTCGTGACCGTCAACGCCACCGCCATGAGCGCCGCCAACGGCATCCTGGTGCGCAACCGCGAGGCGTTCGAGCGCGCCCGCGACATCGGCATCGTCGCCTTCGACAAGACCGGCACCCTCACCGAAGGCAAGTTCGGCGTCAACGCCGCGCACGTCCACGGCATGGACGAACGCGACGCGCTCGCCGTCACCGCCGCGCTCGAGACGCGCAGCGAACATCCCCTGGCGCAGGCCATCGTGGAGGAGGCGCGCTCGCGCGGCCTGAGCCTGCCCGCGTCCCAGGACTTCGAGGTCGTGGCCGGCAAGGGCGTCAAGGCGCGCGTGGACGGCGTCACCTACACCGTCGGCCGCCCCGAGTGGGTCGAAGAGCAGGGGCTAGCGTTCCCCGAGGCGCTCAAGGGCGCCCTGGCGGAGGCGGAGGCGCGCGGCGAGAGCGCCATCGTCCTCATGAACGAGCAGACCGCCCTCGCCGTGTTCGGCCTCGCCGACCGCGTGCGCCAGCGGGCGAAGGACACCATCCGCGCCCTCAAGGCCGCCGGGGTCGAGCCCGTGATGATCACCGGCGACGCCGAGGCCGTGGCGCGAACCGTCGCCGCCGAGCTCGGCATCGAGCGCTACTACGCCCGCGTGTTGCCGGGCGAGAAGGCGGAGAAGGTGCGTGAGCTGCAGAAACGCGCGCGCACCGCCTTCGTGGGCGACGGCATCAACGACGCCCCGGCCCTGCTCGAGGCCGACCTGGGCATCGCCATCGGCGCCGGCACCAACGTCGCCATCGAATCGGCCGACCTGGTGCTCATCGAGAACGACCCGCTCGACGTGCTTGCCGCCCTCAAGCTCTCACGCGCCACCTACCGAAAGATGATGCAGAACCTGGCGTGGGCCACCGGCTACAACGCCGTCGCCATCCCCCTCGCCGCCGGTGTGCTGGCTGGCATCGGCTTCCTGCTCTCGCCGGCGGTGGGCGCCGTGCTCATGAGCGTCTCGACCATCGTGGTGGCGTTCAACGCCATGCTGCTGCGCCGCACCGACCTCTCCGCCGCGTGAGCCCCCGCTCCGCGCGCACCAGCGGACGCTAGCCGCCCGCCCCACAAGCGCCCAGGCGCCCTGGAAGCTAGCCCGGTCACGGCTTCCAGGGCGCCGTTCTGCAGCAGCGCGCTGCTCAAGTTCGCGCGTGCCCCTATTCGACGCGCGCCCGGGCCTGAAGGCGGAGCCGAGCTCCCGCAGCGCCCGAGCGACCCCGCGAGCGGCCGGGGTGGCTCGGGCCAGCGAGTGCTCCCCGGTCACCCCCGGCGGCGCCGTTCGACGCCCCGGCACGGGCGTGGCCCCGCCCACGCCACGCCGTCGAGCCTTACCGCGCGGGGCGGAGTGGGCGTTGGTGGTGCGCCGAGGGTCACGACGAGTCTCGCGCTCGCTCAGCCGGGGTAACTCGCGGGCGCCACCGACCGCCGGGTCTACCAGTGGGGGACGTTACCGCGGTCCCCGGTGAAGGCGCCGGGCTCGGCGTCGAAGCGCGCCCGGCAGCCTGGGCCGCAGAAGTGATAGGTCGCACCGCCGCGCGCCCGGGAGTACGGGGCGTAGCCGGCGTTCACGACCTGACCGCACACGGGGTCGATCCTCAGGTCAGTGTCGTCGGGAAGCCCATAACCCCTTGGTAGGGCGGGCGCGCCCCGGGTCTCGTCCAAGGCGGTCGGCGCGGTCATGGGCTCGCCAGCAAACGCACGCCGGTGACCGTCGCCCGGTAGGCGTGGCGGCTACGCCGGCCCTCATGTTCGATGGCTTCGAGCAGCCGCAGCGGATAGGCGCGCCGTGGATCGTAGACGACGCTCCCGCGGCCGCTTTCGAGCCGCACCTCGGCGCCGATCACACCGCGCACGGCGACGAGCGCGTTGCGAACGCGCGCCGCGCACGCGGGGCACCCCATGCCGGTGACCTCGAGAGAGAGGAGCGCCTGCGCGCCTCCGGCTTGCGGGGCCGCTTCGGCCGCAACGGGCACCTCGTGGCAGTCGTGGGTCCCTCGGCTGCGCTCGTTACAGGTGGGCGTGTTCTCGTGCTTCATGCGCTGATCCTTTCCGGCGCCGGCGGGCGCCGAGCATGCGCGTGCTCAGTCGACGACGATCACGTGGCCGCGGAGCGTGCCCCGGTGGCATCCGAAGGTGATGCGGCCCGTGCGGCGAGGGGTGAACTCCACGCTGACGGTCTCGTTCTCGGGTAGTTCGGCGCGCCGGTCGACACCGTCGAAGATGACCAGCTCGCTGCAGGGGCTCGCCTCGCGGCGGGTGAAGTCAAGGCGCACCGGCTTGCCCTTCGCGACGAAGACCGCGGCGGGGCCGTAGCCGCCTTGCACGGTGATGCGCGCCGCCTGGACGCCGGCCACTTGGGGCACGGTGGCGCCTTCGCGGTGGGCGAGCCATAATTCGCGGACGAGCCAAAGGACGACGGCTACGCCCGCCAGGTTGCCAAGCCAGGCGGCAATGCTCAAGAGCGCCACTCCTTTCGCGTGGGCTCGAGTCGGGCGGCGGCGTTCGCGGCCCCGAAGCGGCTCGGGCCCCTAGGATGCGCGTGCTGGCCGCCGCCCCACTTCGCCGAGCCCAGCCGGGCGCGCCGGTGATGCCTAGGGCGGGCCAAGCCGTCACCGCGAGTTGCCATCGGCGTCTTCCCCCCCTTGGGCCTCGGCCGGCCGCCGCTCGGGCAGCCGCTCGTCGAGAGCACGCGCCTCTCGCATCAACAGCAGCACGGCGAACGGGCAGAGGGCGAGTAGGGCGAGCGGCACCCAGATCGGCAGCGACTCGCGCGTGAAGAGGACGGCCAACAGCGCGACCGTCGCGATAGCCCAAGCGAGGTGCCGGTGCATGTGGCGCACGTTCATAGCAGTTCAGCTCCTTTTCCGTCCCGCTCGTCGATCCGAAGGGCGGGCGGCGACCCCGGGGCCAGGCACCTCGTGGGAGCGTCGTTGGCGCAGCCTTCCGGACGCCCCCCGGGCGGCCGGGCAAGCGCCCGCCGCCGATGCCCCATGTTCCCCTACGGGTGTTCAGACTGTTCAAGGCCCATGCAAAGTTAGTGTTGCCTCGCAAACACCAGCCGCCGCAGCCGGCGCCCCCCAGCGCGGCCAGGGCGTAGCATGATCACGAGAAGGGCAGGTAAACATGCACCAGGAAAACGGGGCGGGGAGCGCAACGCGCGCAACCGCCAGCGCGCGCACGAGCAAAGCGGGATCTCCTGAAACGTTCAAGGGCGGCGTCATCATGGACGTGGTGACGCCCGACCAGGCGCGCATCGCCGAACAGGCGGGCGCCGTGGCGGTGATGGCGCTCGAGCGCGTGCCCGCCGACATCCGCTCCCAAGGCGGCGTGGCGCGCATGTCCGACCCCGGCCTCATCGAAGAGATCATCGAGGCCGTGTCGATCCCAGTGATGGCCAAGGTGCGCATCGGCCACTTCGTCGAAGCCCAGATCCTGCAGGCCATCGGCGTCGACTTCATCGACGAGTCCGAGGTACTGACCCCCGCCGACGACGCCTACCACATCGACAAGCGCGCGTTCAGCGTGCCGTTCGTGTGCGGCGCCACCAACATCGGCGAGGCCCTACGGCGCATCGGCGAGGGCGCCGCCATGATCAGGACAAAGGGCGAGGCCGGCACCGGCAACGTGGTCGAAGCCGTGCGCCACGCCCGCAGCGTGATAGGCGAGATCCGCGCCCTGCAAAGCCTGGCCAGCGAGCAGCTCATGAGCTACGCCAAGGAACACGGCGCCCCCTACGACCTCGTGCGCTACGTCCATGAGCACGGCGCCCTGCCCGTGCCCAACTTCGCGGCCGGCGGCGTGGCCACCCCCGCCGACGCCGCGTTGATGATGCAGCTCGGCGTCGACGGCGTGTTCGTGGGATCCGGCATCTTCAAGGCCGCCGCCAGCGAGACCGATGAGAGCCGCCGCCAAGCGGCGTGGGCGCGGCGCGCCCACGCCATAGTGAAGGCCGTGAAGCACCACGACGACCCCGCCGCCCTCGCCGAACTGTCCAAGAACCTGGGGGAGGCCATGGTCGGTATCGGCATGGAGTCGCTCGCGGAGGACCAGCTTCTGGCCCGCCGGGGCTGGTGAGCGCCCGGCTGCCGCGCGCTGACGGCCAGAACGCGGCAGCCGCACCCCCGGACCCCATGAAAACGCCGCCGCCCCCACAGGGGTGAAGGCGCGCGACGGTTCCTCGCTTAGCCTGTGTCCGCTGCTGAACCCCAGCCGCGGTTGGGCTTCGGAGCGCTCAGCGACAGGGCGGCACCCGAACGTGCTCACCGGAGCCGTCCTCGCGCTCGATGTTGATGTGGAAACGGTAACCCAGAGCAGCGACGAGGCCCGTCAAGTGTCCGCCGGTTTCACCTGCGGACACTCCGCGCTTCAGGCGAAAGGAGCCGTGCCCGGCTGAGCGCCGCCGCCGTCCAGCCGGGCGCCTCGGTCCCTCTAGTTCCGGCCCGCGAGGCGCGCCGTGAGGCGGCGCCCCCGGGTCAGGCCGGCCCATGTCGGCTAAGACGTCGCCGCTACCGGCTACAAGGGCGTTGTCGTCAAGGCGCGACACGCTTGTCCACATCGGCGCCACCCTTGTCGACTTTCCTTACGGCGCGCCGACCCCGCAACTCATGGAGTCGATCTACCCGCTGGTTTACGGTTACCTGGCCGGGACGACCGTGGGCGACGCTTCTGGCAACAACGTGTGGTTGGGAAGTGGCGCCGACAAGGCGGCGACCGCCCTCGTGTGCAAGCTCGACCTGTTCAAGCGCGACGCGGCGTTTAAGCCAAAGGCGGGCTGCACGGAAGTGATCGTGACCGTTTCGCGGTTCATGAACGTGACGGCCGGCTTGCCCTGTTGCATCTTGAAGCGCACGTAGCAGCAGGAGCCGCGAACCGCATGAGCCGGCGACGTGTGGGCGGAAGCGTCACCGCTACCATGGGGCATGACGACGATCGGGCAGTTGGCGCGGCGCACGCGCGAGTCGGTGAAGACCCTCAGGTACTGGACGGACCTGGGCCTGCTGGCGGCCGAGCGCGGCGCCAACGGCTACCGCTACTACGGCGCCGGGGCCGCCGAGCGCGCGCAGTTCATCCGCGGCGCGCAGGCGCTCGGCCTCACGCTGCGGGAGATCGGGGACGTCCTCGACGCGCGCGAGCACGAGCACCCGCCCTGCCAGGAGGCGCGCGAGGTCCTGGTGCGGCACCTGCGCGACGTGCGCGAGCGCCTGGCGCAGTGGACGCGCCTGGAGGCGGAGCTCGCCGAGCGGCTGGCGTGGGCGGAGGCGCACCCGCGCCCCGCCTGCGAGGGCGAGGGCTGCGTCTACCTCGCCGACCCGTCCGCCGCGTGCCCGGGCGCGGCCGCTTGACCCTCCCCTTTACGGGAGGGTCTAGCCTGCGGGCATGGCCAGGGCAGAGAACTCCCATCACGACCTGTTGATCATCGGCACGGGCGGGGCGGGCACCGCCGCCGCCATCCGCGGCGCCGAGCTGGGCGCGCGCGTCGCTATCGCCGAGGGCACGGTGGTGGGCGGCACCTGCGTCAACGTCGGCTGCATCCCCTCCAAGCTCCTGCTCGAGGCGGCCGCCCACTTCCACGCCGCCCGCAGCAGCTTCCCGGCCCTCGCCAGCGAGGCGCGAGCCGCCTGGCAGCAGGCGCAGGCGCGCAAGGGCGCCGTGATCGAGCGCCTCCGGCAGGAGAAGTACCTCGACGTGCTCGCCGGCTACGAGGGCGTGACGCTCCTGCGCGGGGAAGCCGCGCTCCTGGGGGCGGGCCGCGTGCGCGTGGGCGAGGCGGTGGTGGGCGCGCGCAAGGTGGTGATCGCCACGGGCGCGGCGCCCGCCTTACCGCCCGTCCCCGGCCTGGCGCAGGGGGGCGCCCTCACCAGCACCAGCGCCATGGAGCTTAAGGTGCTGCCGGCGTCGCTGATCGTGCTCGGCGCCGGCGCCGTCGGCCTGGAGCTGGGCCAGGCGTTCGCGCGCTTCGGCGTCAAGGTCACCGTGATTGAGGCCGAAGCGCGCATCCTGCCCGCCGAGGACCCCGAACTCTCGAACGCGCTGGCGAACGCCCTCGCCGCCGAGGGCCTGGAGCTGCGCACGGGCGCGCGCGTGACACGCGTGGAGCGCGATACGACCGGCTACCGCCTCGACGTCGCGCAGGGCGGCACGGAAGAGACGCTGCGCGCCGAGCAGCTCCTGGTGGCCACCGGCCGCCGCCCCGCCACCGCCGGCCTCGGCCTGGAGGCGGCGGGGGTGGAGGTCGACGCGCGCGGCTTCGTGCGCGTCGACGGGTTCATGCGCACCTCGAACCCGGGCGTCTTCGCCGCCGGCGACGTCACCGGCGCCCCCCAGTTCGTCTACCTCGCCGCCGCGGCGGGCCGGGTCGCGGCGGAGGCCGCCCTCGCCGACCTCACGGGCGCGCCCAGCGTGCCGCTCGACGCGAGCGTGGTGCCGCGCGTCACCTTCACCGACCCGCAGCTCGCCGCCGTGGGCTTGACGGAGGCGCAGGCGCGGGCGGCGGGGCACGCCGTGCAAGTGGCGACGCTGCCGGCGGCGGCCATCCCGCGCGCGGCCGTCACCGGCTCCGACCGCGGCCTCATCAAGCTCGTGGCGGATGTGGCCGGCGGCCGCCTGCTCGGCGCGCACCTCCTGACCGCCAACGCCGGCGACGTCATCGGCGAGGCCACGCTGGCGCTGCGCTTCGGCCTCACCAGCGCCGACCTCGCCTCCACCCTCCACCCCTACCTGACGTGGGCGGAGGGCGTGAAGCTGGCGGCGCAGGCGTTCACCCAGGACGTGACCAGGCTCTCCTGCTGCGCCTGAGCGGTGGACGCCGTGACGATGGCGTCTGTCACCACGCCGGGCCCGCCAGCACGGCCCGCAGGTCCTCCTCCAGGCCCGCGAGCCTGTCCTGCGGGTAGAGCAGGCGCATGGTGCGGTCGGGCCCCAGGAGCGCGACGGGGTCGGAGTGCGCCACGAGCCCGTCGCCCAGGGCGTTGACGCCCACGTAGAAGCGCAGGGCGGCCTCGGCGACCTCCTGGTTGCCGCCGCGCAGCCCAAGGAAGGTGGGGTGGAAGCCCTCCACGTAGGCCCGCAGGCGCTCGGCCGTGTCGATGGCGGGATCGACGGTGACCATCACCACCTGCACCTCGGCCGGTTCGCCCAGGCCGCGGTAGGCGCGCGCCAGGCGCGCCATGGTGAGCGGGCACACGTCGGGGCAGCTCGTGTAACCGAAGAACACCAGCAGGTAGGGCGCGGCCAGGTCCGCGAGCGCGGCGCGCTCGCCGCCGGTGGTGGCCAGGGTGACGTCGCCCATGGGCAGCGGGCTGTCGAGCAGCACGCCCGCCCACCCCGGCGCGGCGCCCGTGCGCGGGAGGAAGAGCGCGGCGCCGGCGGCCACGAGCGCCAGCAGCGCGACGGTTACTAGGATGAGGCGCCTTTGCGGCATGGGTCACCGCCCGCCGGCGAGCTCGCGCTCGATGGCGCTGGCGAGCGTCTCGTAGCTGGGCGCCTCGAAGCCTTGCGTGCCCACCACGATGGAGGGGGTGCCGCGCACGCCGACTCGGTCGCCCAACTCAAGGTCGCGCTGCACTTCGCTCAGGTAGCGCCCGTCCGCGAGGCAGGCGCGCAGCTCCGCGGCGTCGAGGGCGGGCACGCTCTCCGCGATGGCCACGAGGTTGGCGGGGCCGGCCCAGGCGCCGGCGTGATCGTCCTGCGCGGCGTAGAGGGCGCGCTTGTACTCCCAGAACGCCCGCTCGTCCTGGCGGTAGGCGCACTCGCCGGCCAGGCCGGCGGTGGTGGCGCTCTCGGCGCCCCAGTCGAGGTTGACGTAGTACGCCTGCACCTGGCCCGTGTCGATGTAGTCGCGCTGGATGCGCGGGAACACGCTCTCCTCGAACGCCTTGCAGTGCTCGCACAGGAAGTTCTCGAACAGGATCAGCTTCACGGGCGCGTCCTCTCGCCCCAGGGTGGGCTGGCCGGCGTAGCCGCTGGCGGGAGCGCTGACGGTGGCGGCAGGAGCGAGGAACTGGCGGTAAGCGAGGAAGCCGGCGGCGAGGAGGGCGAGGACGGCGAGAGTGGCGAGGGTGAGGCGGCGCTGGGTCACGGGGTGAGGCTCCAATCGTGGCGCGGGTTCATTTGCGTGGGGCGGCGGGAAGGCTGGCGGCCCGGGTCACGGCGCTTCCGGCGAGTCGGCGTCGGCCCCACCTGCGCTCGCGGGCTCCCGCGTGGGCGCCTCGTCTGCCCCCTTGCGCAGCGCCGCCACCGTGATGCCCACCCCCGCCAGCAGCGGGATGCCCACCACGAACACCAGCCAGGTCGCCAGGCTCTCGGGCCCGGTGGCGGTGGGCGGGAACACGAAGTAGAGCGGTTCGGCCGTCGCGCCCTCGCCCACGACCAGGGTGACGCCGGCGCGCGCCTCCTCCTGGCGGAAGGTCTGGTCGCGGAACACCAGCCGCCACGCGCCCCCATGCGGCAGCACGAACTCCGTCTGGTAAACGCCCGGCGCGACCTCGGCGAAGCGCTCGCTGCTCACCACCGGCTCCGCGATGATCAGGCTCTCCGCGCTCTCGCCCGGCACGTCCGCCAGATCGCTGTGCGGACCGGCTTCCAGGAACACGATGGCGTCCTCGACCGGCGTGCTCACGGGGTCGTGCATCTTGAGGTTCAGCGTTATGCGCTCGCCGGCGCGCGAAAGCGTGGGGTGCGTGGTGACCGTGCCGAACACCAAAGTGGCGTGCGCCAGGGCGCCGCCGCTCAGCGCCAGCACGAAGGCGGCGCGCAGCGCCCGGAGGCGCGCGCGGACTGGTCGTGCGGTGGGCGCCCGCGACGCCAGGCGAGAGGGTGTTGGCGCTAGCGGGCGCGAGCTGCCCTGTTGGCATGATGGTCTCACGGCTCTTCCTCCTGCGCGGCGGGCGCGGCGGCGGTATCGTGCGGGCGCCCGCGCGGGGCGGGCGACCGACATACTCTACATCTGCTCAGGTATGCAGATGATAGAGTCCTCGCACCATGAGCGAGCGCCCCGCCACCCCAGCCGCGACCCTCGAGTACTTCGTGTCCGAGATGGACTGCGCCGAGTGCGCCCGCACGGTCAGGGGCGCCATCGGCAACGTCGCCGGCGCCAGCGACGTGAGCGTCAACTTCACCACCCAGACCTTGCGCCTGACCCTTGACGAGGCGCGCACCCCGCGCGCGGCGCTGGAGCGTGACTTGGCGCGCCTCGGCTACCCGCCGCGCCTCAAGGGCGGCGAGGTACTGGCGGACGCGCCCGGTGGCGCCGTGGCGGGCGGAGCGTACGGCGGTCCTGAGACGCCCCCCGCCTGGTACCGGACCGCCAAGGGCCGCTTCGTCATCGTCACCGGCGCGCTACTGGTGGTGAGCGCGCTCCTGGCGCTCACCTTCCCGAGCCTGGCGCCGTGGGGTTTCACCGCCGCCACCCTCATCGGCGTCGCGCCCCTCGCCCGCAAGGCGTGGGCGAGCGCACGGCTGGGGCGGCCCTTCACCATCAACACGTTGATCTCGCTCGCCGCTTTGGGCGCGGTGGCGATCGGCGAGGCGCCCGAGGGCGCCATCGTGGTGTTCCTCTTCGCCATCGGCGAGCTGCTCGAGACCGTCGCCGCCGGCCGCGCCCGCGC
>Ga0123328_1003130_pt1 | contig 14323 bp, 13 predicted proteins | sample BioC12SIPDNA_2_FD_89702 | JGI IMG/M metagenome (GOLD analysis project Ga0123328, IMG submission 89702) | Anaerobic biogas reactor microbial communites from Washington, USA - Biogas_R1_A C12 SIP DNA | ecosystem: Engineered > Bioreactor > Anaerobic > Unclassified | place: Washington, USA...
AGGCTGTTGCACTGCAGGGGATCGGGGGAGAGCCGATGGGTCCGGCCGAAGCGCGTGTACACGTCCCTGGATACCCGTGTTCCTCGACTCACCACGAGCGCCTTGAGTTCGACGGAGTCGATGACCATATCGTCTACCTGATAGCGCATAACGCTCCTGCCTCTTCGGACCTCCAGGACGAAGGCGTCCTTCACGGCCTAGCCGATGGAAAGGATACGGCTCAAGAGTGGACACAGCGTTTCCGGCTATCAAGCCCTGGATGGAGTGGGGCTGGGTCGGGCCTTCGGGCGAAGACCTGGCGGGCGCGGATGCCCCTTGGTAGTTTGGAGATCTCTCAAACGCCCTCAAATTCCGCGATTCCGTCTGTTATGAGTGCGAACCGGAGTCTCGTCGCCTCCCGTTTCTGGACACGAGTCGCTACACGACCACCAACGAGCGCGACGTCGGGAAGGGCGGCAGGGGTGCACTTGCTTCAGTCCGGGGCCGCGCTACCGTTCAACCGCGGATGGAGCCAGGCCGCAAGTAGGAAGACGGAGAGACATCTCGCGATTGTTGATGCGGTCCCGGTCCCGCCACCAAAGGCATGCGAAGAGGCACTTGTTCTTCTATCACCCCCATTTGAACCGGGCGCATCGCCACGTCGAGAAGTTAACATCGCGGCCCGGAGCGTGCCGGCATGCCCGCTTGTGACAGCGGGGCCCCCTGGGCCAACAAGCGGACTCCCCGTCGATGAGATGCCCTCTGACCCTCGCTCGGGTTGACACGTGCCGCCGCCGCGGGTTCTAATGACGAGGTATGGCACTTGTCTAGCAACGAAGACCGCATCTGTGAGCCGGTTGCAGGGTACAGCTCGGTGTGACCTTGGCTGCCCGCGCTCGGTCCTCACCTCGTACGGTCTTCGAACTCCGCCGATCCCCGCACGCACATCCAGGCAGCCGGTCCGTGCCGGCTTGGCTGCCTACTCAAGAAGGGTGAGTAACACCACAATGGACGAACAAGAACAGTGGGATCTCTTCTACGAGATATTCGATCCGTCGCTTCCCCGGCTTGGCCCGGGGGATGACGCTTCGACCCTGCGCGCTCTCGACTGTTTGCTTGCAGCCGAGCGTCGAGGGCCGGACAGGCCGCTACCCAAGCATATGCGGATCCTAGACATCGGTTGTGGCACCGGCGGACAGACGCTGCAACTGGCCCGTCATCTGGACGGCACCATCGTAGCCGTGGACAACCACCGACCGTACCTGGACGAACTGGATAGCCAGGCCCGCACCGCGGGTCTGGCGGAGAAGATCCACCCCTGCCTGAAAGACATGCGTGACCTGAACGAGGAGGATGGAGTCTTCGACCTCGTCTGGGCTGAGGGGTCTCTCTTCGTCATGGGCTTCCAGGCCGGACTCGAGACGTGCTTTGCCCGGCTGGTACCCGGGGGGCTGGCGGCGGTCTCTGAACTCGCCTGGCTGCTTCCCGACCCGCCTGCGGAGTGCGCGGCGTTCTTCACGGCTGAGTATCCCGCTATCGGTGACGTGGCCGCCAATGAAAGGCTCATCTCCGACTGCGGGTTCGAACTCGTGGACGAGTTCGTGCTCCCCGATTCATCGTGGTGGGACTCTTACTACCTGCCACTGGAAGCCCGCCTCGCCCGGTATCGCGATAGGTTTGCCGGTGATCCTGAAAAGCTGGGACTGTTGGAGCCCATCCAAACGGAGATCGACATACGCCGTGAGTACGCGGAGTACTACGGCTACGTGTTCTTCCTGTTGCGGCGACCGGCCTAGTCTGACCCCGCCTTTTCCCGCCTGAGGTGCGTCCGCCGGTCCCGCCGCCAAGCGCGGTTGGGCCGGCGGGCTTCGTTCTAGACCGCTACGCGAGGACCAGCGTGAACGACGTCGGGAAAGGCGGCAGTCGTGCGCTTAATTCAGTCCGGGCCCCCGCTACCATATGAAAGGCCTGCAAATGCGGGCCTTTTTCTTTGCCTGAGGATCGGGCGGGATCGACTCGATGGTAGCGGGGGTCGTTGTCAACCATGCCGAGGAAGTCGATGTCCACCGTTGGTCGGCTGCTTACGGTACTCCAGGCGTCCATGAGAACGCCGCCCTTCACAGAGAACCTGGGTCCGCCCCGGTGGATCTCAAGTTCAGTCTACGCTCACGTTGACGCTTGGGGACACTCCGCGTGGGCTCGGGTGAGAGCGTGTACAGGGCGGGGGGCGGTTACCTCCTCTCTTGAGCGGCTGACGCGTGAGCGCGTCGAGATTCTTGTCGACGAGGCGGAGGCCCGGGACCTGGTGATGGGAGTGCGAGTCGTGCCCGATCGGTTGCGACCGAGCTAGGGGCGATGGGCTATGGCCTGGAGATCAACAGGCCCTATTCGGGCACGCTGGTTCTGATGAGCTTCTGGAGGAAGGACCGTCGGGTAGCGTCGCTGATGATCGAAGTCAATCATGGCCTCTACGTGGACGAGGCGGCCGGTGCGAAGAGCGAGGAGTGCGGCCGTCTCAAGGGGCAGATCGAGAGGCTTCTTACGTCAATCGGGGAGAACGTGCTTCTTGCCCACGACGTCAGGATCAGCATGGACGGCCGGGGGCGCCGGCTGGACAACGTCTGGATCCAACGGCTATGGCGCAGCGTCACCTGCGAGGAGGTCTATCTGAAAGCATACGAGCGGAGTGGTTCAGGCTAGACTTGAATCGGCAGGTTCATCGCGGAAACCCAGAGAGGAGCCGTCATTATGCCCGTCACCCTCTCCATCAAGAACGTGCCGGACGATATCGCACGCAAGCTCCGTCTTCGCGCGGCTTCCCATCAGCGAACGTTGCAGGAGGAACTGCTGGACATGGTGAAGCAGGCGGTCAAGGACGACGCGCTGGTGACCCTGGACGGCATCATGGCGGCCGCCCAGCGCAAGAAGCCGGCCCTTGACGAGGCGGCCGACCGGGTGCGTTCCGCCCAAGATGCTGAGCAGAAGAGGGTGGCGCAGCGGTTCGAGGACCTTCTGGGCAGCCCGGACCGGCCTACGCGGGGCACTGGGCCCGGCCGGTCAGGAGGAGGAGGCGACGTGCGGTGAACACCTGACGCGCCGCGGCCGGGGGGTGAGGCCGGCGGGGTCGCAGCGCACATGTCTGGAGGGACCATGGTCCGCATGCCGGCAAGGTGCCGATTCCGCTTGTCGTGGAGGGCGGGATCGGCATCCGCAAGTGCTACCCGGACAACGCCGAGACGAAGCACGGATCGCGGAGGGCGAGTACGACGCGGTGGACATCACCAAGCGTGACTACCACCCTCACCCTGACCGCGACTGCCCGGCGGACCGGGCTGGAGTGCCGTCCCAACCGGAGCGGTGCCGCATGGAGGCGGTCCACACTCAGCCCTCTGGGCCCTATGTCCGGCAGGTCGTGTGCACGCCGGAGAACGATCCGCTGTGACTGCCGTCCAGGGCATCGACGGCAAGGGCGACACGTAAGCGGTCGCACTTCTGCCTGGGCTGAGCCGGCCCTATGCCGGGACCATGGTCCATGGCTTCCTTCTGGGGGAGATGCGAACCGGCGTTGTAGCGCGGTGCCATCCCTCGGCGGCACAACGACTCAGGCCACAACGCCCGACTCAGGCCACAACGCCCAACTCCCTGCCCACGCCGCGGAAGGCCCTCACCGCGGTCTCCACATCCTCGGGCGTATGGGCGGCGGACAGCTGTACGCGGATGCGAGCGCGGCCTCTGGGCACCACTGGGTAGGAGAAGCCGATCACATAGATGCCCTCGGCCAGCAGGCGGCGGGCCATCTCCACGGCCAGCGGCTCCTCGTAGAGCATGACGGGGACGATGGCGGTCTCGCCGGGGAGCAGGTCGAAGCCGGTGGCCGTCATGGCTTCGCGGAACTGGCGGGCGTTGTCCAGGGTGCGGCGGCGTCGCTCGGGCGACGCCGCCGCCAGCTCCAGCGCCTTCAAGGTGCCACCGGCCACGGCCGGCGCCAGCGTGTTGGAGAAGAGATAGGGGCGGGAGCGCTGCCGCAGGTAGGCGATGATCTCCGCCCGCCCCGAGGTGCACCCCCCGGAGGCACCGCCCAGGGCCTTGCCGAAGGTGGTGGTGATGAGATCCACGCGGCCCTCCACCCCCAGCAGCTCCGGGGTGCCGCGGCCGCCGGGGCCCAGGTAGCCGGTGGCGTGGGAGTCGTCCACCAGCACCAGGGCGTCGTGGCGCTCGGCCAGGCCGCAGATGTCGGGCAGCCGGGCGATGTCACCGTCCATGGAGAAGACGCCGTCGGTGCAGACGACGCGGTAGCGGGCGTCGCGGGCGTCGCCTAGGGCCTTCTCCAGCTCCGCCATGTCGGAGTGGGCGTAGCGCAGGCGTTGCGCCCGGCACAAGCGTACGCCGTCGATGAGGGAGGCGTGGTTCAGTTCGTCGGAGATGATGGCGTCCTCTTCGCCGAACAGCGGCTCAAAGACGCCGCCGTTGGCGTCGAAGCAGGCGGCGTAGAGAATGGTGTCCTCGGTGAGCAGGAACTCCGACACGGCGAACTCCAGCTGTCTGTGCAGCGATTGGGTGCCGCAGATGAAGCGTACGGAGGAAAGGCCGTAGCCCCACCGGTCCATGGCCTCCTTGGCGGCTTGGATCACTTGGGGATGGCTGGAGAGGCCCAGGTAGTTGTTCGCGCAGAAGTTCAGGACGCGGCTTTGGTGCCCCGGCGTGTTTCCTGCTTCAGCCTGTGCCCCCGTCGCCGTGCCTGCCGGGCCTGCTCCGCCACTGGGTGCCGCAGGCGCCGCCAGAGGCCCGCGGGGCGACGTCTCCACGCCTATCTCCCGGCCCTGGGGCGTGGTGATGACCCGCTCCTCCTTGTACAGACCCTCCTCGCGGAGCGAAGCGAGGCGCCGGGCCAGATCCTCCTTCATCCTCCCGAACATGGCTCCTCCTTCGGCCGGCCGTTGCCTAGACGGCCCCTTCCCGCGACACCTCGCCCCGGCGCGCGGTGAGCACTCTGAGCATGTCCCGGGTCATGGCGTCCAAATCGTATGCGGGCTCCCAACCCCACTCCACGCGCGCCGCGTAGTCCTCCAGGTTGTTGGGCCAGCTGTTGGCGATGGCCTGGCGGACCGGGTCGATGGCGTAGGAGATCTCGAACTCGGGGATGTAACGGCGGATGATGGCCGCCTGGTCCTCCGGGCAGAAGGTCATGGCAGAGACGTTGAAAGCGTTGCGGTGGCGCAGGCGCTCGGGGTCGGCCTCCATGAGGTCCAAGGCAGCCTTGATGGCATCGGGCATGTACATCATGTCCAGGTAGGTGTCCCCAGCCAGGAAGCAGACGTAACGTCCGGTAGCCACGGCGGCGTGGTAGATCTCCACGGCGTAATCGGTGGTGCCGCCCCCGGGAGGCGTCTTGTTGGAAATGATGCCGGGGTAGCGTACGCCACGGGTGTCGACGCCGTACTTGCGGTAGTAGTAGTCGCAGAGGAGTTCGCCGGCCACCTTGGTCACGCCGTAAATGGAGGTGGGACGCTGGATGGTGTCTTGGGGTGTCCAGTCCTTGGGCGTGTTGGGGCCGAAGGCGCCGATGGAGCTGGGAGTGAAGACGGCGCATCCGCGACGGCGGGCCACCTCCAGCACTGCCAGCAGGCCGTTCATGTTGATGTCCCAGGCTTTCTGCGGGGCGGTCTCGGCTACGGCGGAGAGGAGGGCCGCCAGATGGTAGATGGTGTCGATGCGGTGGCCTGTGACCAGTTCGTCCAGGGCGCGCTCGTCGCGTGCGTCCAGCCGGGCGAAGGGGCCGGACTGGATGAGGCTGCGGTTGACGTCGTCCCGCAGGTCGGTGAGGAGCACGTGGTCGACGCCGTGAAGGTCGCGCAGGGCGGCCACGAACTCGGAGCCCAGCTGCCCCAGCCCGCCGGTGATGAGGATGCGTCGCCGCCCACCTGCCGCGCCGCCGCCCGAGCCCAGGTTCCCGCCCACTTGACACATCTCCCGGCCACGGCGTTAAATGATGATGAACATCTATTCAATATAATGAACGGCGAGGTGCCTGTCAACGCGACCTGAGCGCCCGCGGGGGAGAGAGATGGAACCGGCAAAGCCCCCTCTGATCGGGAAGAACATCCAGAAGCTGCGCAAGGCCCGAGGACTCACTCTGGACGTGCTATCGGAGCGCAGCGGCGTGTCCAAAGCCATGCTCTCGCAGATCGAGCAGGAGAAGGCCAACCCCACTGTGGCCACCGTGTGGAAGATCGCCCAGGGCCTGGACGCGGAAATCAACAGCCTGCTGGGCGCCGAGGGGGAGGGGGCGCGGCGCTTTCGGGTGGTGCGACGCCATGAGATCCTGAAACTGGAGACGGATGAGCCCGGTATCCACCTGCGCGTGCTCTCCCCCGTATCCATGGTGGAGGACCTGGAGATGTACCTCCTGTCTTTCGAACCGCACGCCGTGTTGCGCTCCGCACCCCACTTCCCCCGCACGGAGGAGTTCCTCACCGTCATCGACGGCACAGTGCGGGTCACGGCGGGTGACAACGTCAGCGACCTCGCCGCCGGCGACTTCGTCACCTACCACTGTGACGTGGAGCACGACATAGAGAACCTGGGCGACCGCTGCGCCACCGTGCACATGGTGGTGCGCTTCCACCGCCGCCGGTAGGTCACCCGGACACGGGCAGCCGGTTCGCCGCCGACAGGGAACGTGCGCCGGGCGGGCGCCCATCCCGGCTGGGATCACGGTCGTGGCTATGAAGCGGTGAGACCTACTCGAATTCCAGGTACTCGATGGCCATGTGCCTCACAAGCTCGGCATTCTGCATGCACTTGTCGGTGATCTCCTCCAGTCGGTCAATGATTGACTTGAACTGGTGGAAGGTCTTGTAGTCCGTGTCCCAGTCGTACATCTGGCGGTACATGATGAGATAGATATCGTCCGCCTTGCTCTCGATCTTGTCCACCTCTTGAGCCAAGGGGATGGCGGCGCGGAGGTCTTCCTCCAGCATGTTCACGGCGTCACGCAGCTTGGTCACCGCCGCCACGTCCGTGTCCACCAGTTCGTGCAGCAGGGCGCCCAACCCCGGCGGGAGCGTGAACTCGCGCAGGGCCAGGCGGTCGGCGGTACCGGAGGCAAGGTTGGCGATGCTGTCCATGGAACCCACCAGCCGCGACAGATCGGCGCGGCCTAGGTGAAACAGGCCGCCGGCGGCCAACCGGTCCAGAATCACGGCTTTCTCCGCGTCCGCGGCGCTCTCCATCCGGTCCAACTCCTCGGCTGCGTCGGCCAGCTTAGCGTAATCATCCGCCGCAAAGTAGTCGATCTGCTCGTGGAGTTTCATCACAATATCGACCACACGTTCGGTGAAATCGCGGATGCGACGGAGAACCTGCTCTTCCCTCTCCCGGGCCATGGCGCCGATTGCGCCCTGCAGCGCAGACTCGCCGCCCAACGAGCGTCTGAACTTTTTCCAAGCTGATGTGGCCATCTCCGTCTCCCGCGCGTCAGAGGAAGAGCTCAAGAACATAGTACGTCAATGCCGCTACGATGCCACAGAACGGCAGCGTTACCCCCCAGGCCAGCAGGATGGAGCGGAATACCTTCCAGCTCACCGCCGACAGGCCGGAGGCTAATCCCGTCCCGGTGACAGACGAGGTGATGACATGCGTGGTCGATACCGGCATGCCCAGCAACGAAGCGACTTGGATGACGAGCGCGCCACCAACCTCCGCGCTGAACCCGTTCACCGGGTGAAGGTGGGTGAGCCTCTCACCCAGAGTGCGGATGATGCGGAAGGACTTGTAGTCCAGGTAGGTGCCAAGGGACATGGCTGCGGCGGCTGAGCCGATCACCCAGAAAGGTATTCCGTTGATGGCCACGTACTCCTCCACGTTCATGTTCACCCGGGCGGCGAGCATGATTGTGATAATGCCCATGACCTTGGTGGCATCATTGGAGCCGTGGCTGAAGGACACCCAGCTGCAGGAGAGCACCTGCATGCGGCGATAGAAGCGGTCGGCCCGATCCAAGTCGAGCTTGATCAAGCGCAGCAGGAACTTGCTGGCCTTCATGAAGAAGAGGCCTGTCCCCAGCCCGAGTACGGGTGAGATCAACAGGGCGGCGAACACCAGCCCGACCTTGGACCAGTTGATGCCCTCCGGCCCCAGCGCCGCCAGCCCGGCCCCGATGAGGCCGCCCACCAGGGCGTGCGAGGAGCTCACGGGGAGTGCCCGGATCCAGGTGACGAAGTCCCAGACCAACGCGCCGAAGAGGGCGGCGATGACCAGGTGTGCCGTGGCGTCCTGGGCCTTGACGACGCCGCCGATGGTTTCCGCCACCGCGATCCCCATGACCAGGGGACCGACGAGGTTGAAGCAGGCGGAGAGCGCAATGGCCACGCGGGGCTTGAGCGCCCCGGTGTAGATGACGGTGGAGACGGCATTGCACCCATCGTGGAAACCGTTCATCAGGTCGAAGAGGAGACCTGCGACCACCACCAGGACGAGGAGGAGGGTATCCGTGCTCATTGGCGCGATTCTCTCAAGAACCGGCCCCCAGTACTAGGGGACCTTCCGTGCGCGTGCCACTGCGGAGACGGCCGGTACCGGGCCGGGGTCAGGCGCGTGCTGCCGCCCTGATCTTGCGGTCCAGGTAGCGTTCCAGAATGCCGGGGGCGAGGCGGAAGGCCAGGTAGCTGGCTTTGCCCGAGAGCCCGGGGAGGACGATGAACCGGTCTGCAGAGAGGGAACGCACCGCGGCACGAGCCACGATCTCTGCCGACATCCGGCCGGCGGTGGAGGCGATGGCCTTGGTCTCGCGGGGCTTGAGCGGCTCCTCGAAGGCCAGCTGTGGCGTGTCCGTGTCCGGCGGGCAGAGGACGGACACGGTAATGCCGAAACGCTTCACCTCACTGCGCAGGGCTTGGGAGAAGCCGATGACGGCGAACTTGGCGGCGCTGTAGGCCGTGTAACCGAATCCCCCGTAGAGCCCCCCCACCGAAGAGACGTTCAGGATGTGACCGCCTTGGGACTTCATCAAGGGCACGAAGGACCGGCACATGTGCAGCACACCGAAGTAGTCGACGGCCATGATCTCCTCAAAGACCTGGTAGGGGATGTCCGCGAAGTACCCGGGGTAGGTGATGCCAGCGCAGTTGATGAGGTACCGGAGGGACCCGTGCTCCTCCGCGAAGCGGCCCGCCAGCTCCTCCACCGCGGCTTTGCTGGCCACATCCACCACGGCGGTGCGGACGGCCGGCCCCCGCAACAGCGGCCCGCAGATCTGGCCGGCCCGCCGCTCGATCTCTTGAGCCGCCTCAGCCAGCACGGCTTCCCTACGGGCGGCGATGGTCACGTTGGCCCCGGCCGTCACCAAGCGCACGGCGATGGCTTTGCCTATGCCGCTGGAGCCTCCGGTGACGATGGCTTCACTGCCGGCCAGACTCGCTCTCTGGGACATGCCGTCAACCTCTCCTCCCGAGCCTCTCCACCCGCCGCAGACATGGCGTCTCCTCTCAACGGCCGGGGAGCTCCGCGTCGCGGGGCCGGTTCCATAACACGAGTAGCATAGCCTGTTCCGCGCTTCAGGCTCTCCCGGCTGCCGGCCACCTCGTGCCCAGGTAGGTGCTGTAGGCTTCCATGAAGCTGGGGAAGCCACACGTGGGTATGAGCAGGAGCAGCGCGTGCATGAGGTCGCCCTCGCTCACACCGGCTTCGCGCGCCTTGGCCAGGTGGGTCTCCAGCGCGCGCTGATGGCCGGCAGCCGCCGACGCGGCGACTTTGGCCAGAAGCCGGGTGGGCTCCGGAAGCAGCCCCGCCTCTTCGTGGATGTAGCGTCCCAGTTCCTCTTGCGTCTCGTGAACCTGAGGGTAGTCCTGCTTCAATCTGGTAAACGCCTCGTGAATGTCGCGCATGGTGGGCTCCTTTGCAAGCAGGTGATTGCTCATGGCTGCTTCTCGAAAATGAACTATTCCGACACTCCCCTTGCGCCAAACCCTGCGTCGGGATCCCGCCGACGAGAAAGGACAGATGCACTTCGGTCCCAGATGGTGCCGGGGGGTCGCAAGAGCTGGTGGGGGAGGTTGCCGAGAGAGCGTCCGTGCGCGTTTGGCCACCCCCGCGGCGAGAGGTCGTGCTCCTCCATATTTGCAATCAATATTCAGTGTTCCAAGTGGTACACTTAAGTCGGCAGCTTAGAAAAGGTTGGCTACCTTTTTATATCGATAATCTGCCGAATCGGCTTCGAAAGGAGAGAGCCCATGTCCGATTGCCTCATCCTGGATGGGGAGGCCGTCACTTTCCAACCGGGACAGACGGTCTTGGAGGTGGCCCGCCAGAACGGCATCAAGATTCCGGCCCTCTGCTACCACCGCAAGACCGGTCCTGCAGGTCGCTGCCGGGTGTGCGTGGTGGAGGTGGAGGGCCAGGCCGGGTTGCCCACGTCCTGCAACCTCATGGCCAAGGACGGCATGGTGGTTCACACCTGCACCGAGCGCGTCCTGGAGGTGCGCAGGTCGGTTGTCAACCTCATGCTCGCCAACGGTGAGCACAACTGCATCTCCTGCGAGCAGAACGGTCGTTGTGAGCTGCAGGATGCTGCGTACCAGCTGGGCATCGAGATACCGGCCTTCACGATCACCGGGCCCAAGGCGGAAATAGACGACAGCAGCGAGATGGTCGTCCTCGACCGCCGGAAGTGCATCCAGTGCGGGCGGTGCATCGCGGCCTGCAACAACGTGGTGGTCAACGAAGTGCTGGGGATGGGGCAGAGGGGCTTCGAGTCCAAGATCGTGTGCGATCTGGACCGGCCCATGGCCGATTCCACGTGTGTCCAGTGCGGCGAGTGCGTTCAGATCTGCCCGGTGGGCGCGCTCATCGAGAAGAAGGCCGTCGGCAAGGGTCGCTCCTGGGAAATGGACACCGTTGACACCACCTGCCCGTACTGCGGAGTGGGCTGCCAGATGACGCTTCACGTGGACACTGACGCCAATCGCATCGTGCGGGTCACCGGACGGGAGGTCGAGCCCAACGACGGCATGCTGTGCGTCAAGGGTCGTTTCGGGTATGAGTTCCCCTCCAGCCCCAATCGCCTTACCCAGCCCCTGATTCGCAAGAACGGCGAGCTGGAGCCCGTGTCGTGGGAGGAAGCGCTGGACTTCACGGCCGAGCGCATCGCGAAGATTGTCAAGGAGCATGGGCCCGATGTGTTCTCGGCCTTCGGCTCTGGGCGCATCACCAATGAGAACAACTACGCCATCGCCAAGTTCACGAGGGCGGTGATCAAGACCAACAATGTAGACCATTGCGCGCGTACCTGACACGCTCCCACTGTCGCCGGTCTGGCGACAAGCTTTGGTTCTGGCGCAATGACCAACAGCATTCAGGAGTTGCAGGACGCTGATCTCGTCTTCGTGATCGGGTCCAACATGACTGAGGCACACCCGATCGTCTCCTACTACGTGAAGCGGGCGGCCAAGAAGGGCGCCACCGTCATCGTGAACGATCCCCGGCGAACGGACCTTTGCCGTTGGGCCTCGCATTACGTGCAGCTCGCATCCGGCTCGGACATCGCCTACATCAACGGCCTCATCAACGAAATCTTCAAGAACGGTTGGGCGGACGAAGAGTTCCTCAAGGAGCACACGGAGAACCCTGACGAGATCCGCGCCTGGGTGCAGGACTACCCGGTGGAGCGCGCCAGTGAGATCTGTGGCGTCCCGGTGGAGCAGATGAAGGAGATCGCTCGGCTGCTGGGCACGTCCAAGTCCGCCAGTGTCTGCTATACGTTGGGCATCACCGAGCACATCTGTGGCACGGACAACGTGAAGACCCTGGCCAACCTGCAGATGGTCCTCGGCAACCTGGGCAAGCGTTCCGCTGGCCTCAACCCGCTGCGTGGGCAGAACAATGTGCAGGGAGCCTGTGATATGGGTGCCCTGCCCAACGTGTTCCACAACTACCAGTCCGTCACCGATCCCAACGCGGTGGCGAAGATGGAGCAGGCGTGGGGCGTCAGCGGCCTGTCGGACCGTGCAGGCTACAAGATGCCCACCATGCTCCGCAAGGCGCGCGACGGCGGTACCAAGATCCTCTATTGCATCGGCGACAACACGGTGCAGAGCGAGCCCAACATAGCTCACACCATCAAGGAGCTGGAGGCGCTCGAGCTCTTCATCGTCGTCGACATCTTCCCCAACCTCACCACGCCGTACGCGCACGTGGTTTTCCCCGACTACTCCTGGGGCGAGGAGGAAGGCACCTTCACCAATACCGAGCGCCGCGTGAACCGGGTGCGCGCAGCCCTCAAAGCGCCCGGAGGCGCCCGTCCGAGTTGGTGGGTCCTTCAGGAACTGGGCAAGAGACTGGGGTTCGACCTGGGCTTCACGTCTGCCAAGGCTGTTTACGAGGACATGCGTCGGACCGCCACCAGCTACGCCGGCATCACCTACGAGCGTTTGGATGTCGCCGGCCTGCAGTGGCCGTGTCCCACGCTCGAGCACCCCGGGACCAGGTTCCTGCACAAGGACGGGAACTTCTCCCGCGGCAAGGGGTTGTTCTCGAAGACCGACTGGGTCCCGCCGGCTGAGGTGGTGGACGAGGAGTACCCGTTGGTGCTCTCCACGGGACGCAGGCTGTGGCACTACCACACGGGCACGCAGACCCGCAACTCCGTGGGCCTCGAGACACTGTTCCCGGAAGAGCTCATCGAGATGAATCCGGCCGATGCGGAGCCTCTCGGCATCAAGAGCGGCGACATGGTGCGGGCCACCAGCCGCCGCGGCGAGGTCATGCTGCGCGCGTGGGTGAACGAGCGCTCCAATCCCGGCCTCTGCTGGATGGCGTTCCATTTCGCCGAAGCGTGCGGCAACCAACTCACCATCGATGCCTTCGACCCCGTGACTGAGACGGCTGAGTACAAGGTGTGTGCGATTCGTGTGGAGAAGGTCGCGGACGCGGAGGTTCCCATGAAGGGCCTCTGCCGTCAGGCGCGGCCCTGAGCAGTCTCAGGCCTGCGAAAGGAACAACCATGGCTATGACTGATATTAAGAGCATTCTCGATATGGCCATCGGCAGGGAAGAGGAGGCATTCCGGTTCTACGCCGACGTCGCCGATCGTATGACCAACCCGGCCGTCAAGGAGATCTTCGGCCAGCTCTCCCAGGATGAGCTTGGTCACAAGACCTTTCTCCAAGCCGCTCTGAAAGACGATCAGATCATCGCGAAGCTCCCGGTACCCGCCGACTACAAGGTAGCTGAGGCAACGGAGGAGCCGGCCCTGTCCATCGACATGAAGCCGGCGGATGCGCTGGCGCTGGCGATGAAGAGGGAGCAGGAGTCAGCGGAGTTCTATCGGGGGCTGGCGCAATCGGCGTCTGACGCCACGCTGGGCGCCATGTTCGAGAACCTGGCCCTCATGGAGTTGGGCCACAAGACGCGGCTCGAGCACATGTTTGTGGACATTGGCTACCCGGAGGTCTTCTAGCATGAAACCCGACGTGCGAGCGCGGATCTTGGATCTGGCGGCCACGTATCCGACCCCCAAGGCGGCCCTGCTGACTGCCCTGGAGACGGTGCAGCAGGCCGAGGGCGGCCATCTCTCCACCGACAGCCTCTCGGAGGTTGCGGCGTTGCTGGGCGTGCCCCTGGGTACGGTCTATGCCACCGCCAGCTACTACACGATGCTCAACCTGAAGCCGGTTGGGAAGTACCACCTGCAGCTGGACACCAACATCCCCGCCATGCTGGCCGGGGCAGAGGACCTGCTCGCTCACATGGAGCAGGCCCTCGGGATCGGTGTGGGCGAGACCACTTCTGACGGGCTGTTCACGCTGTCTGCGGTTGAGGACCTGGGGGCGTGCGGGACCTGTCCCGTGCTTCAGGTCAACGACCGGTACTACGAGAACATGACGCCCGCGTGTTTCGATGAGTTGCTCGCGAACCTGAAGCAGGGTGTCGTGCCCGAGTGGAAGACCGAGGGCAACTGGGGCACGGAGTGCAACATGCTGCTGGCACGCCGCGGCAAGCCCAACTCGACTGCGCTGGCGGGCTATGTGGCGGACGGGGGGTACCAGGCCCTCGAGAAGGCGCTGACGCTCTCGCCGGCCGAGGTCACGCAAATGGTGAAGGACTCCGGGCTCCGGGGGCGCGGCGGCGCCGGCTTCCCCGCCGGAGTCAAGTGGGGCTTCCTGCCCAAGGATTCCACCAAGCCGGTTTACCTGGTCTGCAACGCGGACGAAGGCGAGCCGGGGACCTTCAAAGACCGCCAGATCATGGAGTTCGATCCGCACCTGGTCATCGAGGGTATGGCGATAAGCGGCTACGCGATCGGCGCCAAGCTCGGCTACATCTACATCCGGGGTGAGTTCGCCTGGAT
>Ga0123328_1003139_pt1 | contig 14303 bp, 12 predicted proteins | sample BioC12SIPDNA_2_FD_89702 | JGI IMG/M metagenome (GOLD analysis project Ga0123328, IMG submission 89702) | Anaerobic biogas reactor microbial communites from Washington, USA - Biogas_R1_A C12 SIP DNA | ecosystem: Engineered > Bioreactor > Anaerobic > Unclassified | place: Washington, USA...
CCACCCACCCGGACGTGACGACCTACGGCGACAATTACTTCCGCGCGTGCTTCGAGGACCCGTTCCAGGGCGGCACCATCGCGAAGTTCGCCGCGGCTGAGCTCTCCGCCAAGACCGCCGCGATCATCTACAACGCCGCGGACGCCTACTCGACGGGCCTGATGGAGTCCTTCACCGCGGCCGCGCAGGAAGCCGGCATGGAGGTCGTCGCGACCGAGGGCTACGCCACCGAGGACGTGGACTTCAAGGCGCAGCTGACGAACATCGCGGGCAAGCAGCCGGACGTGCTGTTCATCCCGGACTACTACAACACCTGCTATCTGATCGCCTCCCAGTCCCGCGAGCTCGGCATCACCGCCACGTTCCTGGGCGTCGACGGCACCGACGGCGTGCTGTCGATCGAGGGCGCGAACTACGATGTGTTCGAGGGCCTGTACTTCCCGAACCACTATGCCGCCGACGACACGGCCGAAGCGGTTGTGAACTTCCGCACGGCGTATGAGGCCGCCTACGGCGAGACCCCGAACGCGCTGGCCGCGCTCGCGTATGATGGAGCGAAGATCATGCTCAACGCGCTCAAGGACGTCGATGCCACCGGCGTCGCGCTCGGGCCGGACAGCTACGCGGCGGTCGTCGAGGCGCTCAAGGCCACGAACATCGACGGCGTCACCGGCAACATCACCTTTGACGAGAACAACAACCCCGTCAAGGACGTCGCGATCATCAAGATCGAGAACGGTGCTTACAAGTTCTACTCGAAGTATTGATCCGGGCGAACCGAACCCCAGGGGTCGCCGTGCGGAGCGGGCGCATTGAGCGCGCGCTCCGCACGGGTTTCTGTCAAAAGCCCCGACCGGGAGCCCGGGGCTTTTCGGCGCGCTCTCTCAGAAATAGGAATGTGGGGATACGATTTATGACGGTACTGTACCAACTGATCAACGGCGTGCAGATCGGGTCGATTTACGCTTTGGTGGCGCTTGGCTACAGCATGGTGTACGGCATCGTCCGGCTGATCAACTTCGCGCACGGCGATATCATCATGGTCGGCGCGTACGCGGTCTGGTTTCTGATGGTGCGCCTGGGCGTGCCCGCGTGGGCGGCGGTTCCGCTGGCGATCTTGTTCAGCTCGCTCTTGGGCATGGGCATCGAGAAGGTCGCCTACAAGCCGCTTCGGAATTCCGCCCGGATATCGCTGCTCATCACGGCGATCGGCATCAGCTTCCTTCTGCAGAACCTCGCGCAGGTGGTCTTCGGCGCCGACCCCCGGATGTTCACGAACCTGTTCCCCGGGGGCATTCCCTTCGGCGGCAAGGATTTGCCGTATGTGACGGTCGTGACGGTCGCGGTCTCGGCGGTGTTGATGATCGGGCTTTCGATACTCGTCAGCCGGACGAAGATCGGAAAGGCGATGCGCGCCGTCTCCGAGGACAAGGACACCGCGCAATTGATGGGCGTCAACGTCAACAACACGATCTCGTTCACGTTCGCGCTGGGCTCCGCGCTCGCGGCGGTCGCGGCGGTGCTCTACTGCTCGAGCTACGCGCAGATTCAGCCGACGATGGGCTCGATGCTCGGCCTCAAGGCGTTCGTCGCGGCGGTGCTCGGCGGCATCGGCTCGATGCCGGGCGCGATGCTGGGCGGACTGCTCATCGGCATGGCCGAGAGCCTGACGAAGGGCTACATCAGCTCGAAGCTCGCCGACGCCGTCGTATTCGGGATACTGATCGTCGTGCTGCTGTTCAAGCCCGCGGGCATACTCGGGCGCGGCGTGCGCGAGAAAGTGTAGGTGGGCGGCGTGAAGAAGATCGGCGAACCCAAGAGGCTGTTTTCCTCGACGTGGTCGAGGTATCTTTTGAACGTCCTGAGCGCGGCTTTATTGTGCCTCGCGCTCGTGTACCTGTCCGTGAGCCGCGCGATCACCCCGTACACCTCGTCCCTGATCGTGCAGATCGGCTACAACATCATACTCGCGGTCAGCCTGAACCTCGCGGCGGGCTTCCTCGGGCAATTGCCGCTCGGCCACGCGGGCTTCATGTCCGTGGGAGCCTACGCGGCGGCGCTGTTTACGAAGTCCATGGACCTGCCGGCGATGCTGGAATTCCCGATCGCGATCGCGCTCGGCGGCGTCGTGGCGTTCCTGTTCGGCATCGTGATAGGACTTCCGGCGCTGAGGCTCCGGGGCGACTACCTCGCGATCATCACGCTGGGCTTCGCGGAGATCATACGCGTCATCATCAACAACCTGGAGTTCACCGGAGGCGCGATCGGCCTCAGGGGTATCCCCAGGCATTCGACGATCGCGTGGTCGTTCGTGTGGGTGTTCGTGACGATCTACGCGATCTCGACCCTGATCCGCTCGCGGCACGGGCGCGCGATCCTCTCGATCCGCGAGGACGAGATCGCGGCGGAGGCGTCCGGCATCTCGACGACCTATTACAAGGTCATCGCGTTTGCGATCTCGGCCGCGTTCGCGGGCGTCGCGGGCGGGCTGTACGCGCACACGACCATCCTCCTCCCGTCGAACTTCGGCTTTATGAAGTCGGCGGAGATCTTGGTCATGGTCGTGCTCGGCGGGCTCGGCTCGATCCTGGGCTCGGTCATCTCGGCGACGGTTTTGACGATCCTGCCCGAGCTTCTGCGCGGGTTCAAGGAATACCGCATGATCGTGTACGCGCTGGTCTTGATCTTGGTCATGATCTTCAAGCCCTCGGGCCTTTGCGGGCGGTACGACTTCTCGCTGGGCTCCGGCATCGACAGGGTGTTCGCCGCGATCCGCGCGAAAATCCTCGGAAAGGGGGGCAACGCGAAATGACGGTTCTCGACATCCACAATCTGGGCATCAACTTCGGAGGCCTCCAGGCGGTCGACGAGTTCAACCTGGCCGTCGAGAGCGGCGAGATCGTCGGGCTGATCGGGCCGAACGGCGCGGGCAAGACGACGATATTCAACCTTTTGACGAACGTATACAAGCCGTCGCGCGGCTCGATCCGTCTGACGGACGAGGACACGCTCGGAAAGTCCACGCACGCGGTCGCGCAGTCCGGCATCGCGCGCACGTTCCAGAACATACGGCTGTTCAAGGACATGACCGTCATCGACAACGTGAAGGTCGCGCTGCACAACGGCATGCGCTACACGATCGCCGAGGCGTTTTTCCGGATGCCCCGCTACTGGCGCGAGGAGCGCAAGGCGAGAAAGACCGCGCTGGAGCTGCTCGACGTGCTCGGCATGCGCGACATGGCCGACCACACGGCCGGCAGCCTCCCCTACGGCGCGCAGCGCAGGCTCGAGATCGTGCGCGCGCTCGCGACGAACCCGAAGGTGCTCCTGCTCGACGAGCCGGCCGCGGGCATGAACCCGTCGGAGACGGCGGAGCTGCTCCCGACGCTCAAGGACATCCGCGACCGGTTCGGCGTCGCGATCATACTGATCGAGCACGACATGAGCCTCGTGATGAACATCTGCGAGCGGATTTTGGTGCTCAACTACGGCCTGATCATCGCGGAGGGGACGCCGGAGGAGATCAAGAACAACCCGGTCGTCATCGAGGCGTATCTCGGCCAGCAGAGGGGGGAGTAGCGTGCTCAAGGTCAACGACTTGAACGTCTATTACGGCGCGATACACGCGCTGCACGGCGTTTCCTTCGAGGTCAACCAGGGAGAGATCGTGACGTTGATCGGCGCGAACGGCGCCGGGAAATCGACGACGCTCAAGACCATCTCCGGCCAGATGCGCTCGAAGACCGGCTCGATCGAGTTCATGGGCGAGAAGCTCGACGGCCTCGCGCCCTAAAAGATCGCGCGCATCGGCATCGCGCAGGTGCCCGAGGGCCGGAAGATCTTCCAGCAGCTCACCGTCGAGGAGAACCTCGACATCGGCGGCTACACGCAGGAGCCGGACCAAGTCAAGGCCGCGGTCGAGGACGTGTTCAAGCGGTTCCCGCGGCTCAAGGAGCGCAGGAAGCAGGTCGCGGGCACGCTCTCCGGCGGCGAGCAGCAGATGCTCGCGATCGGCCGCGCGCTGATGGGCAGGCCGAAGCTGATGATGCTCGACGAGCCGTCGATGGGGCTCGCCCCCAAGCTCGTCGACCAGATATTCGACATCATCCGGGAATTGAACCGCAGCGGCGTGACGATACTGCTCGTCGAGCAGAACGCGCTGATGGCGCTTCGGCTCGCGTCGCGCGGGTACGTTCTCGAGACCGGGCGCGTCGCGATCGCGGACGCGTCGGAGAACCTTTTGAAGAACGACCGCGTGAAGCGCGCGTACCTCGGAGGCTAGTGATATAAGAGGAAAACACATAGGGAAACCACCCCAAAATCACAGGCGGCGGGCCCTTTTCGGGGCTCGCCGCCTGTGGAATTTTGGGGCTTGTTCCGCCCCGGAGGGGGCATGTCCACGTCCACCGCGAATATAATGGAGCACAGGGGGTGCGGCGGATGCGGAGGGGATGGCTGGTGGCATTTTCGGCGGTGTTGTCGCTACTGATTGCGGGCGCCATGCTGCTCGCGGTCTCCGACTGCTTGCGCTCGTGCTCGCAGGTTGAGCTCTCGAAGGTACTCGGCGTACTCGCGGAGAGGGCATCCGAAGCGGCCGGCGGCACCGGCAGCGCCGGCGGCACCGGCAGCGCCGGCGACAACGGCGATGCCGGCAATGCCGCGCGCGACGCGGAATTTCAGGACGCCGCCGTGCCGTCGGCCCCGTGCTTTGATGCGCGTCCGGATTCGCCGTCGGCCGTCGAGCTCATCGTCGACCCGTGTGCCCGCACGCTCCGGGACGTCCCGGTGCGCAGCTGAGCCGCGCCCCCGGCAAGAAGGAACCGCGTGACCGACCGCGCCGCCTGAAGGGAAGTCAGGCGGTGCTTTTTTGGCGTTGAAAAACCGTTTGTCTGCAATCAGACGCTTTTCGGCAGCGACACCGTGAAGGAACTGCCCTTGCCGGGGGCGCTCTCGGCGCTCGCCGTTCCGCCGTGCGCCTCCGCGATCGACCGGACGATCGCGAGGCCTATGCCGGAGCCGCCGCTGATCCGGTTGCGGGACTGGTCGGCGCGGTAGAACCGCTCGAACACGTGCGGCAGGTCCCCTTCGGAGATGCCGCAGCCGGTGTCGGAGACGGTGAACCCGGCGCGGTCTCCGTCCTCCCAGATGCGGATTTCGATTTTGCCGCCCGCGGGCGTGTACTTGACCGCGTTCGCGATCAGGTTGATCAACACCTGCCGGAGCCGGTCGGGGTCGGCCGGCACCTCGACGGGGCCGCCGTCCGCCGCCGCCCGCAGCCCCTTCTCGAGAAGCTGCGCCTGAAAGCCCGCGAGCGCGCTGTCGGCGAGCGCGCGCAATTCGACCGGGCGCTTCGAGAGCTTCGGAGCGCCCTCGATGCGCGCGAGGTTCTCCATGTCGCTGACGAGCGCGCCGAGCCGCAGGAGCTCCTCGTGGCAGCTCTGCAGGCGCTCGGGCGTCGGCTCCCACACGCCGTCGATCATTGCCTCCATGTGCGTGCCGACGGTCGTGAGCGGCGTCCGGAGCTCGTGCGCGACGTCGCTGATCAGCCGCCGCCTGAGCGCCTCCTGCCTCTCGAGCGACTCGCCCAGATGGTTGACCGAGGCGATCAGTTCGTCCGTCTCGCGCACGTTCGTCCGGACGGCGATGCGCTCCCGGTAGTCGCCGTCCGCCATGCGCTTCGCGGCGGCCGCGGCGCGAAGGACCGGCGCGATGAGCCGCCTGGCGGACAACAGCCCGACCGCGAGCGACAGCAAGAGCGACGCGCCGCCGACCCAGAGCAGCACGCGGTTCAGCGTAGCCAGGAATTGGAATTCGCTGTCGGACAGGAAGTACGGCCCGTAGTACGTGACGGTCGCGTAGCCGATCAAGGCGCCGCCGGACAGAAGCGGCGTCTCGGTGGACGTGAACGCGCCGTTGACGCTCGATTTCATGCGGCTCGTGATGTCGGCCATCATTGCGGCGCAGGAGGTCGAATCGTGCTCCTCGGTCGCCCAGACGAGGGTCCGGGCACCGTCCTCGACGCGGATGAGATAGCCGTCGTACATGGCCTGCATGCCGATGATGTGCAGCGCATCGACGTCCCATTCGCCGTCGTACTGCCTTCCGATGTCCCGGACGAGCTGCTGCGACTTCGTCCTTTGCTGGTCGGCGACGTACTGCCGGAACTGCCGGTTGACGAGAAAATTCGTCAGCGCGCTGATGACCGCGACGGTCAGCAAAAGCACCGCCGCGAGCGTCAGCGGCAGCTTCGACTTCAAGCTACGCGCGGCCATGCGCGCCTCCGAACTTGTAGCCGACGCCGTGCACCGTCAGGAGGAACGCCGGGTTCTTCGGGTCGTCCTCGATCTTCTGGCGGATGTTCTTCACGTGGCTGTCGATCGCGCGGTGAAAGCCGTCGAACTCGTCGCCGAGCGCGGAGAGGATCAACTCGTCGCGCGTGAACACCTTCGTCGGGTATTTGACGAGCGCCGACAGGATTTTGAACTCGTTCGGCGTCAGCGGCACGATTTCGTCGCGCTTTTTGACGGCGTGCTGCTCGAAATCGACCTCGAGGTCGCCGAAGGTGTTGCGGTTGTAGAGGGGCTTCAGGTCGTCCGCCGAGCGGCGCAGCACCGCCTCGACGCGCGCGAGCAGCGCCTTCAGGCTGAACGGCTTTGCGATGTAGTCGTCCGCACCGACCGACAGCCCGTTGACCATGTCGTCCTCGCCGGACTTCGCGGTCAGCATGATGACCGGCACGCGCGACGTGCGGCGGATCTCCAGGCAGACGTCCTCGCCGCGCATGTCCGGCAGCATCAGGTCCAAGAGCACCAGGGACACCTTTTCATGCGGCAGGATTTCGAGAGCGGCCCTTCCGGTCGCGGCCGAGAGCACGCGAAAGCCGCGGCTGGTCAGAAACGCAGCCACGACTTCGATGATCTTCGGTTCGTCGTCGACGACGAGTATTCGGTTCACGGGGCACCTCCGGGAGTATTATACCACATCCGGCGCGCTTGACGCTACTGGCAGCAGGAGCAGCCGGGAATCTGATTGACGTCGAGCGGCGGCAGCGTCTCCGCGGCCGGGGGCCGGCTCGCCGACAATGCGGCGTCCGCCGCGGCGTCCTCCGGGCCGTCTACGACGGTGATCGAGCTTCGGATCATGCCCATCCAGCAGGTGTAGGCGAACGTGCCGGCCTTCTCCGGCGTGAACTCGATCAGGTTGTCGCCGGCGGAGAGCGGCTTTTCGATGCCGTACTCGCGGATCAGTATGCGGTTGTTGCAGCCGTTCAGCGCGCCCGGCTCCGCGTGGATCGTCCATTGGACCGGGACGCCCGCCTGCACCGAGATCGGGGAGTAGCCGTAGGGCGAGAGCTCGGTCGTGACGTATTGCACGTTCTCCCCCTCGGACGGCGATTTCGTCGCGCCCGGCGCCGTCGGCTCGAGGGTGCTGGCGTACGCGACATTGTCCCTCGGCGCGGCGATCGGGATCGAGACGCCGGCGAGGCCGAGCCCGTTTCCGAGCATCGCGACGCCCATCACGGCGACGAGCGCCGCGCCGACGGCGATCATCCTTCCCGCCGAGCGGCGGCTGAGCGCGGAGCCGAGGGCTCCCAGCACGAACATCAGCGGCACGGTGCCCAGGCTGAACATCAGCATCGCGAGCGCGCCCTTCACGGGGCTGCCGGTCGAGAGCGCGTAGAGCTGCATCGCCTGCAAGGGGCCGCAGGGCATCAGCCCGTTCAGGAGCCCGACGTACAGCGCGCTGTTGCTTTTCTCGCGCTTCCCGGCGATCTTGCGCGACAGGAACTTAGGCATCGACGGCGTCAGCCTGCGAAGCCACGGGAACGCGTTCATCAGGTTCAGGCCCATGATGACCATGAATGCGCCGGCGATCAACTGCACGGCGGCCTGCACGCCCGCCGACAGCTTCACGACCGAGCCGAGCGCGCCGACTAAGAAGCCGACGACCGTATACGAGATCACGCGGCCGAGGTTGTAGAGTATGCTCGGCCGGAGCGCCCGCGCGCCGCTCGAGGAATTGCCGACCGTCTGCGAGAGGTTGATGCCGCCGCACATCGCGACGCAGTGCACGGACGTCAGGAGGCCTATGACGAACAGCATGCCGATGCCCATGCCCTCCTTCGCCTCGGGAAACGCGTTGAAGAACGCGAACAGCCCGAAGCGGCTTCCGACGAGGAAGAACACGAGCAGCCCCGCCGCGATCAAGAGCCCGCGCGCCGCGCCGGAGGAGGATTTCGGCTTCGCGTCCGCGGCGACCGGATATCCGGCCTTCGCGAGCGCGCGCTCGATGTCCTCCGGCGAGACCCTCCCGGGGTCGAACGCGATTTCCACGCGCCCGGTGCGGTAGCTCGCGCGCACGCTCTCCACGCCGTTGAGCGCCGAGAGCCTTTTTTCGATTCTGGCCTCGCAGTTTACGCACGTCATGCCCTCCACGGTCCACGCCCTCGTCAAACGCTTTGCAGCCATATGCGATCTCCTCCCTGTTTCGAATCCATGCGGTGATGGTATCAAAAAGATGTGGAGGTTTTGTGTAATCTCCGAATTTTTCTTTTCAACCCCTCCCGGGGTATTCCCGGCGCGCGATGAATAGAATATATGGAGGCTTGTCCTGTGTGAACGACTATTGACAGAACCGGGAATATATTGTAAAATACACACGCATTGTATTGGTTGAATTGGGAACAAATCGGAAACGTGCGGGATGCCCGAAGCGGTTGGCTCTGCCCGCGAGCGCGGGCTGACCATACAGAATTGAAAGGAGTTGTCCAACCCATGAAGAAGCTTATCACCCTGTTCCTGGCACTGCTCTTGGTTTTCTCGGCGTCGGCACTGGCGGAGGGGAAGATCGGCGTCGCGATGCCGACCCAGGACCTGCAGAGGTGGAACCAGGACGGCGCGAACATGAAGGCCCAGCTCGAGGCCGCCGGCTACGAGGTCATCCTGACCTACTCCAGCAACGACGTCGCCCGCCAGGTGTCCGACCTTGAGAACATGATCCTGAACGAGGTCGACGTGCTGGTCGTCGCCTCGATCGACGGCTCGGCGCTCGACACGGTGCTCTCGCAGGCGAAGGAAGAGGGCATCCCGATCATCGCGTACGACCGCCTTCTGACGAAGACCGAAGCGGTCGATTACTACGCGACGTTCGACAACTACATGGTCGGGACCATCCAGGGCACCTACATCAAGGAGCGGTTTGACCTCGACAACGTCACCGAGCCCCTGACGATCGAACTGTTCGCGGGCTCGCCCGACGACAACAACGCCTACTACTTCTTCAACGGCGCGTGGGACGTGCTGAAGCCCTACATCGACGCGGGCAAGCTCGTCGTGAAGTCCGGCCAGACCGACTTTGAGACGATCGCGATCCTCGGCTGGGGCTCCGACGACGCGCAGGCGCGCATGGACAACCTGCTGACCGCCTACTACTCCGACGGCGTCGCGCCCGACATCGTGCTCTCGCCGAACGACTCGCTGGCGCTGGGCATCGTGAACTCGCTGAAGGCCGCCGGCTTCTCGCTCGAGGAGTTCCCGGTCATCACCGGCCAGGACTGCGACGTCGCGAACACGAAGAACATCATCGCGGGCTATCAGGCGATGTCCGTGTTCAAGGACACCCGCACGCTCGCCTCGAAGGTCGTCGAGATGGTCGACGCGATCATGAAGGGCGCGGAGGTGCCGGTCAACGACACCACCACCTATGACAACGGCGTGAAGGTCGTGCCGTCGTTCCTGTGCGAGCCGGTGTTCGCCGATGTCAACAACTACGAAGAGCTGCTCATCGAGTCCGGCTACTACACGCCCGACCAGCTCGCCGGCTGATCCCGGGGGTATCCGTCGTCAAGGGGAGGGCTTGCGCCCTCCCCGAAACAAAGCGCCCCGAACACCGATTCGGGAGCTTTGACTTGTACCAATCCAAAATATGAATCCCTCGTCGTGCCGGGTCTTTTCGCGCAGAATCGTGTCGCTCTCCGCTCAACGTAGCTCCGCTACGCCTCGCTCTGGCTCCTTGTTCTGCATCGAAAACCCCTCGGCTCTTTGGAGGAATTCCTATTTTTCCTTGGTACGAAAAAGGGGGCCGGAGAATGGCAAAGACGCTTCTGGAAATGCGCTCGATCACGAAGGAATTCCCGGGCGTGAAGGCGCTCGAAAACGTAAACCTCACCGTGGAGGAGGGGGAGATTCACGCGCTGGTCGGCGAGAACGGCGCGGGCAAGTCGACCCTGATGAACGTCCTGAGCGGCATCTACCCCTACGGCAGCTACGAGGGCGACATCATCTACGACGGCCAGGTCTGCCAGCACCGCGGCATCCGCGACTCGGAGAAGCTCGGCATCGTCATCATCCACCAGGAGCTGGCGCTGGTTCCGTATCTGTCGATCGCGGAGAACATGTTCTTGGGAAACGAGCGCCAGAAGCGCGGGCTCGTCGACTGGGACGAGACCTATTCCCGCGCCGCCCAATACCTAAAGATCGTCGGGCTCAACGAGAGCCCGCACACGCTCATCAAGGACATCGGCGTCGGAAAGCAGCAATTGGTCGAGATCGCGAAGGCGCTCGCGAAGAACGTGCGGCTCCTGATACTCGACGAGCCGACGTCCTCGCTCAACGAGTCGGACGCCAGAAACCTTTTGAACCTGCTTTTGCAGCTGCGAAGGGACAGCGGCGTGACCTCGATCATCATCTCGCATAAGCTCAACGAGATCGCCTACGTATCCGACCGGATCACGATACTGCGCGACGGCTCGACGATCGAGACGCTCGACAAGCTCGTCGACGAAGTCAGCGAGCCGCGCATCATCAAGGGCATGGTCGGCCGGGAGCTGACAAACCGCTTCCCGTCGCGCGTGCCCCAAATCGGCGAGAAATCGCTCGAAATCGAACATTGGACGGTCTACCACCCGCTCTACACCGAGCGCAAGGTCGTCGACGACGTGTCGATAACGCTGCGCCGCGGCGAGGTGGTCGGCATCGCCGGGCTGATCGGCGCGGGCCGGACGGAGCTTTGCATGAGCGTGTTCGGCAAGGCCTACGGCGCGAAGATCAGCGGGGAGATCAGGATCGACGGAAGGCCGGTCGCGCTCGACAGCGTGTCCGACGCGATCGCGAACGGATTGGCCTATATAACGGAGGACCGCAAGGGAGACGGGCTCGTGCTGATGGACACGATCAAGCGCAACACGACGCTCTCCCGGCTCGACTTCGTCTCGGACCGCGGCATCATCGACGTCGACAAGGAGCAGCACGCGGCCGAGGAGTACCGGCAAAAGCTCGACATCAAGGCGCCCAGCGTCGAACAGATCGTGGGGAACCTCTCGGGCGGCAACCAGCAGAAGGTGCTGGTCGGCAAGTGGATGTTCGCCAAGCCCGACATCATGATGCTCGACGAGCCGACCCGCGGCATCGACGTCAACGCGAAATATGAAATTTACTGCATCATCAACGACCTCGTCAGGCAGGGGAAGTCGATCCTGATGGTCTCCTCCGAGCTTCCGGAGATACTGGGCATGTGCGACAGGATCTACGTGATGTGCGAGGGCAGGATCGTCGGGGAGCTTTCCAAGGAGGAGGCCACGCAGGAGATCATCATGGACAAGATCATGCAGGCAAGCAAGGGAGAGGTCGGCCAATGAAGAAGCGCATTTCGATTTCGAGAGGGCTCCGGCAGTACATGATGCTGATCGTGCTGGTGATCATCATATTGGTGTTCCAGTGGATGACGAACGGCGTGCTTTTGAAGCCCATGAACGTCTCCAACCTGATCAACCAGAACGCCTACATCGTCATCATCGCGGTCGGCATGCTGATCTGCATTTTGACCGGCGGCAACATCGACCTCGCGGTCGGCTCCGTCGTCGGCGTCGTCGGCGCGTGCGCCGGCACGTTCATCATGACATGGGGCTGGAACCCGTACCTGTCGGTGCTCCTGTGCCTGATAATCGGGCTTTTGATCGGCTTCTGGCAGGGGTTCTGGATCGCCTACGTGCGCATCCCGGCGTTTATCGTCACGCTGTCGGGCCAGCTCGTGTTCAAGGGCCTGACGATGATGATCCTGAAGGGGCTGACGATCTCGCCGTTCCCGGAGAAATACCTCGACCTGACCGCCGGCTTCATCGGCTCGTCCGACACGCGCGCGATCATCGCCCGCATCGCCGGGTACGCGATCGCGGCGATCTTCCTTGCGCTGCAGGTTCGCACCCGGATCACGCGCAAGCGCAAGGGCTACGACGTGGAGCCGGTGGCGATGATGATCTTCCGCATGGCGGTCGTCGGCGCCGCGGTGATCTGGCTGTTCTCGACGCTCTCGAACTACCGCGGCATACCGCGCGTGTTCCTGACGATGGGCGCGGTGCTTTTGATCTACTGGTTCATCACGAGCAAGACCGTCACCGGTCGGCACGTGTACGCGGTCGGCGGCAACGAGAAGGCCGCGCGGCTCTCCGGCGTCAAGACGAACCGCATACTGTTCCTCGCGTACGTGAACATGTCGCTGCTCGCGTCGATCGCGGCGATCGTGTTCTCCTCGCGGCTGAACTCCGCCTCGCCGCAGGCCGGGCAGGGCTTCGAGCTCGACGCGATCGGCTCGTGCTACATCGGCGGCGCGTCGGCCTACGGCGGCATCGGAAACGTCGGCGGCGTGCTGATCGGCGCCCTGATCATGGGCGTGCTCAACAACGCGATGTCGATCCTCGGCATCTCGCAGGACGCGCAGCAGGTCGTCAAGGGGCTCGTGCTCCTGGCCGCCGTCGCGTTCGACGTCATCTCGAAGCAAAAGGTGCAGATTCCGTTCCTCACGAAATTGCTGCACCGCAGAAGGCCGAAGCTGCAGGAGCTTTCCCACTGAAAGAATTTGCCCCGCAATCGCGGGGCGATTTTTTATTTGAGCTGCGCCTTTCTCGCTTTTTTCTGCGCGCGCTTGTATTCGTACATCCTCTCGTCCGCGAGGCCCAGGAGCTCGCTCGACGGGAGCGCGTTGTCCTCCCCGACCTCGACGACCCCGTAGCTGATGCTGCGCAGGTACGGCGCGGGCTCGAGCGCGCGCGGCGCGGCGAGACGGGCCCGAAGCGCCTCCATATCCCGCGCGACCTCCTCGGCGTCCGCGTAGGGCACGAGCACCATGAACTCGTCGCCGCCGAGCCGGACGCACACCCCGTCGGGCGAGAGCTGCCGGATCGCGTCGGCGGCCGCGACGAGGAAGCGGTCGCCCTCGGCGTGGCCGAACGTGTCGTTGACGTACTTCAGGTTGTCGAGGTCGACGAAGCACAGCGTGAACCTGCGCCTCTCCCCGAGCCAGGCGGAGAGCGTCCGCATGCCGTAATAGCGGCTGTTGAGCTGGGTCAAAGGGTCGAGATAGGCGCGCGACTCGAGCTCGCGCAGGTATTTCCGCTCGTCGGAGACGTCGGAGAGCATGTACGCGACGGCGGTGCGCTCGTTCCACGGGAGCATGTGGCTCGTGACGGAGAACGTGACGACCGATGCGCCGTCGGACGCGATCAGCTCGCGGGCGCGCGGCTCCGCGCCGGTCCTCGCCTGCCGCACGAGCCAGTTCCACACATCCGCGCCGATCTTGCCCTCGAGCCCGTCGCGCGCGGCGCGGTTTGCGAACAGCCGCTCGCCGGTGTTGCTGTCCACGACCGCGATCCAGTTCACCATGCCCTCGGTCAGCGCCTGGAACACGCGGTTGGACTGCTCGAGCGCGGCGGACTGCGCGCGAATCCGCTCGATCTGGCTCTCCAGCGCCGCCTGGCGGTCGCTCAACTGCCCAGTCATCGTGTTGAACGCCTCGGCGAACTCGCCCATGAACTCGAGCCTCTGGCGGTAATCGCCCTTGGCGACCTGCTGGCTCTGCCACGTCATATGCCTGAGCGACGCCTGCAGCGCCTTCAAGGGCGCGGCGAGCTCGTTCTGCCTGCCGGGCGGCGCGGCGCTCAGGTCGCCGCGGGACAGCGCCTTCGCGAACGCGCGCACCTCGAGCACGCCCTCGACAAAGCAGATCAGGCCCTCGCCGAGCTCCCGGAAGTCCTCCGGAAGCGCGTCGGCGTCCAACCGCGCCCGGTCGGGCTGGTTCCATGCGTCCTTGAGGTAGTCAAACAGCAACTGCGCCGCTTCGTTCATTGCGATTCCCCTCCGGAGCTATGCGTTGGACAGCCGGCCCGAGAACCGGCACACGCGGTCGCCGGACGCCCAGCAGTCCACCTCGCGCACGTCGTATGGCCGGCCGGCGAACGCCTCGAGCACGCCCGCGATGAAGCCCTCGTCGTAGGTGCACACGTTTTCGTCCGTGATCGGAAGCCCGCTGCA
>Ga0123328_1003145_pt1 | contig 14287 bp, 10 predicted proteins | sample BioC12SIPDNA_2_FD_89702 | JGI IMG/M metagenome (GOLD analysis project Ga0123328, IMG submission 89702) | Anaerobic biogas reactor microbial communites from Washington, USA - Biogas_R1_A C12 SIP DNA | ecosystem: Engineered > Bioreactor > Anaerobic > Unclassified | place: Washington, USA...
GGTCATGTCCGCTTCCACAAACGGCTCGTGGTCGCTGTAGGCGGCGTTGCCGATCGCGATGTCCAGCTTGCCGAAGTGCTTGACCACCTGGGCCACCATGTCCTCCACCGCCTGCTGGTCGGCGACGTCGGCCTGGATTTTGATCGCGCGCGAACCGCTGTCGCGAACGGCCTGCAGCACCTGATCCGCCTCGTCGGGATGCGACCGGTAGTTGATCGCCACGTGAGCGCCAGCGCGCGCCAACGCCACGCACGTCGCTCGGCCAATGCCCAGGCTCCCGCCCGTGACCAAGGCCACACTCCCCTTCAAGTCCGCTCCCACTAACATGGTTTGCCTGTCTAGCCCTGGCTGCAAGAAACTGTCAATCCGCCCCGGCGCTACACTCTCCCGGCGGAAGCCGTATGCTACTCGGGATCCGACGCGGCGGCAAGTTGCGCTCCGATCCCGCGCACGGACCATGCTTTACGGAGACCCGTCTGGCGGCGCGCCGCATCCCGCGCGCTGCTCCTCGGCCACGCCGCGCCGGAGCCCTCCGGTGCCACGCCGCGTCTGGACGACTGCCGGGGCACCGCTAAAATAAAGAGACTTGCCCACCGGACGGGAGACGTATGTCCAGAACCGGGTGTTGACGCGTCCGCCGGGCCGGGCGAGTTCTACGATATCGAGTGGGTCTGTGGGCCTGCAGGCAGTTCGGCCGCAGCGCGGCGCGTAGGCGCTGGCCCCGGGGCTATTACGGGTCCGGGGCGATAGGGGGCCGGGTCGACAGGGCGACTGGAAGCGCGTGGTGAGCGAGCGCAATGCTGTGTCCGCGCCGTGTGTCGCCGGTCTGGGAACGTTTCGGCCGAATCTTGCTTTGGCAGTGCGTCCATGGTACTCTCCGACTTGGTAAGATGAGCGGCCTGGGGTAGCAATCATTGGTGGCATTCCGCGTCGTCCAGGCGTAATTTCTTACCAAATTTTCATGGAAGGAAGACAGCCAAGCGGTGGGTGGTAGAATTGCGTGTTTCATGATGTGCCATTGCGGGGGAATGGCTTCTTGTCATGCGGCGGATGCACCTTGGAACTCATGATGGCGATCGGCCAGCGGCGTGCCTCGTGATGTGTATCCAGGTGTGGCGTGGCACGGGTCCTGCGGCCAACTTGGCGACCTTCCGTCCCGGTGATTTTCTCAGCTTGTTGGACTTAGTGTAGGAGTACTGAGTTGTACGACACCCTCCTGGATGAATTCGAGGACGATGCAGCGCGAACTCCGGATGATGAAGATAGTTTCGAGAAACTGTCGGACGACGACGACACTTCAGACGACGATGAATGCGACCTTGATGATCCGGGACAACAGGATGGCGATCCCGACGTGCGAGAAACGGACGAGGACTTATTAACCGCGGAGGATGGCGAATCGTGGTCGGACGATCCGGTTCGCATGTATCTGACGCAGATGGGGGAGATCCCATTGCTGACGCGTCAGGAGGAGATTCGGCTCGCCAAGAAGATCGAGGTGACGCGTCGTCGTTTTCGGACGCGATTGCTCGAATGTGACTATGTGATCCAAGCTGCCCAAAAAGTCCTCAAACGCGTGCATCACGGCGAGCTGCCGTTTGATCGCACGGTGCAGGTTTCTGTGACGGATCGCCTGGAGAAAGAGCAGATTCTGGGGCGTCTGCCCCACAATCTGTGCACGCTGGAAGTTCTGTTGCGGCGCAACCGGCGCGACTACCGGCTGGCTTTGAGCCGATCGCAGATGAAAACGCAGCGGCGGGGAGCCTGGCGGCGGCTGGGGCAGCGGCGGCGGCGGGCGGTGCGGCTGGTGGAAGAATTGGGTCTGCGCACGCAGCGGATTGAACCGATGATTCGCACGCTCGAGGAATTCAGTCGGCGGGTGGATCGGCTGAAGGCGCAGCTGGAGGAGCTCCGGCGGAACAAGGTGCCGATGGCGGAGCGCGAGCCGCTGCTGGCCGAGTACCGCAGCATTCTGCTGGCGACCCAGGAGACGCCCACCAGCCTGCGGAACCGGGTGCGGTTCCTCAAGTCGGTGTATGCGGAGTACCAGCAGGCGAAGCAGGAGCTATCCGAGGGCAACCTGCGCCTGGTGGTGTCCATCGCCAAGAAGTATCGCAATCGGGGGCTGAGCTTCCTGGACCTGATCCAGGAGGGGAATGCCGGGTTGATGCGGGCGGTGGACAAGTTCGAGTACCGGCGCGGTTTCAAGTTCTGCACCTATGCGACCTGGTGGATTCGCCAGGCGATCACGCGCGCGGTGGCCGACCAGAGCCGCACGATTCGCATCCCGGTGCACATGGTGGAGAGCATGTCGCGCGTCCGGAATGTCTCCCGCCAGCTGCTGCAGGAGTTGGGGCGCGAGCCGACGCTGGAGGAGACGGCCCGCAAGGCGTTCACCTCGGTCGACGAAGCCCGGCGCGTGCTGGCGATGAGCCGTTATCCGATCAGCCTGGACCGTCCGGTGGGCAACAGCGAAGACAGTCATTTCGGCGATCTGCTTCCGGACGGCGCGGCGGAGAGCCCCGCCACGGGGGCTTCGCAGGAAATGCTCCGCGGCCGCATCAACAAGGTGCTCAAGACGCTGAGCTACCGGGAGCGGGAGATCATCAAGCTGCGCTACGGGCTGGGAGACGGTTACAGTTATACCCTCGAAGAAGTCGGACACATTTTCAAGGTGACGCGGGAACGCATCCGGCAGATCGAGGCCAAGGCGGTCCGGAAACTCCAGCAGCCCAGCCGCAGTCAGGAGCTGGTCGGGTTCCTCGACTAGCGGATGCCGGGCCTGATCCGGCGGGCAGGGTTCCTGCACGGGGATCCTGGGGAGCGCTTCCCAGGGTCCCCGTGTTGAGTTGAACAGGGGATGGGTACACGGCGTCTGCAACTGCCGAACGGTCATGCTGATGGACATTGAGCGTGTCATCCGCTTTCTCGAGCACCCGGACGAGGCGGCCCGCTGGTTCACCTCGCTGGGGCTGGAGGACGCGCGGCGCGGCTTCCGCAACCTGGAAAACATGGCCCACAGCGGCATGACCCTCGACCTGTTGGCCGTCATGTGCGGGCAGCTGGAACAGCATCTGCCCCGCATCAGCGATCCCGGCATGGCCGTCAACAACCTGGACGATTTCGTCGCCGCTGCCCGCAACCCGCTGGCGCTGGGCTCGCTGTTCGAACGCGACGAGGACGCGCTGCCGACGCTGCTGCAGATCTTCTCCAACAGCCAGTTCCTGTCGGAATGGCTGGTCCGCGACCCGGAGGCCTTCGACCTGCTGCGCCTGACCGAAGGGCAGCCGGTTGCGCGCGACGCGCTGCGGGACGACATCTGCAGCCAGGTGGCCAGCGTGGATGACGAACGCGTGGTGACCCGGATTCTCAGCGGCTGCCGGCACCGGGAGATGCTGCGGATTGCCTACGGCGACATCGTGCGCGGACAATCGCTGGAGGTGGTGACAGCGCAGATTTCCTACCTGGCCGACGCCGTCATCGAAGCGGCGGTGCGGTCCGCGTGGCGGTTCCAGCAGCAGAAGCGCGGGGTGCCCCGCCTGGAGGACGGCCAGCGCGCCCGCTTCACCGTCCTCGCCCTCGGCAAACTCGGCGGCGAAGAACTGAACTACTCGAGCGACATCGATCTGATCTTCCTCAGCGACGGGAATGGCAAGACCGATGGCGAACGCTCGATCAGCAACGTGGAGTTCTTCGATCGGCTGGCGAAACAGACCATCAAACTGCTCACCGAACCAACCATCCTCGGCACCGCCTATCGCGTCGACCTGCGACTTCGCCCGGAAGGCAATCAGGGGCCGGTCGTGCGGGATTGGGAGAGTGCGCTGCGGTACTACGACATGTCAGGGCGCACCTGGGAACGCCAGGCGTTTGTCAAGGCGCGCACCGTCGCGGGGGACCGGGACCTGGGGGACTTCGTGCTGGAACAGCTGCAGCCGTGGATCTATCGGCGGTATCTGACGTGCGCCGATATCGCGGGCATCCGCGCGCTGAAGCGGCGGATCGAGAACCGCACGTATCTCGAGGGGGGCGATGCACGCAACGTGAAGACCGGCCACGGGGGCATTCGCGACATCGAGTTCTGTATCCAGTTCCTGCAGCTGCTCAACGGCGGCGATCTGGCCGAGATCCGCACCGGCAATACGCTCCACGCCATGGCTCAGCTCGAACACGTCGGCTGCCTCACCATGCAGGAGCGGCAGATCCTGGAAGACAACTACCGCTTCCTGCGGAAGATCGAGCACCGGCTGCAGATCATGTTCGATCTCAAGACGCACACTTTGCCCGAAGGGGATAAGGAACTGCGACGGCTGGCCATCCGCACCGGGTACTCCGATCGCGGGGACCACCGCGCGCTGGATGATTTCAAACGCGACCTGCGCGAAAACACCCGCCTCAATCGCCGCATCCTCGACCACCTCCTGCACGACGCCTTCGGGGCGGACCCCGCCTCCGCTCCCGAAACCGACCTCGTGCTGGACCCCGCGCCCCGGCCGGAGACGGTGCAGCAGTGCCTGGCGCGCTATCGGTTCCGCGACGTGCCCGGCGCCTACGACAACCTGATGGCGCTCTCGATCGAACATGTGCCGTTCCTGTCGACGCGGCGGTGCCGCCACTTCATCGCCTCCATTGCCCCCCGCCTGCTCCAGGCCGTGGCGGAAACTCCGGATCCCGATTCCACACTGGTCAACCTGAGCAAGGTAAGCGATTCACTGGGGGGCAAAGGTGTCCTGTGGGAGCTGTTCAGTTTCAACCCCCCTTCGCTCCAGCTGTATGTCCGGCTGTGCGCGTCGAGCCCCTACCTGTCGGGTATTCTCACGAGCAATCCGGGCATGCTCGATGAACTGATGGACTCGCTCGTGCTCGACAAGCTGCCGACCTACGAGTGGCTGCAGACGACGTTGCAGGATCTGTGCCGGGGAGCGGAAGACACGGAACCGATCCTGCACAGCTTCAAGAGCTCCCAGCACCTGCGGGTGGGAGTCCGCGATATCCTGGGCAAGGAGGATCTGCGCGACACGCACCGCGCTCTGTCGGACATTGCCGAAGTCTGCCTGCAGCAGATCGCGATGCGGGAGTACGACATCATGGCCGACCGATTCGGCCGGCCGTTCCGCCTGGATGCCGACGGCCAGAAGGTGGAGTGCGGCTGGGCCATCATCGCGCTGGGTAAACTGGGCGGCCGCGAGCCGAACTACCACAGCGACCTGGACGTCATCTTCTTCTTCGATGCCGAGGGACAGACCGAACACGACCGCCGCACGCGGCGCGGCGATGTCACGAGCAACCAGCATTTCTTCAGCCAGCTGGGGCAGCGGATCATCAAGGTCGTGACGCAGATCGGACCGCATGGCCGTCTGTATGAGATCGATCCGCGTCTGCGGCCCACCGGCAAAAGCGGTTCGCTGGCGGTGTCGTTGGAGGAGTTCGAGCGGTACTTTGCCGATGGACGCGGACAATTGTGGGAGCGCCAGGCCTTGTGCAAAGCGCGCCCCGTCTGCGGCACCCCGGCCGCTCAGACGCGCGCCATGGAGGTGATCCGGCGCATGATCGTCGACTATGACTGGCAGCCGAACAGCGCCGAGGAGATCCGGCAGATGCGGATCCGGATGCAGCAGTCGGCATCGGACCAGAACCTGAAACGCGGGATCGGCGGCACGGTGGACGTCGAGTTCATCGTACAGATGCTGCAGCTGAAGCATGTCGACCAGTATCCCGAGATCCTCGTGCCGGGAACGCTCGACGCGCTGGGCGCACTGCGCCGCGCCGGTGTGCTGGCGGACGAGGATGCACTGCGCCTCGATCAGTCGTACCGATTCCTGCGCAGCATTGAATCCGCGCTGCGCCTGATGAACACCGCGGCGCGCCATGACCTGCCCAGCGACGAGTTGGAACTCGACAAGCTCGCCTTCCTCATCGGCTGCGCGAGCGCCCGGCAACTCATCGACGGTTGCGGGCAGCACCGGCAGAGCAACCGCGACTGTTTTCACCGCCTGTTTGATGCCGCCTCGTGTGCGGCCTTCTCGTGACAGGCAGGGGGGGACCGCCACGTAACCCAGCCGCTCAGTCCGGCTGGCCCGTTCCAATGTCGATCGTCTGGAACCGGGCGACTGAGAGGGTGAAGATCTTGCCGTCGCCGATGCGTCCGGTGCGCGCGATCTCCACCAGCTTGCGGATGATCTCTTCAGCCCGCGCGTCGTCGACCCACACAGTGATTTCGACCTTGGGCAGGAAGGCGAGCGAGTATTCGCTGTCGCCGTACTGATCGAGATAGCTCTTCTGGCGTCCAAACCCTTTCACTTCGCGGACGGCCAGCGCCTCCAGGGGCGCCCGCCGGAGCCCCTCCAGCACCTTCTCGGCGAGAAACGGTTTGACGATCGCCGTTACCTGTTTCACAATCTGCCGCCCGATCTGCCGTATGCCGCCCGCTGGAATTCCACCCCTGTCACGAGCCGGTGCCCCGGTGCCGTCTGCCGTAGGGGTGCGGACACCGGAAGGGATTGCAACCGGCCGGTCCACATCGTATCAGGGCCGGCACCGGGGATCCAGCGGACGGAGACGCGGCGCGCCCGCTCCGAGACCCCTGTACCGGCGGTGCCATTTCTGACACGATGATTCGACACCTGTTCAGGAAGTGCCGATAATCGATAATCAAAGAGACCTTCGGGCTGCCGACCCTGGCGGGGCCCGGGATGGATCGGCAGAGCCTGTTGTAAGGTGTCGGCAACGAACCGTGTTGGACAGCGCTGGAGATGTGCCCACCCGTGACAAAGTACTCGAAATACCAGCAGAACATCATCAAGAACTACTACGAGAACCGCGATGCCATTGCGCTGCAGCGCGTTCAGGAGCTGGTGACGGAGCTCTATCTGTCCGAAGGCAAGAAGCGTCAGCGCCACTGGGAACAGATGAAACTGCACCTCGGCAAACTGGGGGTCACACCGGCGCAGATCGACCAGCTGGTGGCCCAGGACAAGCCGGAGCTTGTCGCGGCGATCGTCCAGGATCTGGTGGACAAGGTGTAGAGTGGCACAGTGTAGAGTGGCACACGCTGATGGATGACCCACACGTTGGCGGCGAGGCTGGGGGAGCAGACGCGGCACGGGCTGACCGTGAGCCGGCCACCGAGCGGCCGTGCCTGACGCCGGACGAGCTGGGGGAATCGCGGCGGTACAGTCGGCAGGAGCTGGTGTGCACGCTGCTCGACATGGCGATCGACGTCATCTATCTGGGGGTGATGGCGTTCTGGGGTGCGCGCAGCATCGATCGCGCGCTGTCTCTCGCACCGGTCCTCGGCGAGTGGGCGGTGCTGCGGCTGGCCTGCCTGTTCCTGATAATCACGGCCCTGCACTACGCCTGTTCCTTCCCGCTGGCGGTCTACAGCGGATTCGTGCTCGAACACCGTTTTGGCTTGAGTCGGCAGAGTTTCGGGCGGTGGCTGTCGCGGTACGCGTTGCGGAACCTGCTGGCGACCGGGCTGGGGCTGGTGCTGATGGTCGGCCTGTTTCTGCTCATCTGGTGGGCGCAGGCGTGGTGGTGGCTCATCGCGGCGCTGGCGGCGTTTGCCGTCACGATCGTGCTGGGCCAGCTGGTGCCGGTCCTGATCCTGCCGCTGTTCTACGAGATTGAGAAGCTGGAGGACCAGGACCTGCGGGAGCGTCTGGAGCGGTTGGCCCGCGGCACGTCACTGAGCATCGAGGGTGTGTATCGGATGAAACTCAGCACCGAGACGGTCAAGGCCAATGCCATGCTGGCCGGACTGGGACGCACCCGGCGCGTGATTCTGGGCGATACGCTGCTGGACAACTTCGACGCGCGGGAGATCGAGGTCGTGTTCGCGCACGAGGTGGCCCACCACGTGTACCGCCACCTGGCCAAGCTCACGCTGTTCGGGCTGGTCTATGCGGCGGTGAGCTTCTGGGTCTGTGACCGGATCCTTGTCGCGTGGGTGACGGCCGTGGCGGGATCGTTCCAGTATCCCGACTGCCCCGTGCATGCGCTGGCGCTGATCCTGTTCGTCATCACGGTGCTGTCGCTGCTGGTCAGTCCGGTGCGCAACGGTCTGAGCCGGCGGTTCGAGTCGGCCTGCGATCGCTACGCGCTGCAGGTGACGGGGGATGTGGAAGCGTACCGCGCCGCGTTCACGCGGCTGGCCCGGCTCAACAAGACCGATCCGCATCCGCATCCGTTGGATGTCTGGCTCCTGCACGATCATCCGCCGGTCGCCGCGCGGCTGGCGCTGGCTGATCAGTTCACAGCCGCACCACGCAGTTGCCACTGGTGCGCCGGATCAGATGACGGATCTCCAGCACGCTGATCGTGGCCAGCACGCGGGGGGCTGGCAGACGCGTGCTGCGCACAACCTGATCCAGATTCGTCGGGTCGGTGGCGATGGCGTCGAGCACCTGACGCTCCTGGTCATTGAGCTGCAGTTCGGCCGGATGCCGCAGCGTGTGTCCGTCGTGCTGCAGCAGCGGTTGGCACAGCGGCCCGAGTTCCTCCAGCACATCGTCGACCGTTTCCACCAGCTTGGCGCCATCCCGAATCAGCCGGTGGCAGCCGCGTGACATGCGGCTGTCGGCCGGACCAGGCAGGGCGAAGACTTCCCGCCCCTGCTCGGCCGCGTGCGACGCTGAGATCAGGGCGCCGCTCCGCTCGGCCGCCTCGATGACCAGGACCCCCAGCGCCAGTCCGGTGATGAGACGGTTGCGTTGCGGAAATGTCCCGCTCATCGGCGCCTGCAGCGGCGGCAGTTCGCTCAGCAGGCTACCCTGCCGCCGGATGGACTCGGCCAGCGCCGCATGCTCGGGGGGATAGAGGTTCAGCACGCCGCTGCCGAGCACGGCAATGGTACGGCCACCCGCCTCCAAAGCTCCGCGGTGGGCCGCCGCATCAATGCCGCGCGCCAGGCCGCTGACGATCGTCAGGCCGGCCCGCGCCAGACTGCTCGCGAGCCGCTGGGCCTGCCGCAGACCATAACGGGTGGCGTGCCGCGTGCCCACGATCGCCAGCGCCAGTTGATCCTGCGGTGCACTGTCGCCGCGCCGGAACAGAATCCCCGGCGGATCGGGTATCTCACGCAACAGGGCCGGATAACGCGGGTCGGCTTCCGGTATCAGGTCGATCTGATGCGCGCGGCACAGCTCAATCTCCCGGTCAACGTCCAACTCGCCCGCCCGCCGGATACGGTCGCACAGCCGGGGCCCGATGCCGGGCACCTGCCGCAATTGTTCAGCCGAGGCGGCCAGCGCCGCGCCGTACGTGCCGAACCGACCCAGCAGCGCCCGCCGCGTCCGCGGGCCGACACCAGGAATCAAACACAGACGCAGCGTATCGCGCAGCTGACCGGGATCCCCGGACGCGAAGAGGGGCAGCGAGTTCACGGTGGCTTCCAGTTACCAGCTCGAGGGCTTCAGGTCTTGTCTTGTCCGAGCCCACGGCCACATACCCCGCGGGGCACGCGGCATAGGACCCGCCAACCTGCCCGTGAACAGTCGTTGCTACGGAAACAGTTATTCTAATGCGGTCGAGGGGGTGCGGGAAGATCCTTCGCGAATCCCACGGCCAGCGCCATCTGGATGAGTTCGGCGAGCGATTCAGCGCCCATCTTCTTCATCAGGTTGGAACGCCGCAGCTCGACCGTGCGTAACCCCATGTCGAGATCGCGGGCGATGAGCTTGTTGGGCGTTCCCTCCAGCACCTTGGCCAGGACCGCACGCTCATCAGGCGTCAACGTGCTCATCCGCTGCTCGATCGCGCGGTGGCGGTTACGCACGTCGCGCTGCGCTCGGCATCGGTCCAACGCCTCCGCAATCGCCTTCCACAATTCGTCGGGCTGGCACGGTTTGGTCAGGAAACTCACTGCCCCGGCCTGCATCGCACGCACCGCCACCGATACATCGCCGTAGCCCGTAATCATGATCACCGGCAAGGGAATGTTGCGGCGCCGCAGCTCCTCCTGCAGATCCAGCCCGCCCATTCCTTCCATCCGCACATCCAGCACCAGGCAGCCACACATATCTTCCGAGGCCACCGACAGAAACTGCTCCGCCGACGAATACTCCTTGCTTGGCATGCCATGCGATTGCACCAGCGCCGCCACGGATTCGCGAGCACCCGGGTCGTCGTCCACGATGTGGACGCACTCACGTGTGATGTTACTCAAGACCCCAACCTTCGCCTTAGACAGTTCGGAGATGCGCATCATCCACCAAACAGCCAGGACCATACCTGGTTTCCCGACTCACCCGCTGTGGCAGAGAATATAGCGAGATGCCACCAATTTGGAAAACCCCTAACATAGGGTAGACTGGGGGTGCCACCCACGAAGTCTGTGGGGGACCGACGGATCCGTGGGATGCAGACTGCCATGGCGAAACGCAACGCGAGGAAGAACGCGAGGAGGAAGAGTTCGCGGCCGCTGCCGGGAGGGTCTCGGGAGGCGGCGCCGGATCCGGCGCCGGCGGTGCCGCGGCCGGCGCGCACGATCGGGCTCTGGAAGAAGCTGCTGTTTGCGACGATCAGCGTGGGGCTGTTCTATGGCGTGCTGGAGTTCACGTTGTGGCTGGCCGGTGTCCGGCCGCTCATCACACGGGAAGATCCCTCCCGCGGCTTCTCGGGCATCGTAACGGTCTTTGAACGCGCGGGCGACGTCTATCGCACGCGGCGCGCCGCGGCGCAGCAGAGCTTCAACGAGCAGTCGTTTCTGGCGGAGAAGCCGGCCGATGGCTTGCGGATCTTCTGTCTGGGGGGCTCTAGCGCGTATGGTTTTCCGTGGGGAGCGGAAGCCGCATTCACCAGCGTGCTGGGCGAGTTGCTTGCCGCCCGTCATCCCGAGCTGCATGTCGAAGCGATCAACGCCGCCGGCGTATCGTACGGGATGCATCGCCTGAATATCGTCGCCGACGAGCTGCGGAGATATCAGCCGGACATCTTCATCATTTACAGCGGCCACAATGAGTTCATCGAACCGGCGTTCTTCGAGTCGCTCAAGAACCGCAGCGCTATCCACACGCAGCTGGAATATCAACTGGCGCACTCGCGCGTGTATTCAGCCATGCGGTCGGCCTTGGAGTACGTTGCCCGGCAGCAGCGTGCTGCCGACTCCGCGGTCGAAGTGGACGTCCGGCGCGACGAGACGCGCGTCTTTGCGCCGGAGGAGAAGGCAGCGATTGTGGCCGAATACCGCTGGCGGCTGGAACGGCTCGTGCGCCGCGCTCAGGAAGCGCAGATCAAAGTCGTGCTGGTCACGGTGCCGGCCAATCTGAGCCAATGGCGTCCGCAGGCCTCGGCCGGTCTGACCGCACTGGCGGTGGAGGACCGGGAGCTGTGGTCGGCGGCGGTTGCGGGGGGGCAGCGCGAGTTCCGCGCCGGTAACTTCGCGGCCGCGGCCGGGTATCTCGAGCAGGCTGCACGCCTCGCGCCGGACCACGCGGAAACCCAGTACTACCTGGGACGCGTCTGCGAGCAGCTTGGCCGGTTCGACGAGGCGCGCGCCGCATATCAACGGGCGTGCGATACGGATGCGTCCCCGATCCGCCGTGTGTCAGGCATCAACGAGGCCATCCGGGATGTGGCCCGGCAGCGAGGGGCGTTGCTGGTTGATGCGGATCAGATTTTTGAACAGCAGAGCGAGCACGGTCTGGTCGGCTTCAACCTGATCGAGGACTACGTCCACCCGACGCGCGCCGGGCATGAACTGCTTGGCTGGTGCCTCTGGGACGCGATCGAGCGGGAGGGCTGGCTGGGCCACACGGCCACCGCCGACCGCGCGTTGTTCGAGCAGGTGCTTGCGCAGCGCCGCAGCCGGCCGATGAAGCCGAACGCCGTGTGGCTCTTCAACCAGGGGGTGGTCCTGCAGAACCAGGGGCGCGCCGAGGCGGCGATTGAGAGGTACCGAGAGGCCTTGGCCATCGTGCCTGCCTATCGGGCGGCACTCCATAATCTGGGTGGACTCCTCTGTGACACGGGACAGACGGCCGAAGCCGTGGAGGTGTTGGAACGCCTTGTGGAAATCGATCCGCAGGGGGGCGAGGCGCACTACAACCTGGCCACTGCCCTGCATCGCCTGGGGCGTCTGGAGGAGGCGATCACGCACTATCGGGAGGCGTTGCGGCTCAGGCCCAGCCATGCCGGCGCGCACAACAACTGGGGCATGGCCCTCTTCACGCGCGGGCAGTATGACGAGGCCGCGGCGCACTATGAAGCAGCGGTGCAGCTCCGGCCGGACGACATCATCTTTCGCTGCAACCTGGCCAACACGCTGCAGAAACTCGGGCGTCTCGAGGAGGCGGTTTCTCAATACCAGGAGGTGTTGCGGCTGCAGCCCCACGATATTCCGGGCCACCGAGGGCTGGGCGATACGCTGCAACAGCTCGGGCGCGCCGATGAAGCGGCCGCCCACCACAACGAAGCGGCGCGACTTGAAGCAGCACGACTTGAAGAGGCACGGGGGGGACCGTGACCGGCCGCCCGCCGCGCCCGCCGCGCTCACGGCGCTCTAGCCGAGGATGGCGGCACGCACCAGTTGCGGATCGATATCGCCGAAGAGCTCGACATGCCCCATCCGCACGGGCAGCACGAAGCGCAGGCGGCCGTGGGCCACTTTCTTGTCCTGCTGCATGGACTCGAGCAGCCGTTGGGGATCCATGCGCGGGGCGTCCACGGGCAGGCCGAGTGCAGACAGCAACCGGCGCTGGCGGGCCGTGAATGAGTCGTCCACCAGGTGCAGGGATTCCGCCAGGCGCGAGGCGCACAGCATGCCGATGGCCACCGCCTCGCCGTGCAGCAGCTGTTCGTAGCCGGTCACCGCCTCCAGGGCGTGCGCGAAGGTGTGGCCGTAGTTCAGAATGGCGCGCCGCCCGCTCTGCTCCCGTTCGTCGTCCTGCACCACCTCGGCCTTGAGCCGGCAGCAGCGCGCGATCACGTGGCGGAGTGTCTCATCGTCTCGCGCGAGGATCCGGTCCACATGCTGCTCCAGATAGGCCAGGAAGTCGGCGTCCTGGATCACGCCGTACTTGACGACTTCGCCCCATCCCGCCACGTACTCGCGGTGCGGCAAGGACGATAACACGCGGGTGTCGATGATCACGGCCGATGGCTGCCAGAACGCCCCCACCATGTTCTTGGCGGCCGGCAGATTCACCGCGACTTTGCCCCCGACGCTGCTGTCCACCTGAGCCAGCAGCGTGGTCGGGACCTGGACGAAGGTCAGGCCGCGCGCGTAAGTGGCTGCCACGAACCCGGCCAGATCGCCAATCACGCCCCCTCCCACCGCCACCACCACCGACTTGCGATCGGTGTTGGCATCCAGCAGCTGCTGCCACAGCCGCTCCGCCGTCTGTACCGACTTGCTGGACTCGCCGGCATCCACCACGAAGAGATCCACAGCCACATCCACGTCCGACAGGCTCTCGGCCACGCAAATGGCGTGCGGCGTCTCGACGTTGTCGTCCGTGATCACGACGGCATGCGTCATCCCCAGCTGCCGAGCCACTCGCGCGCTGACCTCCGGCAGTATCGCAGACCCGAGCAGGATGTCGTAGCTCCGCTCACCAAGTTCGACGCGAATCATGTCTGTCTGGGCAGGTGTGGGATCGACCATGGTAGCTATCTACGAAGACAACCGGGTAAGATCGGCTGGCGTTACCGTGATGCGGCGACAGAAGCCCGTGTGGACACGAATGTAATCCAACTCTGCGCATGCGGCCGGATCCGCGTGCAGCTGCGCTTCCAGTACGGGCCGCCGCGCGGCGGCCACGTGCGCGCAGTCCGCCGGCCAGATGGTCTCCGTTTCGACAACCAGGGCATCGCGGTACGCGTCATACTTGTCAGCCATGTCTGTTCCCTCCTCCTTCTCCTCGCGCTGGCACGTAACCCAGGCTCCGGCACCGTGGCGTCGCTCACCTGGTACGCCGCAGCCCGCCCGCGGTCTGTCACCGCCTCCGGAACGAGGGCACGTACGCTACGGTCATGCCCACCACCAGCCCGACGACGTGCGCGATGTTGGCGACCGGTCCCACAGCGCCCGTCATGCACAGGAATAACCAGGCGATCAGGATGATCACCGTCCCCTGGGTCATGTAGAAGCCGGGCTCCTGCTGGAACGTCGACTTGACCCACACATATCCAAACAGGCCATACACCACACCCGACATGCCGCCGAACGCCGGCGTCCCCCCCAGGGATTCCGGCCCCACGGCCTGGGCGATATTGGACACCACGGCGGTCGCCAGCATCAGCCCTGCCAGACGCACGGTGCCCTTGATCGACTCGACGAGCGCGCCAA
>Ga0123328_1003154_pt1 | contig 14270 bp, 12 predicted proteins | sample BioC12SIPDNA_2_FD_89702 | JGI IMG/M metagenome (GOLD analysis project Ga0123328, IMG submission 89702) | Anaerobic biogas reactor microbial communites from Washington, USA - Biogas_R1_A C12 SIP DNA | ecosystem: Engineered > Bioreactor > Anaerobic > Unclassified | place: Washington, USA...
AAAGGCGGGGCCGGAATGATCCGACCCCGCAAAAAGTTCCTGAATGGATTCAATCCCGCCTGCGCCCGCCCGCGATCGCGAGCAGCCGCAAAAGCTGCATCACCGCCATGAACGCGGCCGCGACATAGGTCAGCGCGGCGGCGGAGAGCACCTTCTTCGCTCCGGCGAGCTGCTCGCCCTCGAGGTATCCCCCGCCCTCGAGCGCGGCGAGCGCGCGGCGGGAGGCGTCGAACTCGACCGGCAGCGAGATCAGGGAGAAGGTGACCGCGAGCGCGAACAGCCCGATGCCGACGTAGAGCAGCGGGTCCCACGAGAAGATCAGCCCCGCGAGGAACAGCGGCCACGAGAGCATCGAGCCGATGTTGACCATCGGCACGGCGGCGGTGCGGAGCACGAGCGGTCCATAGCCGTCGCGGTGCTGCAGCACGTGGCCGGCCTCGTGCGCCGCGACGCCGAGCGCCGCGACCGAGCCGGAGCTTGCCGTCGAGTCGGAGAGCCGGAGCACCATGTTCCGGGGGTCGTAGTGGTCGGTCAGATTGCCGCCGACGCGCTCGACGGACACGTCGGTGACGCCCTCGCTCGCGAGCAGCCGCTCGACGACCTGCGTCGCCGTCATACCCGAGCGCGCGGGCACCTTTGCGTATTTGCTGAACGTGCCCGACACCCGCGCCTGCGCCCACAGCGACATAATCAGCGCCGGGATGATCAGCAGAAACGTCCAGTCGTAGAAAAACGGAAAGTACATTCGGAAAACCTCCTCGCACAGTGTGCGCTCACAGCCCGGGAAGCTCCTCGGGGTTGTACATATTCTACCACACCCGGGCCGGTCCCGCCACACATTTTGCCCCAAAACCGCGGTTTCGACGACAAAATGTCACCCGGAGGCGCCGTAACCGCAGCCGGTCAGGAGGCGCCGGACCACAGCGCCGTCAGCTGCCACGGCCCTTGGTTTCCGCCGGCGGGCACGGCGCGGAAGAACACGCAATCGGCGCGCGCATGGCGGTCCGCGACCCGGGTGAACAGCGCGACCGCGCTCTTCGCGTCCGGCGGCGCGTATTTGACCGCCCCGCACGCGATCGCGTCCCCGGCGAGCGACTTCGGCAGGTTTCTGCCGCGCAGCTCCGGCGCGAGATACATGTCCGCCTCTCCCGCGAGCCCCAAAATCGCGGCCTCGAACGCGGCGATCGCGGTGTTCTCGGCGGTCTCCGGCCAGCGCGGCGCGCCGTGCGTCCACGCGCCCTCGCTCGACAAAAGGCGCAGCCCCTCGCCCGACGCCTGCCATCGCTCGAGCACCGCGTGGCCGACGGTGTCGTTGCGGTCGGTCGCGCAGTCGAGCCGCCCGTCGCCCGTGTGCCGCACGCGGCTGAACCGCGCGAACCCGTTCAACTGCCCGTCCGCGTCGAGCGTCGCGGCGTACCGTTCGCCCCCGATCGCGCCGAGCAGCAGCGTGCCGCCCGGAACCGGAATCTCCTCCGGCTCCCCCGCCCCCTCGGGGAGCTCCGCGCTTCGAAACCGCACGCGCGGCCTTTCCTCGCAGTCGAGCTCCACCTCGAGCGCGCCGCCCGGCCAGCTTACGCAGTACAGGTCCTCCGGCACGCCTACCGGCACGCCGCCGGACAATACGAGCCTCCGCGCGAGCGGCCTCGCACCGGATTCGAGCGGCCGGTACTCGATGTACGCGGGCCCGCGCGGCGAGACCGGATAGATCAGCGGCGCGTCCCCCGCGCACTCCCCGGCGAAGCGCCCGTTCAGGTACACCATGCCCGCGACGGGCGCGGAAATCAACAGCGTCGGCTGCATCGGCATCCCCCCCGTGCCAGCCTATGCCGGCTATTGACAATGTAGTCGCGCGGGTGCTATGCTTCTCTCGGGGGGGGCGAGGGATATGAAGAGGGTATTGCTGTCATTGGCGTGGCTGATCACCGCCGCCGTCGTGCTGTTTACGGCATACGCCGGGTATGTGCTCTTGAGCTACCGCCGGATTCCGGACAACCAAATGCTCGGGGTATCCGGTAGCGCCGCCGGAACGCTCGAAACCGGCGCCGCGTACGCGCTCGTCTCGTGGAACGTCGGCTTCGGCGCGTACTCGAGCGACTACAGCTTCTTCATGGACGGCGGCGAGCACGCCCGGGCGCTCTCGAAAGATGCGGTGCTCGAAAACACCGCCGCGGCCGCGCGGCGCCTGCAGGCGCTCGACCCCGACTTCGCGCTTCTGCAGGAGGTGGACTGGGACTCCGACCGGAGCTACCACGTCGACCAGCGCGCTCTGTTCGAGGGCGCGCTCCCAAATCGCTCGTCCGTCTACGCCGTCAACTACGACTCCGCCTACCTATTCTATCCGCCCAGCGAGCCGATCGGCCGGTCCCGCGCGGGCATACTGACGCTCTCCCGCGCTCGGATCGCCGGGGCCGTGCGCCGCAGCCTGCCGGTCGAGACGGGCTTCTCGAAATTCCTCGACCTCGACCGCTGCTATTCGGTCTCGCGCATCCCGGTCGCGGGCGGCAGGGAGCTGTGCCTCTACAACCTCCACCTCTCCGCGTACACGAGCGACGGCGCGATCGCGACCGAACAGCTTCGGATGCTGCTTTCCGACATGGCGGCGGAGGCCGGCAGAGGCAACTACGCGCTCGCCGCGGGCGACTTCAACAAGGACCTGCTCGGCGATTCCTCGAAGGTCTTCGGCGTGTCCGGCGCGGAGTTTCCTTGGGCGCAGCCGTTTCCGGAGGAATTGCTCCCCGGCGGCATCGCGCTCATCGCCCCGCAGGGCGCGCCCTCCTGCCGGAACGCGGACATGGCCTACGTCCCCGGCGAGACGTTCGTCTTGACAATCGACGGCTTCCTCGCGTCCGAAAACGTCGAGGTGCTCTCGGCCGAGGTGCTCGACGAGGGCTTCGCGCACTCCGACCACAACCCGGTCCGGCTGTCGTTTCGGCTGCTCGCTTAGCTGTTGCATTTTTGCGCGGAGAATGTTAAAATTACAATTGTCCAGATAGACCATATACGGAGGGATGCCCGTGCGCAAACTGCTGCCGCTTTTCATTGCGCTTTTGTTGCTGACCGCCGGCTGCACGGACCGCGAGCCGCCGCCGGAGGAGAGCTCCATGATCCTCGGGTTTTCGCAGCTCGGCTCGGAGAGCGGCTGGCGCATCGGCAACTCCGCCGACATCAAGGCGGCGGCCGACCGCGCGGGCGTCCAGCTGATGTTCGAGAACGCCGAGCAGAAGCAGGAGAACCAGATCAAGGCGATCCGCTCGTTCATCGCCTATCAGGTCGACGTCATCGCGTTCTCGCCGATCATCGAGGACGGCTGGGACAACGTGCTTCGCGAGGCGAAGGAGGCCGGTATCCCGGTGATCCTGACCGACCGGCTGATCAACACCGAGGACCCGTCTCTCTACGTCGGCTACGTCGGCTCGAACTTCTTCGTCGAGGGCCAGAGCGCCGCGGTCTTTCTGAAGAAGAAGGCGGACCTCGAGGGGCTCGAGAACGTGAAGATCGTCGAGCTCTCGGGGACGATCGAGTCCTCGCCGATGCGCCAGCGCGCGCAGGGCTTCCGGGCGACCTTGCGCGGCGACGGCCGCTTCCAGATCATCGAGAGCATCTCCGGCGACTTCCTGCGCTCGAAGGGCAAGGAGTGCATGGAGCACCTGCTCGCCGCGCACGACGACATCGACGTGCTCTACTCGCACAACGACGCGATGACCTTCGGCGCGATCGAGGCGATCGAGGCCGCGGGCTTCGAGCCGGGGAAGGACATCATCATCATCACCGTCGACGGCGAGCAGGGCGCGATCGACCTGCTCAAGGAGGGAAAGATCAACTGCGTCGTCGAGTGCACGCCCTTGATCGGCGACATCGTGATGGACCTCGCGAAAAAGCTCGTCGCGGGCGAGACGATCCCGCGCGTGACGAATCCGGAGGAGCGCGTGTTCTCGGAATACGACGAGGACCTGATGGACATCCCCCGGCGGGGGTACTGAGATGCACTGGCTTCTGAACCGCCTGCACATGGGCGAGTCGATCGCGAGCCGGCTCAAGGTCTCGTTTCGCGTGATCCTGGCGGTGCTCGTGATCCCGGCGGTCATCAGCATCGTGATCATGGTCAACATCTCGGTCCGCTACAGCGCGATCATCACGCATATGGGCCAGGTCGCGAACCTGAAGCCCAAGATCGCCAAGGAGATTCCCGACGAGGTCTGGTCGGCGGTCGCCGGGCGCAAGCGGTTTGAGGACGGCAACTTCTACCGCATGATCGACGAGGCGAACCAGACGCTCGACAAGCTGATGGACTCCGTGCTCAGCCAGAACCGGCTGGAACTGCTCGTCGCGCGCCGCACGATGAACACGCTCCGGGACTACATCGACAAGATCGGCGTGAACATGGCGACGAAGAAGCCGATCGTCGAGAGCGAGGCGGAGCTCGTGGAGGTGCGCGCCGTCGCCTCTCTGGTCGGGGAGATGCTCGAGAGGTACATCGCGACGGAGATCCGAGCCGCGAGCCAGGCGAGCGTCATGCTGACCCGCGCGATCGTCATATCGCTGCTGCTCGAGTTCGCGCTGCTGCTGCTGGCGCTCTGGTTCTCGATGCTCGCGCAGAAGGGCCTCTCGCGCTCGGTGCAGCAGCCGATCATGCAATTGGAGCACTTCGCGGCGATCCTCGCGGCGGGCGATCTGCGCGCGCGGGTCCCGGCGACGTCGGTCGAGGAGCTCTCGAACCTGACCGAGAGCTTCAACGTCATGGCCGACAAGTTGGAGACCCTGATCGAGCAGAACCGGCTCGAGCAGGAAAACCTGAAAAAGGCGGAGCTCCGCACGCTGCAAACCCAGATCGCGCCGCACTTCCTCTACAACACGCTCGATGCGATCGTGTGGCTCGCCGAGGCCGGAAGCACCGACGAGGTCATCCACATCACGCGCGCGCTGTCGGACTTCTTCCGGATATCGCTGTCGCAGGGGCGGGACTGGATTCCGGTCTCGGAGGAATTGAAGCACCTGCGCGGCTACCTGACGATCCAGAAGATCCGCTATCGGGACATACTCGACTACGAGATCGACGTCGCCGAGGAGGCGCTCGAGGGGCAGATTCTGAAGCTCCTTTTGCAGCCGCTCGTCGAGAACGCGATCTACCACGGCATCAAGTACCGGCGGCGCGGCGGCAAGGTCGTGATCACCGCGCGGCTCAAGGGCGACCGGCTCCACTTCGCCGTCGAGGACAACGGCCCCGGCATGCCGGAGGAGCGGCTTTTGCAGGTGATCGCCGGGCTCGGCGCGGACGACAGCGAGGCGGTCGGCTACGGGCTCTCGAACGTCGACCGGCGCATACGGCTCTACTACGGGCTCTCCCGGGGGCTCAACATACACAGCGGGCCGGACGGCACGCGCGTGGAATTCACCGTTCCTGTGAGGAGGCAGGCTGGCGATGTATAAGGTCTTTCTCGTCGACGACGAAATCGTCATCCGCGAGGGCATCCGCAACAACTTCCCGTGGGAGGGCAGCGATTTCTCGCTCGCCGGCGAGGCCCCCGACGGCGAGATCGCGCTGCAGATGATGCAGGACGTGAAGCCGGACATTTTGATCACCGACATACGGATGCCCTTCATGGACGGCATGCAGCTCTGCGAGGCCGTCTCGCACACGATGCCCTGGGTGCAGATCGTGATTTTGAGCGGCTACGACGACTTCTCCTACGCGCAGCAGGCGATCTCGCTGGGCGTCAAGGAATATCTGTTGAAGCCCGTCAGCGCGCAGGAACTGCTCGAGGTGCTCGAGCGCATCGGCGCGCGCATACGCGAGGAGCGCCGCCAGCAGGCCGATTTGCTGCGCATCAAGCGCCAGTTCGCGTCGAACAGCGGCTTCCTGAAGGAAAAATTGCTCGTCGAGGCGCTGAACGGCGCGAAGAGCGCGGAGGCGGCGACGCGCATGCTCGAGCGCGCGCGGGGGCTCAACTTCTCGCTGCTCGCGAAGCGGTACCTCGTGATCCTCGCCCGGGCGCGCGGCGGCGAGGAGGGGCGCGCGCTCGCGCAGAGCATACTCTACCGACTCGCCGACGGCTCCGGCGACGCGGTGCACGCCTGCGAGGCGCCGGGCGGGTTCGCCCTGATCGTCATGGGCGACTCCGACGACGACCTCGAGGAGCGCGCCTACGGATTCTCGCAGGCGGCGCTCTACGAGATCGAGCGCGCGAGCGGCACGACCGCGCAGATGTGCATCGGCGAGGCGGTCGGCGATTTCTCCGAGCTCCCGCGCTCCTACCAGTCCGCGCAGATGGTGCGCCGCGCGATGGACGAGTCGCCCGACAAAGAGAAGCGCCGCATCATGGGCGCGCGCGACGTCGGCATGCAGCCGATGGACGCGCTGATCAACTTAGACGTTTTGCCGCTCTCGGAGCGCCTCCAGTACGCAAACCGCGAGGACGTCGAAAAGATTTTGAACGAGTACATTCACTCGATGGGGAGCGCCGCAATCCACTCGGTGATGATGGTCAACTTCCTCTACGTCGAAATCCTGATGGCCGCGAGCCGCATCATCAAGGAGTCCGGCGGCGAGCCGCGCGAGGTGATCGACGAAGAGATGTGGGAGCAGAGCCTGTTTTCGACGATGCACGACCCGCAGGAGGTCATCCCGGTCGCGAAGGAGGTGCTTGAAAAGGCGATCGCGTTCCGCGAGCAGCAGTCCTCGACGCGCTACAACGGCACGATCAACAAGGCGCGCGCGTACCTCGCCCGCGAGTACCAGAACTCCGGCGTCACGCTCAACGACGTCGCGAGCCACGTCTGCATGTCGAACAGCCACTTCTGCACGATCTTCTCGCAGGAGGTCGGCGTGACGTTCACAGAGTACCTGACGAACCTGCGCATGTCCAGGGCGAAGGAGCTGCTCCGGACGACGAAGCTCCGCTCGAGCGATATCGCCTACGCCGTCGGCTACAACGACCCCCACTACTTCAGCTACCTGTTCAAAAAGCACACCGGGCTCACCCCGAGGGATTACCGCAAGGAGTCCTCGGAGCGCATGTAGCCGTTCCGATACCCGAAAAATCGACGCCGCGCCGCCGAAAAAACACCGCCGCGCCGCGGCATAAAATTTCCAACCTTTTTCCCGAATCCATCAAACTTTTGGCCCGCGGCGCGATCGGCCGCGCAAAAACACGCAAAAATCCCGCACCATGTTCGTATGATTGTTTATTTCTTTTTTCCCCGTTTCTCAATATACTTTATACATCGGGCGAGGTTCGCTCAAAACTTGAAACGGGGGGTTATCTTCATGAAGAAACTGTTCGCTCTGGTACTTGCGTTTGCGCTGCTTTGCACAGCGTCGAGCGCGCTCGCGCTGACCGTGGGCTTCACCCAGGTCGGCCAGGAATCCGACTGGCGCACCGCCAACACCGACGACGTCTGCTCCGCCATCAAGGAAGCCGGCTGGGAGCTGATCTACGACGACGCGCAGCAGAAGCAGGAGAACCAGGTCAAGGCCGTCCGCAACTTCATCACGCAGGGCGTCGATTACATCGTGTTCACGGCCGTGGTCACCACCGGCTGGGACGAGGTCCTGCAGGAAGTCGTCGACGAGGGCATCCCGCTGGTTCTGATCGACCGCTTCCCGGAGACCAACTTCCCGGACGACAGCTGGTACACCACGTACTTCGGCGGAGACTTCCCGGAGGAAGGCGCCCGCGCGGGCCGCTGGATTCTGAACTACATGGCCTCCGTCGGCCATGAGGGCGACATCAACATCGTCCGCCTGCAGGGCACCACGGGCGCGGACGCGCAGGTCGGCCGCACGAAGGGCTTCGACTCCGTCGTCGCCGCGAACCCGAGCATGAAGATCATCTTCGACCAGACCGGCAACTTCACCCGCGCCGAAGGCCAGGCCGTCATGGAGGCCGCGCTGAAGGCCGTCGGCGCCGAGAACATCGACGTGCTCTGGGCGGAGAACGACGACATGGCGCTGGGCGCGATCGAGGCCATCAAGGCCGCGGGCCTCGTGCCTGGCAAGGACATCATCATCGTGGGCTGCGACGCCGTCAAGGCCGCGTTTGAAGCGATCGTCGCCGGCGACATGAACTGCACCGTGGAGTGCACCCCGCTCATGGGCGACCGCGTGGTCGAGGTCATCACGGGCCTCGAGGCCGGCCAGACCTTCGAGAAGACCGTGCACCCGGTCGAGTACGTCTACGACACGAACGGCGGCATCGCCTACGACGACGCCGGCAACGTCACCCTGAAGGCCGCCGACCACTTAGCCGAGCGCCTCTACTAATTCTCGGACTGCCGCGAAAGGGCTCCGCGCGGCGGGTCGGAAATTCCGGGCCGCCGCGCAGAAGGGGCTGTCGTTTCGACAGCCCCTATCTCGACAGATGGGGGATGGTCAAGCCGTGCGGGATATTATTCTTTCGATGAAGGGAATCGAGATCGCGTTCCCGGGCGTAAAGGCGCTCAACAAGGTGGATTTCTCGCTGGCCAAGGGGGAGGTCCACGCGCTGCTGGGCGAAAACGGGGCGGGAAAGTCCACCCTCATCAAGTGCCTGACCGGCGTCAACCACAAGGACGCCGGGACCATCGTGTACAAGGGCAAAGAGATCAACCCGTCCTCGCCCCAGGAGGCGATCGAACTGGGCATCTCGACGGTGTTCCAGGAGATCAACCTCTGCCAGAACCTCTCGGTCTCGGAGAACATCTTCATCGGCCGCCAGCCGATGCGTGCCGGGAGGGTCTTTTGGAAGGAGATCAACCGCCGCGCCAGCGAAATTCTGGAGCGGTTTGACGTGCATATCGACGTCACGCGCCCGCTTCAGCACTACTCGACCGCCATCCAGCAGATCGTCTCGATCGCGCGCGCGGTCGATATCAAGGCGGACGTGCTGATCCTGGACGAGCCGACCTCGTCGCTCGACGAAAACGAGGTCGAGCGGCTGTTCGGCGTCGTGCGGGAGCTCAAGAGGGCCGGCATGGGCATCATCTTCATCACGCACTTCCTCGATCAGGTGTTCGAGATCTCCGACCGGATCACGGTGCTCCGGAACGGAAACCTCGTCGGCGAGTACGCGGCCGACGAGATCACGAAGCTCGAGCTCGTGACCGCGATGATCGGCAAGGACATGATCAAGATATTCGACCTGAAGCCGCCGACGGTTGCCGAGGGCGCGGACGTGATGCTCGCGGCCGACAGGCTCGGCGCGCCGGGCGCCATCGACGAGATCTCGCTCACGGTCAAAAAGGGCGAGATGATCCGCTTCGCGGGCCTGCTGGGTTCCGGCCGCACCGAGACCGCGCAGCTTCTGTTCGGCGTCGTCAAGCCCACGCACGGGCAGATGACGCTCAAGGGCAAGCCGACGGTCGTCAAGTCGCCCTCGGACGCGATCGGGAAGAACATGGCCTTCTGCCCCGAGGACCGCAAGCGCGACGGCATCATCGGCGACCTGACCGTCCGCGAGAACATCATGCTCGCGCTCCAGTCGCGCAGGGGCATGTTGAAGCCCATCCCCCGGCAGGAGCAGCAGGAGCTCGCGGAGAAGTACATCAAGATGCTCGGCATCGCGACGCCGGACGCCGAGAAGAAGGTCGGCGAGCTCTCCGGCGGCAACCAGCAGAAGGTGATCCTCGCGCGCTGGATGGCGACCGACCCGGAGGTTCTCATTCTCGACGAGCCGACGCGCGGCATCGACGTCGGCGCAAAGGCCGAGATCCAGCGGCTGACGCTTGAATTGTGCGCGAACGGCGTCAGCGTCGTGTTCATCTCGAGCGAGCTCGAGGAGGTCATCCGCTGCTCGAACCGCATACTCATCATGCGCGACGGGAAAAAGGCGGGCGAACTCGACGGGCCGTTCGGGGAGCACACGCAGAGCGACATATTGAAGATCATCGCGGGAGAGGGGGCGAGCGCGTGAAGAGGCTGAACATGGAGCGGATCATCCGCTCGAAGCTCACCTGGGCCGCGGTCGCGGAGCTGCTGATACTGCTCGTGTGCCTGATCATCCGGCCGGACTTCTTCTCGATCAGCTACCAGCCGCAAAACGGCGTGCTGTACGGAAGCCTGATCGACATATTGAACCGCTCGGCCGAGATCACGATCATCGCGATGGGCATGACGCTCGTCATCGCGACCGGCGGTACGGACCTGTCGGTCGGCGCGTCGGTCGCCGTCGCGGGCGCGCTCGCGCTTCGGTTGATGCGCTGGGACATCTACGCCTACCCGACGCCCGGCGACTGGTCGATCACGCCGTTCCCGCTGGTCATCCTCGCCTCGCTCGTCGTCTGCGCGCTGATGGGCGCGTTCAACGGCTTTCTCGTGTCCAGGCTCAAGATCCAGCCGATCATCGCGACGCTGATCTTGATGGTCGCCGGGCGCGGCATCGCGCAGATCATCACGACCGGCAAGCAGTTTACGATCCTCTACTCGCCCTACAAGTTCATCTCGCAGGGGAGCCTTTTGTTCCTGCCGGCGCCGATCGTCATCATGGCCGTCGTCGTCGCGGCGGTGGCGCTGTTCACGAGAAAGACCGCGTTCGGGCTGTTCGTCGAATCGGTCGGCGTGAACCCGTCGGCGAGCCGCGTGTCGGGCCTGAACTCGAAGCGCGTGGTGCTGCTCGTCTATACGCTGACGGCGTTCCTCGCGGGCATCTCGGGGCTCATCTACTCGAGCCGCATCATGTCGAACGACTCGAACAACGCCGGCAAGGACTACGAGCTCGACGCGATCCTCTCGGTCGTCATCGGCGGCACGTCGATGTCCGGCGGCAAGTTCAACCTCGCAGGGACGGTCATGGGCTCGATCATCATCCGCACGATCATAACGTTTGTCTATTACTTCAGCATCGCGGCCGAGGCGACGATGGCGTTCAAGGCGCTGATCGTCGCGGTCGTGATCGTGCTCCAGTCGGAGCCGGTGCGCGCGCGGCTCGCGAAGCGTTCGCAGATGCGCACGGCGATGAAGGGCGGTGATGTGCGTGCATAAGCGCAGCGTGTTTGCAAAGCTCTCGAACCCGAAGTACATCATGGTGCTGGCGACGATCGGCATCTTCCTGGTCATCTACTTAGCCGGGGCGCTCGCCTACGGCGGCAAGGGCTTCACGTCGGTTCGGACGTTTCTGAACCTGTTCATCGACAACGCGTACATAGGCGTGTCCGCCGTCGGCATGACGATGGTGCTGATCGCGGGCGGCATCGACCTGTCGGTCGGCGCGGTCGCGGCGCTGACGGGCATGTTCATCGCCTATGGGAACTCGGTGCTCGGCATCGATCCGTTCCTGTGCATCGCGGCGGCGCTCGTCGTCGGCGTGTCGCTCGGGCTCTTGATGGGCGCGATGATCCAATACCTGAACGTCCCGCCGTTCATCGCGACCTTGACCGGCATGTTCCTCGCGCGCGGCTCGACGGCGCTCATCTCCGCGGAGTCGATCGGCATCAGCCACCCGGCGTTCGATGCGCTGGCGAAGTGGAAGGTCGTGCTCTACGCGCCGTCGTTTGAAAACGGCTTCGAGTGGGTCAAGGTCAAGCCGACCGCGTTCATCAACTTCTACGTGCTCTTGTTCGTGTTCATGATACTGCTCGGCACATACCTCCTGCAGGCCACGAGGTTCGGGCGGAACGTCTACGCGATCGGCGGAAACGAGCAGTCCGCAAAGCTGATGGGCCTGCCGGTCGCGAGGACGAAGGTGCTCGTGTACGGCTTCAACGGGCTGTGCTCAGTGCTCGCGGGCGTCGCGTACACGCTGTACGTGAAGTCCGGCTGGTGCCAGAGCCTCTCGGACATGCAGCTCGACGTGATCTCCTCGGCGGTCATCGGAGGAACGCTGCTCACGGGCGGCGTCGGCTACATGTTCGGGACGTTCTGCGGCGTGCTCTTGAAGTCGCTGATCCCGGCGCTGATCACGTTCAACGGAAACCTGCTCTCCTGGTGGGGCAAGATCGCGACCGGCGCGCTGCTCCTTCTGTTCATCGTTCTCCAGCGCGTGGTCGTCGCGAGCTCCGACAAGAAGAAGCACTGACCTTCAAAAATTTAACTTGACTTTGTCCCCGTCCCGGGGTATAATTCGCGATGGCTGAAAAGCCGCCGTGCCAGAGACAGCGAGTGCCAACAGGCATAATGATCCCCCCCCGGATCGCTCGCCGAGGCGCAAAGGAATGTGTTTTGCACGCCCTTGCGCCCATGCGCAGGGGCTTTTCATTGCCGTCAATATGGACGGGAATGTGAGGTGTTGAAACGATGTCCAAAAACTTTGAACTCAAGAAGACGGTCGTCGCCGAGATTCGCGAAAAGCTCGGTCGCGCGCAGTCCGTCGTACTCATCGATTATCGCGGCCTGACGGTCGAGGAGGTCACCGACCTCCGCAACCAGTTCCGCAAGGCGGGCGTGGAATATGCGGTTCTCAAGAACACCATGCTCACGCTGGCGGCTCGCGATCTTGGTATCCGTGGGCTCGAAGACTACCTGAAGGGCCCCACTGCGGTGGCTTTTGGCTACCAGGATCCGGTCGCCCCAGCGAAGATCATCACCGAGTACCTGAAGAAGAACAAGAAGATCAGCGTCAAGTGCGGCATGGTCGACAGGAAGGTCGTCGATCAGGCGGGCGTGACGGCTCTGGCGGAGCTTCCGCCCAGGGAAGTCCTCATCGCCAAGCTCATGGGCAGCATGAATGCCCCGATCACCGGGTTCGTGGGCGTGCTGTCCGGCGTCCTCCGCAAGTTCGTGTACGCGGTCGAGGCGGTTCGCAAGCAGAAGGCCGGCGAAGAGTAACCGGCTTGGAACAGACACCGATTCCCCCCAACTACGAAGAAATATGGAGGTATCATCATGAATCGTGCTGAGATTATTTCCGCCATTGAGTCCATGACCGTCCTCGAGCTTTCCGAGCTCGTGAAGGAACTCGAGGAGAAGTTCGGCGTATCCGCCGCCGCCCCCGTCGCCGTCGCCGCCGCGCCCGCGGCCGCCGCAGCCGCCGCTCCCGAGGAGGAGAAGACCGAGTTCGACGTCATCCTGAAGGAAGTCGGCCCGGAGAAGATCAAGGTCATCAAGGTCGTTCGCGAAGTCGTCGCTGGCCTGGGCCTGAAGGAAGCCAAGGACCTCGTCGACAGCTGCCCGAAGCCCGTCAAGGAGGGCGTCTCCAAGGAGGCCGCCGAGGAGATCAAGAAGAAGTTCGCCGAGGTCGGCGCGACCATCGAGATCAAGTAACCCGGCATTGTTCCCCTCGAATCCGCCCCGGCCTGGGGCGGATTCTTTGGCATGATGAAGGAGGCACGCATGGCGGACGTGGCGATCGCGCGCTGCAAGGACTATTCGTCTGTCGCGCAGGCGCTCTCGGAGGCGCTCTCGGGCAGGCTCGACTGGGTCGCCCCCGGGATGAAGGTCGCGCTGAAGGTCAACCTCGTGTGCGGCGCGAGGCCGGAGGCGGCCGCGACGACGCATCCGGCGGTCGTCTCGGCGCTCTCCGGGATGCTCGTCGCGCGCGGCGCGGAGGTCATCGTCGGCGACAGCCCGGGCGGGCTCTACACGGCCGCGTTCGTCAACCGCATCTACCGCGCCTCGGGCATGAAGTCCGTCGAGGCGGCCGGCGCCAGGCTCAACCAGGATTTTTCGCAGCGCGAGGTCGAGCTGCCCGCGGCGGCCGCGCTCCGGCGCTTCCAGTACACCGCGTGGCTCGACCGGGCCGACGCGGTCGTCGACGTCTGCAAGCTCAAGACGCACGGCATGATGGGCATGAGCTGCGCCGTCAAAAACCTGTTCGGCGCGATCCCCGGCACGCTGAAGCCGGAGTACCACTTCCGGCACGCCGACCCGATGGAGTTCGCGCAGGCGATCGTCGACCTCGCGGACTTCGTGAACCCCCGGCTGTCGATCTGCGACGCGGTCGTCGGCATGGAGGGCAACGGCCCGACCGCGGGCACGCCGCGCTTCATCGGCGCGATGCTGGCCGCCGAGAACCCGCACGCGCTCGACCTCTGTGCGGCGCACCTGATCGGCCTCGGTCCCGGGGACGTCCCGACGCTCGCGGTCGCGCGCGAGCGGGGCTATATCCCCGGCCGCGCGGAGGAGCTGGATGTCGCGGGAGAGCTGTTTCAGGTGCCGGATTTTAAGAACATCCCGGCGCGCCACTCGGTCGAGTTCGCGCACCCGTTCGGCGGGCCGCTCGGCACGCTCGCCGGAAAGGCGATGAAGCGCGCGCTGCGCTCCGCCCCCGCGCTCGACCGGAGATCGTGCGTCGGCTGCGCGAAGTGCGCGGAAATCTGCCCGCCCGCGGCGATCTCGATGCGCGGCAAAATCCCCGCCATCG
>Ga0123328_1003158_pt1 | contig 14266 bp, 13 predicted proteins | sample BioC12SIPDNA_2_FD_89702 | JGI IMG/M metagenome (GOLD analysis project Ga0123328, IMG submission 89702) | Anaerobic biogas reactor microbial communites from Washington, USA - Biogas_R1_A C12 SIP DNA | ecosystem: Engineered > Bioreactor > Anaerobic > Unclassified | place: Washington, USA...
AGATAGCGCCATGGAGGACCTTGAGGACGCCATCTTTCTCCGACCCGATGTGCCAGCGCTCGAGCAGATCCTGAACATGAAGCGCGGCGTCATGCAGATCCGACGGGCCCTCGGCCCGCAGCGCGAGGTGTTCAACCGCCTGGCGCGGGATCCCCACGCCGCCATCGCGGAGGCAGACCGCGTCTACTTCCGCGACACATACGACCAGGCCATCCGCCTGCTCGACATCACAGACAGCATGCGCGACCAGGCCACGAGCGCCCTCGACACGTACCTGTCGGCGGTGAACAACCGCATGAACGACGTGATGAAGACCCTCACCATCATCACAACCCTGTTCATGCCCCTCTCCTTCGTGGCCAGCTTCTTTGGGATGAACTTTTTCGCGCCGGTCGCCGCCCTGCACGACTGGACGGCGACACCGGCCCTCATCGCGACGCTGGCTCTGATGGTCGTCACCCCCATCGGCATGTACCTCTGGATGCGGCGCCGCCACTGGATGTGAAGGCGGAGCGCCCGTGTTCTTGCCCGCTATTGACGCCCTCGTTCCGCCGCGGTATAGTATAGGCACGCTCTGGTAGTGCTTTATGTTAGCCCATGCCTGGCGGAGGCCGGGTGACGAACCGCACTGAGGGGATGTGGCCATGAGAGGCGATGTGTTCGAACTGAACCCGGTCACCCACATCACGGTGGGGGCTGTGGGACAGCCGGGACAACGCACCTTCTTCTTGCAGGCCAGCCAGGGATACGAGACGGTCAGCTTGAAACTGGAGAAGGAGCAGGTCTACGCCCTGGCGCGGGCAGTGGAAGAGATATTGCAGGAACTGGAGCAGCGCGAGGTACGACCTGTCGCCGATGACGAGGAGCCGCCCATCGCTGAGCTGGCTCTGCGCCAACCGCTGGAGCCCGTGTTCGTCGTGGGGCAGATGGGGTTGGTGTTCGATCAGTCGTCCGACCGTATCGTGTTGGTGGCTCAGGAACTCACTGCCCAGGAAGGGGACGAGGAGGCCGCCTCGGCGCGTTTCTGGGTGAGCCTCGGGCAGATGCGCGCCCTGAGCCGCCTGGCCAAAGAGATCGTGTCCGGCGGCAGGCCGATCTGCCCTCTGTGCCAGCGACCGATGGATCCCACCGGGCACTTTTGCCCGCGCGGCAACGGCCACAGCAAGGCCCTTGTGGAATCCTGATGAACGGGAAAGGGCCGGCCGTCGCAGAACCGCGACAGATCACGGTCGCGCAGGCGCTGGGCTTGCTGCGCGGCGGGGAGATCTCGGTCCAGGGGCAGTTTCCCTGGAGCAGCAACTACACCTTCCTCGTCTCGGTCAGGGGCAACGGGCACGAGGCATTGGCCGTGTACAAGCCATGCCGCGGCGAGCGCCCCCTGTGGGACTTTGACTCGGGCACGCTCTGTCGCCGCGAGGTGGCGGCGTACGTCGTGAGCCGCACGCTCGGCTGGCCCGACATCCCCCCTGTCGTGCTCCGCGAGGGGCCCCAGGGCCTGGGGTCGCTACAGCTCTTTATCGAGGCGGATTACGATGAGCACTATTTCACGCTCCGCGAGCGGCCCGATTGTGACGAGGCCTTTCGACGCGTGACCGTATTCGATTACCTCGTCAACAACGCCGACCGCAAGGGCGGCCACCTCCTGGTGAGCAACGACGGCCGGGTGTGGGCCATCGACCACGGCCTGACCTTCCACGTGCAGTTCAAACTCCGCACCGTCATCTGGGACTATGCTGGGCAGCCGCTGCCTGAAGAGATGGTGCGGGACCTGCGCGGCCTCCTCCGCCAGGTCAACCGCCCGGACTCGGCGCTGACGCGCGAACTCCAAGACCTCATCAGCCCCGCCGAACGCGCTGCCCTGCGCGAGCGACTCGAGGCGCTTCTCCGCGACGAGGTCTATCCGAACCCGCGCCCCTCCTGGCGTAACATCCCCTATCCTCTCGTCTAGCGCGCCGGGCCCCGCTCACTCCCCTTCTAACAACCCAAGCGTTGCGAGCGACGCAACAACGGCTTGATGTTGCCGCTTCAGCGCTGCTTGACACCCCCGTGCCTGCATGTCTACCGAATTCTTGTGCCAGACGGCGGGGGGGCTGCCCCATCCTCTGGCCGGACCATGTGGTACGTTCACTTGCCCGGTCCGGTTTATGATCCGTCCCCCGAGACGGCGCCGGCCGTGGACCATGCGAATGGCGGCTAGCCACCATGCAAGCGTTCCTCGCCTCACAGAGTCTCCTGGTTGCCTCGCTCCTGGGGTTTGCGGGCCTGGCACTCCTCGTCCTCAGCGCCGACCTGGCGGTGAAGAAACTCATCGGGCTCGCGGCCTACTTCAAGTTATCCACCACCTTCATGGGGATGACGGTGTTTTCCCTGGCCACGAGCATCCCCGAGATCACCGCACACCTCACGGCGTCGGTAGGAATCTTGCGCGGCACGCTCGACTACGAGGTAAGTTCCGCCATCGTCCTGGGCGCCAACATCGGCTCGGACGTCATCCAGCAGACGCTCATCATGGGGATCGTCGTCTTTATGGCCAGCACCCTGTACTTCCGACGCTACTTCCTGTTCAAGAGCCTGGGCCCCATGATCGGCACGACCGTCATGTGCATCATCCTGGGGTGGGATCGCGTCTACTCGCGGCTGGACGGATTCATCCTCTTTGGCACCTTTCTCATCTACACGTACTACCTGTAAATCGACGAGCGCAGGCACTTTAAGGCAGAGGACAACGTCAAAGAGGAAACCGAGGGCTATGTGCCCGAGAACGGCTTGCAGGCAGCGCGCGATGGGCTCATCGCCGTGGGCGCCTGGGTGGTTACCGTGCTCTGCGCTCAGGTCGTGCTGTCGATCACCGAGCGGGTGGTGGCCACGACGGGACTCGGCGGGTCATTCATCGGCGTGATAACCCTCGGGGTCGCCTCCGCCCTGCCCGAACTCACCACCGCCATCTCGGGCGTGGGGAACAAGGAGCACGGCATCTCCCCGGGGCACGCTGGTGGGGAGCAACATCACGAATCCCCTGGTGGCCATTGGTAGCGGCGCCCTGGTCTCCACGTACTATCTGCCGGGCCCACTGGTCCTGTGGGACCTTCCCTGGGAGACGATCACCGGCGCCGTGCTCTGGGTCATCCTGTGGTTCAGCAAGGGGAAGCTGGGTCGACTCGGGGCCTTCTACCTCATGGGGCTGTACGTCGTCTATATCGTCTTCAGGGCCGTGCTCTTTTCGATTGACTGACCCTCTGCGCCCTCCGTCATGGGCATACCGACAAACATGTGAGTACCGCGTCGCCTCGCGATGGCTCGCTGCGCGCCCCGTCCTGCGCCATAGGCCAGCATCCGGGGCCTCACGCCCCTACGAGGAACCGCCGCGACCAGCGCGGCGGTTCCTCGTAGGCATGGCTCACGCTTTGCGCGCCACGGCGATCACGTGGGACCCATATCCACGCAGCCCGGCGACTGCGACGCCTCCAGCTCGAGGTCGATGACTTCTTGCCACACCGCCTTGTCGGTCGTTTCGACGGCCAGCAGAGCGTCCCACGTCTCTGACAGGACGCCCGAGGCCGTCAACACCTCGATGCGGACCCCAGTGCCCTCCAGCAAGGCGCGAAACTCTTCGACCCTGTAGGCGTGTAAAAAGCTCCCCGTCACGGCCACCTTATCTGGGCCAAGGTCGCTCGTCCTGACGACCTCCCTGAAGAAGCGCGGGTCATGCTGCAACATCGAGGGGAAGCCCTTATGGATGCAGCCCCACAGGCTGCGCACGCTCAAAAAGAGCAGGCCATCCTGGCGCGTTACGCGCAGCAACTCACGCAGCGCCCGCTCGCGCTGGTCAAAAACATAGCTGAGGGGGCCGCCATAGCAGACGACGGCATCGAACTGGCCGTCGCGAAACTCCCCCAGGTTCACCACGTCCGACTCGACCCACGCCTCGATGGCATCGGCATAGCCGGCTGCCCTGGCGTTGCGCTGGTTGAGCTGGAGCTTGAGGGGCGAGATATCGGCGACGACGAGGCGGCTCGTGAGGGAGGCCAACACGCCCGTCAGCTTGCCCACGCCCGCGCCGATCTCGAGCACACGCTCCTTGCCGGTGAGGAACTGGCGCAGGTAGTGCAGATGGATCTCATCGCTGATCCTGGCAGTCGGTCTGGTCTCTTCTGCGAGATCGGACTCACCCCGCTCGCCGAGGTGCGAGCGTATCCATCCCGGGTCGTAGGTTGCCATGTTTGTCCTCCTCGACAGCTTTCGGTACGCTCCGTCGGGCAGCGATATTCCCGGCGATGCGTGTTGTCACCCTCATTATGGCGACGCCGCGCCCGCCCCACAACGCTCCGCTGCGTCGACGCGCGGGCCATCCACGTGACGCCACTCCCAAGGTGGTTGGCTCCAAGGAGGGAGTGGTGCATAATGAGGGGGCTTTCTGTTCGCCGCAGGCCAGGGCAGCCCTTGGTCCGTCCCTTGCGTTAGGCGTGCGTGATGAGATACCTGAGGAAACGCCGGACGCGCTCCGGCAGGCCACGCAACCGTGTGGCGTTCTGTCTCTTTGTCACTGCCATTTCGATCGGGCTATACCTCGCCGGCGTGGGGATACCGGAACTCTGGCTGCTCTTTCTTGTTGCGGCCTGGGTGGCCTTCCTCCGCGGCTGACCCCAGGAGAACACCATGGCCATTCGCCCCCTCAGAGCCGTCACGTTCGACTTTTGGGGTACGCTGGTGGACGCCCGCGCCGACTACACCGAGCGACGCGTCGCCTTTCTCGCCCGGCATCTGGAGAACGCGTCCACGGATGAGGTGATGAGGGGCTACCGCGAGGCCACGGCCGTCGCGTCACACATCTCGCGCCTGGGACTCTCCTTTCCGACCGCGAGCCTGCTGAGCCTGACGCTCGATGCCCTCGGCACGGCCCTGCCCCCGAACGACCGCGAGCACGTCGCGCGCTACTGGGAGGAGGTCATCCTGGAGGACCCGCCCGCGCCCCTTCCTGGAATCGAGCGCACCCTCGCTCACCTCGCCGATCTCGGCCTCTCTCTGGGCCTCATTTCCGACACCGGCGTCTCCCCGGGCCGATCGCTGCGTCGCGTCCTGATGGGAGCGGGGTTACTCTGCCACTTTCGGCACCTCACCTTCTCTGACGAGATCGGCGTCACCAAGCGCCGTCCCCAACCCTTTCGCGGCACGCTGGCGGCGATGGGCGCGGCCCCCGACGAGGCGCTGCACGTGGGCGATCTCCCCGAGACGGATATCGCCGGTGCCCACGCGGCGGGCATGCGCGCCGCCCTGTTCCTCCAGAACAGCCGACGCCTCGACGGCGTCTCCCAGGCCGATCTGGTGCTGGAGCGATGGGCCGACCTCTCGACGGGCATCGCGCCCTGGCTGTAGGCTCGCCAACGCGCTCGCTTGCCCCCGAGTCGCCTCCGCGCTACAGTGTGCGCCGTCGCCATGCGCTCGGCGTCGCAATCTCCAACCACGAGGAGTGGATGCCATGAAGATCACGGATATCAAGGTGCACGTCATCGAGATCGCCGGCAGCCGCGCCGGCGTTCATCAGATCGTCCAGGTCGAGGGACTGCGCCGCACCCAGTACACACACCAACTCGTGCAGACCGACAAGCCAGCCACCGAGATGATCATGCGCGTGCAGACCGACGAGGGCGTCGAGGGGCTCTGCACCGTAGATGCCAGCACGTACGGAGGCGGCGCCGAACGCATGGTGGAGTTGCTACGCGCCAACGTCCTCGGCGCGAACCCCTTGGAACGCGAGTTCCTCTTCCAAAAGCTCCACCTGGGCACCCGTTGGGTCTATCAGAAGCCCGGCTGGTTTGGCACCTTTGACAACTGTCTCTGGGACATCGCCGGCAAGGTCGCGGGCCTGCCGATCTATGCCCTCCTGGGGCGCATGCGACAGGGCGTACCCGTGTACCAGACGGCCGGCGACGGCCCCGTCGAGTTGTACCTGCGCCACATCGATGAGGGGCTCGAGCAGGGGATCCGCGCCTACAAGCCCCACTCGTACAAGGGCGGCAAGGCTGATATCCCCATCATGACCAAGCTACGCGAGTACGTGGGCGACGACTATGACCTGATGCTCGACCCCGTCTGCTCCTACACCCTACGCGAAGCGACAGAGGTTGGGCACGTGCTGGAGGACCTGGGGTTTGTGTGGCTCGAGGAGCCGTTCCACGAGCAGCACCTGATCCAGTACCAGGAACTCTGCGCGGAACTCACCATTCCGGTGATGGCTACGGAGATGCTGATGTACGACATGGACCTCTCGGCGCAGTGGCTGATCCAGGGCGCCACCGATCGGCTCCGCGCCAACGCGCGCCACGGCCTCACCCAGGTGCTCAAGCTCGCGCACTTTGCCGAGCTGTTCGGCACCAACATCGAGCTGAACGGCATCGGAGGGTTGGGCGCGCTGGTACACGCCCACGCGGGGTGCGCCATCGCCAACAACGACTACTATGAGCACACCGGCAGCGGCCGGCTCAAGATGGCGCAGGAGTACGGCCTCACCAACCCCGCCCAGATCGTCGACGGATGCCTCGTCCCGCCCGACGGCCCCGGCTGGGGCGCCGAGTGGGACCTGCCCTTCCTCGAATCCCACACCGCGGCGATACTCTAGGACGCTCGGGCAACGCAAACGGTCCCCGCGCCAGCGCACTGGCGCGGGGACCGTCGTCCCTGTCTCGCGGCGAGCTACTGCTCGGCGACCATCAAGGTGACCGAACTCCCCGAATCCTTCTCCTCCACCATCAGCGTCGCCTCGCGACCATCCTTCGTGTACTGACGCACCCCCGGGGTCGAGTTATCACCGGCGGTCCAGCCGTTGGCCGGCATCTCGTCGTCGTAGAAAGCGATCACCTCATCCACCGTGGCATCCACCTCAAAGGTGTTGATGCCCATCATCGACTGCACGTTGGCGGCGCCGTCCATAATGGGGACGTCCTCGGGCATACCGGGCGGCTCGACACCCTCCGGCGGGGCGATCACCACCGGCTCGTTGATGTCCGTCACGTCCACCTGCATGCCGCCGGACCACTCGGTGCCGGCGATATCGACGCCGCTGAAGGTGGTGTCGACCTTTACGATCACGGTAGCCGCATCGGCGCCGCTACCTACCTCCGCAACCCACACGTCCGATGACGACTCGTCCACCTGGCCAAAGCCCAGATCTCCGACGCCGCTCTCGCTATAGTGGTAGCGCTTGGCCGCGTACCCGTTCGCCGTCTCGGTCTTGACGAACGTCCCGGTCCCGTGGGCGAACTCACTCGGGTCCGCATCCCAGCCAAACTGGTCCTGGACGTCCTCGGCGCTCATCTGCATGGTCACCCATTCGCCGTCGCCAGAGTTCATGTACATGCTGCTGCCGATCTGGACGAGTTCCATCATACCGCCGTCCGAGCCCAAGCCGCCGGTCATATCAGGCCACTCACCACTCATGGTGAAACGCGACGACTCGGAGGCCCGGTCTATCTCGTTGCGCATCTCCATCGTGCCGGACTCGCTGGTGCCATCCGTCATCACATTGGTCCAGGTGATCACGGCGGTCATCCGGAAGCTATCGAGGTCCTCCGTCGGCGTGAGCGCCGAGAGGTCAATGGTATCGCCAGAGACGGGCTCCGACGCCGGCTCGGTCGGCGCCGCCGTGGGCTCCTCCTGTTCCGCTGCAACCTCGGTGGCGGCAGGCGCCTCCGCCACCGCCTCCGTGACTGCGGCTTCGATGGTAGCCTTGCCCTGCTCGACGATCTCGGTGCCCTTGTCCGTAGCCTTTTTCGTCAGGCTATCCAGCAGCCCGCAGCCAAGCGCAAAGGTGGTAAGAAACGCGAGGGCGAGCAGCATCGCTGTCTTGTTCCGTGACATGGCAATCTCCCTGAGTGTTGTGTGATGCGCTGTCCGAGACACCCCACGAGCGCTATACCGCCCTCGCACCGTGGTAGCTCCAGGCTCTACTCGCCCATTCTAGCGCGACGAGCATGGTATGTCAATCGAGTTTACGCTATTTTAACGGATAGCCCAATTGGATACTGTCCTTTCCAAGCGATGCCGAATCGAATGCCAGCGCTTTGCCTGATACCGCCGTTGCCTCTAGTGCCGCCGCTGTGGCGTCTATCGCATGAGTGCGGGAGGCTAGAATCCGGGGATGATCTCCAGGTAACGCACCGTCATGATGACGAGCATGACGATGAGCACCCCCTTGACGAGCTTTTCGCCGCGCGTTACGGCCATGCGACTCGCCACCCACGCGCCGGCGGCGTTGCCAACCGACAGCACCACGCCCAACAGCCAAACCACCTGCCCCTGCGAGATGAACACCAGCAGCGCCACGACCGTAAACAGGCCGCCGATGAACACCTTCATGCTATTGGTGCGCACCAGGTCGAGCCCGGCGACCGCCACCAGCGCGGCGATCATAAAGAACCCCACCCCCGCCTGAATGGCGCCGCCATAGAACCCCACGGCAAAAAAGACGGGGTACACGATCCACGGGCTGATCGGGCCCAGCCCCGCCCGCTTTTCCTTGATCCACCTGTCCGTATCGAACACCAGGGTAACGAGCATCACCAGCATTGCCACGGCCAGCGCCCGGTGAAAGATGCGCTCATCGAGCTGCACCACCACCAGAGCCCCCGCCACGGACCCCATCACGCTAGGGAGCGCAAAGCGCATACTCGCGCGATAGTCAAAGACGCCCTTGCTGCGAAACCCCAGCACCGCGGCAATGTTCTGCACCAGAACGGCGATGCGGTTCGTGCCGTTGGCCGCTACGGCGGTGAGGCCGGCGAACTCGAGCGCCGCCAGGGTGAGGAACGAGCCGCCGCCGGCCAGGGAGTTGACGAACCCCGCCACGAGGCCGGAGACCAGGATGAGAGTGATTTGCAGCCAGGTTGCGTCCAAGGTCATTCCCCCATGATATCGATGTGGCGTGCTGCTGATGTTTGCTGGCGAGTCAGAGACTCACCACGTGGCCGTCCGGGGTTGGACGGCGGGGCCATGCTGCGCCCGGGCTGCGCGCCCGCCGCAGCGGCTCGCCCGAAGATGGCGGGGTGCTAGCTCAGGCCGGCTATCTCTCGCTGCAGGCGTTCGACGAAGCAACGCGCCTCCGGGAGCACGCCATCGCCCGACACCCAAGCGTCCAGCAGGGAGCGCGTCTCCGCCGCGATGCTGGGATCGTCGCGATGCCGCATAAAGTGGAGCACGGCCGCCGTGGCGCCCCGTCGCGAGGTAACGTCGAACGCCTCAAGTTCGTCGGCCAGCCGCGCCCACGTAGCGGTGAGCACGCTCAGCCGCTCCTCGGCAATGCGAATGCCCGCGGCCGTCATGAGCCGCGGCACAAAGTCGCGCCGCTTCCCCTCCGACCAGCGCGGCAGGTTCTCACAGACGTAAGGCCGCAGGTAATCCAGAGGTGCCTCGCGCAGCAACGTCTCGGTGGGCACGTCGCCCGGCGCGAGGCGCTGATCGCGATAGTGCAGGTGAATATAGATGTTCCGCACAAAGGCGGGCAGGCCGATGTTAGCGTCGATGGTGTCGGCATCGCTGAGACAACGGCTCTCCACCGGGGCGTCCTGCGGCGTCTTCAGGTGATCGCGGATCGTCCGCGCCACGCGCTCACAGATCGCGTCGTCCACACCCCGCCGTCGCAGGAGGTGCCGCGCCACGATGGCGCCCGAGACGTTGTGGAGTTCCCCCGCCAGCCCCAAGGCGTCGTACAGCTCGGTCACCTCGTTGCAGCGCGCCGGAGGCCTGGGATCGTTTCGCCACAGACCATCGTCGCCCACCACGCGCTTGCCCTCGGCGTCCACGAGGTACTCGCCATCGTACGGTTTGGTGATGTCGTGGAGCAGCGATGCCAGGTCGCACACCAGGGGGTCGCCGCCCTCCCGGGCGCATAGCGTCAGCGTCAGCGAGCGCACGCGCTGCACGTGGTCGTAGGTGTAGTTGCGCCAGTTGAACGTCACCCATCCGGCGTCCCATAGGCTGCACGTCTCTGCAACGAGGCGATCGAGTTCAGATATCAGGGCACGAGACTCCATGGAAGGCATCTCTTGTGAAGCGTACTGGGCGGTTGGCAGTTAGCACTTGGCTCTTGGCCGCTGACACGCGACAGGCTCTGCTAACCGGTTTCCAACAGCCAATGGCTAATGGCCAATCACTCAACACCAAAGAACGGCAACAGGTCCGCGAATCGCTCCAGCGTCAGCACGAGGTCTGGGCGCTCTATCTCCTGGACCTCAGCCGTCCAAGTATGATCGTGGGGCACCAGGATGGCGCCGAGGCCCGCCTCGATGGCCGGGTTGATGTCCGACTTGGGGCTGTTCCCCACCATCCAGGTGTGTCGCGGGTGGAGTCCCCGCTCGGCGGCGATTCGCCGGTACACCGCGGCATCTTTCTCCGCCACCACGTACACTCCATCAAAATACCGCGCCAGGCCCGAGCGGTCGAGCTTGGCGCGTTGCACGACAGAGTCTCCCTTGGTGACGAGCACTAGTTCGCTGCTCTGACGCAGCGCCGCCAGCGTGGCCTCCACATCGGGGATCACCACCATCGGCATGTTCCGCACCAACTCGCCCAGCACACGAGCACCCTCAATCACCTCGGGCGGCACCGATGTGCCATGCCCGTCGCTCAGAAGGCGCTCGCAAGCGACGCCGAGGGCGGCGATGTACCCATCCGGTCCGTAGCCCATCGTCGGGATCGTCTCACGCTCCACCCGATCCAGCATGGCCGCCGCGGCCTCGCGGTCGCACCCTAGTGACGCCATATACTCCTGGAAGCGCGCCTGGCAACGCAGGTAGTAGACGTTGTTCTCCCAGAGCGTATCGTCCGCGTCAATGAGCAGCGCCCGTTCCACGCGGCGCCCATCGGCATCGGGTCGCATTACCTTCGCTCCATCATGCGGTCTGCAATGTCACAGACCTTCATTCTAGCATGCGGTGGGGAGAGCGTCAAAGCGGGGAGACCTGCGCCGGCGCTAGCGCTTGCCCATCGCCTCTTGCACCGCCGCAAATAGCTCCGGGAGGGTGTAGGGCTTTTGCAGAAAGCGATGCCCGCGCCCGCGGATCACGGAGGACTGGGACTTGTGATCGATGTAGCCGCTGCTCAGGAGTACCGACAGGTCTTGGTTAGATGCGAGCAGCGAGTCCACCAACTGCAGGCCGTTTCCGTCGGGCAGGACGACGTCGCTAAAGATGAGGTCGATGCGATGGCGCTGCTGCTCAAAGACGCGTAACGCCTCATCGACCCGCGCCGCAGGGAACACCTCGTACCCCTGCTCGCCGAGGACGCGCGTCGCGAACCGCCTCACCTCCGCCTCATCCTCCACGAGCAGGATCCCCTCGCCGTGCCCCTGGAACTCGAGCATCGAGGGACCCTCGGCATCGTCCTCCTCAAAGACGTCCTCCACCGGCGGCAGGCAGATGTGTACCACGGTGCCCCTGCCCGGTTCGCTCTCGACATCGATCCAGCCACCGTGCTGGTGCACGATGCCGTACACCACCGCCAATCCAAGGCCGGTGCCATGCTCCTTGGTGGTGAAAAAGGGCTCAAAGAGGTGCTCGATCGTCGCGGGGTTCATGCCGATGCCGCTGTCCTGCACCGAGAGGGCCACAAAGCGCCCCGGACGCGCCCGTGGACTGCGCGCGCAATCCAGGATATCGACGTTCACCTCGCCGGTGCGGATCACCAGGCGCCCACCCTGCGGCATCGCGTCGCGGGCGTTCACCACCAGATTCATGATGACCTGCTCCATCTGCCCCGCATCGGCCTTGATGGGGGACAGGGCGGGATCCATGTCGGTGACCAGCTGGATGTCTTCGCCCACCAGGCGACGGAGCATCTTTTCCGTGTTGACGATCACCACGTTCAGGTCGAGCACCTGCACCTGGAGCACCTGCTTGCGGCTGAAAGCCAACAACTGCCGCGTGAGCGACGCCGCGCGGCCGCCGGCCCGCGTGATCTCTTCGGCGTCGCGCCGCAACGGGCTCGAGGGATCGAGGCTGTTCGCCAGCAGGTCGCTGTATCCAAGGATCGCCGTGAGCACGTTGTTGAAATCGTGGGCGATGCCCGCCGCCAGCTGGCCCACCGCCGCGAGGCGATCCTGCTGCTGGATGAGCTGCTGCGTCTCGCGCTCTTGGGTCACGTCGCGCCACACCACTACACAGCTGCCGGCCTGAGGCCCCGTCTCCACAGGTCGCGTGGCCACTTCAAACACCTGGCGCGGTGGGCCGCCCATCACCACCTCATGCCAGAGGCCGTGCTCCTGAGCCCGGAGCAGGTCATCCAGTCTGCGGTCTCCTAGCCGCGTGACCACATCGCCCACTCCCGCGTCCGTCAGCGCCTGCAGCGTAGCCTGCGCCGGCAGGTTTGCCAGGAGCACGCGGTTGTCCGCGCCCAACAGCATCACTGCTTCGGGGACGGTATCCAGAATCTGCTGCACCTGCTGCGCCTGCTCGCGTGTCTGGGCCAGGAGGCGCAGCCGGTCCGCGGCCGCGCCCAGTTGCTGCCCCACGGTACGCACCAGCGCCACCTGCTCCGTCGGCCAATCGCGCGGCGACTGGGATAGTACCGTCAGCCCCCCGATGCGCTGCCCCTCCGCCACGATCGGCGCGATGATCGAGGCTCGCACCCCTACGAGCACCATGAGCGACGACACCGGGGACTCTGGCATGCGCTCACGCGCCTCAAACCAGTCCGTCATCACGGTGGGCGTCGTAACGTCGAGGGCGGCATCCTGGATTGCGCTCGCCAGAGCCTTGCTGAGGTCCTCCGGCACGCCGCGGTGGAGGTGTTGGTCCCCCACCCAGATGCCACCAGCCACCAGTCCCAGCGCCTGGAGGGTATGATCGAGGGCCGCCTCGAGGAGGTCGATCAACTCGCGCTCGGCCGCCGCGGCGGCGATGATGGCGTTGAGCGCCTCCTGCTGCGCGGCCCGCCTCAGGATCTCTGCATCGGCCCGCTTGCGCTCACCGAGTTCCTGCTGCGCGGCGCGGTACAGACGCGCGTTCTCGATGGCGATGGCCATCTGGTTGGCAAGGGTGGCCAGCGTCAGGCGGTCGTCATCAGAGTAGGGCTCCTCCGAGCGCCGCGGCCCCACAGCAAAGATCCCCACCAGATCGCCCTGTGAGCGAAGCGGAATCAGCAGCTCGGCGCCCAACCGCTCCAGCTCCTCGCGCTCGCGGCCCCACAGCGCCTTGAAGTGGGGGTTCATCTCGATGTCGTAGCGCGACAAGACCCCGTCGTGAGAGGCCAGCCACTCCACCACCGGGTGTCCCTCGGGCAGGCGCGCGTCGCCCAGGGCGTCGAGTTCGCGCTGCGCCGCCAGGTGCAGCGCGCCCGTGCGCTCCTCGCGCAAAAAGAACGCCGCGCGCTCGATGTGGATGGTCGAGGTCACCTCATCGAGGATCAGGCCGGTAAGCCGGTCCAGGTCGAGGATCGAGGCGGCGGCGCCGCTCAGCCTCTGGAGCATCTGGCTCGAGTTATAGCGCTCACGGAAAAAGAGCCGGTCGATGGACGACTGCACGCGGTCCCAGAGGGGCTGGATGGCGACGGCCGTCACGGCCGCCACCAGGAGCGACACCATGAGGATTTGGCGCTCGGTCACCAGGTGAAAGATGGTGACGGCCACGTACACTGTGAGGAAATAGCTCGCACCGACGATGGCCGTGGGCACCGAATAGAGCAGCCCCTTGCGAAAGACGACGCGAACGTCGAGGAGCTGGTACCGCAGGATGGCATAGGCGATCACCAGGGCGTTCACCACGTTGGCGGCCACGTCCATGGGGTAGCCCTGGAGCGCCGGCGCCAAGTTGCTCGCCGCGCCAAGGGCAGAGACCGCCGTGCCGATGAGGAGATAGCGGATGCGGTTCCGCTGCACATCGTACCGCGTGGTCCGGTAGCCATCGATGAGGCAGACCGTGGCATAGCCGAGTGCCGAGTAGGCGACCAGCGCCACCACCGGCACGAGCGGCCCAAAGGTCGGGACCAACAGCCCCGTGCGACTCTCCTCCGTCACCCCTCGGATCACCAGCCCCGTGAAGCTGCTGGCGAGGAGGGCGGCAAAGGCCAGCCAACCCGCGTGGATGAGGCTTCGGTAGCGGTCCTTCCCCAGGAAGACGAGGATGAAGTAGAGATGGAAGATGAACTGCCCGCCCATGCCGGCCGTCATCAACCGGTACCACAGCAAGGCGACCAGCGGGGCACGGCTCACGCTCACCATGAGCGCCGTGAACTGCCAGAGCATCATAGCGCCCAGGTACACCGCGAACGCCTGATTGAG
>Ga0123328_1003162_pt1 | contig 14253 bp, 9 predicted proteins | sample BioC12SIPDNA_2_FD_89702 | JGI IMG/M metagenome (GOLD analysis project Ga0123328, IMG submission 89702) | Anaerobic biogas reactor microbial communites from Washington, USA - Biogas_R1_A C12 SIP DNA | ecosystem: Engineered > Bioreactor > Anaerobic > Unclassified | place: Washington, USA...
GACCGCACAGGCAGAATCCCACCCACAAAAACAGCCGCCCAAAAAGAAGTGGGCGGTTCGGGAAAAAAGCCCGAACCGCCCTGATTATTTCTGGTAGCGGTGCACGGATTCGAACCGCGGACACGTGGATTATGATTCCACTGCTCTAACCAGCTGAGCTACACCGCCACTGTGCCTTTATGATACCAGATTTCCGCGCCGCGTGCAAACCCGGGCGCGGCCCCGGGGCTCATGGCAGCACGGTCACCGCGCCTAAAATGTTGACGCCGTGGCGGCCGCCGGGGGCCCACCAGGGCACGTCGCGGTTGGCCGCGCGGACCGCGTAGCGGGCGTCCTCCCGCAGGGTTTCCGCCGGGTCCGGCATCCACAATCCCACGAGGTACGCCCCCGGCGCGAGGTCCGGCGGCAGCACCGCCTCCCCCTTCGCCGTGTGGGTGAGCGGGGCGTAGTCCGGGTCGCCGGGGGCGAAGGGCTGCCAGGTGCACGGGTCGGCGTCCAGGGGCTGCGTCCACACCATCTGGTTCTGCGCGTTGATCAGCGCGACGAACACGGGACGCGGATTGATGAGCGTGCTGAACCCGCGGTTGACCAGCGACACCGATACCGGCAGCGGCGCGCCGGCGCGCGCGGTCTCCGGCCACGAGACCTCCCGCAACTCGATCCGGTAGCCCAGATGGTCGCGGAGGTACTCGAACTGCGTCCGGACGACGGGCCGGCCCTCCGCGTCCTCGAAGTAGCCGTCCGACACGGGCAGTTTCGCCTCCGCCGCGCGGGCGGGGTCCATGGGCGTCGTCATCCAGGTGTCAATCCCGAGGAGCGCCCCCTCCATGCCGGAGTAGCTGTGGGCGATGCTGAAACTGGAGTAGTGGTGCAGGCGCATCCGCTCCGCCGCCCGGAACCCGTCCACCCGCCCGTCAATGTCGTTCCAGAACAGTTCGCCGTCCACGGCGAGATACGGGCTCTCCGCCGTCATGTAGTCAAACTCCGGGTTGCCCGGGTTCGAGAAATGCGGCGGCTCAATCCAGGTCCCGCCGCAGGTGGCGCCCGCGAGGAATCCGTCGTTGTGGAAACCGATGCGGGCCGTCGGCGTCCCACCGAAGGCGCCCGCCGCGTCCAGTGCCGGCGTGTTTTCGCCCAGCGCCCAGCGTTTGTATTTCGGCACCCGCACCTGGGTCATCCGGTCCGCCGGAAGGACTTCCAGCAGTTTCTTCACGATGGCCGCGAGATGCGCGTGGTCCTTCTCCAGCCCGCGCGCCGAACTGTGCCATTCCCCCCACGCCCCGACAAAGCCCGCCTGAAGGACGAAGATGACGTCCGCGTTCTTCCGGATGAGCGGGGCGAGCTGGTCCAGATGCTTCAGGATGACGTCCACCGTCGGCCCCGCCTTCTCCTCCATGCTCTTCTCGTAGGCGAAGCGCAGCACCGCCTTCAGCCCCGCCGCGCGCAGGCCGTCGAAGCCGCGCTGGATGGCCGCCAGTTTCTCCAGGGAAATGTCCCCCTCCTGAAACCCGTCGAGGTAGCAGTACATCTGGGCGAGCGTGAGGCCGAAGGGCTCGTAATGCTGCGCGTCGAGCAGCCAGGTCGCGTCGGAGTACGCCTCCGGCAGCCGGCCCCGCAGGTGCGCGGCCAGCCGGTAGAACGACGACCCGTCCGGCTCGGCGAACACCGCCTCCGTCCGCCAGCCCCGCTCGGGGTTTCGCAGGCCGACCGTCCCGCCGGGGTCGTCGCGCCGGACGCCGTGGTACTGGACGGTTCTGACGGCCGGTTCCTCCGCCGCCGCACCGATACCCGCGAGAACCAGAAGCGCCGCAATGCACCGTTTCATGAAGCAAGCCCCTTTCCATTTTGGCCGGACCGCCGGGAAGGCCGCCGCCGTCACCGCGTTTTCCAGATCATCGTGCGGTCCCAGCCTGTTGGCGTCAGGGTAACCGAGGCGGTGTCGCGCATTCCACTGCCGGGGCAATCGCACGAAAATGCTTCCCGCGCAGCACCCGCTCGCGGCATGAACCTCCCCCGGGTATGTGATTTGGTCTTTGTTGTCCCGACGGGACATCCGCATATGGCCCAACCCGCCGCCCATCCCCGCAGCCCCGGGTCCGCACAGCGCGCAGCGCCTTGGAGTGCGGTAGCTTGCTGCCGCCTTTCTTCGCGTGGGCTTGCCCGCGCGGGGGCCCACGAAAAACGACGGCGGCCGCGCGTTTCCCCCCACTGCAATTTCGGCTGCCCCGTTGGGGCATGATTCCTTCTGTCCGGGCAACCCAGGGCAGGCCTGGCCCTTCGGGCGGCGGCCTGCCCTGGGCTATATTCGGCAACGCTTTCAGCGTTGAAGAGGCCGCACAACGGGCAATTGCCAGACTCCATCCAGAAAGTGCCCAGGTATTCTAGTGCGATTGCCCTGATTCCACTGCCCTGTTCCGCCGCCGCGCCTGACCCCATCAATGCGGCATGGAAGCGGGCAGGGGTCGCGGGCCATCCCGCAGACGCTGGACCGCCTGATGCCGGAGGCCCACCGGTGCTGTTTGCAGACAGGTCCCTATGAAAAATGCCGGATTGTTTCTCTGGACATGCGGGGATCAGGGGTTTATCATGGGTCTGGTTGGGCGGTTGTCGCGGAAGGTCCGCGAGGCAGCCGCAGGTTTAGCCGCAAGGCAAAGAAAAGGAGAGGAGAAGAACATGTGCCGTGTGTTTTTGAAATCGCTGTTTGTTGTCACCCTTTTGTCGCTGGCCGCCGCGACGCCGGACGCCCGGGCGCAGTTGAACCTGGGCGGCGCGCTGGACAAGGCCAAGGGCGCGGTGGAGGCGGCCGTGCAGCCGTCCTCCGGCGCGACGGTCCCCTCGGGCGCGGTGGAGGTGTTTAAGAAGGTGGACCAGAACCTGGACAAGGCGGAAAACGTGATGGGGGACGGCGGCGCGAACTACGACAACGACTACCGCGCCAAGGAGGCCGCCGCCCGGGTGGCCGAGGCGAAGGAGGGCATGGAGACCGCCCAGCGCCGCTACGGATCGAAGATGGGGGCGGACCATCCCGAGTTTGTCTCGCGCCTTGACCGCATTTCGGCGCTGGAGCCGAAAATCGCGGCGTTCCAGGGCTCCATGAACGCGGCGACGCAGCAGGAAAAGGACGCGCGGGGCGCGGCGCAGGCGGAGGAGGCGGCGCAGGAAACGGCGCGCCAGGAGAAGAACGCGTCCGCCATGGAGGCGCGCCAGGCGGAGAACGCCCGGCTCCGGGAGGAGGCGGAGAAGGGCAAGGTCGGCGACGGAACAATTGTCTTCTCGAAATCGCCGATTGACCCCGCCAATCCGGCGGACCTCACCACCGAATTCCAGGCGGGCGACCACATCTACGGGCTGATCCTGCCGGGCAAGAGCTGGCGCGACCTCTATGGGGCCGGGGACAAGACCGAGCTCGGCGTCATGGTCGGCATGACTGCGGGCGACATGGACGACTACCAGTACATCACGCTGAAGAAGCCGCAGTACATTGACGCGAAGAGCCTTGCCCTGGAGATCGCGCCCGATCCGGCAAAAATGACCTCCTACAAGGATCCGGACATGCTCTTCGGCGAGGGCAAGGGCAACCGCAAAATCGGCCCCATCGCCTTCACATACGACCTTTCCCAGCTTGCCCCCGGAAAGCACACGGTGAAGTTCTACGTCCGAAACTACGGCGACCATCCCGCTGTGGGGGAATTGGTCATTGAGGGCGCGGATTTCAGCTTCTACGCGGACCTCCATGAGAAGGTGAAAGCCGCCCATGACTCCTCCGCCACCATGCCCCCCGCGGGCATGGTGAACAAGCAGCTCGAGTCGCAGATGCGGGCGCTGCTGGAGAACGCCGGGTGGACCAACATCCTGCGCATTGTCATCGTGGACAAGGACTGGTGGATTGAGGACGGCGGGGCCTCCCGCTATCTGAATGTCGCCGCCGCCGCAAAGGACGGCAGCGGGAAATGCCAGTGGTGCAACACCCAGTTCACCCAGCCGCGCCTCATTGACGGTTCCTGGGGAAAACTGGAACTGACCAAGACCGGCATCATGCGCGACATTGCGGAGGAAAACGTCAACAAGTGACGCGAAGGGCCGGTTGATTCTGAAGAACACCCCCGGCGGTCATGAACCGCCGGGGGTTTTCTTCTTTCGCCCTGCGATTGCCAGCCAGACCGCCAGCGCGGACACGCCCAGGAAGGCCGCCACCGTCACCGCGTCCACCAGCCCGTCGTCGAGGCGCCAGCCCGTGAGCGTCCGGATCAGGAAGGTGATGTACGAGCGCGGCAGGTCGGGGTGGCCCAAGCGGTAAAGCACGTTCCAGTGCCAGTCGGTGCAGAAGCAGTAGCCGAACCCGCGCGTGATTCCGAATCCAAACCACGAAAGCGCCGTCAGCCCGATTGCCGCGAGATGGACCCTCCGCGCCTTTGGCCAGACCCACCCGAACAGCACGAACAGGATGAACGCCGTGTGGAACACGAGGAAGAAGATATTTAAAAAGGGGTCCATGCCCCCTCAGCGGGGCGTGTCCTGCGCCGTCACGGGGCAGGCGACGCGGAAGCCGACGTCGAACACCTTCTGCCAGGGCGGATACTGCCGCCGCGCGGCGCTGCGGGCGTCTTTCGGGCGGTCATAGAACGACCCGCCGCGCGCGACGCGCGGGCCGTCGGCGTCCAGGGCGTTGCGCCCGTCGTCGCGCCAGGGGTAGGCCCGCCAGAGGCTGCGGGTCCATTCGGCGGCGTTGCCGTGCATGTCTTGGAGCCCCCACGGGTTAGCGGCGAAGGCGCCGACCGGGGCGGTGACGCGGTGGCCGTCGTCCACCGTGTCCACGGCGGGCCGCCACGGGTGGATCGCGCCGGAGGGCAGCTTCCAGGGGTCGAAGGTGTCCACCCGGGCCAGCGAGGCATCGGCGAGGTTGGCCTTCCCGGCGAAGTCGTCGCGGACGCCGCCGTACCACAGGGGCGTCTCCGTGCCCGCGCGGCAGGCGTGCTCCCACTGCGCCTCGTCGGGCAGGGTGAAGGGTTCGCCGGTGGTCTCCGCGAGCCACGCGCAGAAGGCCGCCGCCTCGCTCCAGGACACCCGGACGACCGGCTGCTCCGGCCCGTTCACAGGGTAGCCGCGCTCCTCCACGCTGAACTGGAGGAAGTCGCCGCTTTCGAGCCGGCTGTCATGGGAGGGGTCGAAGCGCGCGTACTGCGCGTTGGTGACCTCGGTTGTCCCCATCCAGAAGGAATCGTTCAAGGTGGCTTCGCACACCGGTGCCTCGTCGGCAAGCCCCAACCCGTCGCCTTCCGCGCCCATGCGCACGGTGCCCGCGGGCACCAGCACCAGCCGCAGCGTCACGCCGCCGCCCAGGTCCACGGTGCGTGTGGTGCCCGGCGCGGGGGCTGCCTCCAGCGACAGCGGGGGCGGCGCGGCGGCCTCTCCGGCGGGCGGCGGCGTCTCGGGAGGCACGTCCGCCGACTCCTTCTGGAATGCGGGCACGGGTGTCGCGTCTTCCGGGTCAATGGAAGCGGTGCTCGGCGCGTATTTCGCCGCCAGGGCCATGCGGCGCTCCCGCTGGTTCGCCACCTTGTCCACGCCGACAATCTCGCCCCAGGTGCCGTGGGCGGGCGTGTTCAGGTCTATCCAGGTGAGGATGCGGTCCCAGGACTCGGCGTCCAGCACGACATCCTGGTGCCCCGCGCGCAGGTGCCGCACGAGTTCGGTCGTGCCCGCGTGGTAGTCCAGCGGCGTGAGCAGGTGCGTGTCGCTTTCCATGGACGGCCCGCGCACATAACGCCGCAGGGCGAGGTAGGACGGCGGGAAGTGCGACCCGTTGTTGTAGGCGGCGTCCCCGGCGCTGGTGTGAACGTCCGGCCGGTCGGTGAAGTCGGGTTTGTCGTCCTCGGACCCGTCGTGGCACCCGGTGCAGTAGCGGTCGAGCACCGGCTGCACCTCGCGGCGGAAGGAGAAGCCCCGCTCGGGGCCGTGCCACGGCGCGATGTCCGACGGCGCGCGGCGCGCGGCCAGCGTGGCAATGGCCGGCGGCGCGGTGTTCTGCCTCTCGTGGCACCCCACGCAGGAAAGGGTCTCGCCGGGCATGGCGGTCATCCAGCTCCGCATAAGCTGGAGGGCCTGCCCCTTCTCGTCCAGCGGCTGCACCGACACCGGCGTGTTCGCGGGCACGCGGAAGTACGCGGACCCGTCGGGCTCCACGGGCACGGTGCCCATGACCCGCTTGATGTCCCACGGCCCGTCCAGCCCGACGCGGTTGACCTGCCCGCCGACGCCGTGGTACGCGAAGTGGTAGGTGAAGAGGCGGAGCTGTTTGACCGTGCCGCGCGGCACACCCTTCAGCCCCGGTCCGGTGTACACGTCGCTCATGTACACCACCGCGTCGTCCCGCGCCGGGTCCACGCGGTCCGGCACCACCGGCGGCTTCGGCGCCGCGCGCAGGGGCAGCGGCTCCAGCAGGGCGTTGTCCGGCAGCTCCTTCAGGAGCGTCATGTTGTCAAACACGTCCACCAGGTACACGCCCCACAGCGACGCGGGGTCCGGCTGGGCGGCGGCGATGAAGTACTTTTCGCTCAGGGGGTACGGGTGCAGGAACTTCGGCCAGGACGCGCCGACCAGCCCGTCCAGAATCACGGGGTCTACTTTCTTCCCGCGCCCGGGGATGCGCTGGACCACGCCGTCGGCCTCGAAGCGCTCCTTCGCGGGGTCGAACAGCACCAGCTCGCCCATGCGCGGCACGTCATGGTGCCCGCCGACCACGGCGGCGACCATCGTGGGGTGGCCCGGCACGGGCCGCGCGTAGAACATGGCGTTGGGCCAGTAGGAGTTGCTGCCGTAGTACTCCATCTGCCCCGTGCCGTCGGGGTTCATGTGGAACAGGATGCGCGACACAAAGTGGGGGATGTCCGAGTACTCCCAGCGCAGGTAGAGCACCCGGCCGTTGTTGAGCAGCGTCGGGCACCAGTCGTGGTCCTGCTCGAAGGTCAGCCGCCGGATCGCGCCCGTCGGCGGGTCGTAGCGGTAGATGTTGGACACGTGGGACGACCCGGTGACGCAGGGCACGCCGACGAACGGCGCGGTGGACGTGAAGAGCAGCGCGCCGTCGGGCAGGTAGCACGCGTCGTAGTTGTCCACATCGGGCTCCGTGACCAGCGGCAGCTCGCGCGGCGTCCGGTCCGCGAGGGCCATCTCGTGGATCTGCCAGCGGCCGTTGGCCCCCGGCATGGAGAAGAGCAGGCGGTCGGCGTCGAAGTGCAGGTCCACATCGCCGACGAACACATCCTTTTCCGGGCGGTACAGCGGCGCGAGGCCCCCGTCGTCCAGCGGCGACAGGAGCATCAGCTCGTTGTCGAAACCGGACATCGGCAGGGTGGAGTTGCTCTCCCAGTTCTGCGGCAGGCCGAGCTGATTGTGCGAGCGCCGGATGAGCAGGAGGGTGTCGAAGTCCAGCAGCGGGTTGGCCAGCAGGGCGCGGCGCGCCAGGGCCTCCCACCGGGCCAGCCGTTCGGCGGCCTCCTTGTTTCCCGAGGCGGCCTTCTCCCGCAGGGCGGGGGCCTCCGCGCGGGCGCGTTCCAGTTCCGCGCGGTCTTCCCCGGTGACGGGATACTTCCCGCCTTGGGTGGCTTGCAGGTCGTCCACGGCAAGGCACACGGCCTCGAAATCCACCCCCGGCGCACGCTCCGCGGCGGCGCGGGACATTCCCCCGCCCGCCAGCAGCAGGGCCAGCGCGGCGGCGAACAGGCGCGCCGTCCGCCCGGACAGGGCGGGGTGGGTCATTCGGGGTCCCCGAGGGCGACGGCGTCGGCGCGGATGCGGGCGACGTCCGCCGGGTCCAGCGTGAGGGCGCCCGCGGCGGCGTTCTGCGCGGCCTGGGCCTCCGTGCGCGCGCCGCAGAGCACATGCGACACACCGCGCTGGGCGGCGGTCCAGGCGAGGACGAGCTGCGCCGGGGAGCAGGCGTATTTCTCCGTGAGACCCTTCCAGCCGTCGAGCATGGCCAGCACCTTCGGGCGGTTGGACAGCTTGAACCACGGGTTCCACGCCTCGTTGTTGCGGAACTCGTCCGGGTCGAAGACCCGGTCCATGCCGACCTTGCCCGTGAGCAGGCCCTGCTCCAGGGACATGTAGGTGAGAGTGCCGATATTGTTGTCGGCGCAATAGGGCAGGATGTCCGCCTCCGGCGCGCGGAAGAGCAGGCTGTAGCGGAACTGGTCGGACGCGACGGGGCCGCAGGCCCGGTGCCGGGCGAGCTGCTCCACGCTGACGTTGGACACGCCGATGGCGCGGATCTTTCCCTGCTCCTTCAGTTTCAGGAGAAAAGCCATCGTGTCCTCGATGGGCGTCAGGTCCGGCTCCTTCGCGGGCCAGTGCGGCTGGTAGAGGTCAATGTGGTCCGTGCCCAGGCGGCGCAGGCTGTTCTCGATCTCCACGGCCATCGTTTCGGGGCGCAGGCAGACGTAGGTGTCGCGGTTGTCCAGGGTGGCATGGAACGACCCGCGCTTGTCCTCCCACCACATGCCGCACTTGGTGGCGAGCACCACCTGGTCGCGGCGGCCCCGGAGGGCCCTGCCGACGACCTCCTCGCTGCGGCCCCAGCCGTAGGCGGGCGCCGTGTCTATCAGCGTGATGCCGTGGTCCAGCGCGGCGTGGATCGCCCGCTCCGACTCCGCGTCGTCCGCGCCGTTCCACATCGCCCCGCCGCCGGTCACCCAGGTGCCCAGCCCCACGACCGACGCCTCAATCCCCGATTCGCCCAGCATTCGTTTCTGCATCGCATTGTCCTTTCGGTGTGATGACGTTCATTTGACCACACGCGGCGGGGAAGTTTCCACCGGCGGACATCCGCCGGGCTGTCGGACCCGTCGGACAAGTCGGACCGGTCAGGCCAAGCCATCCGACGGACCCGTCCGATCCGACCGATCGGTCCGATCTTCCCCGCCCCCCGTCACTTCGCCGCGGGCCGCCCCCAGACCTCCACCTCGACGTAGTGGTTCATCTCGTCGTTCGTGTTGCCGTTGCTGTGAAGGCGGACATACCGCGCCTTGAGGCCCTTCGGGTCGAGCAGGCGGCCCCGGGCGTTCTCGATGTACTCCTTGTCCGGGCCCTCGCCCAGGCCGGAGGAGTTGTCCACGTCGTTGTTGTACAGCGTCGTCACGCCGGTCTTGAACTCAGGGTCGTTGGACGCCTGCACGATGATGTCGAAGTACACCCGCTTCTCCGCGTGGAAATGCCAGTACAGGACCGCGTACAGCTCGTGCTCCGCCCCCAGGTCCACCTGCACCCACTGAGGGCCCGCCTCCAGCTCGACCAAAGCGCTGGACGCGTAGTTCTTCACTCCGTCCGTGACCATCTTCAGGTCGCCCATCGCCGGCGCCGCGCTCGCGGTCACCGGCTTGCCCTTGGAGACCAGGGTGGTCCCCTTCGGCGCCATAAACGGCGGCCGGTCCCGGAAATCCTCCTTCTCCAGGATGTCGCTGCTGTACGGCAGCGGCGTGCCGCCGAAGGCCGCCTCCGGCAGCTCAAACTTCAGCTCCTCCTTCGCCCCGTCGTCCGCCGCCCCCGCCCACGGCGCGCACAGCACCGCAAACGCCACAGTCAGTGCCATCCCCGTCCCGCATGTCCAACGGTTCATCCTGCTTCCTCCTTGGCGGCCACCCGCCGGTTTGGCGCGCCCGCGCCCCGTGTCTTCCCGCGCGGAACCTTTCACGCTCCGCGCCACTTGTTCTTCTCCTCGAAATCATCCCTCGCGGAGATGGTTGAGGGGGCTTCTTGTGCTATAAGGGCAGGCCGCCGAAAAATGGCTCCGGCAGCTCAAACTTTAACTCCTCCAGCGTCTCTTCGTTCTCCGCCCCTGGTTCCGCCCCCTCTCCCTCTCCAGTCTTCTTCATGGGCCGTCCCCACACCTCGATCTCAACGTAGTGGTTGTTCTCATTCAGCACGTTTCCGTTGCTGTAGAAGCGCAGGTATCTGGCTTTGTGCCCCTTTGGCTCGAACAGGCGGCCTTTGTTGTTCTCGACGTAGCGATAGTCCTGCCCGCTTCCGAAACCCGCATGGTTTTCCAGATCGCTGTTGTACAGGAAGGTGACATCTTCCTTGAAGTCCGGGGTGTTGCATGCCTGGACAACAACACTGAAATACACCGTCTTTCCCTTGTGGAAATGCCAGAGAAGGATGGCATACAGCTCGTGGGGCGCGCCCAGATCCACCTGCACCCACTGCACCCCCGGCCCGAGGGTCACCAGACTGCCCTCGTCATAGCGTTTGTCCCCGTCCGTGACCATCTTCAGGTCGCCGGACAGAGGGGCCGAACTTGACGTGACCGGCTTTCCCCGGGAGATTACTGCAGTCCCCTTGGGCGCCAGGAATGGCGGACGATCCTTAAAGTCCTCCGTCTCAAAGTTCTCCGCCCCGTAATCAAATGGCGTCCCGCCGAAGAAAGGCTCCGGCAAGTCGAACTTCAACTCCTCCATGGGCTCTTCGTCTGCGGCCCAGGCGTGCGGCGCGCACAGCACCGCGAACGCCGCTGCCAGTGCCATCCCCATCCCGCATGCCCAACGCTTCACGCTGCTTCCTCCTGGGCGGCCACCCGCCGGTTTGGCCTTCTGAGGGGACATGGGCATCCTGCCCATGTCCTTCACGGGCTGGAAGCCCGTGCCACCTCGCCGTCGGCCCCACATGATGCCGGGGGAACATGTCCTGTCACGAACAGCCTGATACGGCCATTTTCCCGCATACTTTCTCCGGTCAGTCGTCCCAGCCATAGCCCTCGACGCGGGGCATGGGCTTGCCGGTGCGCTGGAGTTCGCGCAGTTCGCGGTAGCTGATTTTCTCGATGCCCTGCTGGACCATCCACTCGCGGGTGGCGGGGTCGCTGAAGAAGTCGGTGTCGGCGATGCGGCGGCGGGCGGAGCCGGTGGTGGCGAAGATTTCCGGCTCGTCTGCGGCGCAGTGGATGTAGAGCTCCGTCACCTGGCCGGGCTTGGCCTGGAGCATGCGGTCCTTCCACCACGCCTCGGTGGCCTCGATGCTGGGCGGGTCGTCCATGAACAGCTCGTCGGGGTGGAGCACGCCCATCTCGTCGGCCATGTCAATGAGATAGCCCGCGTTGAACTTGTCCATCATTTCGCGCCCGGCGATGCGCGCCGGGAGCTTGTAGGACGCGGCGATCTTGATGAAGAGCTCGTGGTAGCCGGGCGCATACTGCATGGCACCCATGTGGGAGTCAATATGGGTGACGTCCACCCCCGCCCGCAGGACGCGGTCCACTTGGGCGCGGATCTCCTTCTCCACCTCCTCCGGATTCCCGCTGAGATAGAGCTGGACCACGTCGGTGAAGAAATGGCCGTTCTCGTCGCAGAGGCTCGGCGCGCCGGACCAGCCGGTGACGGGACCCCATTTGTACACGCCCCACTCGCTGGTGAGGGTGGTGTGGACGCCGAGGTTCGCCTTAGGGTGGGCCCGCGCCATTTTCGCCGCCTCCAGGTACCAGGGGCAGGGGGCCATGATCGTCGCCGAGGTGATCCCGCCGGCCTTCAGCGCCTTCAGCGTGCCCACGTTCGTCGCGTGGTTCATGCCGAAGTCGTCCCCGTTGATGATGAGCACCCGGGCGTCCTTCGCAAACCCCAGCCGCTCCACCAGCGACGGCTTGTCCTGCGCCCCGGCCCATCCCGCCGCCAGCATCCCCACCGCGGCCATCCAACACACGCTCCTGAACACACGCATCGCGGATCTCCTTGATTGGCCGGCCCCCTCCGGGGCCGGATACGGTTCTACCCTAATGGACCCCGTCCGCGCCCCGGCGGTTTCCCCGCGCGGACGCGCCAAGGGTCACGCGCGGCGGTGGGGAAGCAGGAGGAGGAGCAGGAGGAGGGCGAACCCCGCCAGGCTGACGATGAGCCCGGTGAAGATCGAGAGGGGGCGGTACTCGAACACGACCTCGTGGGCGCCCTCGCCCAGGGGCACGCCCCGGAACAGGCCGTCCACGGGCACCAGCCGCCCGGGCGCGCCGTCCACCAGCACGCGCCACCCCGGGTAGAAGGCGTCGGCCAGCACGAGCACCCCGGGGCGGGTCTGCGCGACGCGCACGACCACCCGGTTGTTGCGCTCGGGCTGCACGATCTCCGCGGCGGCGGCGGGGCCGGCGTCCTTCTCGGGCAGCTCCTCGCCCTCGATCTGGGGGAGGCTGCCGGCGACAAGGGCTTCCGGGGAAAACGCCCCGACCTTTTTGCCCGCATAGATCATGCGGGCGCGCGGGCGCGCGGACAGGTCGCGCAGCAGGATGGCCCCGGAGGGGAACACCTCCTGGATGTTCAGTTCGGGGCGCAGACCCGCGTAGGGGCCCTGGACGTCCTGGCGGGTGAGCAGCAGCGCGCCGACGGCGCCGCGACGCATGACGGCCGGGTCCTTCTCGGCGGCGCCCATGAACGCGGCATGCCGCCGCAGGGCGACACCGGAGGATGCGTACACCTGGGGGACGCCGTGGACGGTCAGGGGCCATGCCCGGAGCGAGGGGGTGCCGCCAACGCGGGTGCCGGCCTCGCGCAGGGCCGCGATGAAGGTGGTCTCGGGATAGAGCGCCGCGGCGGGGGTGAAGTTCAGCCCCGGTCCCAGCGCCCACATGGAGCCAACCGCCGCCGCCAGGCCGAGGCCGTAGCCCAGCAGCCGCGCCGACGGGCGCACGGCGGTCGCGAGCAGGAGAACAAACACCACGCCCGCCGTCACCCCGGCCCCGGCCGCCACCACGCCGGGGCGGCCGCCCGACACGCTGACCGCGGCCGCGCCGCCGCCGATGAACAGCGCGCAGGCCCCCGTGAACCAGAGCAGGAACCGGCGGAACACGCCGCGGCACAGGGCCGCGTCCAGCAGCACCCACTCCTCCAGGGCCGCCACGGCAAGCAGCGCCCAGGCGAATCCCCACGGGAGCAGGAAATGCTCGGAGCGCGGCAGCGGCATGCCGTGGCCGGACTCCAGCAGGCGGCCGGCCAGCAGCGCGACCGCGCCAAACAGCAGCGAGGTGATCCAGAAGGTCTCGGTCCACCGGCGGCGCGCCCGCCCGGTGTGGCGGCGCACGGCGAACCACAACGCCGTCACCAGGGCGGGCACGCCGGCATGCAGGAACAGGGCCGCGCGCGGCGGGGTCCCCTCCGCGGCCGCCCGCCACGGGGCCAGCAGGAACGCCGCGATGTCGGCGGCGCGCAGGGCGCCGTGGGACGGGTTGAGCGAGGACACGCTCTCCCCCCGGTATTCCAGGTAGGGAAGCCATTGGACCGCCGCCAGCATGCCCGCCAGCAGCAGCGCCCCGGCCACGGCCAGATAGCCGCCCCAGACCCCCTCCAGGGTCCGCGTGCGCGCCGCCCGCACCGCGGGAACGGCGAGCAGGAACAGGGCCATCACGCCCAGGGTCTCGGGCGACCCGCCGAGGGCCGTCAGCGCGAGCATGCCGGCCAGGCCCACCCACGCGCGCGGGCGGCCCGCCAGCACGGCATGCCCCCAGAACACCGCCAGGGGAAACCAGGCCATGGCGTCGGCGACGGGTTCCGCCGCCAGCCCCAGCACGGGCGCGCTGGACTGGTAGGCCGCCGCCACCAGAAAGGCGAACGGCGGGGCGTACGCGAAACGCCGCGCGGCGACATAGGCCGCCCATCCCGCCACGAGCAGTTTCAGGAGGATGGACAGGGAGAAGGCCGCCGGAAGCGGCAGGGGCAGCGCGTAGAAAGGCAGGGAGAAGGGCGAAAACACACGGGTGCGCCACAACCCCAGAAACGGCGTGCCAAACCCCTCGGTGGGGTTCCACAGGGGAAGTTCCCGCGCCTGGGCGGCACGCCGCAACTGCGCGCACCAGGGGTAGTAGCGCTGAATGAGAAGGTCCTGCCCCGAAACGGCGGCCTTCGGCGCGTCGGCGGGGCGGGCCTCCTGCCACGGGGCGAGCTCCGTCAGGCCGTGCAGCGGCGCGGGCACCCCCTGCTGCCAGGGAAAGGGCCACACCATCCACAGCGCCAGCCCCGCCAGCAACAGCAGGCAGGCCCAGTTTTCCGCTCTTGACCGCGCCAACTTCATCACGGGATACGCATCCCCTCGTTCAAGGACACCCCACGGGACCGCCGCTGGAAAACACCCTCCGGCACGGCCCCGCGCGACCAGTTTGGCAGTATACCCAATGAGTCCCCCCGCGCGCACCTGCAACCCGGGGCGGGGCGGGTTCAAACCCGAAACGCAACACGGGCCTGGAGGAAGACTTCGGCGGGGGTTCGGTGGTTCAGGGTCTTCCTTGGC
>Ga0123328_1003166_pt1 | contig 14237 bp, 10 predicted proteins | sample BioC12SIPDNA_2_FD_89702 | JGI IMG/M metagenome (GOLD analysis project Ga0123328, IMG submission 89702) | Anaerobic biogas reactor microbial communites from Washington, USA - Biogas_R1_A C12 SIP DNA | ecosystem: Engineered > Bioreactor > Anaerobic > Unclassified | place: Washington, USA...
ACTCTTGCCCCCGTAAGACTGTTTTTTCAGGTGCTCTAATGCAAGCTTTCGCAAGACATTCCACATCAAAGCAGCGTTTTTGTTGCGAACCCTGGAACTGTCTCCTTCCAAAGTAATATCAAGGTGCCAGTGCACGCGGACAACGTGCGCGAAGGTATCAATATTTGATAGCCATATTTCCTTTTGCGCGACCGAATAACTCCAAGTTGTGATATGTTTTTGTTCCGCAAATGACAGCGCAAAATACTATAACCAAAACATCCGAGAGTTTTTGCAACAAATGCCCCCGCTTCCCCTTGTGTACTGCACTGATTCCGCTGTCTTTATCAGCTTTTTAACGTTTCCATTCATGTATATTTACCATAAAGACCCTGGTTTTTGAAGGATTATCCCAAATCTACGCAACTCTTATTCTCATAAAAGGCAAATGCGGTAGTCGTGATGGGAAAAGCCAGGCTAAACCTGTCAGAAATAAAATGGAGTTAAAATGGATGCAAATAACACAACGCGTCCATTGACGCCGCCCGCTTTATTTGCCACAATGGGGTGGAGAAAAAATACTGCGCCACAGGAGAGACAACATGCGGAACCGGCTTGTAAAACTGCGCGCCAGGGCCTTGGCCGATCCGGTCGCCGCTGTCCCCTTTTCCGCGGAAAGCAGCCCGGCGGGGCAGCTGGAATACGCCCTCATGGCCGGGTTTTCGCTGCTGGTTATCCTGTCCGGCTTTCTTTTTGACCGCCTGGGAGATATCCTCCCGGGCCTGGGGCGCATCCTGCTGTCCACCTCGGTTCTGCTAAGCGACTATATCGCCATCGGCGGGGCGGGGGCCGCTTTTATAAACAGCGGGCTGATGATGGCCCTTGGCCTGCTGCTTGCCTGGAAAAACAGGGTGCCCATGCGGGGCGCGCTGATGGCCGCAATCTTCCTGGTGGGCGGCTTCTCGCTGTTTGGCAAAAACCCCCTAAACGCCCTGCCCATCCTTTTGGGGGCGTCCCTGTATGCCCGGTTTAAAAAAGAGGCGCTGGCCGGCCACCTGACGGTGGCCTATTTTGGCCTGGCCCTGGGCCCCCTGGTGAGCTTTCTGGCCTTTGGCCTGGGCTGGCCTGTCTGCCAGTCCCTGCCCCTGGCCCTTTTGGCGGGCCTGATTATTGGCTTTTTGCTGCCGCCTTTGGCCGCCCGTTTCCTCGCCTTTCACCAAGGCTTCAGCCTTTATAACGTGGGCTTCACCTGCGGCATGGTGGGCCTGGGGCTGATGGCCCTGCTGCGGGCCTTTGGCCTGGGCAGCGAGCAGAAGGCCAGCAGCGCCCCCGCGGTGGCGGACGGGCCGCTTTTTGTATGGATCATGGCGCTGATCATCCTGACGGCGGCGCTGGGCTTTATTTTATCTGTTAATCTAAAAAAATCCCTCCGGGCGCTGATGAAGGAATCCGGCCAGCTGCCGGCGGATTTTGTCGCCCGTTTTGGCATAGGGCCGGTGCTTTTAAACATGGCGCTGCTGGGGATGGTGTCGGTCGCCTGCGTGTTTCTGGCGGGCGGGCACTTAACAGGGCCCACCCTGGGCTCCATCCTCACCGTGATGGGCTTTGCGGGCTTTGGCAAGCACCCTAAAAACGTCTGGCCCCTGATGGCAGGCGCCTTTATCACCGCCCTGCTTGGCATTTGGCCGCTCTCTTCTGACGGCATTGTCATCGCCATCCTCCTCTCCACCAATCTTGCCCCCATCGCGGGCGCTTTTGGCTGGCCTGCAGGCATTCTGGCTGGCTTTGTGCACGTGGCGGTCGCCTTTAATATCAACCACCTCCACGGCTACACCAACCTATACAACAACGGCTTTGCCGGCGGCTTTGTGGCCGCCCTCCTGGTGGCGCTGTTTAAGGCGCTGGGGCTTCGCTATGCCAAAGGCCCGCAGGAAAACGGCCAATAAAACCGCCTTAAAAAGAATATTTCGTTCCGTTTTTTGTTGACAGGCCCCCAGTTTGGTGTATAATTATCTTAAGGTCAGGGAAAGTCAATCTTTGGCCGATTTCGATGGATAAGGGGGCTGTTTATGAGCCAAAACCAGTATACGCAAAAAAGCATGGAGGCCATCCAGCGCGCTCAGTCGCTGGCGGGCGAGCATGCCAACCAAACCCTGGAGCAGGCCCACCTGCTCACCGCCCTGCTGGAGGCGCCGGACGGGCTGATTCCCCAGCTGCTAACCCGCATGGGCATCCCGGCAGACCAGGTGCGCCAAAGCGCCTTGAATGAGGTGGAGCGCCTGCCCAAGGTGCGCGGCGCGGTGCGGGAAGAGGGCAAGACCTATGTCTCCCAGGAGATGGACCGGGCCTTAAGGGAGGCCGCCGGCGCCGCCCAGCGCATGAAGGACGAGTACATCAGCGTGGAGCACCTCTTCCTGGCGCTTTTGCGCGGGGCTGACCGGAGCACCAAGGCGCTGTTTGAGCGCTATAACATTCAGGAGCCCGCCTTTTTACAGGCCCTCTCCCAGGTGCGCGGTGCAGCCCGGGTCACCAGCGACAACCCGGAGGACAGCTATGAGGCCCTGTCCAAATACGGCATCGACCTGACCGCCCTGGCCCGCAGCCAAAAGCTGGACCCGGTGATCGGGCGGGATGAGGAAATCCGGGACGTGGTGCGCATCCTCAGCCGGAAAACCAAAAACAACCCCGTGCTCATCGGCGAGCCGGGGGTGGGCAAGACCGCCATTGCGGAGGGCCTGGCCCTGCGCATCGTGCGGGGGGACGTGCCGGACAATCTAAAGGACCGCACAATTTTCAGCCTGGACATGGGCTCTCTGGTGGCGGGCGCCAAGTTCCGGGGCGATTTTGAGGAGCGCTTAAAAGCCGTGCTGGCGGAGGTGAAGCAGTCGGAAGGGCAGATTCTGCTGTTCATCGACGAGCTGCACAACATCGTGGGCGCGGGCAAGGCGGAGGGCAGCATGGACGCGGGCAACCTCCTAAAGCCCATGCTGGCCCGGGGCGAGCTGCACTGCATCGGCGCCACCACCCTGAATGAATACCGCAACTACATCGAAAAGGACGCCGCCCTGGAGAGGCGCTTCCAGCCGGTGATGGTGCATGAGCCCACGGTGGAGGACACCATCTCCATCCTAAGGGGCCTTAAGGAGCGCTATGAGGTTTTTCACGGCGTCAACATTCAGGACGCGGCCCTGATCGCGGCGGCCACCCTCTCCCACCGCTACATCACCGACCGCTTCCTGCCGGACAAGGCCATCGACCTGGTGGACGAGGCCTGCGCCATGATCCGCACGGAGATGGACTCCATGCCCCAGGAGCTGGACGGGGTCAGCCGCAAGATCATGCAGCTGGAAATCGAGGAGGCGGCCCTTAAGAAGGAAACCGACGCCATGAGCCGGACCAGGCTTGAGGACCTGCAGGAGGAGCTGGCCCAGCTGCGGGATGAATACGCCCAGATGAAGGCCAAGTGGGAAAACGAAAAGCAGGACATCGGCAAGGTGCAGAAGCTGCGCGAGGAAATCGAGCGGGTCAATGCGGACATCGCCTTGGCGGAGCGCGGCTACGACCTGAACAAGGCCGCCCAGCTAAAATACGGCGAGCTGCCCAGGCTTCAGCAGCAGCTGCTGGAAAGCGAGGCCCAGGAGGGCCGGCTGGAGAAGGCCACCTATCTTAGGGACAAGGTGACGGAAGAGGAAATCGCCCGCATCGTGGGCCGCTGGACGGGAATCCCCGTTAACAAGCTGATGGAATCCGACCGGGAGAAGCTGCTGCGCCTGCCGGAAGCGCTGCATGAGCGGGTGGTGGGCCAGGAGGAGGCGGTGCAGCTGGTGTCAGACGCCATCCTGCGCTCCCGCGCCGGCATCTCGGACGAGGCCCGGCCCATCGGCTCCTTCCTCTTCCTGGGCCCCACCGGCGTGGGCAAGACGGAGCTGGCCAAGGCGCTGGCGGAAAACCTCTTTGATGATGAAAAGATGCTTATCCGCATTGACATGAGCGAGTATATGGAGAAGTTCTCCGTCTCCCGCCTCATCGGGGCCCCGCCCGGCTACGTGGGCTATGAGGAAGGGGGCCAGCTCACCGAAGCGGTGCGCCGCAAGCCCTATTCCGTCATCCTTTTTGACGAGATGGAAAAGGCCCACCCGGATGTGTTCAACGTGCTGCTGCAAATCCTGGACGACGGCCGGATGACGGACGCTCAGGGCCGCACGGTGGACTTTAAAAACGCCATCCTGATCATGACCTCAAACCTGGGTTCCACCCAGATTTTGGAGGGCATCACCCCGGAGGGCGCCCTGACCCAGTCCGCCCGGGACGCGGTGTCCGCCATGCTCAAGGTGCATTTCAGGCCGGAGTTTTTAAACCGCATCGATGAAACGGTGTTCTTCACGCCCTTAACCAGGCCGCAGATCCGCCAGATCATCACGCTGCAGTTCCGCCGGCTGCAAAACCGCCTGCAGGACCGTCAGCTAAGCCTCACTCTGAGCGCTGAGGCGGAGAACCGCCTGATGGAGCAGGGCTATGACCCGGTCTACGGCGCCCGGCCCATGAAGCGCCTCATCCAGAGCCAGATTGAAACCCAGGTGGCCCGCGCACTGATTGAGGGCCGCGCAGTCCCCGGGGATTCCCTGGAGATCGTGCCGGACGATAAGGGCAGCGGCTTTGAGGTGCGGGTGAGCGCCTCCCCACAGGAAGCCTTTGCTTAAAACAGAATAAAGCAAGGCATCAATAAAAAGGCCGGCGCGGTTCAAAACGAACTGCGCCGGTCTTTTTGCCAGGGCCTCAGGCCCGCACCCCCTCCATCACCTTGGGGAGGAAATAGGCCATCTGCCGCCGCCACCAGGGCCAGTCGTGGTTGACGTCCTCCCCCCAGATATCCACCCAGGCATGGATGCCTTCGCCTTCAAAAGCAGCTTTCAGCAGCCCCAGGCTGCGCAGCATCTCCTCCTCCCAGGCCCCTTTTCCGGCGCAGAACACCATCCGGCAGCTGTTCAGCGCGTTCACATAGGGGTCTTCCTGGGACAGGTTGGGAATGAAATGCACCGGGGAGTTCAGGTACACCAGATCATCCATATAGCCATACATCAGCCAGGAGGCGTCATAAGCGCCGGAGAGGGCGATGAGGCTGTCAAACAGCTGAGGAAAGCGCAGCACCAGGTTGGCGGCGTGGGTGGCGCCCATGCTGCAGCCGGTGGCCATCGCGCGGCCCTGCCAGCCCGTGTCCGCCTTCATAAAGGGCAGGAATTCCCGGGTTAAAAAAGCGATCCAGCGCTCGTGAAGCGCCATGCGGTCCCGGGGCGGCGCGCTGTAGTTTGACCAGGTTTCCCGGTCAATCGCGTCCACGCAATACAGGGTGATCTGGCCCTGGCTTAAAAAAGGCTCGCAGGAAGGCAGCATGCCAAAGCCCTCAAAATCCTGGCCGCTGCCGTCCTGGCTGGGCAGCACCATGACGGGCTTGCCCCCATGGCCATACACCATGGCATGGGTATCCCGGCCCAGAATATGGCTGTAGAAATGCTGATGTCTTCCTGTCATGTCAGGCCCTTTCCGAGGCAGCCTGGATAAAAGCCTCCGCCTCCTCCCGGCTAAAGCACTGGGCGATGTAATATTGGTTGCCCATGGCGCCGGAGAGCGCCTCCGGGTTGCGGCCCGCCTGCACGATGCGGTGGCCGTAGCGGCTCATGATATCCGAATGGTCCAGGCGATAGGCCCGGGTGTCCCGGCGTCCGATGAAGGCGCTGACAAAGGCGCGCCGCTCCTCCGGAAGCCACACCCGGTCATGGCAGACCATGTCCGCCCAGAGCTGGTAGATGTCCAGGCTGCCGGCGTAGTTGATCATGTCCGGCGTCACGCCGCCGGAGGGGCGCATGTTCACCTCAAGACCCAAAAGCTCCCCCGCCTCCCCCAGGCCCTCCTGGGCCTCCAGCAGGCGGAAAAACTCAAAGTGCACCAGCCGGCTTTTAACCCCAAAGGCTAAAGCCGTCTTCCGCCCGGCCTCCAGCACATCCCGGGGCAATTGGGACAGGATCATAAAGGCGCTTTCCAGCCCCTCGTTCACCACATCCACCAGGGAGCTTAAGGTGACGTTCCCCGTCTCATACAGCGGCTGGCCCCTGGCGCCAAGCAGGGCGTCATAGGAGCACACCTGCCCTTTGACAAACACCTCCAACAGATAGGGTTCGTAGGGCTGCCTGTCATAAAAGGCGTCCAGCTCCGCCTGGTTTTGTATTTTATAGATGTCATTGGCCCCCACCCCCACATCCGGCTTTGCGATAAGGGGATAGCCATGGCGCGCGGCAAAGGCCAGGCCCCTCTCCCGGCTGCTTACCAATTCCCAGGGTGCGGTTTTGATGCCCGCCTTTTCATACAGCGCCTTCATCTGGCTTTTGCGCTTATAGCTGGGCATTTCCCCGGTCATAGGCCCGGTGTCGATGTGAAACATGGTGCGCAGCCAGGCGTCCTGCTCCAGCCAGTATTCGTTGTTGCTCTCCAGCCAGTCAATCTTGCCCCAGCGGTGGGTAAACCAGCCCAGCGCCCGAAGAAGCGCTTCCCCATCCTCCAGGCTGCCCACCTGGTAATAGTCCGTCAGGGCTTCCCTTACCTCCCAGGGCAGGCTGTCATAGGGCATATCCGCAATTCCCAGCACATTCATGCCGCCGCGCTTCAGGGCCCGGCAGAACAGATGGTAGTTGGACGGAAAATGAGGGGACACGAACACGAAGTTTGGCATGGCCTGCTCCCTCCCGGCGTTTTGCGGCAGGATAGCACAGGGGGCAGGCCCCGTCAAACGATAAACAGCCTCATCCCCCACTTGCCAGGGGCATGTGCAGACGCAGATAATCCAGCCACAGCCTCAGCGCCATTTGATGGACGCCCTCTTTGCGATAGATGACATAATACCGCACCGTAGGGATCTGGGTGTCCAGAATGGGGATTTCAACCAGTTTCCCTGAGGCCAGTTCCTTCTCCACCAGCTTTCTGGCCAACAAAGTATACCAGCCGGAACCCTCTAAAAAGGGGATGGTGTACTTCGCTATTTCCATTTCCAGGCGAAACTGCCGGCTTTGGGGAAACAGCCAGCTATGGGTGGTCGCGTACAGGAAGTTGGAGGAGATAAAAGGCAGCTCCTTGATTTTATCATGGGAAATCCCCTTAATATGCACTGTGTTTTTGGCATCGGTGACCAAAACCGCATTATCTTCCTCCACCAGCTGGCAAACATATTCCGGATGATCATAGGGGTGATGTGAGAAAGCGACATCCAGCGCCGCCCTTTTCACATCCGCAATCACCCGGCTGGAGTGACCAAAATTCACCCTGAGGGATATGTCCGGATGTTTCTCCAGGAAAACGCGGACGATTTCGTTCAGATAGGCCTCATAACAGGCAAACACTGTGCCGATGACAAGATAGCCTGCGTACTGGTTTCTTCGGTGTATCTGCTCCTTTGCCTTCTCCTCCATGTTGACGATTTGCTCCGCATACTCCAAAAGCGCCTTTCCCGCTGCTGTCAACTGCGCGCCGGAGCGGTCCCTCGTAAACAGCCGGGCCCCAAGCTCCGCCTCCAAATCGCTGATTCTTTTGCTGACCGTGGACTGCGCCACAAACAGATTCCCGGCTGCAAGGGAGAAGCTTTTCGTCTCCACCAGGGATAGAAATGTGCTGAGTTGTTCTGTATTCAAAGGCTTACTTCCCCTCTCTTATATCGGATATTGGAATTAAAATCATCTTAATTATTCATTTTACAAATATATCATGGCCGGCCTAAGATGACAAGGCATTGGTTTTATGAGGTGCCAGCGATGGCCCTCAGGTGGAGGGATCATGATCATAAAAAGGCGAAACATCGATTTGACGCAAGGGGTTATCTGGAAAAACCTGCTCCTTTTCTTTCTGCCCATTCTTGCGGGGAGCCTGTTTCAACAGCTGTATACCACCCTGGACGCAGTGGTCGTGGGCCAGTTCACCGGCAAAACGGGGCTGGCGGCCATCGACTCTGTCTATAGCTTTTTAAAGCTGCCGGTCAATTTCTTTGTCGGGCTTTCCACTGGCGCAACCATCCTCATTTCCCAGTACTTCGGCAAAAGAAACGCGTCCGGGCTATCAAAGGCGGTGCATACTGCCATCGCTTTTGCGTTTTCAGGCGGGCTGCTGCTTTCCATAGCGGGCATTGCGCTGGCGCCCTGTTTCCTTGATCTGCTGGATGTTCCGGAAGATATTTTTGCAATGACGCTGTCCTATGTGCGGATTTATTTTGTCGGTCTGGCGCCTGCCATGCTTTACAACATCGCGGCGGGCATCCTGCGCGCCATGGGGGACTCCAAAACCCCGTTTTACTATCTGGTAATCGCCAGCACCATCAATTTCCTGCTCGACCTGTTGTTTGTGGGCCTTTTTGGGTGGGGCGTGGCGGGCGCCGCCTTATCCACCGTCATAGGCCAGGCGATCAGCGCCGTTTTAGTGATCCGCACGATAGTCAAAACAAATCTGGCCTGCAAGGTATACCCCAGACAAATCCGGTTTCATCCGCCTGTTCTGAAAGTCATTTTCTCAATCGGGATGCCGGTTGGCTTGCAATCAGCGCTTTATCCCATTGCCAATATGATGATTCAGGCAAATATCAATGCCTTGGGAACAAGCCATATCGCCGCGTGGGCCTTGTGCGGGAAGCTGGATTTTCTCATTTGGCTGCTGGTGGATTCGCTGGCCGCCGCCATCTCCACTTTCGTGGCCCAAAACTATGGCGCAAAGCAATATGACCGTATTTTAAAAGGGGTAAAAATCGGCACGGGCATGACCCTGCTGCCCGTTATCGCCCTCAGCGCCGTGCTGTTTTTTTGGGCCCAGCCTTTAGGGAAGCTGTTTATCAACGCGGCGGACCATGACGTCCTCCCCCTCGCCGGTCAGCTGATGCGGATGCTATCCCCGCTGTATTTTTTGTATGTGTTTGGCGAGGTGCTCTCCAGCGCCATCCGGGGAACGGGAGAGACCTTTAAGCCCATGCTTCTGACCCTTATTGGCACATGCGCCTGCAGGATTTTATGGATTCTGCTCATCGTCCCGAAAAACCAAACCATCCAGACGATTATCTGCAGCTACCCGGTGTCCTGGTTTTTAACCTCAGCCGGTTTTATTGTGTATTATGTCCTTTTTAGCAAGAGGAAATTGCGAAGCGCGTAATAGGGATTACGGGCCGGCGCCAGGGTTTTTATGCCGCAATATCCATTGAATATCCAAGAGCGGCTGTGCTATACTTCCCGTGGCAAGGCCATTTATCTCATAAGGAGCGTCCTATGCACCGCAATAAGCCCAGCAACCTCAATGTGCCCAACGCCCTGACGGTGTTGCGGCTTTTATTGATTCCCATAGTCTGCTGGCAGATCGCCCGTAACCACATGATGCCGGCCCTGGGGCTGTTTGTCCTGGCCAGTTTAACCGACGTGGTGGACGGCTATATCGCCCGCAAATACCAGTTGATCACGGACTTTGGAAAGCTCATGGACCCCCTGGCGGACAAGCTGATGGTGATCGCCGTGATGATCTCCCTTGGCTTAAAAGGCGTCGCCCCCCTGGCCGCCATCGCCGTTCTGATCGTCAAAGAGCTGCTGATGCTGCTGGGGGGCCTGATGCTGCTGACCAAAAAGGATTTTGTCGTCTATTCAAAGCCCGTTGGCAAAGTCGCCCAGTTTATAACGGTGCTGGCGCTGATGCTCTGCTTTTTCCACGAGCATTTCACCGCCTGGGGCTATCCTGTGCACATCTGGCTTTTATGGGTGGGGGTGGTTCTTTCCCTGGTGGCGCTGTTTTACTATGCCCGGCTTAATTTCTTCTCCCAGTTCAGGCCCAAGGACGAGCAGGAAGGTTAGCCCTTTTCCCTTTTGTCCCCTTCCTTGACATCTCTTCCCCCAGCCCTTACAATCGCAAAAAATCAGGAGGTGTGAGATGCTCAAGCAACCGCTCAGGGAGGGACTGACTTTTGATGATGTGCTGCTGGTGCCCCGCAAAAGCGAGGTGCTGCCCCGGGAGGTTGACTTAAGGGTGGAACTCTGCCGGGGCATCCGGCTGAATGTGCCCCTGCTGTCCGCCGCCATGGACACGGTGACCGAGTCCGGCATGGGCATCGCCCTGGCCCGGGAGGGCGGCCTTGGCGTGATTCACAAGAGTATGCCCCCCCAGGAGCAGGCCAGCCATGTGGACAAGGTGAAGCGCTCGGAACACGGCGTGATCACCGATCCCTTCTACCTTTCCCCCAGCCACCTGGTCTCTGACGCCCAGGCGCTGATGGCCCGCTACCGCATCTCCGGCGTGCCTATCACGGACAGCACCATGCGCCTGGTGGGCATCCTCACCAACCGGGACCTGCGCTTTGAGGAGGACAACACCCGCCCCATCGGCGAGGTGATGACCAGCCGGAACCTGGTGACCGCCCCGGTGGGCACCACCCTGGAGGAGGCCAAGAAGCTCCTGGGCGCCCACAAGATCGAAAAGCTGCCCATCGTGGACGAGGATTTCAAGCTCTGCGGGCTGATTACCATCAAGGATATCGAGAAGAACATCAAATACCCCTATTCCGCCAAGGACGCAAACGGCCGCCTGCTTTGCGCCGCGGCCCTGGGCGTGGGCGAGGGGATGCTGGAGCGCGCCGAAATGCTGGTGGCCCAGAAGGTGGACGTCCTCAGCGTGGACACCGCCCACGGCCACAGCCAGGGGGTGCTAAAGGCAGTGGAGCAATTGCGCGCCGCCTTCCCGGATGTGGTGATTTTTGCGGGGAATGTGGCCACCGCTCCTGCCACCCGGGATTTGATTTTAGCGGGGGCGGACTGCATCAAGGTGGGCATCGGCCCCGGCTCCATCTGCACCACCCGGGTGGTGGCGGGCATCGGGGTGCCCCAGATCACCGCCATTGCGGACTGCGCCCAGGAGGCGGACAAGCACGGCGTCAAGGTGATCGCGGACGGGGGCATCAAATACTCCGGCGACATCGCCAAGGCCATCGCGGCGGGCGCCGCCGCGGTGATGCTGGGTTCTCTCCTTGCCGGCACGGCGGAAAGCCCCGGGGATAATGAGATCTATCAGGGCCGCTCGTTTAAGGTCTACCGGGGCATGGGCTCCATGGGCGCCATGGCCCAGGCCTACGGCTCCGCGGACCGCTATTTCCAGGAGGATCAGAAAAAACTGGTGCCCGAGGGCGTGGAGGGCCGCGTGCCCTACAAAGGCCCCCTGGCGGACACGGTGTTTCAGCTGATGGGGGGCCTTAGGAGCGCCATGGGCTACTGCGGCACCCGCACCATTTCAGACCTGCGCCAAAACGGCGAGTTTATCCGCATCACAGGCGCGGGCCTCACCGAAAGCCATCCCCATGACATCTTCATCACCAAGGAAGCGCCCAACTACTACCGGATGGGGGAGTGAAGCGGAGGGGTAGGGAGGGGACGATTGGAAACTTTCTTGAAAGAAAGTTTCCAAACCTTCAAAGAATTTTTTCATTTATTCAAGGGAGCGCGTGTATGGACAAGGTGGATTGCTGCTTTATCCGGGACGGGCGCTGGTTCCGATACCGGGCCTGCGCCGTCATTCCCAGTGAAGGCCGCATTCTGATGGCGACTAACCCGGGGGTGGATTACTATTATTCTGTGGGTGGCGGGGTGCACCATGGCGAGAGCGCGGAGGATGCCGTCCGGCGCGAGGTGCTTGAAGAAACCGGCATCTCCATGGAAGTTGACCGTCTGGCGGCGGTGCATGAGAACTTTTTCCGTGGCTTAATGGACAATAATGACCTTCTCTGCCATGAAGTAGCGCTGCACTTTTTGATGAAGCCAGCCGATCTTGACAGCATCCGCAGCACCCGCTTTTCCATGGATGGCATGCCGGAACGCCTGGCCTGGGTGCCTCTACCAGATTTCAAACGGATCAAAGTCTATCCGGCCTTCCTGCCGGAGCTGCTGGAAAGCCAGGGAGTGCGGCACATCGTCACCCGGGAATGAGGGGCATAAAAAAAAGGAGGGGGCTTTCGCCCTCTCCTTTCCGCTTAAGCGGCCTATTCTAAACAGAATAGCAGATTATTTAATCGGCAAACGCCTGCGTGATTGCCTCGGTGATAGCTTGGCAGTCCACCGTTGCGCCGGCGACCACGTCCACTGCGATACTCTGATTCTCAACAAGCGCCTGCACATATTCAGCAAGCTGCTCATCTGTAATAATCATTTCGCCACGTCCTTCTCCAAGCGCAACATCAGCCAGTTTGCCATCCGCGATTGTCACCTTGACCTCGACCTCGCCATGCATGGCCTTTACCACCGCGCTGTATTCCCCATCATCAGCCTGATCCCAAACCGGCGCGTCAGACGCTGAGGCAACGGCCTTGATTTCAGACTCGCCGCCAAATGCGGTCTGCGCTGCCGCGCGCCCGGAAAGCATGGCTTCCGAAAGGAAGACGCCGTTCTGATACAGGTTAGAGACATAGCTGCCCAATTCACCCGCTTCATACAGGCCGGGAATGGGCTGGTCATCCCAATCCAGCACCCGGGACTGAACGTCGCGCTTGGCGCCGCCTGTGGTTGCCACCAACGCCGGGGTGATTGCCACCGCATAGAAAGGCCCTTTTTCTATCCGAGCCATTTTTTCCGGATCGCGGCCGTAGTCCCCGTCCACACCCGCATCGCAGGCGGCGTTATAGCGGTCAATCGTTTCCTTTAGTTTCGCCGGGTCACGGTCGATTTTTTCCGCCAGCTCCTCCAGTGTGTCTGCTTTGATAATCCAGCCCTTTTCAATTTCGGCCAGGTTGTCGTTTGTCCAAACATGACCCAGGGTTGTAGTGGGCCATGCCAACCACTGGGTGGCGATGGAGCCGCTTTCACGGGTGGTTTCATCAAAGATCAGGTGCACAGGCAAGGCACGCTCATGGGGCAGGTCTACAAAGCGCCCATGCTCAACGAATTTCATGTGCTGGCGGTGATAGCCATATGCTTCGTTGTAAAAACGCTCGCTTTCCGAATCGATTTCAATCCAAGAGTTCCCCGCCATGGTGAAGTTGCGCATGAAAACAGACTCATACTCAGGCACCTTGATTCCCAGCCAGAAGCCGCCAGACTGGGTCTGATTTCTCATATGCCAGATCTGGGCGCCGGCTTCCATCAGCATCAGAATGCCATCCCCGGTGTTGCCCGGTGACCCGCCCGTATAGGCAAGATCAACCCCATGGAAATCCCGCTGCATCTGCAGGTTGTTCTCATAGCCGCCGCAGGCAAGCAGCACGCCCTTGGCTCCCTTAATCGTGTATTCTTTTCCCTCGCTATCGCGCACCACCACGCCTTCCACTTTGCGGGTTTCCACATCCTGTACAAGCGCAATGGCGGGGTTTTCGTAGCGGATGTCCACATTGCGCGCTTCAGCGGCCTTGGCGAAACAATTCCAAACGCCGCCCTTTTCAAAAGAACCAACGTTCTTCTCTCTCAGATGCGCGCTTGTACCCTCAAAGCCCGCGCCGGGGAAGGTGTCGAACTCCACCACCAGTTTGCCCCATTTGAGCTCGCCGCCCCCCACATAGCCCGCCTCATAATCCACACTGTCAGCCACGCTTTGAATCCAAGGCAGCTGGCTGGCGAATCCCTCCACCATCCAGGTTAGATACTCATCCGGGATGGGATTGGGGAGATTGCAAGCCTCTAGATACAGTTTAAGGTCTGCGGTGGCATTCTCCGAGGGCACAATAAAGGTTTGCCCGGAAGCAATGGAGTTGCCGCCGGCCAGTTCTTTTGACATTTTCTCCAGCACAACGATTTTAGCTTCCGGATCAATATCGTGTGCCTCAACCGCGGCTGCGGCGCCAGCCAAGCCAGAGCCAACAATGACAAAATCCGCTTCTTCGTCCCAAGTCTGTTCCGCCGACAGCGGCCTTACCCAAGCCGCGGACGCGCTGAAAGTCAACGAACAAATCAGCATGCACACCAGAAATAGAGATACTTTCCTTTTCACGATAGGAACCTCCTTTTTTTGGGGATGTCCGCCGGTTGACGATGTGAAACCCAAAACGCTATAATCCTTTTGCGAATGGTCCAGTTTCGCTCGGCCACAGGTTTGCATCCTTCTGTTTCCATCATAAAGTATCAAGCCGCTTGGGAGTCAAGCCTCTTTTATGTGTTTCCACGCGAATTTTGTTCCAAGGAGAATGACATGCGTCTTTCAACAGGTAATTTGTCAAATACTTTTGGGCTAAGCGCTGAAGCCCTGCGTTATTATGAACACAAGGGGCTTCTTAAGCCAAA
>Ga0123328_1003171_pt1 | contig 14219 bp, 14 predicted proteins | sample BioC12SIPDNA_2_FD_89702 | JGI IMG/M metagenome (GOLD analysis project Ga0123328, IMG submission 89702) | Anaerobic biogas reactor microbial communites from Washington, USA - Biogas_R1_A C12 SIP DNA | ecosystem: Engineered > Bioreactor > Anaerobic > Unclassified | place: Washington, USA...
AGCCGCAGGAGGCCACCGTCATCGCCGTGGGCCCGGGCCGCACCGATGAGAAGGGCGAGCGCGTCGCGGTCGACGTCAAGGAGGGTGACACCGTCATCTTCTCCAAGTACGGCGGCACCGAGCTGAAGTACAACGGCGAGGAGTACCTGCTCCTCTCCGCACGTGACCTGCTCGCCATCGTCGAGAAGTAGTCGGGAGGCTTCCAGCCCTATGGCTAAGCTCATTGCATTCAACCAGGAGGCCCGCGAGGGCATCCAGCGCGGCGTCGACACGCTTGCCGACGCCGTGAAGGTCACCCTCGGCCCCCGCGGCCGCAACGTGGTCCTGGACAAGGCCTTCGGTGGCCCGCTGGTCACCAACGACGGCGTCACCATCGCCCGCGACATCGACGTCGAGGACCCCTTCGAGAACCTCGGCGCCCAGCTGGTCAAGTCCGTGGCCATCCAGACCAACGACGCCGCCGGCGACGGCACCACCACCGCGACCCTGCTCGCCCAGGCCCTCATCCACGAGGGGCTGCGCAACGTCGCCGCCGGTGCCAACCCGGTCGAGCTCAACCGCGGCATCGGTGCCGCGGCCGACAAGACCGTCGAGCTGCTCAAGGCCCGCGCCACCGAGGTCGCCTCCTCCACGGAGATCGCCAACGTGGCCACCGTCTCCTCCCGCGACGCCGTCGTGGGCGAGATGGTCGCCGGCGCCATGGACAAGGTGGGCAAGGACGGTGTCCTCACCGTCGAGGAGTCCCAGTCCATCGAGTCCTCCCTCGACGTCACCGAGGGCATCTCCTTCGACAAGGGCTTCCTGTCGCCGTACTTCATTACCGACGTCGACGCCCAGCAGGCCGTGCTGGAGGACGCCCTGGTGCTGCTCGTGCGCAACAAGATCTCCTCCCTGCCGGACTTCCTGCCGCTGCTGGAGAAGGTCGTCGAGTCCAACAAGTCCGTCCTCATCATCGCCGAGGACGTCGAGGGCGAGCCGCTGCAGACCCTCGTGGTCAACTCCATCCGCAAGACCATCAAGGCCGTTGCCGTCAAGGCCCCGTACTTCGGTGAGCGCCGCAAGGCCTTCATGGACGATCTCGCCGTGGTCACCAACGCCACCGTGGTCGACCCGGAGGTCGGCATCAACCTCAACGAGGCCGGCCCGGAGGTCTTCGGTTCCGCCCGCCGCATCACCGTGACCAAGGACGACACCGTCATCGTCGACGGTGCCGGCACCGCGGAGGAGGTGGAGACCCGTCGTGAGCAGATCCGCCGCGAGATCGCCTCCACCGACTCCTCCTGGGACCGGGAGAAGGCCGAGGAGCGCCTGGCCAAGCTCTCCGGCGGTGTGGCCGTCATCCGTGTCGGCGCCCCCACCGAGACCGAGGTCAACGAGCGCAAGCTGCGCGTCGAGGACGCCATCAACGCGGCCCGCGCGGCCGTGCAGGAAGGCGTCATCGCCGGTGGCGGTTCCGCCCTGGTGCAGATCGCCGAGGAGCTCAAGGCCTACGCCGAGGAGTTCGAGGGCGAGGCCCGCACCGGTGTGCTCGCCGTGTCCCGCGCGCTGGTCAAGCCGGCCTTCTGGATCGCCGCCAACGCTGGCCTCGACGGCGCTGTCGTCGTGGCCAAGATCGCCGAGCTGCCGAACGGGGAGGGCTTCAATGCCGCCACCCTGGAGTACGGCAACCTCATCGAGCAGGGCATCATCGACCCGGTCAAGGTCACCCACTCCGCGGTGGTCAACGCCGCGTCGGTGGCCCGGATGATCCTCACCACCGAGGCTTCCGTGGTGACCAAGCCGGAGGAGCCGGCGGCTGACGCCGGCCACGGCCACCACCACCACTAGTCACCCACCGGGTGGCACCGGGCAGAACTGAACCCGGGTCAGGGCGCGTACCGCGTGCCCTGACCCGGGTTTTCGTGTGTGGTCCTAGACGGTGACCTTCTGGCGGTTCCGGCGGTCACTGCGGTTGCGGAGCACCATGAGGCGCTCGGACTCGGACAGTCCGCCCCAGATGCCGTAGGGCTCGGCGACCTGGAGGGCGTGCTCGCGGCAGGAGGCGATGACGGGGCAGGCGTGACAGATGGCCTTGGCACGGTTCTCCCGCTGGGAGCGCGCGCGGCCCCGCTCGCCGTCCGGGTGGTAGAAGACATCGGATTCCTCGCCCCGGCAGGCGCCGTGGAGCTGCCAGTCCCAGAAGTCGGCGTTCGGGCCGGGAAGCAGGTGCGGCTGTGCCATGTCACAATCTCCTCTTGAGAAGTACTCGGTCTGTCTGGGCCGGTGCAGCCGGACGGTGGGCCGTCGGCGCTGCGGCGCAGTTGAAGTGTGGTTCCCGGTGGTGAACGGATGGTTGCCAAATCGTGACCTCACGGTGCAATCGCCGTGACCCCTCGACGTCGTAGGCCTGTGGCCTGCGGAAACGTCCAAGGTTAAAGATGGGTGAATTCTTATCGGACTGTGATGTGGCTCCCAACCTCTGCGGTGGAAATGAGTTCGGTTAGAGTCTGAGTATTCTGAAACCGGTCGGGGAGACCCCCACGACCGTGACCGGAGAGGCCCGGAGGACGAGCGTGAGCGACACAGATGCTGAGCTGGCGGAGCTGGTGCCGCTGGCCATGGACGGCGATCGTCGGGCTCTGCAGCGCATCATGCAGATCGTGCATCCGATGGTCCTGCGCTACGCCCGCGCCCGCGTCGGCGGTGGTCGCACACCCACTCCGGAGGACATCGCGCAGGAGATCTGCCTGGCGGTAGCGACGTCGATAGGCAATTTCGTGGACAAGGGACGGCCGTTCATGGCGTTCGTCTACGGTATCGCGTTCAACAAGGTCGCCGACGCCCACCGCTCGATGGCCCGCGACCACTCCCATCCCACGGAGGAGGTGCCGGACGCCGCGGACGGGGACACGCCTGAGGAATTCGCCCTTGTTTCTGATGGAAGTAACAGAGTGCGTGCCCTGCTCGATGAGTTAAGTGACAAAGCGCGCGACATCGTCATCCTGAGGGTGTTCGTGGGGCTTTCGGCGGAAGAGACCGCCGAGGTGGTCGGCAGCACCCCCGGTGCCGTGCGAGTGGCACAGCACCGGGCGCTGGCCACACTGCGCAAGAACCTGGAAGCAAGAGGAGAAGAGTGATGAATCGTCGTCACCGGGACGCCGACACGGGCGACATCACCAGCCAGCTGAAGCCGCTGACTGATGATGACGCCTTCCTCAGCGACCTCTCCCGCGGTATCGACCCCTCCGAGGGCACGGACGAGCTGGCCGGTCTGCTGCTCGCCCTGCGCGAGGACGTCGAGAAGCAGATGCCCCCCGCCCCCGTGATCGAGGGAGCGGACGAGGAGCCCGCCGTCATCTCCCTGGCGGACCGGCGTCGGCGCCGTCGTTCGCGCCCGCTGCTGTCGGGTCTCATCGGTGCCGCCGCAGCGACCCTGGTCATCGCCGGTTCCGGCGCCGCGATCTACAACGCCACCCCGGGGTCCCCGCTGTGGGGGATCTCCAGCACCCTGTTCAGCGACCGGGCCGCCGTCGTCGAGCTGGCGAGCACCCTCGACGAGATGGACTCCCGCGCCGCCGAGGGCGACATGACCGGCACCCGGCAGCTCCTGGAGGAGGCGCGTCGACTCCTGCGCGACGGGGACAACCGTGACCCGCGTACCGGCGAGTCCACCGCTCCGGACACGACCACCTCCGTGGTGCAGAACCCGACGACCGCCACCACGACGGTCACGCGACCGGAGGAGAACCCCGCGGAGCCGTCCGCCCCGGAGACGGTGACGGAGACCGCGGTGGTGACTGAGACGGCCGTCGCCACGGTGACGGTGACCCAGGGCCCGCCGCCGGTGCGGCCGAACCCGCTGCCCGCCCCCACCCCGCAGGAGCCGACGAACCCGGTACCGGGTGACGGCGCCGCCCCGACGCCGACGCTGGCGCCGCCGCAGCTGCCGGACGCGGGTTAACAGCCGACCGGACCCGGGTCAGCGGGCGTCGAGCCCGTCGAGGTAGCCCGACGCGTACTCCCACGGGACGTACGCGGTGACGTCCGGGTGGGCGGAGGGCTCATGCACCGGCGCGAGATCGCCGGCCAGCGTCGCGGACATGTTCGCGGCCATGATGTCCCAGTCGTAGTAGTGGAAGTCGTCGCAGTCCTCGCAGAGGAAGAAGATGCCGAGGATGCCGCGCGGCTCCAGTTCCTTCTTGAACCGGGCGACCAGCGCCAGATCCTGGGTGATGCCCACCCGCTCCTCGTCCGACAGGGGCGGGGCCGGCTCGTCAGCGTCGAGGAACGACGCCGGGTCGTTGGGGTCGTCGGCGAACGGGTCCAGCGGCATCTGCGAGTCGTAGTTCACACTGGCCACACTATTGTGGACCGGCGCCGGTGGCAATTCTCCGCCGCTAAGGTCTCGCTACCATCCGCAGGTGAAAAGGCCTAAGGTGAAGGCACTGCGGAAGCGAAGCCTGTGCGTAAAGGAGCAACCATCCATGACCGATCAGCGTGTGACCACCGGTGGGGACGATCCGGACAAGGTGGCCCTGCTGGGGCTGACCTTCGATGACGTCCTCCTCCTGCCGGCGGAGTCCAACATCGTCCCCAGCGAGGTCGACACCGCCGCCCAGTTCACCCGCAACATCCGCCTCGGCATCCCGGTGATCTCCGCGGCGATGGACACGGTCACCGAGGCCCGGATGGCCATCGCCATGGCACGTCAGGGCGGCCTCGGCGTGCTGCACCGCAACCTCTCGGCGGAGGAGCAGGCGGAGCAGGTGGAGATCGTCAAGCGTTCGGAGTCCGGCATGGTCACCGACCCGGTCACCTGCACCCCGGACATGACCATCGCCGACGTTGACGCCCTGTGCGCCCGATTCCGGATCTCCGGTCTGCCGGTCGTGGACGACAACGGCACCCTCGTGGGCATCTGCACCAACCGTGACATGCGCTTCGAGGCCGATCTGGGTCGTCGTGTCGCCGAGGTCATGACCCCGATGCCGCTGGTGGTGGCCAAGGAGGGCGTGTCCAAGGAGGAGGCCCTCGAGCTGCTGTCCGCCAACAAGGTGGAGAAGCTGCCGATCGTGGACGACAACGGCCGTCTCGTCGGCCTCATCACCGTCAAGGACTTCGTCAAGTCCGAGCAGTACCCCAACTCCTCCAAGGACTCCTCCGGGCGCCTGCTCGTCGCCGCCGGCATCGGCACCGGCGATGACTCCTGGGACCGGGCGGGCAAGCTCGTCGAGGCCGGCGTCGACGTCCTCGTCGTCGACTCCGCCCACGCCCACAACAACCGCGTCCTGGAGATGGTCTCCCGCGTCAAGCGCGACTTCGGTGACCGCGTCGACGTCGTCGGCGGCAACCTGGCCACCCGCGCCGCCGCCCGCGCGATGATCGACGCCGGCGCGGACGCCATCAAGGTGGGCATCGGCCCCGGCTCCATCTGCACCACCCGCGTCGTCGCCGGCGTCGGCGCCCCGCAGATCACCGCCATCATGGAGGCCTCGGTCCCCGCCCGCGAGGCCGGCATCCCGATCATCGCCGACGGTGGCATGCAGTTCTCCGGTGACATCGCCAAGGCCCTGGCCGCCGGCGCCAGCACCGTCATGCTCGGCTCCATGCTCGCCGGCACCACCGAGGCCCCCGGTGACATCGTCGTCTCCGGCGGCAAGCAGTACAAGCGTTACCGCGGCATGGGCTCCATGGGTGCCATGCAGGGTCGTGGCCTGTCGGGCGAGAAGCGTTCCTACTCCAAGGACCGCTACTTCCAGGCGGACGTGCGCAGCGAGGACAAGCTCGTGCCCGAGGGCATCGAGGGCCGCGTGCCGTTCCGCGGTTCCATCGACGCGATCACCCACCAGCTCGTCGGCGGCCTCCGCGCCTCCATGGGCTACACCGGTTCCGCCACGATCGAGGAGCTGCAGACCAAGCAGTTCGTGCAGATCACCTCGGCCGGCCTCAAGGAGTCGCACCCGCACCACATCACCCAGACCGTCGAGGCGCCGAACTACCACTAGTCCGCTTATCGACGTCGCGCGTCCCCCAGGGCCGCACGTTTCCCCACTGCAGGGAAGCGTGCGGCCCTGTGGCGTGCGGTAGAGTGATCAACCATGCGTGACTACGTCGAAATCGGGATCGGCCGGGAAGCCCGCCGCACCTACCACCTGTCGGACATCGCCATCGTCCCCTCCCGGCGGACCCGGTCCTCCCAGGACGTCGACACCACCTGGCACATCGACGCCTACACCTTCGAGATCCCGGTGATGTCGCACCCGACGGACGCGCTCGCCGGGCCGGAGTTCGTCATGGAGATGGACCGCCAGGGCGGCCTCGGCGTCATCAACGCGGAGGGTCTGTGGGGGCGCCACGAGGATCTCGACGCCGCGGTTGCCCAGGTCGTGGACACCGTCACCGACGACGCCTCCCTCGACTTCACCGGTGCCAAGGCCATCGCCCGGCTCCAGCAGCTGCACGCCGCCCCGATCGACTTCGACCTGCTCACCGACCGTATCGGCCAGGTCCGCGCCTCGGGTGCCACCGTCGCCGTGCGAGTGAGCCCGCAGCGTGCCCGTGAGCTCGCGCCCGTGGTCATCAAGGCCGGCGCGGAGCTGCTGGTCATCCAGGGCACGATGATCTCCGCCGAGCATGTCGCCACCGGTGGCGAACCCCTCAACCTCAAGGAGTTCATCGGTTCCCTCGAGGTTCCCGTCATCGCTGGTGGCGTGGCCGATTACACCACCGCCATGCACCTCATGCGCACCGGCGCGGCCGGCGTCATCGTCGGCGGGGGCACCAACACCAACCACTACGCCCTCGGCCTTGAGGTGCCCATGGCCACCGCCATCGCCGACGTCGCCTCCGCCCGCCGGGAGTACCTCGACGAGACCGGTGGCCGCTACGTCCACATCATCGCCGACGGGGAGATCGAGACCTCCGGCGACGTGGCCAAGGCCATCGCCTGCGGCGCCGACGCCGTCATGCTCGGCACCACCCTCGCACCGGCCGCCGAGGCCGCGGGCAAGGGCACCTACTGGCCGGCCGTCGCCGCCCACCCGCGCTTCCCGCGGGGGCGCATCGAGGCCCCGCAGACCGACCTCGTCGAGGACGAGGCGGCCCCCACCCTGGAGACCATCCTCCACGGCCCGTCGACGGAGCCCTTCGGCAACCAGAACATCGTCGGCGGCCTGCGTCGCGCACTGGCCAAGTGCGGGTACACCGACCTCAAGGCCTTCCAGAAGGTCGGGTTGTCCGTCAGCCGCTGACCGGCCCGCACAGCCCCGGGTCCGTCGCGGCTCACTGGACTCCGGGGCGGGGGAGGGTGCGTAGTAGGATGAGCACCGTGACTCAAGCTACCCCCCGACCCGTCCTCGTCGTCGACTTCGGCGCCCAGTACGCCCAGCTCATCGCCCGTCGCGTGCGTGAGGCCCGGATCTACTCGGAGGTGGTGCCGCATACCGCCACGGCCGAGGAGATCCGCGCCAAGAATCCCGCCGCGCTGGTCCTGTCCGGTGGCCCGTCGTCCGTCTACACGGACAACGCCCCGAAACTGGACCCGGCCATCATGGACCTCGGTGTCCCGGTGTTCGGCATCTGCTACGGCTTCCAGGCGATGACCCACGTCCTCGGCGGCACGGTCGCCGAGACCGGCTCGCGCGAGTACGGTCGCACCGACCTCACCGTGGAGGGCGACGGCGTCCTCCATGACGGGCTGGAGACCACCCACAAGGTGTGGATGAGCCACGGTGACGCCGTCACCGAGGCCCCGGCCGGCTTCACCGTCACCGCCTCCTCCGCCGGAGCACCGGTCGCCGCGTTCGAGAACGTGGAGAAGAAGATGGCCGGCGTCCAGTACCACCCCGAGGTGCTGCACTCCCCGCACGGCCAGCAGGTGCTGGCCCGCTTCCTCACCCAGATCGCCGGCATCGAGCCGACGTGGACCGCCTCCAACATCGCCGAGCAGCTCATCGACGCCGTCCGTGAGCAGATCGGCCCCGACGGCCACGCCATCTGCGGCCTGTCCGGCGGCGTGGACTCCGCCGTCGCCGCCGCTCTGGTGCAGCGCGCCATCGGCGACCGTCTCACCTGTGTCTTCGTCGACCACGGACTGCTGCGCGCCGGCGAACGCGAGCAGGTGGAGAATGACTTCGTCGCCGCCACCGGCGCGAAGCTGGTCACCGTCGACGAGCGTGCCGCCTTCCTGGGCAAGCTGGCCGGCGTCACCGAGCCGGAGGCCAAGCGCAAGGCCATCGGCGCCGAGTTCATCCGTTCCTTCGAGCGCGCCGTCGCCGGTGTCCTCGAGGGTGAGCAGGTCGACTTCCTGGTCCAGGGCACCCTGTACCCGGACGTCGTCGAGTCCGGCGGCGGCACCGGTACCGCGAACATCAAGAGCCACCACAACGTCGGCGGTCTGCCGGATGACGTGGAGTTCCAGCTCGTCGAGCCGCTGCGCCTGCTGTTCAAGGACGAGGTCCGCGCCGTCGGCCGTGAGCTCGGTCTGCCCGAGGTCATCGTCGCCCGCCAGCCGTTCCCGGGCCCGGGCCTGGGCATCCGCATCATCGGCGAGGTCACCGAGGAGAGCCTGGAGACCCTCCGTGCCGCCGACCTCATCGCCCGCACCGAACTGACCGCCGCCGGCCTGGACGACACCATCTGGCAGTGCCCGGTGGTCCTGCTCGCCGACGTCCGTTCCGTCGGCGTCCAGGGGGACGGCCGCACCTACGGTCACCCCATCGTGCTGCGCCCGGTCACCTCCGAGGACGCCATGACCGCCGACTGGTCGCGCATCCCCTACGAGGTGCTCGAGCGCATCTCCACCCGCATCACCAACGAGGTCGCCGACGTCAACCGCGTCGTGCTCGACGTGACCTCGAAGCCGCCGGGAACCATCGAGTGGGAGTGATCCCCACTGATCCGTGAGGCCCCGCACCGTCCACCGGTGCGGGGCCTCACACGGTTGTAGCTATGTATCCGTGCGGGCCCGCCCTTTCTCGGGTTTACTTGTTCCTATGTCTACAACTCCGCAGATCACCCGCTTCGTCACGGAATTCGACCACCATGAGGTGGGCGTCGATGACCTGTTCTTCTCCACCACCGACGACAAGGGCGTGATCACCGCCTCCAACGAGGTGTTCGAGCGGCTGTCCCGCTACTCGCGCGACGAGCTGCTCGACGCCCCGCACAACCTCATCCGCCACCCGGACATGCCGGGCGGGGTGTTCCGTGCCATGTGGGACACCCTGGCGGCGGGGGAGCCGTTCGTCGGGTACGTCCGCAACCTGGCCAAGGGCGATTCCAGCTATGACGTCCTGGCGACCGTCACCCCGCTGCCGGACGGCGGGTACCTCTCCGTGCGCACCCGCCCGGTGACGGAGATCTTCAGCACCGCCGCGGAGATCTACGTCCAGATGAACGACCTCGAGCACTGGGTGGTCAACACCGAGGGGAAGAACCGCCGCCAGGCTGCCGAGGTCGGGGCGCAGCGCCTCGGGGAGGAGCTGGATGCCCGTGGCATCTCCGACTACGGCGAGCTCATGCGGGTCATCCTGCCCGCGGAGGTCGCCGAGCGTGAGAAGCAGTCGCGTATCGACGTCGCCGCTCTCGCCGCCGCCGGCCCCACCTCCGCCGCGGCGGTCGACGTCCACCGCGCCCTCGACCAGTTCATGGCCTCCCAGGAGTCCATCTCGCGGGCCATCGCCGCCCTGCAGAAGGCGAGTGGGCAGCTGGCGGAGGAGACCGCCACCACCGCCCGGGTGGCCGAGGAGATGGACGCCCTCGACATCACCGGCCCGGAGGCCACCCTCCTGCTGGCCCCGCTGCAGGTGTGGGCCCGGATGCACGGCATCGTCACCGAGCACATCGCCGAGCTGGAGGAGCTGCTGGCCACCCTGCAGCCGGTGAGCGAGCAGTCCCGTTTCTACATCGCCCTGGCCCGCCTGCACTCGCTCATGACCTCCCTGTTCGCCGCCGACGAGGCGGACCGCTCCGAGTCGATCCGGATGCTCGTCCTGGCGCTCGAGGCCGGCCTGACCCGGATGAGTGACCTCGTCGCCCAGCACCAGCGGGTCTCCCGACGCGTGGCCGTGAAGTCGTCGTCGGTGGTCAACCTCCTGGAGGTCCCTCGCGAGATGATCGACAGCTGGCTCACCGACACCCAGGCCAGCGAGCTGGCCGCCGGCACCGAGGGGCTGGTGGAGCAGGCCCGGGCGGCCATCGAGAAGGCGGATGAGTCGATGCGCCAGCTCCGCGACCTGGGCCAGGCGCTCGGGGATCAGACCACCCTGGAATTCGATCAGCTCCGTGACGCCGTGTTCGCCCTCTCCCAGCAGGTCCGCACGTAGGGTGGCCGGGAACGTATTCCTCTCCGAAAGGCCCGCCATGAAGTCCTCCGTCATGCCCTCCCAGCTGCCGCCCGGTCCCGCCGAGCGCACCGTCTACTCCTACGGCGTCCGCGCCGGGGACACCCTCCACATCTCCGGGATGGTGGCCTTCGACGCGGAGGCCACCATCGTGGGGGAGGGGGACGTGGAGAAGCAGACGGAGCAGGTGTTCCAGAACATGCGCGCCGTCGTCGAGCAGGCCGGCGGCACGATGGCCGACATCGTCTCCACGACCACCTATCTTGTCGACGTCGCCGACGCCCCCGTGGTCAACGCCGCCCGTGCCCGCCACTTCACCGGCGACGTCCTGCCGACCCACACCGTCGTCGGGGTCGCCGCACTGGCCCGCCCGCAGTTCCTCGTGGAGATCTCCGCCGTCGCCTACCTGGGGTAGGCGGTCGGGACTACTCGCCTTCCATCACGCGGACGGGGCCGATGCCGCCCTCGACGTTGAGGGTGAGACGTTCACCCTCGGCGTCCGGGTTGTACTCGCCCGGCTCGCAGTCGGATTCGCCGAGGCCCGCGTCGCACTCGATGGTCAGCGGCACCTCGCGGGGCAGGAAGATGTTGACCGGCCCGATGCCACCCTCGACGGAGATCTCGTGGGACTTCTCCAGGGCGGGCAGGTTGCGCAGGTCGACGACGAGGTCACCGATCTCGCCCTCGTAGCTGGACTGCAGCTCCGCCTCGGCCGCCGGGGCGTACTGCTTGGGTTGCGCGATGTCGGGGTCGTTGACCACCACCGCGCCGAAGAGGGCGGTGATGGCGGCGGAGATCGCCAGGGCGACGCCGATGCCGCCGAGGATCCAGGGCCAGATCCGGGCCCTGCGCTTCGGCTGCGGGGCCGGTCCCGGTTCGGGCAGGTCCCAGGCGAAAGGGGCGGCGCCGAGCGGGTCCCAGGCCGGGGGAGTGGTGCGCCCGGGCGGTACGGGGGTGCCCTCGGCCGGGGTGAACATCGACAGGTCCACCGGCTGGGTCATCGTGGCCGTCGGCGGGGTGGCCAGCAGGCCGGCGGGCGGGGCGGGGGTGCGCTTGTCCAGCGCCCACCAGGCGGCCAGCATGAGGATGATCGAGCCGAAGGCGGAGGAGAGGATGACGCCGTCGCCGGGCACGGAGCTGGTGAGGAAGAGGATGAGGAAGACCAGCAGGACCCAGCCGGTGGTGCGCTGCCCGGCCTCCGGTTCGCTGAGCTGCTCGGCGCGCCGGGTGATGGCCTGTAGGGGGGAGACGGACATGCCGTAGCGGGGCATGAAGCCCCAGGCCAGCAGGTAGGCCGCGAGGCCGCCGCCGAGCGTGAGCGCGGAGACGACGAAGGCGACGCGGACGAGGGTCGGGTCGATCTGGTAGCGGACGCCGATGCCCTCGCAGACGCCGGCGATCTTGGCGTTGCCGCCCTGCTCGGACGGGATGCGCGGTGGTCGGGTGTCCCACATCTGGCGGAGGGTGTCGGTTGCGGTGCTCATGACCCCATTGTGGGCGCCGGCCGGGCGGATGGACATCGGGATCCACCCTGATTTGACGATTTCAGGGTCTGCCCTGATGCCCCCGAGCCGGCCTGCGTGCCAAGATCGGGGGCATGAGCACCACCGCCCCGGTCCCCTACGCCCAGGACCGCCCGTCGCCCGGCCCGTACCCGCAGTACGTGCGCCCGCGCCACGGGCGCGTCGTCGCGGGCGTGGCGTCGGGCGCGGCGGTGCACCTGGGGGTGGACGTGTTCTACGTCCGCCTCGCCTTCCTCGTCGGGGCGTTCCTCTCCGGTCTGGGTGTGCTCGCCTACGCGGGTCTGTGGGTGGTGTCGAAGACCGACGCGAACCTCGTCGTCCCGCCGCGGAAGGTGACGCTGTCCCGGCCGGTGAACATCGGCCTGGCGTTGCTCGGCGGTGTCGGTTTCGTCATGTCCCTGTCGGTGGTCTCCGGGCTGTCGGGCGGGGTGCTCGTCCCGCTGCTCATCGCGGGCGTGGGCGCGTTCCTCGCCTGGCAGGCCTATGACCGGGGGCTGGACTCCTCCCGCAGCTACATCAGCATCATCGGTGGCGCGGCGCTGGTGCTCTCCGGCGTGGTGATGACGGTGTTCTACACCGACCAGTCCGGTGGCTTCGGTGCGGCGCTGCTGTCGGTGGGCCTGACCCTGGCGGGTGTCGCCGCGCTCGGCGGCCCGCTGGTCATCCGGCTGTGGGACAACCTCGCCGAGGAACGCGCCCTCAAGGCCGCCTCCGAGGAGCGCGCGGAGATCGCCTCCCGGCTCCACGACTCGGTGCTGCAGACCCTGGCGCTGATCCAGAAGCGGTCCGCGGATCCCGACGAGGTCGCCCGCCTGGCACGTGGCCAGGAACGCGAGCTGCGGCAGTGGCTGTTCGAGTCGGAGGAGAAGACCTCCCAGTCCGTCTTCGCCGCCGTGGAGACCGCCTGCGGTGAGGTGGAGGACCTGTTCGGACTGCGCATCGCCCCCGTGACGGTGGGCACCGACCGGCCGCTGACCGATGAGTCGCAGGCGGTGATTCTCGCGGCGCGGGAGGCGATGGTGAACGCGGCGAAGCACGCGGGCGTCGATACGCTCGATGTGTACGCTGAGCTGCTCGGCGGCGAGTTGAGCATCTTCGTCCGCGACCGCGGCACCGGATTCGATCCCGACGCCGTCCCGGCGGACCGGCACGGCATCCGCGACTCCATCCACGCCCGCATGGAACGCGCCGGCGGCACCGCGCGCGTCACCTCCACGCCGGGGGAGGGCACGGAGGTCTCCGTGACGCTGGCACTGCCGGTATCCTGAACCGCATGGTGAAGGTGTTCCTGGTCGACGACCATTCCGTGTTCCGCTCCGGCGTCCGCGCCGAGCTGGACGGCAAGGTCGACATCGTCGGTGACGCCGGCTCCGTGCGCGACGCCATCGCCGGCATCGACGCGACGGTCCCCGACGTCGTGCTTCTCGACGTCCACATGCCCGACGGCGGCGGCATCGCCGTGCTCAAGGGGGTCACCGCCGACACCACCTTCCTGGCGCTGAGCGTCTCCGACGCCGCCGAGGACGTCATCTCCCTCATCCGCGCCGGTGCCCGTGGCTACGTGACCAAGAACATCTCCGGCACCGAACTCGCCGAGGCCATCGAACGCGTCCACGGCGGCGACGCCTACTTCTCCCCACGCCTGGCCGGTTTCGTCCTCGACGCCTTCGCCGGCGGCGAGATCGTGGAGGACGAGGCGGAGGAACCGCAGAAGATCGAGGACCCCGTCGTCGACGCCCTCACCCGCCGCGAACTCGAGGTCCTGCGCCTGCTGGCCCGCGGCTACACCTACCGGGAGATCGGCAAGGAACTGTTCATCTCCGTCAAGACCGTGGAGACCCACGCCTCCAACATCCTCCGCAAGACCCAGCAGTCCAACCGCCACGCCCTCACCCGCTGGGCCCACTCCCGGGACCTCGACTGATGACGGGCCCGCACGGGGAGAAACTCGCGCGTGACGACGACCGCCGCTACACCTTCCAGCCCGGCCGCGTCGTCGTCGCCGCCCTGATCTTCACCGCCATCGTCATCTGGCAGGCCGACCTCTACTGGGGCTGGTGGCTGCCCGCCTTCCTCTTCATCGCCGCCCTGTTCGCCGCCATGCACTCCTTCTATAACTGGGCCAACATCCGCCTCAACCGCATGGGCCGGCGCGCCCGGGACGCCGGGCAGGAGTTCTAGGGACGGAGCGGGAGCGTCGTGCCTGACTACTGGAACCACAACACCGCCTATCATCCGTGGATCCTGCGTGCCGTCGCTGAGCGGCCGGTGCGAGACGCCCTCGACGTCGGCTGTGGCGACGGCCTTCTCCTGGCCCGACTGGCCCCGCTCGTGGACACGGCCACCGGCCTGGAACCGGATCCGGGCACATACG
>Ga0123328_1003173_pt1 | contig 14216 bp, 9 predicted proteins | sample BioC12SIPDNA_2_FD_89702 | JGI IMG/M metagenome (GOLD analysis project Ga0123328, IMG submission 89702) | Anaerobic biogas reactor microbial communites from Washington, USA - Biogas_R1_A C12 SIP DNA | ecosystem: Engineered > Bioreactor > Anaerobic > Unclassified | place: Washington, USA...
ATCCCAACCCCAGTACGTCTCGGCAGTAGCGGACACTGGCCTCCACATCGAACAACTGTTGTGCCTGCTCCAACTCCACGGTGGCCTCGCCCGCCGGGCGGCCGGGGGGCACTGCATACGGCTGGCCGCGTTTGGCGAGCGCGACGAAACGTGCGAACTCGGCCGCGCGCGCCTGCGGGAACCGCGACCAGTATTCCGGCTGGAGATACGGCATCTCGTACGACCACTTGTAGGAGATGACTTCGAGGACAAACGCCGTCTGCGGGCAGAGCGTCTGGAAGCGTTGCACATAGGCGGGCCAGTCGACGACGCCCTCGCCCATGTTGACCCACATGCTGGCGGCACCGTCAGCCGTCTCCCAGACCGCGCTGTCGCGGATGCCGGTGGTAAGTGCGTAGGGTCCGAGGATTTCCAGGTTGACCAGCGGGTCCTCCATCGTCCAGGCAGCGTTTCCCGGATCCATGGTGGCGCCCACGAAGTCCTTGCCCGCCGCTTCGATCAGACGCACGAGTTCCCACGCCTGCATGTCGCCGGCGTGATTCTCGATGGCGATCTTCACCCCCGCGTCCTCCGCCTCGCTCCGGACCGACCGCAGCACTTGGACCATCGCGTCGATGTGACGATCGATGCCTCCGTCCCCTTTGCGGTCGTCCCGGTTACCGAGGTAACAGCGGGCCACGGGGCTTCCCACGCGGCGGGCCGTGCGGATGAGCAGCCGCGCATGGTCCTCGGCCGCCCCCCATTTCCGGGCGTCGTACGCATTCGAAGTGGGACAAAGGCTGCTGGTGCCGACCTGCAGTTCAATCTCCGCGTCAGCCGCCTGCCCGCGGATCCTGTCCAGGTAGCCGTCATCCAGACTCTCGTAAACTTCCAGATCCGACAGCAGCAGCGTATCCAGCTTCAGGGATGCCGCATACTCGATCAGACGCGGCGCTTTCCACCCCCAGGTCCGCACGGAGAAATTGTCGACGCCCAGTTTCGTCGGGCTGGGCGCGACGTGCGCAGACCCGCGCGGAGCCACCGCCAGGCTTACGGCGCCCGCCGCCAGCGATCCCAGAAAACTGCGCCGACTCCACCCTCCTCCGGATCTACTCATCAGATCTCTCCACAATAGATCTCTCCACAAGTCTGGTTGTCATCGGTCTTGTTGCCGCGTTGCGGGCACCGCGCGTCTTTGCCGCGTCCAGACGCACGCGCCCGCCACACCGCATTATAGCGGGCGCTATGACCGCGCACGAGTCAACCTCCCGCGGGAACGCCGCACACCGCCGGAGCTACAGTGCAGCGTGCTTGATGCCGGCAGCCAGGCACGTGACAATTGTGATTCGCTAGCCCCAAACCGCTGCAGCCTCGAGAGGATTCCCCATGTGCAAGCATTGCATGAGCCGTCGGACATTCCACACATTGACCACCGCCGGTGCCGCCGGCGGACTGCTGGGTGCGGCGGCCCTGGGCGGCGCCGCGCGGGTGGAAGCCGAGCCGTGGGATCCCGATCAGCCACCTCGCGTGACCGGGCGGCCGCTGCGCGTGCAGCCGATCCTGGCGCATGCCATCTGTACACCGCGCGAGAAGACGTCGTGGCGGTCATGGAGTGAGATCGTCAACGAACCGGCAGCCGCTCAGGAGATGCGGCGGATTGGCGACGAGCTGCAGGCGTTGCAGGCCCGCGCCGACTTCCCGCTCGAATTCCTGCCGCTGGTCAAGGTGACCACGCCGGAAGAGGCGGCCAACGTGCAGCAGGGCGCGTTTGACACCGTGCTGCTCTACGCCGCCTCGAACGCGCAGCTGTTCCAGCCGTGCAGTGCCGCCGATCCGCGCCGCGACACCGTCGTGTTCGTGCGGCACAAATCGGGCCCCACATACTACGGGTACGAGTGCCTGGGGGTGCGGCACTTCCAGATCCCGTCCCCCGAGTGGCGGCAAGGCAACAGCGCTGACCACCACGGCGGCGTGACGCTCGACGACGTCGTGGTCGACGACTACGACGAAGTGCTGTGGCGGCTGCGCGCCCTGTACGGACTGAATAATTTCCTCGGCCAGCGCGTCGTGGCGCTCAGCGGAGCCAGTGGCAAGTGGGACCCCGCAGCGCCGGACGTGGCGCGGCAGCGGTACAAGTTCGATATCGTCGACGTCAGCTATGATGACCTCGTTGCCCGGCTGGCCACCGCGTCGGCCGACACGCAACTGCAACAACAGTACGCCGCCTGGACCGAGCGGTACCTGCAGTTGCCGGGCACGAAACTGGAAACGGACCTGGCGTTCGTTCAGCGCGCCTTCGCGCTGTACACGGTGTTCCGCCAGTGGTTGCGCGAGTACGAGGCGTCGGCCATCACGATCAACCAGTGCATGGGCACCATCCTATCGGCGTCCAACACCACCGCCTGCATGCCTTTGAGCTGGCTCAACGATGAGGGGTTCCTGGCTTTCTGCGAGTCGGACTTCGTGGTCGTCCCCCCCGGTGTCCTCCTGCACCACATCTCCGGAAAGCCGGTCGTGATGCACAATTCGACCTTCCCGCACAAGGCCACCGTCACCTGCGCGCACTGTACGGCACCCCGGCGGATGAACGGTAAACGGTACGAGCCGGTGCGGATCATGACCCACTACGAATCGGACTTCGGCGCAGCGCCGAAGGTGGAGATGCCCGTGGGACAACTGCTCTCGGCCATCAGCCCCGAATACTCCACCGGACGCTGGGTCGGCATCCGGGGCATTGTGCGCGACAACCCGTTCTTCGCCATTTGCCGGACACAGCAGGATGTGGAGATCCAAGGGGACTGGCGCCGCCTGATCCAGGAAGCACGCGACTCGCACTGGATGATGGTGTACGGCGATTACCTGCGGGAAGTCGGCTACGTGCTGCCGAAGATCGGCATGACCTGGGATAACGTCTCGGGGTGAGGCGGGCCGTCTCAGGTGTGGCGTGCGATGCAGCCGGCAGCACGCGCAGCGACATCCGCGGAAGCACTGGTTGGGCACAATCAGCTGCAGGGAATGTGCCGGCCAAGCCGGTCGCAGCGGTTCTGGCCTCAAGACGCCACGACACCCTGTCCGCGCGGCGGCATGACCTATAGTATCTGTAATCTATCTCCGTACGGCTGTACGTGCCGACCGCGAGCCTGTTTGTCCTGGGGATCGACCGGTGGAATTGCTGCACCAGTTTATCGACCTGTTCCTGAATCTGGACGAGCACCTTGACGTCATCATCCAGAATTATGGCGCGTGGACGTACCTGATTCTGGTGGCGATCATCTTCTGCGAGACGGGGCTGGTGGTCACCCCCTTTCTACCGGGAGATTCCCTGTTGTTTGCGGCGGGCATCTTTGCGGCACGCGGCGCGCTGAACGTCCACCTGCTGTTTCTGCTGCTGGTGGTCGCTGCCGTTTTGGGCGACACCGTCAATTACTGGATTGGTGCTGTCATCGGCCCTCGGGCATTCAGCGGGAAGTATCGGTTGTTGAACCAGCGGCATTTGCAGAGGACGCACGAGTTCTACGAGCGTCATGGTGGCAAGACGATTGTGCTGGCACGATTCATCCCGATCATCCGCACCTTTGCCCCCTTCGTGGCCGGCATTGGTGCCATGAACTACCCGCGGTTCATTGTGTACAACATCGCGGGCGGGGTGGCGTGGGTCGGCCTGTTCGTGTACGGCGGGTACGGCTTTGGCGAGCAGGAGATTGTGCGTGAGAATTTCCCGCTCGTGATCCTGGCCATCATCTTTATCTCGGTGCTCCCCATCGCCATTGAATTCGCGCGATCTTGGTTCAGCAGCCGGCCGGTAGACACCAAATAAGGGCGAAGCGACGGCCGTTAGCGCCGTGGGCGAGAAGGGGGCCGCGCGCGGGGTGCGTCATGTGTTCGGATGGAATAGCGCGCCCTCGCCCTGGGCGAGACGAGGCTGCGTGCGGGGGGGTGCGCCTCGCTTGAGGGTGCCCGGCAAGCCCGGCAGACTGAGGCGCGGTCCCTTGACGGCGGAGCCGCCCACCGCTAAACAAGCTCTGACCCCCGCCAATTCGTCCGAGGGGTGATACCCGATTCCGGGCGAACCTGCAACAATGAGCGGTTCTACTGAGTCCCCGATTGTGCGGTTTCGTCTCTTCCCAGGTGCATTGAGGTGAACATGATACAGCTACTGAAAACGAAGTGGAGGCAGGCCGTAGTCCAGACTGCCTGCGTGGTATTTCTCGCCACGTCTTTCGTCGCCGGTCCCCTGACGATGCCGCTCCTGGCGGCGGAGGACGGAGTGGTGGCGGCGGCGGGCGAGCAGGAATTTGAGTGGTTTGCGCCGTTTACGTCGGAAAAGTTCGATACGCTCGAACGGACCATGCTGATCGTGGTGGTGGCTATTGCCTTCGCCGGGTTGCTATACGCCCTGATGCTGGTGCGACAGGTGACCAACGCGGATCAGGGCACGCCGAAGATGCAGGAGATTGCGGCGGCCGTGCGGGAGGGGGCGAACGCGTATCTGGGTGCTCAGTTCCGCAAGATCGGGCCGCTGATCATCATCATCACGGTGGCATTGTTCCTGACGAAGTGGGGGCACTGGGAGTTTGCGTGGGGCCGATCGATCGCGTTTCTGTTCGGCTCGCTGTTCAGCTGGTGCGTGGGGTTTGTCGGCATGCGTCTGGCGACGACCGGCAACCTGCGTGTGGCGGCGGCCGCGCGGAGCAGTTACGGCAAGGCGTTGCAGCTGGGCTATCGGACCGGCACGATCACGGGCATGTTAACCGACGGGCTGGGGCTGTTGGGTGGCACGTGCATTTTCCTGGTGTATGGCGAAGACGCGTATGAGGCTTTGCTGGGGTTCGGCTTCGGTGGTACGCTGCTGGCGTTGTTCATGCGGGTCGGCGGCGGCATCTACACCAAGGCGGCGGACGTTGGTGCGGACCTGGTGGGCAAAGTCGAGGCGGGCATTCCGGAAGACGATCCGCGGAACGCGGCGACGATCGCGGACAACGTGGGGGACAACGTCGGTGACTGTGCCGGTATGGCCGCCGACATTTTCGAGAGTTACGAAGTGACGATCGTCGCTGCGATGATCCTGGGCCTGGCCAGCTTCGGGCACAAAGGGGTGATCTTCCCGCTGCTGGTGCGCGGCATCGGCGTGATGGGGTCCATCATCAGCACCTACACGGTGAAGGCTGGCGCCAACGACACGTCGGACACGGCGTTGCGGAGCGTCCACCGCGGGTTCTGGATCGGATCGATCATATCCATCACCGGGTTCTTCATCATCGGGTTGTTCTATCTGCATTTCCCGAAGACGTACTTCATTGACTACGAGATGGCCGTGCATGGTTTCCCGCAAGGTGATGCGGCGAATCTGCCATTCTGGGCCAACTTCTTCACCTCCACGCTCGACATGCGGCCGGCCTGGACCTGCCTGATCGGCGTGTTCCTGGCGATCGCGCTCAACAAGGTCACCAGCTACTACACGCACACCTCGCACAGCCCGGTCAAGACGCTGGCTCGGTCCTGCCAGACGGGCCATGCGACGAACATCATTCAGGGGTTCGCCGTCGGCTACGAGAGCACGGTGGTGTCCACCCTCGTGATTGCCGGCGCCATCATGCTGTCGGTGCTCTGCTACTTCGGCACGCCGCCGGTGTTTGTCGCCTACGGCGTGGCCATGACCGGCATCGGCATGCTCACGCTTACCGGCAACACGATCTCCATGGACGTCTTCGGCCCGGTCGCGGACAACGCCAACGGGATCGGCGAGATGGGGTACGATCGCGAGGAGATGGAACGGCAGGAGCCGGGCAGCTACCAGCGAGCCCGCCAGATCCTGGCCGACCTGGACGCGGTGGGGAACACCACCAAGGCCGAAACGAAGGGGATCGCCATCGGCTCGGCCGTCATCGCGGCCGTGTCGCTGTTCTCCAGCTTCATTGCCGTGATTGCAGTAGGCAGCGAAGACAAGCTGCGCTACATGACGATCGAGCAGTACGAGAAGTATGCCGGCGAGTTGACCATCGCCGACCCGCTGGTGCTGATCGGACTGTTGATCGGCGGCGCGGTGCCGTTCCTGTTCAGCTCGATGCTGATCCGGGCGGTCGGCCGGGCAGCGTTCTTCATCGTGAAGGAGGTCCGCCTCCAGTTCCAGGATCCGGGGATCATGGACGGCACCAAGAAGCCGAACTACGGGCGGGTGGTCGACATCTGCACCAGCACGGCACAGACCGAGCTGATCGGACCCGGATTGCTCGCCATCCTGGCCCCGGCGTTCGTCGGCTTCCTGCTCGGACCGTACGCCTTAGGAGGATTCCTGGCGGGCATGATCCTGGTGGGCCAGCTGCTGGCCGTCTTCATGGCCAACGCTGGCGGTGCCTGGGACAACGCCAAGAAGCTGATCGAGGATGGCCTGTACGGCGGCAAAGGCTCGGAAGCCCACAAGGCATCTGTCACCGGCGACACCGTGGGCGATCCGCTGAAGGATACCGCGGGCCCCGCCATCAATCCGCTGGTGAAGGTGATGAACATGGTGTGCCTGCTGGGCCTGAGCCTAGTGCTGTCCAACAACATGATGGGGATCAATCCCAGTGGGGAATCCACACGGTGGTACGTGGGGCTCCTGATGGCGGCCGTGTCTTTGGCCGGCATCTTGTGGGCTGTCTGGCGCAGCAAGCACGAGTCGGCCGAGATGAAGGAGATCGTTGGCGGCCTGGACGATTAGTCTTCTAGTCATCACGAGAATGGAACCATGCTGGCGATCCTGTTCGTGGCGTGTGCCGTAGTATTCGCCGTGGCGTTCTTCACGTACGGCCGGTTTCTCGAGCGACGTTTCGACGTCGACGACAACCGGCCGACGCCGAGCCACACGGAGTACGACGGAGTCGACCGCGTTCCGGCCCACCCGGCGGTTCTGTTCGGACATCATTTCTCGTCGATCGCCGGCGCGGGACCGATCGTAGGACCGATCGTCGCCGCGCTGGCGTTCGGCTGGGCCTTTCCTCTGGCCTGGATCCTGTTGGGATCGGTTTTCATTGGAGGGGTCCACGATTTTTCCGCCTTGATCGCGTCCGTGCGCAACCGGGCGCGGTCGGTGGCGGACATCGCTCGCGAATCCCTCTCCCCGTTGGCCTATCGCCTGCTGATGCTGTTCATGTGGCTGACGTTGGTCTACGTCCTGGCCGTGTTTACCGACCTGACGGCGACCACGTTCGTACAGGACGGAGGGGTAGCCACCTCGTCGTGGATGTTTCTGGTCCTGGCGGTGTTGTTCGGCCTGAGCGTCTATCGGCTGCGCATGCCGATCCGATGGGCGTCGCTGATCTTCGTGCCGCTGGTGTTCCTGTGTGTCTGGCTGGGCCAGTTGTGGCCGATTCCCCCCGCGGCGGTCGGCGCGCTGACCGGCTGGGACCCCGCCCTGGTCTGGTCGATCATTCTGCTCCTCTACTGCCTTCTTGCCTCGGTGACGCCGGTCTGGGTCCTGCTGCAGCCGCGCGATTATCTGTCATCCTTTTTGCTTTACGCTTCCCTCCTGGCCGGTCTGCTGGGTATCTTGCTGGGCGGATTCGACATGCAGTTCCCGGCATTCATCACGTGGCACGACGAGAAGCTCGGCTCGCTCTTTCCGATCCTGTTCATTACCATCGCCTGCGGTGCCTGTTCCGGCTTTCACTCGCTGGTCGCCTCCGGCACCACGTCCAAGCAGCTCGACAAGGAACGTCACGCGCGGACCGTCGGCTATGGTGCGATGCTGGTGGAGGGGCTCGTGGCCGTCATCGCCCTGGCGACGGTCATGATGATGGCCAGCGGAGAGGAGGTAGGCAGCCAGGAACCGACGATCGTGTTCGCCCAGGGGATGAGCCGGTTCGTCACGGTGCTGGGCCTCCCCGGCAAGCTCGGTTACGCCTTTGGACTGCTGGCACTCTCCACGTTCATTCTCACCACGCTCGATACGGCGACGCGACTGGGCCGGTACATCTTCGAGGAGTTTTTCCAGCTGCGTGGCGGCTGGTCGCGCTATCTGGCGACGGCGGCTACGCTGGCGTTGCCGCTGGTGTTCGCGCTGGTGGAACTCCACGACGCCCAGGGGCACCCACTGCCGGCCTGGAAAGCGGTGTGGCCCGTCTTCGGGGCCACCAATCAGCTCCTGGCCGGCTTGACGCTCCTCGTGCTGGCCGTCTGGGTGCGGAAGCTCGGCAAGCCGATCGGCTTTCTCATGCTGCCTCTGGTCTTCATGACGACGATGACGATCTGGGCACTCGTGCTGCTGGTCGGCCAGTACGGCATCTCGTTGATCGGCGTGGTCGCCATCGTGCTGCTGCTGCTGGCGATCCTGCTGATCGTCGAGTCGGCACGTGTCATGCGCCGATCGTTGTCGGGCATCGGCCAGTGACGTTGGCATGCCCCTGTGCATACGATTGTACACATGCTTGTATTCGAGTGACGCGCGACGTGACTTGCGGCCGGCGCTGATGTACACTCCATTAGCGGCGATTCAGTATCTTTTCGTAGAGCATCTCTGGCAGCGAGCGGCAGGACGGCCATGGGCGGATCTTGGCGAATCGGCACAGTCTCGGGCATTGGCATCTTCCTGCACTGGACCTTCCTGATCCTGCTGGGCTGGATCGGCGTGTCGCACATTCTGCGGGGTGATGGCCTGGGGGATGCCCTCCAGGGGATCATCATGATCGTGGCCCTCTTCGGCGTGGTGGTGCTGCATGAGTTGGGACACGCCCTGGCGGCCCGCCGCTACGGCATTCCCACCAAGGACATCACGCTGCTGCCGATTGGCGGGGTGGCCCGGCTGGAACGCATGCCCGAAGAGCCGCGGGAGGAGCTGGTCGTGGCACTGGCTGGCCCCAGCGTGAACGTGGTGCTGGCTATCCTGTGTGCGGTGGGCATCATGGTCTTCGCGGGCACCACGAACGTGGCGACGAGCATCAACACCGGCATGAACGAGCTGGAAGTGCTGATGGAGAACCAGCAACAGCTCGGGACGCTCAGCGAACCGCTTGTGGGGTTCCTCACCTTCATGCTGATCGCCAACGTGATCCTGGTCGTGTTCAACCTGCTCCCGGCATTCCCGATGGATGGCGGCCGCGTACTGCGGGCGATTCTGGCAATGAACATGGACTATGTCCGCGCAACGCAGACGGCGGCCACGATCGGCAAGGGGATGGCCGTGCTGATCGGCTTCTGGGGGCTGTTCAGCATGAATCCGTTCCCCGTATTCATCGCGCTGTTCGTGTGGCTGGGGGCCGCGTCGGAAGCGTCGATGGTGCAGGTGAAGTCGGGTCTGCAGGGGATTCCGGTGGCACAGGCGATGGTGAGCGAGTTCCGCACGCTGGCACCGGAAGATCCGCTGGGTGAAGCGGCGCGGCATATCATCGCCGGTTTCCAGCACGACTTCCCGGTCGTGGCCGAGGGGCGCATCGTCGGTGTGCTGACCAAGATGGACCTGCTCAAACACATGGCCGAGCAAGGACCGGGTGAACAGGTAGGCACCGTGATGCGCCGCGACTTCGAGCAAGCCGATCCCGGCGACATGCTGGACACGGTATTTGCACGCCTGCAAGGCTGCGACTGCCATGCGATCCCGGTCGTGCGTCAAGGGAATCTCGTCGGCATGCTGACCATGGAGAACGTCGGGGAGTACCTGGCGATCCGGTCCGCGCTGAGCGCCCGCCGCATATAGTGCCCGGCGCCGGCACATCGGCCGCCATCATGGCGCATCATCATGGCGCATCATCATGGCGCATCATCATGGCGTGTCGGCGCCGAAGACCTCGCGCAGCACCTCGAGTTTCATGTACTCGCTCGTGTAGTCGAAAAGCGACGCCACCCAGTGCTCGGCTGGAATCCGCGACGGACCCACTGCGCCGCATCCAATCAGGGGCGTGCCCAACCCTGCCGCGCGCGCCGCAGTTCGCAGCTCGTCGAAGAATCGCCGGGGCTAGCGTTTCACCCGTGTGTTGCCTTTCCAGATGTCCCAGATCTGCGTTTCGTCAGTCGGCTGGGCGTAGTCGGTTATCAGAGTCGTCGCCAGAGCGCCGCTGGCCCAGCCAAACTGGACCCACTCGGACGGCTCCCATCCTTTGAGGATGGCGTACAGCAAGCCGCCCACGAATCCGTCGCCGCCGCCGATGCGATCGAGCACCGTGATTTCGCGCGGTTCGACGATGTGCCAATTCCCGCTTTCGGACAGGATCGCGCCCCACAGGTGGCAGTTGGCACTGATGGCCTCCCGCAGCGTCGTGGCGAAGACCGAGGCGTGCGGAAAGGCCTGTTGGGCACGTTCGATCATCGTCTGGAACTTGGCGATTTCGGTGGCGATGTCCTTGCCTCCCGCCGCGGGCCCCTGAATGCCCAGTCCCAGCTGAAAATCCTCTTCGTTCCCCATCAGGATGTCGGCGACGGAGGCGATTTCCAGGAATATCTTGCGGAGTTCCTCCTCGCGGTTCTTCCAGAAGGAATCCCGGTGGTTGAGATCGAACGAGATGCGCGCGCCGTGTGCCTTGGCGGCCCGCGCGATCTCCAGGCAGAAGGCGCCGGTGCCGGGCGACAGGGCTGCGATCAGGCCCGACAGGTGCACGATCTGGACCCCCTCGCGGCCGAAGATCCGCTCCAGGTCGAAATCGCGGACGTTGAGTGTTTGGCCCACTTCCCCGGCCCGGTCGTTGTGCACGATCGGGCCCCGCGGTCCGTAACCACTGTCTGCCAGGTTGAACTGGTGACGATATCCCCAAGGCCCCCCCTGTTCGACATCCGGCCCCTCATAGTCCATATGCCGGCTCGCCAGGTCGTCCTTGATGAAGCGTGCAATCGGACTGTCCTTGACAAAGGTCGTCAGCACTTTGACGCGGAGACCGAGGTACGAGCAGACGCTGGCTACATTCGTCTCGGCGCTGGTGGCATGCATGGTGAACGTATGGCTGCAGTGCATGGGTTGCCGCACAGTCGGGGTGAGCCGCACTCCCATACTGGTTGGCACGAGCAGGGCATAGGCACAGTCTTTCCGGAACTCCAGGCTCATAGAAACCTCCCGATCATGCAGGGGAATATGCAGGGGAACTGAGTCTCCCTCCAGGTAATCGCATTTCCGGTCAAATGTCAACGTGGTTGTCTTTCGACTCCGTGCGAGGTAGTTTGTGAGTCGAGTTCCTGAACTGGGCTGCCAGCATACGAGGAGACAGGATCGGCCGGATATAGATGGGGACACCTGCCCGGCAGTCTGAGTTGTCACACGTTTGTCATACTGAAAGGTCCGCCAGCCATGCTGATTGTCCATGTACACGTGCACGTCAAAGCGGAATGCCTGGAGGCGTTCCGCCAGGCTACGCTCGCCAATGCCTCGCAGAGTGTGAAAGAGCCGGGTATTGTGCGTTTCGACGTGATCCAGCAGGCCGACGATCCCACACGGTTCGTGCTGATCGAGGTCTACCGCACGGCCGACGACCCGGCCCGGCACAAGGAGACCGCGCATTACGCGGCCTGGCGCGACGCGGTCGCCGATATGATGGCGGAGCCGCGTTCCAGCGTGAAGTATTCCCCCGTCCATCCTGCTGCGCCTGGCTGGGAGATGGCCGATGCGATTTGAGTTCGCCACCGCCACGCGCATTGTGTTCGGTACGGGAGCGATCTCGCAGGCCGGTGCGGCCGTGGCCGACCTGGGCCAGCGCGTGCTGCTGATCACCACCGACTCGGCGGAACTGGCGCTCCCGCTGCGCGCGCAACTGGAAGCCCGGCATTTGCCCGTCACCACGCTGACGGTCACGGGCGAACCGACCGTGGACCTGGTCGCGCACGGCGTGCAGCTGGCGCGCGACGCGGCCTGCGACGTGCTGATCGGTTTCGGCGGCGGCAGCGTGCTGGACACGGGCAAAGCCATCGCTGCGCTGTTGACCAACGGCGGGCAACCGCTCGACTACCTGGAGGTCATCGGCGGCGGCAAGCCGATCACGCAGAGGTCTGCACCGTGCATCGCGATCCCGACCACGGCAGGTACGGGGGCGGAAGTGACGCGGAATGCCGTGCTGGCGGCACCTGCACACAGAGTGAAGGTCAGCTTGCGCAGCCCGTTGATGCTCCCCTGCCTGGCCATCGTCGATCCCGAGTTGACCTATTCGGTGCCGCCCCACGTCACCGCCTCCACCGGCCTCGACGCGTTGACACAGGTCATCGAGCCGTACGTGTCCCGCGGAGCCAACCCATTGACCGATGCGTTGTGCCGCGAGGGCATGCAGCGGGCCGCACGGTCGTTGCGCCGCGCGTATGACTGCGGCAGCGACGCCGCCGCGCGCGAGGACATGTCGCTCGTCAGCCTCTTCGGCGGGCTGGCGCTGGCCAACGCGAAACTGGGCGCCGCGCATGGCCTGGCCGGGCCCCTGGGCGGCATGTTCCCCGCACCCCACGGCGCGACGTGCGCCGCACTGCTCCCGTACGTCATGGACGTCAACGTGCGAGCGCTCACCCAGCGCGATCGCGATAACCCGGCCTGCCAGCGGTACGCAGAAGTCGCGCGGTTCCTCACCGGCAGCCCCCAGGCCCAAGCCGCCGACGGCGTGCAATGGGTCCAGGACTTGTGCCGTGATCTGGCGGTCCCTCCGCTCCGCACCTATGGGCTGACGGAGGCGGACTTTGCCACCGTGACGGAGAACGCCGCGCGGGCCAGCAGCATGCAGGGGAACCCGCTCCGGCTGGAGCCGGAAGAACTCACCGAGATCCTGCAGCGGGCACTCTGACCAGCAGGCACCGCGGACGGCAGCCGCAGCAACAACGGAACTAGCGTCAGCTTCAGTAGGGGTTGGCAGGCATCATTGGCTCCCCGCCCGCGCGCGTGTCACATACAATCAGAGGGTCGGGCACGCGCGGTGTGGATCCATCCGGTTCCACCTCTCGTGCCAACCGCGCGGGGGACTCGCTGATGCAGGCTGAGGATTGGCTGGCTCGTGGAGCGTGTGGCAGTGTGGCGGTCCTGTGTGTCGCGAGCTGGTGGGTTGTGCCGCTGGCGGGAGCGGACGTGCCGGTCCAGGTGGGAAGTCGTTATGCGGCGCAGGACACGCTGGCTTGTGGCGACGAGTCCTCGGACGACGCGCGGCAGTGCCTGGCAGGACTGAGTTGGCCCCCCGCGGAGTTTGAAGTCTGGTGTGAGGAGGCGCAGCGCGGGTATGGTGATTTCCTCGTGCGGTTCCCGTCGCCTGTCACCACGGGTGAGGCCGCGAACGACCTGGTGGCCATGGAATGGTATGCCGTGCGGGACCGTGAGCGCAACCTGCGCCGCGTTCCGGCCGTCGTGGTGGTGCACGAGTCGGGGCGCAACATGCCGGTGGGGCGGATGATTGCCCGGGGCCTGCAGGCGCTCGAGCTGCATGCCTTTCTGATCCAGCTGCCCGGCTACGGCGTGCGGAAATCAACCACCGCCACACAGGCAGCCACCACATTTGAGACGCTGCGGCAGGCTGTCGCCGATGTGCGCCGGGCGCGTGATGCCGTCGCCAGCCTGCCGGGCGTGGACACGGCAGCTATCGGACTGCAGGGAACCAGTCTGGGCGGGTTCGTCACGGCCACGGTGGCCGGCCTGGACCGCGGCTATGACCGTGTGTTCATCCTGCTGGCGGGAGGCAACCTGCACACGGTGATCGAGCAGGGAGCGCGCGATTCCGCAGTGCTGCGCGAAAAGCTCAAAGCGGACGGCATCGAAGGTGCGAAACTGCGCGAACTGGTGCGCGGTATCGAACCACTCCGACTCGCCCACCGGATCGCTCCGCAGTCCACCTGGCTGTACAGCGGCGAGTTGGACGATGTGGTGCCACCGGCCTGCTCCCGGGCACTGGCCAACGCGGCCCGCCTCCCCGACACTCACCATATCGTCCTGCCGGTCGATCACTACTCGGGCATCGTCCTGCTCCCCAGGATCCTGCTGGAGATCCGGCAGGGCATGGTCCAGCCGGCCGGCAAGTAGGACACGCCCCCAACGCCTCCCGGCGCAGACATGCCGCGTGCCCTCGGACAGGCTCCCTTGCACTCCCCAAAACCTGCATCTGCTACAATACCGGCGACCACCAACGGACATCTTGATGACGAAATCAGGGGAATGAAATAGGGGAATACCGTGACCGAACATGACGTTTTCAAACACCGGCGGTTCCGGGGGATCGTCACACCACTGGTCACTCCGTTGCTGGATCGCGACACCCTGGACGAGTCCGGGCTGGAGCAACTGGTGGAGCATGTCATCGCCGGCGGGGTACAGGGCGTCTTTA
>Ga0123328_1003182_pt1 | contig 14201 bp, 15 predicted proteins | sample BioC12SIPDNA_2_FD_89702 | JGI IMG/M metagenome (GOLD analysis project Ga0123328, IMG submission 89702) | Anaerobic biogas reactor microbial communites from Washington, USA - Biogas_R1_A C12 SIP DNA | ecosystem: Engineered > Bioreactor > Anaerobic > Unclassified | place: Washington, USA...
CCAACCTCGATGTCACTATTCAGGAGCCGACCGATCTCCAGGTCGAAACGGTGGTCGTCAGTGGAGCGGCGGAGTTTGGCGTGAGCTATCAGGAGCTGGCGACGTATGCGCTGGCCGACGACGTACCGATCGTTTCGCTGGCCGCGATCATCCAGCACAACACATCTGGATTTGTAACGCTCCACGAGCAGGACCCGATCGAGCGCCCTGCGGACATGGCGGGTATGGTGTACGGCGGGTTTGGACAGCCCGACCTGGAGCTGGCGGTGCTGGATCGCCTGCTGGAGTGCGACGGCGCGGAGCCGGGCACGATCGAGTATGTGGACGTGGGCTACGCCGACCCGTTCCCGCTGATGGAGCGCGATCGGTTTGACCTGGCGTGGATGTACTTCGGCTGGACCGGAATTGACGCCCAGCTACGCGGGATAGAACTTGACGCTGTGATGCTGATGGATCACTTCGACTGCCTGCCGGACTACTACACGCCAATTCTGATCACCAGCCGCGAGATGATCGAGACGCAGCCGGACCTCGTGCGCGCGTTCGTGCACGCGACGGCGCGCGGGTTCGCCTATGCAATCGAGAATCCGGTTGAGGCCGCCGAGATGTTGAGCGAAGCCGTGCCAGAGCTTGATCCGGAACTGGTACGGACCAGCGCCGAATGGCTCGCGCCGCAGTACCGCGCCGACGCGCCGCGCTGGGGCGAGCAGTCGGTTGAGGTGTGGCAGGGGTTCAGCGACTTCCTGGTGGAGCATGACATCCTCGCCGAAGGGATCGATGCCGAAGCCGCGTTTACCAACGAGTTTCTGCCGGGTGAGGTCGGGGAGTCCGCTGAATAGCGGCTGCAATGAAAATGCCCAATTCGGCGCAGACACTTTTGCCCCCCCTCCCTAAATCCCTCCCCCACAAGGAGGGCGGGACTTGAACGTCGTTGCGCGTTTTTCCCCTTCCCTCGTTCTGGGGGAAGGGGTCAGGGGATGGGGGGGAAAACGCATACCGCTAGCGGCCCACGAGGAGACGCCCCTTCACGCCTATGAGCGAGCAGCCTTGTATCGAAGTGCGGTCCGTCAGCAAGACGTTTCACGATGATGGGCGCGTGGTCCACGCGCTGGCGGATGTCAGCTTTACCGCGCGCCCGGGCGAGTTTGTCACCATTATCGGGCCGAGCGGCAGCGGCAAAAGCACGCTGTTCAACCTGATCACCGGCCTGACCGAGCCGGATACCGGCGAGGTGCTGATCGACGGGCAGCGCGTCGACGGGCGGACGGGGATGGTCGGCCTGATGCCACAGCGCGATTTACTGCTGCCGTGGCGCACCGTGATGAACAACGTGATCCTCGGACCGGAGATTGACGGCGTGCCCAAACGCGTGGCGCGGCGTCGGGCGCGTGAGATGCTGCCTATGTTTGGGCTGGAAGGGTTCGAGAACGCGTATCCTGACACGCTCTCTGGCGGGATGCGCCAGCGCGCGGCCTTGCTGCGCACATTCTTGACCGATCGCTCGATCCTGCTGCTCGATGAGCCATTTGGCGCGCTCGACGCGCTGACGCGGCGCGAGCTTCAGCGCTGGCTGTTAGAGATGTGGCGCCGCTTCGACAAGACGATCCTGTTCATCACACACGACGTCGAAGAAGCGGTCTATTTGGCCGACCGGGTGCTGGTGTTCAGCGCGCGCCCTGGCCGCATTACCAAGATTCTGACGGTTGACCTGCCGCGTCCGCGCACGCAGGTCTCGCTGATGTCGGACGATCTGCGCCGGATCGAGGTCGAGCTGATCGAAACGCTGGAAGCCGGTTAGCGGCCCGTGTCCTGAGCCATAGGAGCGCTCACATGTCCTTCGATGACTATGATCCTGACTACGACGAGTGGGATGATGACGACTATGATCCCGTAGTCGACGCATTTTGGGAACGCTATCTCGCTTCCTTGCCACCCGAAGCGCCCCAGCCCGAGAGCTATTCTGCGTGGGGATTTGGCGACAGCCCGGAAATGGCGGACGAGTTGGGCGCGCTGGTGTATGAAGGCGTGAAGACGGCGACGTGCGGCCTGCTGTACGAGTACGAAGCCGAGGGCGAGCCGATTCCCCAGGTGGGCGATCTGAGCGTGATCACCAGCGGGGACGGCGCGCCGCTGTGCATTATCGAGACGACCGAGGTGAACGTGCAACCGTTCAACACGGTGGACGCGCAGTTCGCCTACGACGAGGGCGAGGGCGATCGCTCGTACGAGAACTGGCGCCAGGGCCATCTGCGCTTTTTCACACGCGCGTGTAAGGAGCTTGGCTGTACATTTGACGAGTCGATGCCGGTTGTGGCCGAGCGCTTCCGCGTGGTGTACCGGGAGTGAGCGCGCGAGAGAAAAACTGATACGCTTCTAACGCGTGCGATAATCTGATTCTAACCTTGATCGCCTATGATAAGAGCGTCCAAACATCCGGCTGAGTATGGCTTTGGCAGGCGTTTGGACACCCTGCAGGGAGAGACGATCGAGGGAAGAATCATGGCAGCGCCATTTACCGCTGATGCGACAGACCTGTCGCCCGAAGTGCTGGAACTACTCGATCAGCGGATTGCAGAGCTGGTCGACACTGTGCGCGGGAACAACCGCCGGATCGAGGCGTTGAACGCCCGCACCGAAGAGGCCAAGGAAGAACTGCGCGCATTGTTGGATCAGCGTGGCTCGAACTGGTCTGATGAAGAAGGCTATGCGCGGCTGGTGACTGAGAGCGTGCGCCGCTGGTACGACACGCAGGCGTTGGATCGCCTGGTGATGAGCGACCCGCTGCGGCACGGCTGGCTAGTGGACTATCGCCGCGAGACCCCGATTCGTGGGGGTGTGAAGATTCGCTAGATTCCGCCTCATGCGGAAAGACTTCCGGCGGGCCGTTGGGCGTGAAGGGTTGTCCCTCACCCGTCCAGCGCGCTCGCCGTTTTATTGTCTGGTACTTTTTCTACATTGTGCCGCCGGGCGGTCGCGCGTATAGTGAAGAGTCAAGCAATGGGCGTATTTCGGTGGCGCGCAGAACTTCACCCCGGTGCGCACCGCGTATGCGACCATTTCGATAGCTTAGCTGTTTACTGATGACCCACACCCGGAAGGGCGCACCGTGATTGACGATCTCCAGCGACTTCCCCCACAGGCTTTGCCGGTGATTCGGTACCTCGCCGGGCTCGAGCGCGCCGGCGCTAGCGAGATCACCGGAGAGACGGGCTTGAGCGATCGCGCATTTGGCAAAGCGATCCGCGCGCTGATCACGCGCCGGCTGGCGGAGATGCCCTCGCCGGGCGTGTATCGCCTGTCGGAACGCGGGCGCGAGGCGTTGGCGGCGGTCGAGCCGGATGGCGCGCGTGATCAGGCGCCGGAGTCAGAGCAGGGCGCCGCACCCGAGGCTGCGACGGCGCGACGTCTGTCGGTGCTGGTTGCGCAGGAGTGGGTGCGCCACCTTCCCGCCAAGCTGATGGTCGGGTTTGACGCCTCGCATGACCATGCGACCGGCGCGACACGGCGACTCACACTCCGCGTGCGGGCGCAGGGCTGCGTAGTCGAGCCGCCGGAGCACGTGCTGGAGTTGCCACCGCATCGCGCCGCCGGGCCGGTGCAGTTTCGCTTGACGCCGCATGAAGGGCGCGCGGTCCGTGTGCAGATCGAAGTCTTCCACGATGCGGTGTTGCTCGGCGGGCTGTTCTTCGAGGTCCCGGTGAGCGATCTGCCCACGGCGCGCAGCGCGCAGTTCCACGCGTTGGGCGCGCCGGTGCCGCTTCACGCGCAACTCTGAGCGCGCCTCTTCGTCACGAAACCTTTATAGCTTTTTAGAGATTCGCTACTCGGTTGTTATTCGATTTGTCTATAATTTAGCCAAAATGAGGTTCTTGTGCTTGGCATGTTTGCTTGCTCGCGCCGTCCAATCACATACGCTTTATCATGCTCAATATAGACTTGCCTCTCCTGGCTTCTGCGCGCCGCGTGATTGCGCGTCTGCGCCTGGCAGCGAGCCGGTGGCTCTGCCCGCCCTCGGAGCGCGAGCGCCAGCTTGAAAGCGAGCTGCGCAAGTTCTTCCGCGCGGTGGAGCAAAGCCCCAGCACGGTGATGATCACCGACCTCGAAGGCAACATCGAGTATGTCAACCCGAAGTTCACCGAGCTGACCGGTTACACGCTCGACGAGGTGCGCGGGCGCAATCCCCGCTTTCTGAAGTCTGGACACACGCCGCCGGAAGAGTACGCGCGCATGTGGCAGACAATCAGCCAGGGGGGTGAGTGGCGCGGTGAGCTGTACAACGTCAAGAAGAACGGCGAGCATTATTGGGAATCCGCCTTAATGGCGCCGATTAAAGACGCCAGCGGGCAGATCACGCACTATATCTCGCTCAAGGAAGACATCACCGCGCGCAAGGCCGCCGAGGACGCGCTGCGCGCGCACGCCGAAGGTCTGGAGCGCCGCGTCGCCGAGCGCACAACCGACCTGGAGCGCGAGCGCGCCCTGCTGCGCGCGATCCTGGATGCGATGGGCGAAGGCGTGCTATATGTCGAGGGCGACACGATTGTTTATGGTAATCGTGCGCTGGCCGAGATCATGGGGCTGCCTGCCGAACGCCTGACGGGGGGCAGCCTTTCCGCGCTGTATGCGGATTATGTGCGCGGCGGGCCGCCATTTGAGCGGTTGCGCGCCGAGCTGGACGAGGCGCTCGATCGCAGCCCCACGTGGAGCGGTGAGCTTGTGATGTCGCGCCCGGATGGAACGCAGGTCGAGATCGCGCTGGTCACAGCACAGGTGAACGACGTTACTGGCGCGCCGCTGGGCCGTGTGAGCGTGCTACGCGATGTTAGCCGTGAGAGGAACCTGCAAGAACAGCGCGAGCGTTTTCTGCGGCACGCCGCGCACGAGCTGCGCACGCCGCTCTCGAACTTCAAGACGCGGCTCTATTTGCTGCGCCGCCAGCCAGAGCGGTTGTTCGCCCATCTGGCGGTGATGGAGCGCGTGACCGACGAGATCAACCAGTTGGTTGAGGATTTGCTCGATATCTTCCGCTTGCAGCGCGACTCCACCGAGTTGCAGCCGGAACCGCTCGATCTGGGTGTCGTGGTGCGTGATCTGCCGTCCCTTTGTGCGGCAGAGGCAGAGGAAATGCAAGCCGAATTAAGCGTGATCATGAGCGATGCGCCGGTGTTCGTCTGCGCGGACGACGTTCGCTTGCGGCAGGCGCTCGTCCGGCTGGTGACGAGTGCGTTGCAAACCGCCGGGCAAGGCGGGCGCGTCGAAGTTGCGTTGATGGAGCGGCGTAACGGCGACAGGCGGTGGGCGCTAGTTCGCGTGCGAGACAACGGCGCAACGTTGTCGCCCGACGAGCTTGCGCACGTCTTCGACCCGTTCTACCGGGCGACCGAAGGCGCTGGCGGCAACGGCGCGAGCCTGGGGCTGACGCTTGCGCGCCAGATCATCGAGTTGCATGCCGGGCAGATCACCGTTGAGAGCGCGGCAGAGCGCGGCACGGTGTATAACGTCTGGCTGCCGCTGTGTGAAGACTGCCCCGAGAACTGCACCAGCGCTGTGCTGGCTGCGGGAGCGGACTGAATGATGGAGATTACAATCGTCAAGAACAACCATCGCGGCGACGAAGTGTGGCGCTATCACGGCATGGTGCTGGCGCGCGGGCAGACGTGGGTTAAGCTGGAAGCATATTTCGACCGCCCCGACCGCGTAACGCCCTATCACATCTTCCGCCAGGGCGATCGCTTTGTCGAGTGGTTTTACAGCGATCGCTGGTACAGCATCTTCGAAATGCATGATGTGGACGACGATCATCTGACCGGATGGTACTGCAACATCAGCCGCCCGGCGGTGTTTGTGGATGGTAAGGTGATGGCGGACGACCTGGCGCTCGACCTCTTTGTGGCGCCAGATGGCGCGCTGACCGTGCTGGACGAAGACGAGTTCGAGGCGCTGCCAATTGACGACGCAACGCGCCAGGCGGCGCGCGCTGCGCTGGCTGAGCTTCGCGAGATGGCCGCGCGACGGCATCCCCCGTTTGAAGCGGTCTCTGGCTGAGGCAGCTAGCCGCCCATGTCGAATCCTTCCCATGTGCCGGTTAGCGCGTAGCGCACCGCGTCGATCCCGCCGATCAGCGCCAGAGCGAAGGCCAGCCCTACCGTTGCGGGTAGCGCGAGATCGCGCCAGCGCCGCGCTATCCCCTCACGGCGCGTGAAGCTCAGGAATAACACCGCGCCGATAATCGTGAACATCACCAGCACGCCGAGCGAGCTGAGCAGTCCTGCAATCCACAGGACAGCCGTTTGCTGCGTGAGCACGAGCAGTCCGGCAAGCGTTACCCCGCCCAGCAGCGCAGCGAGATCGCGCCAGCCCCGCAGCGGCGCGCCTGCGTCTGGGGCGCGCCATACCGTCCCGTTGAAGATGGGCAGCACGATCGTGATCATCGCCGCGCCCGCAAAAAGGCCGGTGAACAGGCGCAGGGTGTTGTGCGGCGTGTAGATCGGTGTGTAGAAGTCAAACAGCGACAGGTAGCTGTTGATCCCGTCGAACGCGATTAGCCCCGCGAGCGCCAGCAGCGGCAGCAGAAAGCGCACCGCCGGGAGCCGCGCGCTCCGCAAGCGCCCGCGCGCTGCAAAGAGCGCGATCCCGACCATGATGCCGAGGTAAATCCCGGTGCAGCGCGCGCAAAGCGGCAGCGGCTCGTCGTGGATGTGGAACGAGCGCGCCGCAATCTGGTGGCAGACGGCGTAGCCGATCGCACGCGCTTTGCCGAGCACGCCGTCCGGCGTCGCAGCCAGCCAGCCCAGCGCGATTAGCGCAGTTGTCGCGATCAGCGCGGCGGTCAGCAGGCGGGGATAGGCGGCGGGGTGCGTGGGCGACGGCTCAGGGGATGCGTTCGACGACATAGGGCGAGTGCTTTCCGATGTGTGCGCGGCGTGCGACGGATCGGCTGCCGGGCGTGCTATAATTCAAAGCCATGATCTGGTAGCGGTTAGTCGTTAGCCAGGGCAGCAATACCTTGCGCTGTCCTGCGGGCATATTGGCTCAGCGATTTCTGGCAATTGCTGAGCGCTCATTAACGTAGCGTACAATTGGCCCGGCGGCAAGCCACAGCGGAGGGGCGCATGCAGTTTCTGATCACTGGCGGAGCAGGGTTTATCGGGCACGCGCTGGCCTCGCGTCTGCTGGACGAAGGGCACAGCGTGCGCGTGGTGGACGATCTGAGCGCTGGCGATCCGGGCCGCTTGCCGGAAGACGCGATCTTCGCGCGTGGGGATGTCAACGATGTGCCGCGCCTGTGGACGCTGTTGCAAGGCGTGGACTGCGTGTATCACCTCGCGGCGCGAGTGAGCGTCTCGGAGAGCATTCGCTATCCGCGCGAGTACAACACGGTTAACGTCGGCGGGACGGTCAGCGTGCTCGAAGCGATGCGCGATGTCGGCGTTAAGCGGCTGGTATTCGCCTCATCCGGCGCGATCTACGGCGACCAGGGGGAGCAGCCGCTTCACGAAGCCCTGCCACCTGATCCGCGCTCGCCGTATGCGGTCAGCAAGCTCGCCGCCGAGCATTATATCCGCACGGTGGGGCGACTGTGGCAGGTTGAGACGGTCAGCCTGCGCGTTTTCAACGCATACGGCCCGCTCCAGCAGCTCCCGAACGCGCACCCGCCGGTGATCCCGCAGTTCATCCGGCAGGCGTTGGGCGGCGGCTCGCTGGTGTTGCACAACAACGGCACGCAAACGCGCGATTTTGTCTATCTGGATGATGTGGTTGATGCGTTGGTCGCGGCGGCGACGGCTCCCGATATCGATCGGAAGATCATCAACGTCGGCAGCGGGGTCGAGACGAGCATCCGCGCGCTGGCGCTGGCGGTCGGTGAAGTCACCGGGCGCGACGTCCATCTGCTGAACGTCGGCGCGGAGAGTGGCGGCGTCAGCCGCATGTGCGCGGACCTGACGCGGGCGCGCGCGCTGCTTGGCTATGAACCGAAGGTTTTCTTGAACGAAGGCTTACAGCGCATGGTCGAGCGCGATGTCCGCTTCAAACGGCTCGCTTCGCGGGAAGCATGAAAGGATTGATGAAAGTGCAAAGGGTTCTTAGTGTTGTTTTACTGGCGGGGATGCTACTTATGCCCGTGGTGGAAGCACTCGCCCAGGACCTACCGGATTTCGCCGCGATCATCGAGACGGAAGATGTGATGTCGCACGTGCGCGCGCTGTCGGTTGCGATCGGCGCGCGACCCATGGGCAGCGAGGCGGAACAGCGCGCGGCGGAGTACGTCGCCGCCGCCCTGGATGACTGGGGCTATACGGTCGAAATTCAGACGTTCGAGACCAACAGCTCCGGCGTGGCGGGCGCGGTCACGTCACGCAATGTGATCGCGACGCGGCCCGGCGACGGGGCGCCCGTGGTGGTTGGCGCGCACCTTGATTCGGTCGATAGCGGGACCGGCGCGGGCGACAATGCGTCGGGCGTGGCGGTGATGCTCGCCGTAGCCGAAGCCCTGCGCGACGTTGAGCTAGTGCATCCGGTTGTATTCGTTGCGTTTGGTGCCGAAGAGGTCGGTCTCGTCGGTTCCGATGTGTACGTTGAGCAGTTGGGCGAAGAGGCAGGCGACATCCTCGCGATGCTCAACATTGATTCGGTCGGTGTTGGCACTACGCTGTACGTTTACGCGGGCGCGGTGGTGGAGGGGGCGGTCGCGGTCGACGGTGCCACTGCGGAGTTCTATTTCCAGGGCGGGCCGGTGTGGGTGCGCGATCTGGCGCTGGACCTCGCCGCCGAAATGAACATCCCGCTGAGCACTACGCCTGACGAAACGTGGGGCGGCTTTATTGGCGACTGGAGCGATCATTACGCGTTCGTCGAAGCGAGCGTGCCGGTTGCGTATTTCGAGGCGTGGTGGTGGGACGGCGCCGCCGATCCGTGGTGGGGGCAGGAGACGCCGGACGGCGACGTGCTGCACACCGAGGGTGATGTCTACGAAACGGTCAAACCGGCGCAGGTCGAGCAGGCGGCGGAGTTGGTCTCCGCGACAACCTTTGCGCTCGCCAGCGGCCTCGCCGCGCCCGATTAGCGCGGCCAAAGAATTTTTACAATATCGGAATTGTGATTTAATCAATGCTGAAATATAGTGAATATGAAGCTGTGTTCCCCGGCTTCTGAGAGTGCAACACGTTTTTCACGTTCAGATGTTGTCTTAAAAGGAGAATACGGCATGAAGCGCTGGTGGATGCTGGTCGCGGTTGCGCTGTCTCTGGCCCTGGCGGGTACGGCTTTCGCGCAGGGAGATGCGACACCAATCGCGTACGGTGATACAGTCGAAGGCGAGGTTACGAACGCGGAGTTCGAGGTGCCCTACCGCTTCACAGGTGCGGCAGGCGATGTCGTGCAGGTGCGCATGGTAGTGGACGACTCTGGCGATTTCTACGAGCCGACGCTCATTCTGCTGGATGCGGACAATGCGGTGGTTGCGTCGATTGAGGCGTGGTACGAAGCGCTCTTGCTCATGCCGCTGCCCGCCGATGGCGAGTATACTATTCTGGCGAGCCGCTTTGGGGGGCGCACCGGTACGGCGGAGGGTGGCTATACGCTGACGCTGGGCGCGCTCGTCGGGTTGCAGCCGGGCGAGGCGGTTGAAGGCGAGATGACCGCCGATGATACGGTGCTCTACGCAGCTCCAGCAGATGCGCCGTTTACGCTGGAAGTCGAGCGCATCTCGGGTGACTTCTCGCCCGAGATCACGGTCAACGTGATCGGGGAATATGGTGATTTCGAAGTGATCGGCACATTCTACGGCGAGACGGTTCGCAAGATGACGCTGGAAATCGAGCCTGATCTGGAGCAGCCGGTCGATTTCTACCTCATCCAGATGGCACGGTCGTCGTGGGATTGGGATTTTGAGCCGAAGAGTGTGCAGTATACGCTGATGCTCACGCGGTAATTCGGTGCGAGCCAGTCGCAAGGGCGCGCCAGAAGGGGCGCCCTTTTTGTTTCCTCGCTGCGCGGATTATACTTAGCGCCTGCGCAGGACATCACCCGAAGGAATCACTATGTCAGAAGGAGCGCCGGGCGGGGCGCGCGCGCTGAATTTGCGGCAGTTGGCGCAAGCCGCCGGGATCGTGATGCTGGCGTACGTCGCCAGCGGCGCGCTTGGCATCGTGCGGCAGTCGGCGATCGGCGCGGCGTTTGGTGCGGACGTCGAGCTGGATGCGTTCGTTGCCGCGCAGCGCGTGCCGGAGACGCTGTTCGTGCTGGTGGCAGGTGGGGCGTTAGGCTCTGCGTTCATTCCTGTGCTGGCGAGCTTTCTGGCCCAGTCAGACGAGGCGAGCGCGCGCCGCCTGACGGATGCTGTGATCACGCTGCTGGCGCTGATCTCCGGCGCGCTTGCGCTGGGCGCGGCGATCTTCGCCGGGCCGATCATGCGGCTGGCCTTGCTGCGCGGCGCCGACCCTGCAACGCAGGCGCTGGCGGTCGAGCTGATGCGGATCATGCTGATCACCGTGGTCATTTTTGCGATCAGCGGGTTGTTCATGGGGCTGCTTAACGCGCACCAGCATTTCCTCAGCCCGGCGCTCGCGCCCAGCGCTTACAACATCGGGCTGATCTTCGGGGCGCTGGTGCTGGCGCGCGGCGGAAACGTACACGGGCTGGCGTGGGGCGCGGTGCTCGGCGCGGCGCTACACCTGCTGGTGCAGGTCCCTGCCCTGCTGCGGATCGGCTTCCGCTTCCGCCCCCTTCCGAATTGGCGCGTGCCGGGTGTGGGCGAGGTGCTGCGGCTGATGGGGCCGCGCGTGCTGGGGCTGGGAATCGTGCAGGTCAACTTCTGGGTGAATACGGCGCTGGCCTCGGGGATGCTGGCGGGCAGCGTCGCCGCGCTGAACAACGCGTTCATTCTGATGTTCACCGTGATCGGCGTGCTGGGGCAGAGCATCGGCACGGTCGTCTTCCCGACGCTCTCAACGCTCAGCGCGCAAAAGAACACCGCCGATCTGCGCCGGACGCTGGCGCGCGCGTTGGGGAGCGTGCTGTTCCTCTCGATCCCCGCCGGGATTGGGCTGGCGGTGATCAGCGAGCCGGTCGTGGCGCTCGTTCACCAGCGCGGCGCGTGGTCCGCAACCGACACCGCCGGGACAGCCTGGGCGCTGGCGTTCTTCAGCATTGGGCTGGCGGGGCATACGGTGCTCGAAATCCTGGTGCGCGCCTTCTACGCGCTGCACGACACCTGGACGCCGGTCAAAGTCGGTACGCTGACGATGCTGCTCAACATTGCGCTGGCGCTGGTTCTGATCCGCGTCTTTGGCTACCCCGACAGCATGAACTTCGCGCGCGGGCCGTTCGGCGGGCTGGCGCTGGCGATGTCGATCTCGACCGCGCTTGAAAGCACCGTGCTGTGGATCATCCTGCGGCGGCGAATCGGCGGGCTGGACGAACGGCGCGTGCTCGGCGGCGCGGCGCGGACTCTGCTCGCGGCGGGCGCGATGGCGCTGGTGGCGGGCGCGTTCCTGTGGGCGCTGCCCGATCTGGGTGCGCTGGTGCGCGTGGCGGGCGCGGTAGCGCTGGGCACGGGCGCGTTTTGGGGCGTGGCGCTGCTGCTCGGCGTGGACGAAGCCGAGGTCGTCCCCCGGATGGTACTGGCGCGGCTGGGTCGCGGCTAGCGATGGGTGGCCTGGCGCTCCTCTCTATGCGATGATCGGTACGGTGGCGGACTGGTAACGCCACGTGGAATGCGTGCGTCTTGAAAGGAGCCTGGCATGCAGACTCAGAGCGCGATCCCGGAGATCGCGATTATGGTGGAAGGGCAGATGGGCCTGACATGGCCGCGCTGGCAGCGGATGGCGCGCGCGGTCGAAGACCTTGGATTCGTTGGACTGTATCGCTCTGACCATTTCACCAATGCCGAGCCGCCCGACGAAGACTCGCTTGAGCTGTGGACCTCGCTCACATGGCTGGCCGACCGCACCGAGCGGATCGAGTTCGGGCCGCTGGTCGCGCCGGTGTCGTTCCGGCATCCGGCGATGCTAGTGCGCATGGCCGCGTCCGTGCAGGAATTGAGCGGCGGGCGGCTGACGCTCGGCGTGGGGGCGGGGTGGATGGCCCGCGAGCACCGCAATTTCAGCTACGACCTGCTCGGTGTGCGGCCCCGCTTCGACCGCCTGGAAGAAGCGCTGACGGTCATCACGCGGCTGTTAGCAGGCGAGCGTGTCACGTTCTCCGGCGCGTACTACGATTTTGAGGACGCGATCCTGCTGCCGCTGCCAGAGCGGCGCGTCCCGATTCTAATCGGTGGTAACGGCCTGAACCGCACGCTGTCGTTCGCGGCGCGCTTTGCCGACGAGTGGAATGGCATCTACCTGACGCCCGAGGCGTTTACGAAGCGCACGCGGCGGCTCGACACGCTGTTGCAGCAGCAAGGCCGCGCGCCCGAAAGCGTGCGCCGCTCGATTATGACCGGGCTGACGTTTGGGCACGATGACGCGGACGTGCGCCGCCAGTTGAACGGTCGCTCGCCGGATGACGCGCGCGCCACCGGACGGATCGCGGGCACGGCCAGCGAGGTGAAAGATCAACTCGCGGCGCTGGCCGAGGCCGGTGTGCAGCGTGTGATGCTGCAATACCTTGATTACGATGACCTGAGCCGCCTGGAAGCGTTCGCGGCAGCAGTGCTTTAAGCGAGCGGGTGATGGCCGCACAAGCGGATTATGGGCTGCGCGATCACATCGGGATCGCGATTGACGGTGGCGGCGTGCGCGGCGCGATTGTGGCGCACGGCATCATCGAGCTGGAGAACATTCTCGGCACGCGCCCGTTGATCGACGATCCGCGCGTCAAAGTGCTGGCGGGGACCAGCACCGGCTCGCTGATCGCGGCGGCGCTGGCGCTCGGCTTGACTGGCGAGCAGATTCTGACGCTCTACACGCAACTTGGAGAGCGCGCCTTCTCAAAGGCGGGGACGCTGCGCCCGTTCGGCGTGCGGATTCCGCTGCTGAGCCGGGCGCGCTTACCGATTGGCGTGGTCCGCGCGCTGGAAAAAGCGCCACTATCGATCGGCGAGGTGTTGCTCTACCTGCTCATGCCCGCGCGTTACTCGTTTGACCCGTTGCGCGCTATCATCCGCGAAGCGCTCGGCAATCACTCGGCGTTAGGTGCGAACCCGACGCTGGCTGAGGTCGGCGCGTATCTTCGCACCCGGCAGAACCAGCCGACGCTGATCATCACAGCGGTTGAGGTTGGCGCGCGCCAGACCCGCTTTCTGAAGACGACGTCTACCGAGACATATGGGCGGATGCCGCTGGCAGACGCGCTGCTGGCGTCGTCATCGATCCCAACTTACTTCGATCCGATCCCGATTCCGCTGGCGGCTGGCGCGCGCCCGACACGCTGGCTGGTCGATGGCGGCGTGGGGAACTTTGGCAACCCGGCGCTGGTTGTCGCGTGGGAGATGTGCGAGCCGCTTGGCACGGGGCGCGGTTATGCCCCGGCGGATGTCACGCTCTATTCGTTCGGGACGGGGTTCGCACCAACCGAAGTGTATGAGAAGGAGTATGGCTCCCCGCGCGACTGGTGGGCGCTGGATTGGGCGATCCGCGCAACCGACCTGTTTGTGGACGACACGATTCGCGAGCAGGCGCGCAACCTGCTCGGCCAGTATCGCGGGATCGACCTGCGCCGCTTCCAGGTGCTGCTAGATCGTGTGGTCGAGCCGGATCGCTTCGACCTGCTGGATGATTACCTGATGCAGAAGGGCGAGCAGCTTCGGCGGCTGGTGCGGCAGAACCGTCACGCGCTGCGCTCGACAGAAGACATCGACCAGCGCCACGACCCGGAGCGGATCATGTCGGCTTCGGTGGAAGGGCTGATTCGCTGAGCGAGAAGCAGTAACAAGCGGGAATATCGTACGGGACGCTGCTCGCTGCGCCCCTACCTCAGCCGCCGAGCGGACTGAGTGTGTCGTCGTCGTTCACCTGCTCGACGCGCAGTTCCGCCGCGTCAAGCAACGCGCCACAGTGCTGAGCGATCCGCTGCCCTTCCTCATACAGCGCGAGCGATTCGTCCAGCGAAAGCTCGCCAGCCTCCAGGCGGGCGACGATCTCTTCCAGGCGGGCGTACGCCTCCTCAAAGCTCAGATTCAGTTCTTGACTCACGATTTACTCTTTCCGTGTTGGTTGGGCGGATGCACGCGCTGATCGCTGCCCTACGTCCCGGCTATCAGC
>Ga0123328_1003190_pt1 | contig 14173 bp, 9 predicted proteins | sample BioC12SIPDNA_2_FD_89702 | JGI IMG/M metagenome (GOLD analysis project Ga0123328, IMG submission 89702) | Anaerobic biogas reactor microbial communites from Washington, USA - Biogas_R1_A C12 SIP DNA | ecosystem: Engineered > Bioreactor > Anaerobic > Unclassified | place: Washington, USA...
CTTCGCTCAACCACCGGCTAATGGCCCTCACCCCTCCGGGGTGAAGAGGGAAAGGACACCCGTATCCATGGCTTCATGGACAGAATTCCCGCCCACGGCGGTCAGGGGCTCGCCATGACGCGCTGTGCCGGGGCTGCGGCGGGAACGAGATGGCTTCGCTTCGCTCGCCATGACGCATGTTTCCCCGTCATTGCGAAGGCGCGCAGCGCCTGAAGCAATCTCGTGCCCGCGATGGCCCCGGGTTCTGCGGCATCGTATTCGGCAATTGCGGCTGGAGGGCGTCATTTGGAAAACGTCGGTCGGGTGTGGGACAATCTGGCGGTGACCAGTCGGCGTTTGCCCGGAGGGGTAGCCTAATTGGTAAGGCACCGGTCTTGAAAACCGGCGGTTTCGGCCTTGCGGGTTCGAGTCCCGCCCCCTCCGCCAGATTTTGTTGTTTTGCCAACCGGAGGAGTCTGCCCATGAGCCAGGTGGTTTGCCCGTCCTGCGGCCTGAGCCAGCCCGTGGCCGAGGAAAAAATCGGCCGGGAAGTCTACTGCGAGGAGTGCGGGAAGAAGTTCACCGCCGAGGGGCTGGCGCAGGACGCGGCCGCGGCCGCCGCGCCGGAGTACGTCTGGGAGGGCAGCCCGCTCTGGCGCTACTACTTCTGGCAGACCTTCTTCGGCGTGGTGCTCATCCCGGCACTCGGAATCGGGTTGCTGCTCCTGCTGGGGGTGTGGTTCCGCCGCATCTCCCACAAGTACCAGGTGACCGGATCGCACATCATCGCGCGGATCGGCATCTTCTCCGTGAACACCATCCAGATCGCGGTGAAGGACATCCGCAGCATCGAGATTCGGGCATCCTTCTTCCACCGGCTCCTGGGCGTCCGGGAGATACTCATCTCCACAGCCGGCAATGCGGGCGTGGAACTCACCATGCACGGCATCCCGGACGAGGTCGCCGACACCATCCAGAAGCTCCAGCGGAAGTAGCCGAAAACCCCTCAGCGGTCCTTTCGCCGGAGCGCGCGCGCGGCGAAAAACACCAGAATGCCCAGGGACGCAAGGAGGGACAGGGTCGCAGCCGCCGTGAAGGCCAGGCGCAACCAGTTGGATGGATCGCCCCAGAAGTCTTCCCTTTCGGCCGCCTCTGTCTGTTCATCGCAGGGGAACGGCACTCCCTCCTCCCGGGCCCATTTCGCATAGGCCGCAAACTGGCTCTCGTCCCCCTCCCCCCAAGTTTCAGTATCTCCCTGGTCGCCGATTCTGCCGAACAACTCCTTGGCCAGTTCCCTCTGGCGGAACAGACAGGCGCAGCCGCAGTAGTTGTTCAGGTATCGTCTTGAATCGGGGAATTCCTGGAGCAGTTGCCTGAACCCCGCGTCGAGGCCGACCCACTCCGCCATCTCCCCGCTTCCGGAATACTCACAGTGAAAAATGCCCATCTGTTCCGTCACCAGTTCGGCGTACAGGGTGTCGTTGGCCGACTCCGAGGAGAGCTTTCGCGCCTCGGCAAAAAACGCCACCAGTTCCTCCCCGGACCCGCGCCAACTTGGATGTACATACAGGGCCATTTCAGAGTACAGGGGGAAATAATCGGGGGCCAGCGCCACGCCCTTCATGAAGATTTCGCGCTGTTTCTCCCTGGAATACCCAAGGGCAGTGCCCGTCGCCAGCCACATTTCGTAGAATTCGGGCGCGTTTCCCGCCAGCGGCTCGGCCTCCTCCAGCACCTTCTCCGCGCGGCGGAAGTTCTCTTCAAACCCCTTCCGCCCCTCCGGGGTCACCTCAGCGCCGTACCCTGGACCGCGCAGATCCCAGGCATAGTTCTGGTACACCTGCGCAAGCAGCACCCGGGCTGAAACGGAATCGGGGCGCTCGCTGCACCACTTCCGGACGCAGGCCATGTAGGGATCCTTGTAATGCCACGTCAGGTTCCCGTATCCATTGCGCAGTCCTTCGTAAAACTCGTCAAGCTGCCATTTCCCCTCCGCATCCCGGCACTTCCCCTCGCGGAGTCGGGCAAGGGTGTTTTCCAGATAGTCATGCTCCCCGGCGGCCAGAGCCCAGCCGAGATACGTTTTTTCCGCAGGGGTCTGCCGTGACAGGGGAAGGTCCATCAAGGGTGCCTCCTCGTGGTTCTCCGCAAGGGTGTTCTCCCCGACTGTGGCCTCCGTGCCCTCGTCCTTCACGGCCACGCCCCGGCCGCCGTTTTTCCGGCACATGTTCCCTGCGATGGAAACGGAGGCGCCCTGGGCCGCCAGAATGCCGTGGACCGCGTTCTCTTCGCAGGTGTTCCCGTCCACCTCCGCCGAGGTGAACCAGTCGCGGACAACGATCCCGTTCACCGTGTTCCCGCGGGACGTGTTGTCCCGCACCGCCGCGCGCGCGGCCGCCGCCACGAGAATCCCCGCCCCCTTGTTCCCGGAACAGGCGTTTTCCGCCACCTCGATGTTGGTCCCGATCCCCGCAACGCGGATGCCCGGCCCCGTGTTTTTCTCCACCGTGTTCCCGCGCAGAACCGCCTCCGTCCCGCAGCAGGCCCAGATGCCGGCCCCGGCATTCTCCCTAACCGTGTTTTCCTCGACAAAGACCCCGGCATAATGCTCAACCTGCACTCCGGCCCCCCCGTTCTTCTCCACGCGGTTTCCACGGATCACCGCGTCCCGGGGGCCCGGGCCGAAGAGGTAAATTCCATGGTGCGGGTTTTCGCTGAACGTGTTTTCTGTGAACTCGCCGAAGCCCCCTTGGAAGACTGTGGCGCCGCCCAAGGAATTCCCGCAGACCACATTGCGCGCAAAATGCCCACGCGCGCTCTCGCCGCGCACGACGATGCCGATCTGAACATTGCCCTCTATGCGGCAGTCCTCCACCCGGACGTCTGAGTCTCCATGGACCGCGATTCCACATCCCGCGCCGTTGCGCATCACACAGTGCTGGATATGGACACGCGCGCCCTCGGCCAGAATCAGGTCGGGGTATTTCGCCCTCCCGTTCTCCGGCTCCTTGTCGTTGTGTTCCAGAATCAGGCGTTGCAGTTCCACCATCGCCCCGGATGTGACTTTGACAATTTCCCCGGCGCGCACCGTGTTGCTCAGCACCACCTCCCCAGACTCCGCGCCGGAAAGGGTGATGTCTTTTCCTATGACGAGCGACTCGTGATACACGCCCGGCTGGATGACCACGGCGCTTCCGGGTGCCGCCGCGTCCACGGCCGCCTGGATGGTGGCGTGGTCTCCGGGCACCGCCAGCGTCGCGGAATCGGCTCCCGCAGCCAACGCGGCGCAGAGCACCGCCGTCGCAATCCCTCTTGAGAACATGCCGCCCTCCTTCGCTCCCGGGTGACCCGCAATTCCCGTGTTCCGGCGCCAGCTGTATGGCCGAACACATGGTCCTTGCAGGGGTCTTCCGCGTCAACATGCCCACGGTATCAGAAATCCGGACAGGGTCACAATAGTCGGGCCTGCTCCTTCACGGTCGGCGCATTCCCAGAGCCGACCAAGAGACCCGTCACCTTTGCAGCAACCTGTGCTGCACCTGCGACGCCGATGTATGGCGGCGCCAAGCTGGAGCTTGGCGATCCCAGGGTGCGCTGGATTGGGCGTCTTGCTCACGCCCTGCGCGTTGAATCCCGTGTTGCCGCTCGCCTAGACTGGGCGCGGGCGGGATGCTTGGGGCGTTCCGCAGGTGGATGAACGGCGGTTTTCTTGGACACAGCCCCCCTCACAGAACTGGCACCCGCCCTGTCCGCGCTGGACGGAGCAGTGCGCGCGGCGGCCCCGGGCCGTCCTTCGCCGGGGCGTCTGGTGCGGGTGGAGGTGCCCGCGCCGCCGGTGTGCCCGCTGGAATGGCTGGCGGCGCAGTCCAGCGTGACGCGCTATTACTGGCGCGACCGCGCGGGGCTGTTCGAGAACGCCGGGCTGGGGGAGGCCGATGTGGCCAGTCCGGCGGACGGCCCGGAGACACCTTCCGAACTCTTCGCCCACCTGCGGCGGCATCTTCCTGAGGGGCCCGGCGAGGGCCGGTATTACGGCGGGTTCCGGTTTCAGCCGGGGAACGGCCGCCCGACGCAGTGGCGGGAATTCCTCGGATACCGCTTTGTGGCCCCCCTGCTGGAACTGCACCGAAAACGGGGCCGGACCACGCTGGCGGCCACGCTGCGGGCGGATGACCGGGGCAGCCTGCGCGGGGCGGCGGACGCCGCGCGCGCGGCGCTGGCGGCGGTGGGTCTCATGGAACCGGAGCGGCCCAGCCCCCCGCGCGTCCTTTCGCGGGAGGACCTGCCGGACCGCGCGCACTGGGAAAAGATGGTGGCGCGCGCGCTGGCGGCGTTTGACCGGGGAAAACTGGAGAAGGTGGTGCTGGCGCGGGAGACGCGGTTCACCACGGACCGGGAACTGGATCCCGTCGCGGTGCTGCGGCGGCTGGTGCGGAGCACGCGGCACTCGTTCTGTTTCTGTTTCCACCCGGCGCGGGACCGCGCGTTTCTGGGCGCGTCGCCGGAACGTCTGCTCCGGCGGTCGGGCAGGCTGCTGGAGAGCGAGGCCGTGGCGGGCACCTGCCCGCGCGACGCGGACCCGGAAGCGGACGCTTCATTGGCGGAAGCCCTGCTGGCGAGCGAGAAGGACCGCCGCGAGCAGGGGCTGGTGACGGCGGCGCTGCGCGCCGTGTTTGACCGCCTGTGCGGCGCGGTGGAGGCCGACCCGGAACCCGGCCTGCTGACGCTGCTGCACTGCCGCCACCTGCGCACCCGGATCTCCGGCATGCTGCGGGAGAACGCGGACGACGGCGCGCTGCTGGAAGCGTTCCACCCCACCCCGGCGGTGGGCGGCACGCCCCGCGACCGCGCGCTGGACTGGATCGCGCGGGAGGAGCCCTTTGACCGGGGGCTGTACGCCGCGCCCGTGGGCTGGGTGGCCCGGGACGGTCTGGAGTTCTGCGTGGCCATCCGGTCAGGACTGGTGCGCGGGGACACGCTAACGGTGTATAACGGCGCGGGCGTGGTGCCCGGGTCCGTTCCCGCGGAGGAATGGGCCGAAATCGAGACGAAAATGCGCAATTTCCTGAGGGTGCTCCGGCATGACGGACAAGAACACGGGGCTTGAGAACCTGCGCCGGGCGGACCGGCTGGTGGCGGAACTGGTCGCCGGGGGCGTGCGGCTCTTCTGCGCGTCGCCGGGGGCGCGGTCCGCGCCCCTGGCGGTGGCGGCGGCGCGGCACCCCGGCGCGGAGCTGGTGGTGCATCCCGACGAGCGCGGCGCGGCCTTCTTCGCCCTCGGCTGGGCGAAGGCGGCGGGCTGCCCCGCCGCGCTGGTGTGCACCTCGGGCACGGCGGCGGCGAACTGCCTGCCCGCCGTGGTGGAGGCAGCCATGGCCCGCGTGCCGCTGGTGGTGCTGACGGCGGACCGGCCGCCGGAACTGCTGCGCCGGGGGGCGAACCAGTCCATCCGCCAGCAGAATCTCTTCGGCGACTATCCCCGGATGTCCGTGACGCTGCCCTGCCCCGACGACCCCTCGCCGGAGGCGCACACGGCGGGCGTCGCCGCCCACGCGCTGCACCTCGCCCGGCGGAGCCCCGCAGGGCCGGCGCACCTGAACTGCATGTTCCGCGAGCCGCTGCTGCCGGAGCCGGAGGACACGCCCCCGTGGACGCCGTCCGGGGAGGCCCCGCAGACGAGGTGGCACCGCGCGGAGGAGACAGTGGACGAGGCGACGGAGGCGTGGCTGCTGGAGCACCTGTCCAATGTGCGGCGAGGCGCGCTGGTGGTGGGCGCGCTGGACTCCCCCGCGGAGACGGCCGCCGCCCTGGTTCTGGCGCGGGCGCTGCAGTGGCCCGTGCTCGCGGATGTCACCAGCGGCCTGCGCCTCGGCGCGCACGGCGCGCCCCTGGTTGCGCACTATGACCAGATGCTGCTGTCGGAACGGTTCCAGGAGGCCTTCGCCCCGGAATGCGTCCTGCACCTCGGCGGCCCCCTCGTGTCCAAGCGCCTGCTGGGCCACCTCGCGCGGGTGCGCCCGGAATACATCACCGTCGCCGGACATCCTGAAAACCAGGACCCCGCCTGCCTCGTGCAGCAGCGGCTGGATGTGGATGCCGCGTCCTTCTGCCGCTGGCTGGCGCCCCCCGCCAAGTTCTTCCCGAAGTCCCCCTGGGCGGAGCCGCTGTGCGCGCTGTCCGCCAGGACCGCCGACGGCATTGCCGAATGGCACGCGGAACAGCGTACCCTCACGGAGTCCGGGACCGCGCTGGAACTGTCCCGCGCGTGTCCGGAGGGGCACCTGCTCTTTCTCGGCAACAGCATGCCCGTGCGAGACATGGACATGTACGGCGCGGCGCGCGACGGCGCGGGGCCGCGCGTGCTGGCCAACCGGGGCGCGAGCGGGATTGACGGGTGCGTGGCGTCTGCCCTGGGCGCGTCGCGCGGCGCGGGACTTCCCACGACGGCGCTGCTGGGCGACCTGGCGGCGCTGCACGACCTGAACTCCCTCCTGCTGGCGCGGGAGACAGCCGCGCCCTTCCGCCTGGTCGTGGTCAACAACGACGGCGGCGGCATCTTCTCCTTCCTGCCCGCGTCGCGGCATGAGGACCACTTTGAGAAGTGCTTCGCCGCGCCGCACGGGCTGCGCTTCGGGTATGCCGCCCGCCTGTTCGGCTGGGACCATGAGGCGCCCGGAACACCGGAGACCCTGCGGGACCTTCTCGCCGCCGCCCCGCCTTCTGCGGGTCCGCAACTGGTGGAGCTGCGCACCGACCGCGCGGAGAATGCCGCCGGACATGGCGCGCTTCAGCGGATGCTGGCGGAGCGCGTGGACGCGTCCCTGGCCGAAATGGGCGGCCTGTGAGCGGCTCCGTTCCCGTGCAGGTCTGCGAATTCGGCCCGAAGGACGGTTTGCCCCTGGTGCTATTGCACGGATTCTTGGGCCACGGCGGCAACTGGGAAGAGGCGGCGGCCCTCCTCGCTCCCCACGGGGTGCGGGTGCTCGCCCCGGACCTCCCCGGCCACGGGGGCACGGAGTTCCCTGACGGCCTCGACTGGGCGGGGGCGGTGCGGCTGCTGGATGCGGCCGTGGCGGGGCGGGTGGCTCCGCCCTGGCACCTTGGCGGGTATTCCCTCGGCGGAAGGCTCGCCCTGCAATGGGCGCTTGATTTCCCGGAGCATGTCCTGTCCCTGACCCTTGAATCCTGCTCGCCCGGCATCGCGGACGCGGACGGGCGCGCCGCGCGCCGCGCGGCGGACGCGGCTCTCGCCGCACGGCTGGAACAGGCGGTCTGGGAGGACGGCGCGTGTGAAGCGTTCCTTCGGGAGTGGTACACCCAGCCGCTTTTCGCGTCCCTGGCGGAGAAACCCGTCCTGTTCGAGCGGGTGATCCTGTCGCGGCTCGCGTCCTGGCCCAACGCGCCGGGGGCGGCGCTGCGCGCCTTTGGACGCGGCATTCAGCCGTCCCTGTGGGACGCCCTTTCGCGAACCGCCAGCCCGGCGCTGCTGATCACGGGCGCCCATGACTCCCGCCACGGCGGCATCCTCCGGGAGATGGCGGCGCGTTTGGCCGGCGCCGCGCTGGAAGTCCTGCCGGACTGCGGCCACGCCGCGCATCTGGAGGCCCCGGCCGCCTTTGCGGAGAAAGTGTCGGGTTTCGTTTGCCGTAGGGGAGCCTGATTTCTTATGCTGGACCGGTTCAACAACCTTTCGGAGGAATCTCATCATGTTCGGGCGCTTACGGTGGACGGCGTGGACCAAGTGGACGTTGTGGACAGCGGCAGTGGCGGGAATGCTCCTCCTGCCGGCCATCGCGGGGGCGGAGTCGGTCTCGTCGCCCGACGGGCGGATCACCGTGGAGGTGGGCGTGGAAAAGCAGCTCACCTGGTCGCTGACCGTGGACGGGAAGCAGGTGGTTTCCCCGTCGCCCCTCGCCCTGAAACTGTACAAGGGAAAGACGCTCGGCGCCAAACCGAAGATGCGGGAGGTGGCCACCGCGTCGGTGGACGAGACGATCACGCCGGTGGTCGCGGAGAAGCGGGCGGTCATCCCGAACAAGTACAACGAGCTGCGCGTCGCGTTCGCGGGGGACTACACCCTCGCGGTGCGCGTGTTTGACGACGGCGCGGCGTGGCGCTTTGAGACCGCCCTGGACGGCGACATCGTTGTGGAGGACGAGACGGCCTCCTTCGTGTTCCCGGGGGACTTCACGATGATGCGCACGAAGACCAAGACCGTGCAGACCTCCTTTGAGGCCCCGTACACGACGCAGAAGCTCTCCGAATGGACGGATGACGAGCTGGCTTTCGCGCCGCTGCTGGTGCGCGTGGACGGCGGGCCCGCGCTGGTCCTCACGGAGTCCGACCTGTACTCCTACCCCGGCATGTTCCTGGCGCGGGACAAGCAGGACGCGACGACCCTGCGCGGGCATTTCGCGCCGTATCCGAAGAAGGAGGTCCCCTTCCGCGACCGCTACATCCGCGTGCGGGAGGCGGAGCCGTTCATCGCGAAGACGGCGGGCACCCGCACCTTCCCGTGGCGCGTGGTGGGCGTGGCGCGCCGCGACGCGGAGCTGATCGAGAACGACATGGTCTACCGCCTGAACCGGCCCTGCGCGCTGGCGGACACCTCGTGGATCAAGCCCGGCAAGGTGGCCTGGGACTGGTGGCACGCGAACCAGATGTGGAACGTGGACTTCACGCCGGGCGTGAACACGGCGACCTACAAGCGGTACATAGACTTTGCGGCGGCGAACGGGCTGGAATATGCCATCCTTGACGAGGGCTGGTCGGACACGCGGGACGTGACCAAGCTCAGCCCCGAGGTGGACCTGCTGGAGCTGATCCGCTACGGCAAGGAAAAGAACGTGGGGCTGGTGCTGTGGTGCGTGTGGTGCACCCTGGACCGCCAGCGCGACGCGTTTCTGTCCCAGCTGGAGGAATGGGGCGTCAAGGGCGTGAAGGTGGACTTCATGGACCGCGACGACCAGATCATCGTGGAGTTCTACGAGCGCATGGCGAAGGCCACGGCGGCCCACCACCTGCTGCTGGACTTCCACGGGGCCTTCAAGCCGACGGGCCTGCGACGGGAGTACCCGAACCTCATCACGCGCGAGGGCGTGGCGGGCATGGAGCAGTCCAAGTGGTCCGTCCTGAGCGACCCCGAATACTGCACCGCCATCCCCTTCATCCGCATGTTCGCCGGGCCGATGGACTACACCCCCGGCGCGATGCGCAACGCGCAGAAGGACGTCTTCACGGCGAATTTCGACCTGCCGTCCAGCCTGGGCACGCGGTGCCACCAGCTCGCCATGTACACGGTGTTCGAGAGCCCCCTGCAGATGCTCAGCGACAGCCCCAGCGCCTACGACGAGAACCCCGAAAGCCGGGACTTCATCGCCGCGGTGCCCGTCACGTGGGACGAGACGCGCGCGCTGGACGGCCGGGCGGGCGACTTCGTGGTGGTGGCGCGGCGAAACGGGGAGCGCTGGTGGCTCGGCGCGATGACCGACTGGGACGCCCGCGAGGTCACCGTTCCCCTGTCCTTCCTGGGCGCGGGGGAGTGGAAGGCCGTGCTGTTCGAGGACGGCCCCGAGGCCGCCGTGAAAGGCACCAGCCACACGCGCTCGGAAAGGGCCGTGTCGGCGTCGGACACCCTTACCCTGAAACTCGCGCCCGGCGGCGGATTCGCGGCCCGCTTCGAGCGCCCCTGACACCGGCATGGCGGCGCGGCGCCGGCGTGCCCGCAGGATGAAGGCATGGGAATGGATGACGTCACTGTAAAGGCCGCCCAAACGGACGAGGAACTGCGCCAGGCCAACGAGCTGATGGCCAAGGCGCATTTCGCCGACTATTGGGAGGGGGCGGAGTGGGTGAACACCGTCGGCATGACCTATCCGGGGTTCAAGCGGGAGCACATCCGCATCGCCCTCCACCGGGGGCAGGTGGCCGCCGCGCTGCGGATGACCACCGACACCATCCGCGTGGGCGAGGCGCGCCTGAAAATGGCCGGGTTCGGCTGCGTCACGACGGACAAGGCCTACCGGCGGCGCGGCCTGACCAGCCTGGTCATGGACGACGCCATGCGCCATCTGCGCGCCCACCGTTTCCACACGGCCATGCTGTTCGGCATCCCGGACTTCTACCACCGCTGGGGCTTCGCCACGGCCCTCGCGGAGTATTCCACCACAATCACCCTGCGCGACGCGTCGCCGGAGGCCTCGCCCGCCTGCCGCATCCGGAAGATCAAGCCGGGGGACATCCCCGCCGTGCAGCGGATGCACGCCGCAAACGACGAGGAGACCGCCTGCTCGCTGGTGCGGAGCGCCGCGCACATCAGCAACCAGTGGACGCGCTGGGAGAAAGCGCGCGTCCTGATTGACGAACAGGGCAAGGTCACCGCCTACCTGCGGGGGCGGCCCGACGGAACGGACTACGTCGTGGACGAGGCCGGGGTCGCGGGGTATGACGCGTGCCCGGCGCTCATCCGCGCGGCGGCGCGGCTGGCGCGGGCGGAGTGCGCCGGCCGGGTGAAATTCCTCGCGCCGCCGAGCCATCCGGTGATCCGCCACCTCCTGGCCTTCCGCGCGGACCACGCCATGCGCACCGACCGCAACGCCAACGGCATGCTGGCGGTGGTGGACACGGGGGAGGCGCTGGAGTCGCTCGTGCCGGAGTGGGAGCACCTGCTGGCGGGGGGGACCGGCGGAGACGCGGAGGTCACGCTGGTGGTGGACCGCACCCCCTGGCGCGTCCGCGCGCGCCGGGGCGCGGTGGATGTCTCCGCTGCCTCCGGCCGCTGCAAGGTCTCCCTGAACGGGCGCGAACTGGCCCAGCTGATCGCGGGGTTCCGCCATCCGGAGGAAATCCTGCACGACCGCCTGCCCTTTTCCCGGGGCGGCGGGGCCGCATTCCTGAAAACCCTGTTTCCGAAGCGGGTGCCGTTTGTGTGGGCCGCCGACCGCTTCTGAAGGCGCGCCAAAGGAGTCAAGAAGATGCAATTCGGCCGGGTGCTCTGGAACGGAACCCCCGTGATCGCGGCCCCGCTGGGGGACCGCTGGTTCAATTTCACCGTGGCGGCGGCGCGGGCGCTGCCCAAGGACGGCCTCCCGTTTTCGGACGGAATCCGGGATGTGGGCGACCTCATCCGGTCGGGACGTTTCACGCCGGAGACCTACCGGCGGGTGGCGGACCGCATGGAGGGCCGGGATGCTTTTGAGGACTGCTGGTTTCCCGGCGTGCCCGCGTTCACGCTTCCCTGGCGGCCCGGAAAGGTCATCGCCATCGGAAGAAACTACGCCGCGCACGTGGCGGAGTTCGACAACCAGCTTCCGGAGGAGCCGGTCTTCTTCTCCAAGGCCAACTCGGCCTGCATCGGGCCGGGGGAGCCGGTGCGCTTTGACGCGTCGCTGGGCCGGGTGGACCACGAGGGGGAGCTGGGGGTGGTCATTGGCAGGCGCGCCTGCCGGGTGTCCGAGAAGGACGCGATGGCGCATGTGGCGGGGTACACGCTGGTCAACGACGTGACGGCGCGGGACATGCAGCGTGCCGCCATGGCGGAGGGCAACCCGTGGTTCTGCGCGAAAAGCGTGGACACCTTCTGCCCCCTCGGCCCCGTGGTGGCGATGCCGGAGCTCTTTTCGGAGCCGGTGGAGACGCCGCTGGAGGTGCGGGTGAACGGGGAGACCAGGCAGCAGAGCGACACGGGCCGGCTGATCTTCGGCATTCCCCGCCTGATCGCGGCGGTGTCCCGATTCATCACGCTGGAACCGGGCGACCTGATCTCCACGGGAACCCCGGAGGGGGTGTCCGCCCTGAAGGACGGCGACGAGATGGAGGTGCTGAACCCCGTGCTGGGCGTGCTGGCAAACCCGGTGCGCGTCGCCGCCGACCGCTAAGCCGGCCCGTTATTGCGCGTTGGCCTTGCGGAGCCGGTGGCTGAGGGCGATGATGATGTTCACGAGGATCTGGCAGGAAACCTCCCCGCCGAAGGTGTTCATGATGTCGTCCATCGTCAGGGAGAGCACCGCCACGTCGCTGACGGCCCGGGCGTCCGCCGTGCGCGCCGACTGGGTGACCAGGGCCATTTCCCCGAACATCTCCCCCTGCTCCATCGTGGCCAGGATGCGGTCGCCGTCCACGATGGCCACCGCCCCGCTGAGGATGACGTACATGGTGTCCCCGTGGGAGCCCTTGGCGAAAATGCAGGCGCCCTCGGAGAACTCCTCCGTCCGGCCCTTGGCGAAAACGCGGGCCACGTTCTCCGGGGAAATCCCCCGGAAAAGGTCCATGCGGCGGGCCAGAATGCCGTAGGTGTTGCGCATGCTGTCCATCATGACGTTGGTCATGGTGACCGCCACATCCTCCGGCGTCGTCCGCACCTGCTTCCCGTCGTCTGAAGTCCTCGCGGAATCCGGCGCCGCGAGCAGGTCCTCCACCCCCAGATCCTCGTCGCTCTCAACGGGGGTCATCTCGAAAACGGTCTGCAACAGCGCTTCGTCGGCATCGGAAAGCGTCTGGTGCGCCTTTTCCTGCCCCTTCTGGGAGAAAGACGGGGAGGACGGCGCGGGGGGGAGGGGACCCGTGTAGACCAGGGGCGCCGGGGCGGACGCGGAACGGGAAACACCGGACGAAGGGTACGCGCCGGAGGGGCCCGGGGCGGCGGCGGGCGGGACGGAGACGGAGACGAAGCGCCGGATGACCGTCTCGAAATGGCGGCTGGCGCACAGGATCGGTTTCACCCGCAGTCCCGGGCAGTGCCCGCGGATCGCATCCAGGGCCGCCGCGTCAAGCGGGTTGACCATGGCAATGGTCAGGTTCTTGCCCATCCGGTCTATGGGAAGCACATGGTGCTTCACGCAGACGTCCCGGGGAATCAGCGAAAAGAGAGATTCGTCTATCAGGTAGTCCAGCAGGCTGAGATGGGGAATCTTGCAGTACTTCGCGAGAAAGGTCAGCAGCGCCTCCTCGTCGAGCAGCCCCTCCTCCACCAGAATGTCCCCGATGAACACGCCGGTCTCCGCGACGCGCTGGAGGGCGCGCTGCATGTCCGCCGGGTTCACCTTTCCCTGGGCAAGCAGCGCCTGGGGAAGGGATTCGGCGCCCTCTGACGTGTTCCCGCCCTCCTCAGACGGGGGCGGCTGTGACCGCAGTGGACGGACGGAAGGCTGGGGGCCGGACCCCGCCGGACCGGACACGGCCCCCGCGGGCGGGCGATTCGTTCCCAGAGACGGCGCAGTCCGGTCTTCCTTGTCTTTCCGGCCCCAAAACATTGAACACACCCTTTCGACGTGCCTGCCGGGACACAAATGCCCGCTCCCCTCATCTTATCACTTTTCGCCCTTTCCCCGCCATCGCCGTTTGCATGGCGCCGTGCGCCCCGGTATGATCGCAGGGGAGACTTTTCATGCGGCACCTTCCCCTCCTTCCAACGCTTCTGTTGATGTCTGCAATCACTGCGCATGCGGAAAATCCGCCGTCCCCCCTTTTGAGGGATCTTGCGCTGGAGGGGGGCTTCCACCTGTCCGCCGTCTCGACAGCCGATCCCCCGCTGGAGATCGGAAACGTGCTGGCGGGTGTGCCCGGGGCCGCGCCGCAGTGGCGGCTCGCACAGTGGGGCACCCGCTGGAATCTTCTCCCGGCCCCGGAAACCGTCTCCGCCGACGGCGCACGGACCCGGAGCAACGAGGGGAAGCGGGTGACCGTGCTGCCGGGGGGCCTCGCCGGGGAGGGTGTGGTGCTGGGGGTGAACGGCCCGGCGGAGTACCCGGACGGCCCCAGGAAACACGGCGAGCCCTGGCCGCACCTGCTGGTCGAGCAGAAGATTTCCCGCGATGACCCGCTGACGGCGTATGCCGCCCTGCCCTTCCGCGTCTCCTTCCGCGTGGACCGGTGTGACGGGCCGCCCCCCGGGGAGGCCGACCCCGGCCTCCACACGGCCCACATCACGGCATTCTGGACGGCGCACAACGCGAACAGGGCGTCGGCCGGGCAGGGGGACATGCTGTGGTTTGGCGTGCCCCTGTTCGACGCGAGGCACCCCCTCCCTCCCGGCCACCAGGCCGAGGACGCGGGCCAGCCGCTGGCTTCGCACAAGTTCATTTACACGGTGGAGGGAAGCCGGGTGCAGGAGGGGCCCGTGAAACTGGGGGAATGGCGGACCATTTCCTGCGATATCCTCCCCCTGCTGCGCGAAGCGCTGGAAACCGCCGCGGCC
>Ga0123328_1003192_pt1 | contig 14160 bp, 14 predicted proteins | sample BioC12SIPDNA_2_FD_89702 | JGI IMG/M metagenome (GOLD analysis project Ga0123328, IMG submission 89702) | Anaerobic biogas reactor microbial communites from Washington, USA - Biogas_R1_A C12 SIP DNA | ecosystem: Engineered > Bioreactor > Anaerobic > Unclassified | place: Washington, USA...
CGCCGGCATCGCGTTCGAGGAGATTTCCCTTTCGCGCACGGCGCTCGACATCGCGCTGACGCTGACTTATACGGTCGACCGCTCCGCGATCCGCGCGCCGGAGCTGCCCAGCGGCAACCTCACCTACTTTACCGGCGGCGACGGCGTCTATCACATGAACCCGGAATGCCCCGCGATGGGCGGCGCCGCGCGCCCCTGTCCGTTCGAGGAGATCGCGGGCGGCATGCGTTCCTGCACACTCCCCGGCTGCAGCTTCTTCACCGAGCCGTTTGAGGCCGAGGAGGCCGGCGTCATGTTCGAGCTCGTCGACGCGCAGGGGAACGTGCTGGAAACGGACGGGCTCAATTCGGCCCTGCTTCTGGAGGACGGGCGCTATCGCGAGACGCTGCTGATCCGCTCGGAAACCATCCCGGAATCGTTCCGCATACGCGCGTTCGACTGCTGGACGAAGTACCGCTGGCGGGATACCGTCGAGGTGTCGGCGGCGGAAATCGCACATTGAGAAAATCGGGAAGAGCACGAAAAAAACCGCCCCCGTTCGGAGGCGGTTTCGTCTGTCGTTTACTTCGCGAAGTCGACCGCTCGGGTCTCGCGGATGACGTTGACCTTGATCTGGCCGGGGTACTCCATCTCGCTCTCGATGCGCTTGACGATCTCCTTGGCGAGGATCAGCGTGCCGGCGTCGTTGACGTCCTCGGGCTTGACGATGATGCGGATCTCGCGGCCGGACTGTATCGCATAGCAGGTCTCGACGCCCTCGAACGAGTAGGCGATCGCCTCGAGCTTCTCCAGGCGCTTGATGTAGTTCTCGAGCGACTCGCGCCGGGCGCCGGGCCTCGCGGCGGAGATGGCGTCCGCGGCCTGCACGAGCACCGCCTCGACCGAGGTCGCCTCGACGTCGCCGTGGTGCGCCATGATGCAGTTGATCACGTGGTCGTTCTCGCGGAACTTCTTGGCGAGCTCCGCGCCGATGGTCACGTGGGTTCCCTCGACCTCGTGGTCGATCGCCTTGCCAATGTCGTGCAAGAGCCCCGCGCGCTTTGCGATCTGGACGTCCGCGCCGAGCTCGGCGGCCATGATGCCGGCCAGGTGGCTGACCTCGATCGAGTGCCTGAGCACGTTCTGGCCGTAGCTCGTGCGGTAGCGCATGCGGCCGAGCAATTTCACAAGCTCCGGGTGGATGTTGTGCAGATTCGTCTCGAACACGGCCTGTTCGCCGGCCTCGCGAATCTGCTGGTCGACCTCCTTGCGCGCCTTCTCGACCATTTCCTCGATGCGCGCGGGGTGGATGCGGCCGTCCATGATCAGCTTCTCGAGCGCGATGCGCGCGACCTCGCGGCGCACCGGGTCGAACGCGGAGATGATGACGGCCTCCGGCGTGTCGTCGATGATCAAATCGACGCCGGTCGCGGTCTCGAGCGTCCGGATGTTGCGGCCCTCGCGGCCGATGATGCGGCCCTTCATGTCGTCGTTCGGGAGCGCGACGACCGACACCGTCGTCTCGGCGACGTGGTCGGCGGCGCACTTCTGGATCGCCAGCGCGATCAGGTTGCGGGCCTTCTTGTCGCCCTCCTCCTTCGCGCGCGCCTCGATCTCGCGCACCATGACCGCCGCGTCGTGGTAGGCGTCCTTCTGTATGCGGCCGATCAAAATGTTCTTCGCGTCCTCCATCGTGAGGTTTGCGATGCGCTCGAGCTCCTCCTGCTGCTGGTCGTGCAGCTGGTGCGCGTCGCGCTCGAGCCGCTCGGCCTCCTTGAACTTCTCGGCGAGCGCCTCTTCGCGCGCCTCGAGATGGTCCGACTTCTTGTCGAGCTGCTCCTCGCGCTGTGTAACCCGGCGCTCCAGGCGGCTGACCTCGCTCCGGCGGTCGCGGACTTCCTTGTCGAGCTCGCTCTTTAAGCGGATGATCTCCTCCTTCGCCTCCAGAACGGCCTCTTTTTTCTTGTCTTCGGCCTTGCGGGTTGCTTCCTCAAGCATGTTGCGGGCGAACTCCTCGGTCTGCCCGATCTTCTTCTCCATCGCGTTCTTGCGGTAGAAATACCCTGCCGCCAAGCCAACCGCCAGCGAAACCACCGCGACGATTGCATAAATAAACAAGCGTTGACCCCTCCCTCTCCAAAAATTCTCAATTCTCTTTCAGAATCGGCAGGGGCCGCGCGCCTGTTGCAGGGCAGCAAATATGAATCTGTCGACAGTTCCGGTCCGCAGAGTATGATGAAGCCGCGAGGCGGCTGGGAATCTATCGTCAGTCAAATCGGCCTTTGCCGCGAGCATACGTATCGGCAGTTCCGATCACCATCGGCGGCGCCGGGCTGCAATCCTTTAGCGCCGGCTGCTCATAACAATACGCAGACTACCTAATAATTGTATTCGACGTTGCGCGGCTTGTCAAGCAAAGAATGCGCAAACCTGCCCATCCAAATATGAAGAAAATTTTATATTTGCGCGTATTTGAGGGTCCGGCGCTCGGCCTCGAACACGAAGTAGCCGTCGACCTCGTGGACGAGCGCGCCGCCGAACGCCGAGCGCAGCTTGTTTTCGTACCACGCGCGGCGCTTTGTGACCATGTAGAGCCTGCCGCCGAGGGCCAGTCGGTTGAAGCTCTTCAAGATAAACCGCTTCGCGACCGAGAAGTCCGCTTGGTACGGCGGGTTGGTCAGTATCCGGTCGAATACGGGGTCGGGGACCGCCGAGAGCGCGTCGCCCGCATAGACACGCGCCGCCGGGACGCCGTTTCGGAGCGCGTTTTCCCGGGCGAGCGCGGCCGCGCGGGGGTCGACGTCCGTCATGACGACGTTCTCGGCTCCGCAGACGAGGGCCGCGTACACGCCGACGAGCCCCCAGCCGCAGCCGAGGTCCAGCACGCGATGCCCCGGCTGCAGATCGGCGACCGAGAGCATCGAAAGCGTCCCGCGGTCGGCGCGCGCGGGCGAAAAGAGGCCGTCCGCGGTCTCGAAAACCATATGGATTCCCGCGATTTCCAGGTGCAGCTCCATGCGCTCGCCCCCCATGCGTTTATTATAGCTTGAAACCCGCAAAAGATCAAATGCGGCGGGAGTTCGTGCGATCAATCTTCACCGATTCTACCTTGACAGCACGTCCGTTTTCGTCTATACTGATAAGGCTGTATCTTGGGAATGTCCGCTTTTTTCGCGATCCGCGCAAAAGCGATAGGCATATTAATTCGATCGAAGGAGTTGTTTTCACCATGTTTCGCACCTACCAGCCGAAGAAGCGCCAGAGGTCCAAGGTCCACGGTTTCCGCGCCCGCATGAAGACGAAGGCGGGTCGCCGCGTCCTCAAGGCGCGCCGTCTGCGCGGCCGCAAGACGCTGTCCGCGTAAGGAGCGCCGTGGTTCCGGTGAATCGGGGCGCGTTTTGCTTTCCGCGCGCTGCGAGGCTGGGCAAGAACCGCAACTACCGCTACGTGTACCGCAAGGGAAAGAGCTTTCCCTCCCGCAGCGTCGTCCTGATCTACCTGCGCGCGAAGGAGCTGAAGATCGGCTTCTCGGTCTCGGGGAAGGTCGGAAACGCGGTCGTTCGAAACCGCGTCCGGCGATGGCTCCGGGAGGACGTGCGGCTTTTGAGGCCGAATCTCAAGCCGGGCAAGTACATCTTCGTCGCCCGGAGCTCCGCGGCGGAGATCGAGCACGGGGCGCTCACGAGGGAGATCCGGCGGACGCTTGAGCGCGCGGAGCTTCTGAAAGAGGACCAGTGATGCGGATTTCGTCGGGACTTCCGAAGCGGGCGCTTCTGGGCCTGATCCGGTTCTACCGGCGGCAGATTTCGCCGGGCTTGCCGCCCGCCTGCCGCTTTTCGCCCACGTGCTCCGAGTACGCGCTCGAGGCGGTGGAAAAGTACGGCGCATGCAAGGGAGGGTACCTCTCCCTGCGCCGCATCCTCAAGTGCCATCCCTTTCACAAGGGCGGCTACGACCCTGTACCCTAGTCCGGGGGTTCCCGGGCTTTCCACCGCCGGCGGATTCGATCCGCCTCAATCGAACCTTTATAGGGGGTCTTTTGGACACATGGGTGGCATTAGCGGAATTTTTCTGACGGTGCTCAACGCGATCTACTCGTTCGTGGGCAACTACGGCTGGTCGATCGTGCTGTTTACGCTCCTGGTGCGATTCGTCCTTCTGCCGCTGGACATCAAGCAGAAGAAGAACATGCGCGCGATGGCCAAGCTCCAGCCCAAGCAGGCGGAGCTGCAGCGCAAGTACGGCAAGGACAAGGACAAGCTCAACCAGAAGATGCAGGAACTCTACAAGCGCGAGAAGGTCAGCCCGCTGTCGGGGTGCCTGCCGCTTCTGATCCAGCTGCCGCTTCTCTGGCTGATGTTCTCCGCGATGCGCAGCCTCGCCAGCGAGCAGATCGCGAAGATGCTTCTGCAGATCGTCGACAGCATGCCGGCGCTCGCGGACGGCTCGACGGTTCGCGACGGGCTCGCCTCGATTCAGATCAACCTGAGCGGGCTCAACCTGTCCGCCGACCAGATCCGGGCGATCGTCGACGGCGTCACGTCGCTGACCGGCGCCCAGAGGGACGCGATCGAGGCGATGAGCGTCATCACGCTCTCCTCCGACCAGATCGCGGCCATCATGGCAAAGCTGAACCCCGAGCAGGTGCTTTTGATCTCCCAGCAGGTGCAGGCGTTCCTCGGAAGCATCACGCTCTCCCCCGAGGCCGCGCAGACGCTTTCCTCGAACATACCGTTCCAGAGCTGGCTGTGGATCAAGAACGTGTTCGAGCCGGATTCGTTCATGAGCGCCATTCTGCCCTCCGCGAAGGCGGTCACGATGTCGAACGCGGACATCCTGAAGGGCATGCAATTGAGCGCCATGTCCGGCTCGAGCGTCTTGACGGCCGACAACCTGGGCATCGTCGCGAGCTTCCTCAAGACGCCCGCCTACGCGAGCATCGCGCAGGCGCTCGGCGCGAACGACTTCACCCGGATTCCGCTGAACCTCTTGTTCTTCACCCCGACGATCACGCTCCCGACGTCGTTCGCGGCGTTCTTCAACAGCGCGAACGGCCTGTTCATCCTGCCGCTGTTCGCCGCCGTCAGCCAGTTCTTCATGACGAAGCTGACCGCCGGCAAGACGCCGGAGACGCCCGTCCCCGCGAACTCGCAGCAGGCGCAGTCGAACCCCATGAACAGCGGCCTGATGAAGTGGTTCTTCCCGCTGTTCTCGCTGTGGATCTGCGCGGGCTACAACGCGGCGTTCGCGATCTACTGGGGCGCGGTCAACGTCATCCAGATCGTGCAGACGTACGTCATCAACCTCTACTACGACCGCAAGGACAGGCAGGCGGCGCTTGTCCAGGGTCAGGACGGCTCCGATTCCACGGGAGCCTGATGAAAACACGCGCATGCCGCGGCGGCTCGACGAGAATCCCGCCGCGGCCTGCGGAACGGCCATTCACCGCGGGCCAGGGTCCCTTCGGGCCTTGGCCGGTGCGCACCCTTTCATCGGCGCTTCCCTAGCATTTAAGGAGGCAAATCCCTTTGAAATCCATTGAGTCAAGCGGAAAGACCGTAAAGGACGCCATCAATCAGGGCGTCAAGGAGCTCGGCTGCGACCCGAGCGACGTGGACATCGAAGTGCTGGAGATGGGCAGCCCCGGGCTCTTCGGCATGTTCGGAAAGCTCGCCCGCGTGAAGCTGACGCTTCGGGAGGGCAGGGACTCGTTCGACATCGATCTGCCGGCGATGACGCTCGAGGCCGCCGAGCGCAAGGGCGGCAAGCCGGCGCACCGCTCCGAGGAAAAGCCGAAGCAACAGCCCCAGCCGCAGCAGCAAAAGCCCGCCCGACCGGAACCCAGGAAGGCCGAAGCGCAGGCGGCGGCCGAGAAGCCCGCGGAGGAGAAGGCGCGCAAGTCGAAGCCGCGCCCGCGCAAGGAGAAGCAGCCCGCGCCCGTCGAGGTGATCGTGTCCGAGCTCGAGCCCGAGGCCCCGTTTGTCGAGACGCCCGAGGAGGCCCTGACCGACGACGCCCGGCGCGCGCTCGCGTTCCTGAATGGACTGACCGAGCGCATGAGCGTGCCGGTCGAGATGAAGGTGTGCGAGAGCCCCGAACAGCTCCGCGTGCAGATGCTCGGCGACGGCATGAGCGTGCTGATCGGCCGCAGGGGCGAGACGCTGGACGCGCTGCAGTACCTGACGAGCCTGACCGTCAACCGCGGCCGCGAGGACTACCTGCGCGTGTCGCTCGATACCGAGAACTATCGCGCCAAGCGCGAGGAGGCGCTCCGCAAGCTCGCCGCGCGCATGGCCAACCGCTGCCGCAAGACCGGCAAGCGCGTCGCGCTCGAGCCGATGAACCCCTACGAGCGCAGGATTCTGCACTCGGCGCTGCAGGGCGACCCGAGCGTCACGACGCATTCGGAGGGCGAGGAGCCCTACCGCAGGGTCATCATCACCTTGAAGTAATCACGAAAGCAGCCGCCCGGCGGCTGCTTTCTTATGGGAGAAGGAGGAAACGTTCATGAAGAAAACCCTTGTCATCGAAGGAATGTCGTGCATGCACTGCGTCAAGCATGTCAAGGAGGCGCTTGTCGGCTTCGACCCGAACGTGGAGGTCGACCTGAAGGCCGGCACCGCGGCGCTGGATACCGACGCGGACAGAGAGGCGCTCGCCGCCGCGCTCGACGACGCCGGATACGAGCTCAAGGAGATTCGCTGACCGAACGGCGCAGCCCCCGCGAGAAAATGCGGGGGCTGCGCTTTACTTTCTGGCGGACTCCAAAGCGTCCCAGATTCTCTGCAGATCCTCGGCGCTGTAATAGGAGATCGTCAGCTTTCCCCGGTTGAAGTCGCCCTCGATCTTCGCGCGCGTGCCGAACAGCTCGCGCGCCATGTCCTCGAGCTCGTTGAGCTGGCGGTTCGGGCGCGGCTTCGGCTGCGGCGCGGGCTTGACCGGCTGCGCGCAGATGCGCTCGAGCTGCCGGACCGACCAGTTCTGCTGGACGGTCAGGTTCGCAAGCTGCATTTGCCGCGACGGATCGACCGTCACGAGCGCGCGCGCGTGCCCGGCGGAGAGCCTTCCGTCGACGAGCATCTTCTGCACGTCCTCGGGAAGCGTCAAGAGTCGCAGCAGGTTTGCGACCGCCGGGCGCGACTTTCCGAGCCGCTCGGCGACGCGCTCCTGCGTCAGCCCCGCGGCCTCCATCAGTTTCCTGACGCCGGTGGCCTCCTCGACCGGGTTCAAATCGTCGCGCTGCAGGTTCTCGACGAGCGCGGCCTCGAGCCGCCTCTGGTCGTCCCAGTCGCGCACGATCGCCGGAATCTCGTTGAGCCCCGCGAGCCGGGACGCCCGGTAGCGCCGCTCGCCGGCGATGATCTCGTAGCGGTCGCCGGTCTGCCGGACGAGTATCGGCTGCAATACGCCGACCGACTTGATCGACTCCGCGAGCTCGCGAAGCGCCCCCTCGTCGAACCGCTCGCGCGGCTGGCCGCGGTTCGGGTCGATGTCCGTGAGCTTCAGATTCTTGACCTCGTCGCGCGCGGGCGATTCCGGCGCCTCCGCCGCCTCGCCCAGAAGCGCGCCGAGCCCGCGGCCGAGGCCGCTGCGTACCTTTGCTGTCATCGTGCTTTCCCCTCGTTTCTGCCGATCAGCTCCGCGGCGAGTGCGCGGTAGGCGGCGGTTCCGTTGCAGCGCGCGTCGTAGCGGTGGATCGGGATTCCGTAGCTGGGCGCCTCGCTCAGGCGGACGTTGCGCGGGATGACCGCCTCGAACGCCTCCTTCGGGAAGTGCTTGCGCACCTCCGACACCACCTGCGCGCCGAGGTTCGTGCGCGCGTCGAACATCGTCAGGACGATCCCCTCGACCGCGAGGTTCGGGTTCAGCTTCCTGCGCACGAGCTTGACCGTGTTCATCAGCTGCCCGACGCCCTCGAGCGCGTAGTACTCGCACTGTATCGGGACGAGCACGCTGTCCGCCGCGGTCAGCGCGTTCAGGGTCAGGAGCCCGAGCGACGGCGGGCAGTCGACGAATATGTAGTCGAACGAATCGCGCAGCTTCGAGAGCGCGGCCTTTAAAAGCCCCTCGCGTTCGTCGAGCCCGACGAGCTCGATCTCCGCCCCGGCGAGCGCGATGCCCGACGGGATCAATTTCAGCCCGTCGAAGCCCGTGTCGACGACGGCTTGCTCCGCGCCGATGCTCCCCAACAGCACCTCGTAGACCGTGTGCCGAAAATCCGCCGCGCCGAGGCCGCTCGTCGCGTTTCCCTGCGGGTCGATGTCGATGATGAGCGTCCGCCTTCCGGCCTCGGCCACGCAGGCGCTCAGGTTGACCGACGTCGTGGTCTTGCCGACGCCGCCCTTCTGGTTCGTGATGGCGATGATCTTGCCCAAGCCTGTCCCACCTTATTGTATATATTATGCGCGTCCGGCCGATTTGTGCATCAGCAGGCAGTCGATCGAGTCCGAAAGCGCGATGAAGCTGGCCTCGATGACGTTCGTCGAGACGCCGACCGTCGAAAACACGGTCTCGCCGTCGGTCGAGTCGATGCGCACGCGCACGGCGCTCGCGGTGCCGGTGCCGGAGACGACGCGCACCTTGAAGTCCTGCAATCGCATGTGCCCGAGCACCGGGTAGAACCGCGACAGCGCCTTCCGGAGCGCGAGGTCGAGCGCGTTGACCGGGCCGTCGCCCTCGTCGGCGGTGATCTCGACGCGGTCGCCGACGAGCACCTTGACGTACGCCTGCGCGTTCAGAGGGCCCGACGCCTGCCGCGAGAACACGTGGAAGTCGAGCACCCGGAAAAACGCAGGCCGGCGGCCGAGCGCGCCGAGTATGCGCAATGTCAGCGAGCCGTCCGCGTCCTCGAACGAATAGCCGTCGGCCTCGAGCGCCTTCAGGGTCTCGAGGATGCGAACCGTTTCCTCGCTGTCGCGGTTCAGTTCCGGCGCGAGCTTCTCAAGCCGCGTGAGCAGCGCGCTGCGCCCGGCGACCTCGCTGATGAGCAGCCGCCGGCGGTTTCCGACGAGCGCGGGGTCGATGTGCTCGAAGCTCCGGCGGTTTTTCAGCACGCCGTCGATGTGCATGCCGCCCTTGTGCGCGAACGCGTTGTGGCCGACGTAGGGCATGGCCTCGTCCATGTTGAGGTTCGCGAGCTCGCTGATGAACCGGGCGATCGACAAGAGCTCCGGAAGAGAACCCTCCGGCAGCGCGCGCAGCCCCATCTTGAGCTCGAGGTTCGGGATCACCTCGCAGAGGTTCGCGTTGCCGCACCGCTCGCCGTAGCCGTTGATCGTGCCCTGCACCTGCATAGCCCCCGCCTCGACCGCGAGAAGCGTCGCGGCGGTCGCGAGTCCGGCGTCGTTGTGGCAGTGGATCGCGATCGGCGTCCGGAACTCCGCAACCGCGCGCTTTACCGCGCCCGCGACGGCCCCGGGCAGCGTTCCGCCGTTCGTGTCGCACAGCACCAGCCGCTCGGCCCCGCCGCGCTCGGCAGCGCGAAGTGTCTCGAGCGCGTAGTCCGGGTCGTCCGAGTAGCCGTCGAAGAAGTGCTCCGCGTCGAAGAACACCGCCATGCCGCTCTCGGTCAAAAACCGCACCGTGTCCTCGATCATGCGCAGGTTTTCCTCGAGCGTCTTTCCGAGCACCTCGCGCACCTGAAACGCGCAGCTCTTGCCGACAATCGACGCGATGTGCGCGCCGCTGTCCAGGATCGCGCGGAGCCCCGGGTCGTCCTCGGCGGCCGCGCCGGGCCTGCGCGTCATGCCGAACGCCGCGAGCCGCGCGTTTTTGAGCTTCAATTTGTCCCGGGCGAAGCGGAACAGCTCCGCGTCCTTCGGGTTCGAGAACGGGTTTCCGGCCTCGATGTAGCGGACGCCCAGCGAGTCGAGCGCGCGCACGAGCTTGATCTTGTCCTCGAGCGAGAACACGACGCCCGCCGACTGCACGCCGTCGCGCAGCGTCGTGTCGAGTATCTCGACCGTGCGTGCGTTCATCGGACATCCCCCCATTCTTTGTTTGACCATTGTAGCAAGTTTTGCCTCGGTTTACAAGGCAGGAAACGTGAAGTCTGCGTTTTCACCTAGACTGTCGACAAAGGATTGCAGAACCGCCTGTTCAATCGAAACTGACGACATGCGCGTCAGTTTCGCGCATTTTTCGGGAGCCGACGCTTGCGTTGGTGGAGAAAAATGCTTACCCGCTCCGGTCGCCGCACGAAAAGTCGTGAGAATTTTAGGCGACCGGCCCCTACGCATCAAAAAACGCAGTTTTTTGATGCACTTTCACCGACTGTTATCCGTCCTCTAATCCCGCTCTAATCGCGCCGCATTGCGCTTTAATGTTTGTGGTATACTATTAACAGCGTCGGCAGGACAAAAAGGGAGGAAGAAATCATGACGAACTATGAAATGGTGGAACTGCTGCGCAACAAGGCAAACGTGAGCTACGAGGAGGCCAAGGCGGCGCTCGAGGCGGCGAACTGGGATCTGCTGGACGCGATCGTGCTCCTGGAGCGCGAGGGAAGGGTGCCGGAGAGCGGCGCCGAGTTTTCGACGAAGCAGCCCAAGGACGACAAGAAGGACGAGGACGACGGATGCAGCAGGCGCCGCGACCACCGCGCGTTCAAGCAGGGGATGCACCGGTTCGGGGACTTCTGCCGCCGCGTGCTCCACTACGGAAACCGGAACGACATCGTCGCGTCGAGGAACGGCAAGGAGATCATCTCGCTCCCGCTGACGGCGTTCGTGATACTGCTGTTCCCGCTGTTCTGGCTGATCGTCATCCTGATGATCGTCGGATTGTTCATGGGCGTCCGCTACACCCTCGAGGGCTCGCATCCTTCCAACGAGAAGGTCAACGAGTACACACACAGGGCGGAGAACGCGGCCGACCGTGTAAAGCACGAATTTCAGAGCGACGGGCAGGAACCCGGCGGGGACGCGTCGAAATAACAGGCCATTCCCAACACACGGAGGAAATGCGCAATGGCGGAGAAGATACTGATCATCGAGGACGAGGAGAAGCTCGCGCGGTTTATCGAGCTGGAGCTCAGGCACGAGGGCTATCTCGTCGACAAGGTCGCGGACGGGAGAGCGGGCCTCGAGGCCGCCGAGCGCGGCGACTACGACGTCCTCCTGCTGGACGTGATGCTCCCCGGGATGAGCGGCATGGAGCTTCTCCGCCGGCTGCGCAGGACAAAGCAAGTCCCCGTCATCATGGTCACCGCGCGCGACGCGGTGATCGACAAGGTGACGGGGCTCGACATGGGCGCGGACGACTACATCACGAAGCCCTTTGAAATCGAGGAACTGCTCGCGCGCATACGCGTCGCGCTCCGCAAGCGCGCGCCCGCGAGCCTGCCGGGGGCGGGGCTTCTCACCTCCGGGCACCTCGCGCTCGACCCGGCGCGGCACACGGTCGCCTACGCGGGCGAGGAGATACAGCTCACGAGCCGCGAGTTCGACCTTCTGCAGGCGCTGATGGAGAACCGCTCGCTCGTGCTTCGGCGCGAGCAGCTTCTCTCGAAGGTGTGGGGCTACGACTACATGGGCGAGACGAACGTCGTCGACGTGTACATCCGCTACCTGCGCGCGAAGATCGACGACCGGTTCGGAACGAAATACATCCACACGGTTCGCGGCGTGGGCTACGTATTCCGCGACGCGGAAGCATGAGCGAAAGCCGCCGCGTGACCTCGACCGCCCGGAGCATCAAGCGGTTCTGGACCCTCCGGCTGATTCGGCTGTTTCTCTGGCTGGACGTATTGCTGATTGCGCTCGCCGCGGTCGGCTTTGCGCATTTCCACGAGCGCGCGGCACTGGGCGATCAATGGCGGTTTGACATCTCGCGCGAATACAGCCTCGCGGAGGAGGGCGATTTGCTCGCGCGCGTGCGCTTCTCGAAATACGCGTTCTCCGCCCCGGGCGGCGAGCGGTTCGAGGTGGCCGTCCAGCCGTTCTACGACGCGGCGCACCCGCTCGCGCGCATCCTCCTGATCGCCGAGGCGCTCTCGGTGCTCGGGCAGGTGTTCTTCGGCGGCCGGCGCGCGCGCAGGCTCCTCCGGCCGCTCAACGAGATGGCGCGCGCGACGCGGGCGCTCTTGGAAAGGCAGCAGGCGTACGAGAGCGCGCAGCCGGCGGTCGACGATGAGAAATTGCACGAGCTCGAGGACCGGATCAAGTCGATGCGCCCGGAGGAGAAATTGCACACCGGCGACCGCGACCTCGAGGGGCTCGAGGGCGCCGTCAACAACCTGCTGACGCGGCTGCACGAGTCGTACCGGCAGCAGGGGCAGTTCGTGTCCGACGCGTCGCACGAATTGCGAACGCCGATCGCCGTCATCCAGGGCTACGCCGGCATGCTCGACCGCTGGGGGAAGAGCGACGAGAAGATCCTGGACGAGTCGATCGCCGCGATCAAGTCCGAGAGCGAGTATATGAAAAAGCTCGTCGACCAGCTGCTGTTCCTCGCGCGCGGCGACATGGGCAGGAGCAAGCTCGACTTGAAGCGCGTGAACGTCTCCGAGCTCGTCAAGGAGGTCTACGAGGACTCGATCCTGATCGACCGCGCGCACGACTGGCGGATCGACACCGAGCCGGACGTCGCCGCGACCGCCGACCACGACATGCTCAAGCAGTGCGCGCGCGTGCTCGCCGACAACGCCGCGAAGTATACCCCGGAGGGCGGCATGATCCGGCTGCGCGCCCGGCGGGGCGACAGGGGCGAGGCGCTGATCGAGGTGCAGGACTCCGGCATCGGCATCAAGCGCGAGGACGTGAAGCGCGTGTTCGATCGCTTCTACCGCTCCGACCCCGCCCGCACCAGAAACAGCGGCGGCACCGGGCTCGGGCTCTCGATCGCGAAGTGGATCGCCGAGAGCCACGGGGGGCACCTCGAAGTGCTCTCGCGCGAGGGGATCGGCACGCGGTTCACGGTCGTCCTTCCGCCCGCGAAATGATCGATTGCGCTTGACAGGGGTGGAAACTTCCGGTACAATATGTTTAGGGCAATCCCTGATTTATTCGGCGGCAGGCTTGCCGGTCGCTTTTCCGCTCCCACTGTGTCGCTCGCGCGGTCAACGTAGCTCCGCACCGCTACGCCTCCCTTGCGGCTCCTTGTGGGGGCGAAAAATCGCCTCGGCAATCCACCACCTCATACAATCAGTGCTTGCCCAGGGGTGCGTGAAAACTTCACATATTTCGTGCGATGGTTCCGGGAGAGACCGAAAGGCGCCGAAGGGGCATGCGCAGACAACTCTCAGGCAAAAGGACCGGAACCGGACGAGACTCTGGAAAGCCGCGGGTCAAGTTCCATAGCGGACGGATCGTCGTGCGGCACCGAAGAAGCAATCCCCGCCGGGGGGCGAACCTTTCGCCGGGGGCGAACCTTTCGCAGGGGGCGAACCTTTCGCCGGGGGCGAACCTTTCGCAGGGGAGAATCTTTCAGGTCTAGGACAGAGGCGCGCGTGTTTGGCGTGCCTTGGTCCTTTTTTATTTGTTGAGAGGGGTGTGTTGAAACATGGAGCGAAAGACGCCGCTGTACGCGCTGCACGAATCGCTCGGCGGCAGGATCGTGCCGTTCGCGGGCTACCTTCTGCCGGTGCAGTACCCGTCCGGGGTCATCCACGAGCACATGGCGGTGCGCGAGCGCGCCGGGGTGTTCGACGTGTCGCACATGGGCGAGGTGCTCTTCGAGGGACCGGAGGCGCTCGGCGCGCTGAACCGGCTGATGGCGAACGACCTCTCCGGCATGTACGACGGGCAGGTGCGCTACTCGCCGATGCTGAACGAGGAGGGCGGCATCGTCGACGACCTCGTCGTCTGCCGGTTCTCCGAGACGCGCTACATGGCCGTCGTCAACGCCGCGAACCGCGAAAAGGACGTCGCATGGATGCGCGCGCACCTCGAGGGAAATGTCCAAATGACCGACGTATCCGACGACTGGGCGCAGATCGCGCTGCAGGGGCCGCGGTCGAAGGACATTTTGCTCACACTGACCGACGAGGCGCTGATCCCGAAGAAGTACTACAGCTTCACGCCCGGGGCCGAGGTCGCGGGCATTGCGTGCATCCTCTCGCGCACCGGCTACACCGGCGAACTCGGCTACGAACTGTATACGAAGCCCGCCGATGCGGAAGCTATGTTCCGGGCGCTGCGCGAAGCCGGCGCGGAGCCGTGCGGCCTCGGCGCGCGCGACACG
>Ga0123328_1003206_pt1 | contig 14132 bp, 11 predicted proteins | sample BioC12SIPDNA_2_FD_89702 | JGI IMG/M metagenome (GOLD analysis project Ga0123328, IMG submission 89702) | Anaerobic biogas reactor microbial communites from Washington, USA - Biogas_R1_A C12 SIP DNA | ecosystem: Engineered > Bioreactor > Anaerobic > Unclassified | place: Washington, USA...
CCGGCCTTGATCAGGAAGGCGATGCCGAGCACCGATGCCCCCGCCTCGAACAGGCCGCGGTCTCCGGCGGCGATCAGCGGCGCGGCGCGGGCGATGTCGGCCATGTTCAGCGTGCCGGTCGTGCCGTAGATCAGCGCGGCGCCGATGAGGAAGAGCGACGAGGCGACCAGGTTGATGACGACATAGTGCAGCGCCGCGCGGACGCGGTTGCGTCCGCCGCCATGGAGCGCCAGCCCATAGGACGCGGCCAGCAGCAGCTCGAAGAAAACGAAGAGATTGAACAGGTCGCCGGTGAGGAAGGCGCCGTTGACCCCCATGACCAGGGCATGGAAGAGGGGAAAGAAATTGCTGCCGCGCCGATGCCAGCGCGCCGAGGCGAAGAGCAGGGCCGCCAGCGACAGGATGGCCGTGGTGAGCACCATGGTCGCGGCGAGCCGGTCGGCAACCAGCACGATGCCGAACGGCACCGGCCAGTTCCCGAGCGGATAGACGGCCACCGCTTCGTGCGATTGCGCCTGTTCGGCAAACAGCGCCAGGGCCACCGCGAGCAGCACCACGCCCAGGACCAGGTTGAGCCCGATGATGCGGTTGCTGCCCTGGCGGTCGCCCAGGGCCAGATTGGCGATGATGGCGGCCATGGGCACCAGAATGGGCAGGATTGCTAGATTATCCATCCGGTCCCCCTCAATGCTCGCTGCCGTCGACGTGGTCGCTGCCGCTCAGCCCGCGCGCGGCCAGCAGCACCACAAGGAACAGCGCCGTCATGGCGAAGCTGATGACAATGGCCGTGAGCACCAGGGCCTGCGGCACCGGATCGGTATAGTCGGCGAGATTGGCATCGGCGCCCGACAGTATGGGCGCGGCATCCATGCGCAGCCTGCCCATGGCCAGGATGAACAGGTTGACGCCATAGGAGAGCAAGGACAGCCCGATAATGACCTGGAAGGTGCGCGGGCGCAGCAGCAGATAGACGCCCGAGGCGGTGAGCACGCCGATGGCGATGGCCAGCGTCAGTTCCATTTGTCCGCCCCCTCGCGCATCCGGGGTTTGCCGGGTCCGGCCGGATTGGGCCGGCGGATCGACTGGTGGGCCAGCGCGATCAGCATCAGCACCGTCGCCCCGACCACCAGCGCGAACACGCCCAGATCGAACAGCAATGCGCTGGCCATCGGCACCTTGCCGATGAGCGGAATCTCCAGATAGGCAAAGGCGGAGGTCAGGAAGGGCGTGCCGAACGCCATGGCGCCGGCGCCGGTGAGCAGGGCCAGCAACAGGCCCCAGGCAATCCACAGCAGCGGCAGGATGCGCAACCGGTCTTCCACCCAGCGCGTGCCGCCGGCCATATATTGCAGAATGAAACCCAGCGACATGATGATGCCGGCGATGAAGCCGCCGCCCGGCAGGTCATGTCCGCGCAGGAACATATGGATCGAGACCACGACGATGACGGGGAACAGCCAGTTCATAATGAGGGCGGGGACGCGCAGGAAATCGGTGGCGATGTTCTGGCTTCGCTCGGATGCGAGATCGTCCAGCGCGCGTTGCTGCTCGGGCCGGTCGGTGCTGTCGACAGCAGGACGGAAACGGCGCAGCAGGCTGAATACGGTCAGCGCCACGACGGCCAGAACGGTGATCTCGCCCATGGTGTCGAAGCCGCGGAAATCCACCAGCATGACGTTGACGACATTGGTTCCGCCGCCTTCGGCATAGGCTTTGGCGAGAAAGAAATCGGCAATGCCGTCGGGCGGCTGGCGGGTCATCACGGCATAGCTGGCAATGGCGGTGCCGAGCCCCACCAAAGCTGCGATGGTGAAATCCCGATATCGCCGCAACCGCACTTTCCAGGTCGTGACCTCGTCCATCGGCAGGCGCTTGGGCAGCCAGCGCAGGCCCAGCAGGATGAGGACGGTTGTGGCGATTTCCGCCAGCAATTGCGTCAGGGCCAGGTCGGGCGCGGAAAACCACGCGAAGGTGAGGCAGGTGGCCAGGCCGGCGCCGCCCATGAGGATCATGGCGGCCAGCCGGTGGAACTTGGCCTGATAGGCGGCGGCAACGGCGCTGGTGGCGCCCAGCAGCCATATAAGGCCGAGCACCGGATCGAATGTCGCGGGCAGCGGAAGCTGGCCCAGCCGCGCCCAGCCGGCCCCGATGCCGGCGGCTACGGCCAGCAGCAGGACCAGATAGACCTGCGGCTGCAGGCGCTGGGTGCCGAAGACCTGGATGACCCGCCGCGCCCAGCGGCTGGTCGCGGTGACCAGCAGGCGCTCGAATATGCGCTGGCCGCGCCAGCCGCGCGTCAGGGGAACGCCGTCGATGTTTCGCAGGTGCCGGTAATAGGGCACGTAGATGACGATGCCGCCCACCAGCGCCACGATGCTCATAACCAGCGGCAGGTTGAACCCGTGCCAGACCGAGAGGCTGTAATAGGGCGTGTCGGGGCCGAGCGCCGAAACCACCGCCGCGGCGAGATAGGGCCCGATGGTGATGCCGGGGATGATGCCCACGGTCAGGCAGGCGATGACGAGCACTTCGATCGGCCGGCGCATCAGGGCCGGCGGCTCGTGCGGCTCTTTCTCGAGCGCGGTGGGCGGCGGGCCGAAGAACACGCCATGCACGAATTTGATCGAATAGGCCACGCTCAGCATGCCGGCGATGGTGGCGCCGATGGGCAGGGACAGGTTGATGAAAACGTTGGGATCGAACTCGGCCGCTTCGGCAAAGAACATTTCCTTGGACAGGAAGCCGTTGAGCAGGGGAACGCCGGCCATGGCCCCGCTGGCGACGATGGCCAGGGTGGCCGTGAAGGGGAGATAGCGCCGCAGGCCGCTCAGCTTGCGGATATCGCGCGTGCCGGTCTCGTGGTCGATAATGCCCACGGCCATGAACAGCGAGGCCTTGAACGTGGCGTGGTTGGCGATGTGGAAGATGGCGGCGACGGCCGCGAGCGGGGTCGCCATGCCCAGCAATGTCGTGATCAGCCCGAGATGGGAGATCGTGGAATAGGCGAGCAGGCCCTTGAGGTCGCGCTGGAACAGCGCGCTATAGGCCCCGAAAATCAGCGTGGCCAGACCCACATAGGTAACGATCCAGAACCAGAGGTCGGAATCGGACATGACCGGCCAGAACCGCGTCAGCAGGAACACGCCGGCCTTCACCATGGTCGCGGAATGCAGATAGGCCGAAATCGGCGTCGGCGCGGTCATGGCATTGGGCAGCCAGAACTGGAACGGAAACTGCGCGCTCTTGGTGAAGGCGGCCAGCAGGAACAGCAGCAGGGTCACCGGATAGAGCGGGCTTTCCACCAGCACGGAACCGGAAGCCAGCACGTCGTCCAGCTCGTAGCTGCCCACGATATGGCCGACCAGCATCATGGCCACGAACAGGGCCAGGCCGCCGGTGCCGGTGATGATCAGGGCCATGCGCGCGCCGTCACGCGCATCGCTGCGGTGATACCAGTAGCCGATCAGCAGGAAGGAGACGAGGCTGGTCAGCTCCCAGAAAATGGCGAGCTGGATGATATTGCCGGCCATGACCAGACCCAGCATGGCGCCCATGAAGGCCAGCAGCAGCGAGAAGAATCGCGCGATCGGGTCCTTGGGCGACATGTAGTAGCGGGCATAGGCGACCACGAGCGCGCCGATCACGGTGATCAGCATGCAGAACAGCCAGGCGAGCCCATCCATCCGCAGCGTCAGGTTCAGCCCCAGTTGGGGAATCCACTCGATACGGTGAATCAGCACGGCGCCATCGGCCAGATGGGGGAACATCAGGGCCGTCGTCAAAGCCAGTGCCGCCGCCACGCCGCCGGACAGCCATGCGGGAATATTGCCGCTGCGCGGCAGGACGAGCACCAGCAGGCAGGCCAGCAGCGGCAGCATGCAAAGGGCGCTCAGGGCGAAAGGGATAGCTGATGTCGGCAGGATTCGGTTCTCTGGCTAAATATCCACAATGTTACATGGATTTAGTTCGTACAAGAAAAGGTTGGCAAGTGCGTCCACTTGTCGTCGGCAAAAGGCCGTTCGACCCGCTCAGCGGGGTTCGGGTTCCGGCCTGACGACCAGAATGTCGCTGGCGACGGTCTCAAGGATACGCGGCCCCTCCCCGCCCAGCAATGTGTGGAAGAGACGGCCGCGTTCATAGGCGCCGATCACGGTGAGGTCGGTCTGGTGATCCGCCGCATAGCGATAGAGCATTTCAGCCGGCGGACCATGCTCCACAAGGGTGAACACGTTGTCGCGCACCTGCTGCGGCAGGGTCGCCTTGTCGACGAAACCTCTGATCGTCTCCCGCTCCATGGTCTGGAAATCCCGGCCCAGGTCGCTGTCGGAGAGCAAGGAGCGATAGGGCAGCTCGAAAGCGTGCAGCAGCGTGAAAGTCGCTGCCGGGAAGAGCGCGGCCGCTACTTCAAAGCCGCCCAGCGCCTCGTCGGTGAAATCCGTGCCGACAAGCAGGCGTTCATATGGCCGGCGCGGCCGCTGTTTGGCAACGAGAACCGAGACCGGCGACGTCCTGAACAGTTCGTCGAGCGTGTCGCCCAGCCCGCCGAAAGCCCTGTGCCGCCCGCCGCCAACGACGACGAGGTCGCAACCCTCCTCGTCAATCGCGTTCAAGATGGCCGCGGGGGCGGGGCCGTCGACCAGCCGCACAAGCAGGGATGGCACGCCATCGAGGTCCTGGCGAAGCTGGGTTTCGATATCGGACCGCAAATCCGCCGGCTTGCGCCAGGAGGGCAGGCGCGGCGGATCGCGCCAGTCCCGATCCTCGAAGGCGTGGAGGGCCACGAGTTCCGCGTTCCAGGCGCCGGCCAGTTGCGCCGCGCGGTCCAATGCGCGATCGCCCCGCCCGCTCAGGTCGGTGGCGACCAGGATGCGTCTGGGCGGTACGCTCGGTTTGTGGTCACTCACGTTGTCCTCCTGATGGCTGGCCGCAATGCGGGAGGGGCTTTCCGCGCGCCGCTGCTTGCCCGCTCAGTCTAGGGTGCCGGCCGCTCGCCATGCAAGGCGTCTAGAGACCCGCGGCGCTCGCGCGCAGGCACCCCGCGAAGCGAATATCGCCGCTGCAAACAGCATGGGGGACAGGGGCCCGCTCAAGGACCATTGACGCGGCCTGCCCATCGGGCGTATTCCCCGCCTCAGGACATCTCGCCCTAACGCGAGACGCATAGACCTGGGAGGGTCGCTGAAGATGGCTGCAATGCCCCAAACCGCGCCGGCGGTGAAACCGGCTAATCCGAATTTTTCGTCGGGTCCCTGTTCCAAACGTCCCGGCTGGACGGTTGAAGCGCTCGGCAATGCGCTGGTCGGTCGCTCGCACCGCTCCAAGCCCGGCAAGGCCCGCATCCAGCGCGCCATCGACCTGACGCGCGAATTGCTCGAAGTGCCGGCCGACTACCGTATCGGCATCGTGCCCGCGTCCGATACCGGCGCGGTGGAAATGTTCCTGTGGAGCGCGCTGGGTGCCCGCGGCGTCGACATGCTGGCCTGGGAATCGTTCGGTGCCGGCTGGGTGACCGACGTGCAGAAGCAGCTCAAGCTCGACGATGTGCGCGTGCTGACCGCGCCTTATGGCGAATTGCCCGATCTCGGCCAGGTCGATTTCGACCGCGACGTGGTCTTCACCTGGAACGGCACGACTTCGGGCGTGCGCGTTGAAAACGGCGACTGGATCGCCGCCGACCGCAAGGGGCTGACCATCTGCGACGCCACTTCGGCGGCCTTCGCCCAGAACCTCGATTTCGCCAAGCTCGATGTCGTCACCTTCTCCTGGCAGAAGGCGCTGGGTGGGGAAGCGGCCCATGGCGTGCTGATCCTGTCGCCCCGCGCCGTCGAGCGGCTGGAAACCTACAAGCCCGACCGCCCGCTGCCCAAGATTTTCCGCCTTACCAAGGGCGGCAAGCTGATCGAGGAGGTGTTCGCGGCCGCGACCATCAACACGCCCTCGATGATCTGTATCGAAGACGCTATCGACGCCATGGAATGGGGCAAATCGCTGGGTGGTCTCAAGGCCATGCAGGCGCGTGCCGATGCCAATTTCAAGGTGCTGGCCGATTGGGTCGCCAAAACCGATTGGGTCGATTTCCTGGCCAGGAACCCGGCCAACCGGTCGAACACATCGGTGTGTCTCAGCATCGTCGATCCGGCCGTGACGGCGCTTGCCGCCGACCAGCAGGCGGCTTTCGCCAAGGCCATCGTGGCCCGGCTCGACAAGGCCGGCGTGGCCTATGACATCGGCGCCTACAAGGACGCCCCTTCGGGCCTGCGCATCTGGGCCGGTTCTACCGTCGAGGCTTCCGACCTCGCCGCGCTGACGCCGTGGCTGGATTACGCCTTCGCCGAGGAACTGGCCGCGCTGAACAAGGCTGCCGCTTAGCTCTCAGTACCCCCTCCCAACCTCCCCCTGATAGGGGGAGGAGCTGATCGAGTATTTGGCGCGATATTGCCACCAACTCGGAGCTGATTCCTCCCCCTATCAGGGGGAGGCCAGGAGGGGGTATCCCCACCAAAAACTCTTCAAATTCAGGGATTATCCAATGCCCAAGGTTCTCGTTTCCGACAAGCTCAGCCCCACCGCCGTCCAGATCTTCAAGGACAATGGCGTGGAGGTGGATTACCTGCCCGATCTGGGCAAGGACAAGGACAAGCTCTTTGAAGCCATCGGCCAGTATGACGGCCTGGCGATCCGTTCGGCCACCAAGGTGACCGAGAAGATCGTTGCCGCGGCGACCAATCTCAAGGTGATCGGCCGGGCGGGCATCGGCGTCGACAATGTCGATATTCCGGCCGCGACCAAGAAGGGCATCATCGTGATGAACACGCCCTTCGGAAACTCCATCACCACCGCAGAACATGCCATCGCCATGATGATGGCCCTGGCCCGGCAACTGCCCGAGGCCGATGCCTCGACCCGCGCCAGCAAGTGGGAAAAGAACCGCTTCATGGGCGTCGAAGTCACCAACAAGGTGCTGGGGCTGATCGGGGCGGGCAATATCGGCTCGATCGTGGCCGACCGGGCGCAAGGTCTCAAGATGAAGGTCATCGCCTTCGATCCGTTCCTTACCCCGGAACGCGCCCAGACGCTGGGTGTCGAAAAGGTGACGCTGGACGAGCTGCTGGCCCGCGCCGATTTCATTACGCTGCATACGCCGCTGATCGACGCCACCCGCAACATCCTCAATGCCGAAAATCTCGCCAAGACCAAGAAGGGCGTGCGCATCGTCAACTGCGCCCGGGGCGGGCTGATCGACGAGGCGGCGCTCTACGAGGCCCTCAAATCGGGCCAGGTCGCTGGCGCGGCGCTCGACGTGTTCCTGCAGGAGCCGGCCGAGAACAATCCGCTGTTCGAGCTGCCCAATGTCATCTGCACGCCCCATCTTGGCGCGGCGACGACCGAGGCGCAGGAGAATGTGGCCCTGCAGGTCGCCGAGCAAATCTCGGCCTATCTGATGAGCGGGGAAATCACCAATGCGCTGAATTTCCCGTCCATTTCGGCCGAGGAAGCCCCGATCCTGACCCCGTGGGTGAAACTGGCCGAAAATCTCGGCCTGTTTGCCGGCCAGCTCACCGAGACGGCCATCAAGGGCATCAAGCTCGAATTCGAGGGCAGCGTCGCCAGCCTCAATGTCAGGCCGATGATCGCCGCGGCCGTCAATGGCGTGCTCAAGCCCTCGCTGGGCGACGTCAACATGGTCTCGGCCCCGCAGATCGCCAAGGATCGCGGCATCACGGTGGAAACCACCACCCGCGACCAGCAGGGCGCCTATGAAGGCTATATCCGGCTGACCGTGACCACCGAACGGCAGGAGCGCGGCGTGGCCGGCACGCTGTTCGCCAATGGCAAGTCGCGCGTCATCCAGGTCAAGAACATCAACATGGAGGCCGAACTGACGCCGTCCATGCTCTATGTGACCAACGAGGACAAGCCGGGCCATATCGGGCGCCTCGGCACGCTGCTGGGCACGCTCGGCATCAATATCGCCAACTTCAACCTGGGCCGCGCCGATGTGGGGGGCGACGCCATCGCGCTGGTCTCCATCGACGGCACGCTGACCGAACCGCAACTGGCCGAAATCGCCGGCCTGGAAGGTGTGAAGCAGGCGAAATCGCTGCGGTTCTGAGGCAGGCCCACCTCCCTCTCCGTTTTGGAGGGGGAGGTTTCCGGCCGTCCGTCCTTGACTGTATCTCATATGAGATACATATTGACGGGCAGGAGACGAAGGTCATGGCCATGCACAGTTCCATGCTCCACGTACGCGTGGACGACGAAACCAAGGAAAGAGCTACGGAAACCCTCAATGCGATGGGCATGTCCGTTTCCGACGCCGTGCGGCTATTCCTGCGCCGGGTCGTTGCCGAGCAGGCATTTCCGATTGAACTCAAGGTGCCGAACGCCGAGACGCGTGCCGCCATGGCCGAAGCCGATGAGATTGCTCGCGGACATGCTGCCCGATTCATGAGCGCCGACGACCTGTTTGCCGATCTTGAAAAGAACAGCGGAAAGTAAGCGTACGGGTCTGCCGCGGGCAGCCAGCTATGCCAAGCGCTTCCTCAAGGATTGGGAGCGGTTGTCCCGATCCGGCCGGTACGACCTGAACCGGCTCAAGCAAGTCATGCTTTTACTGATTGCCAACGAAGGCCCCCTGGGCCCGGAATGGCTCGACCACCCTCTGAGGGGTGATTGGGATGGGCATCGGGAATGCCATGTCGGTGGCGATTTTCTGCTGGCCTACAAGCTGGACGATGCCGGCAAGTCCGGTCTTGTCGTCTTCGTTCGTGCCGGGACCCATGCCGACCTTTTCGACGAGTGATGCGCGGTCAGCGCTGAACCTGGATGCTAACCCCGCCGCCGCGCCGCCCATTCCGCCAGCACGATGCCGCTGATGATGATCGCCGCCGCGAGGTAGTGATAGATTTCCAGCCGTTCGCCGAGGATGATCACCGAACCCAGCGTGCCGAAGACCGGGATGAGGTTGTGGCTTGGCGCGGCGCGGTTGGGGCCGACCAGTTCGACGCCGCGGGCATAGGAGACCTGGCTGACCATGGAGGGGAAGATCGCCACATAGGCGATGACGATCCAGACAGTGGGCGAAGCCTGGGCGAGCGTCGCCACCTGGCCCAGCCCGCCGCCGGAGAAGGCCAGCATGATGACGCCGGCGATGGCCGCACCGGTGAAGGAAACGGCCATGAAGCTCATAATGTGCATTTTGGGCCGGAAGCGCAGGGCCAGCGTATAGGTGGTGTAGGCGAGGCAGGCCAGAATGACGAAGCCGTCGCCGACATTGATGTCGAGCGTCAGCAGGCGTGCCGGATCGCCATGGGTAGCGGTGAGGACGACCCCGAAAATGGCGAGCAGCACGCCCACGATCTGGATCGGCCGGGCGCGCACCCGCAGCACGATGAAATTGGCGCCGAGAATCAGCATGGGCAGCGAGGCCTGCTCGATGGCCGAATTGACGGCCGTCGTGGTGGTGAGGCCGACATAGAGAAAGGCGTTGAACAGGGCGTAGCCGACGGTGCCGAACGCCATCAGCACCAGCCAGTGGCGGCGCACCACGGCCCAGTCGGCCATGAGATAGCGCCAGGCGAATGGCAGGATGACCACCGTGGCCAGCACGCAGCGGCTGGCCAGCAGCAGGACGGGGTCGATCTCGCCGACCACCAGCTTGGCGGCCACGACATTGCCGCCCCAGAACATGGGCGCCAGAATCAGCAGCAGGTAGGGTTGGTCGAGCAGCCGGGCGGAAATGCCGCGATTTTGGTTCTCTAGCGGCTTTGTCATCGTCGCCCGTGTGATGTAAGGACAGTCGGACTTAGCAGTTATTCGGCCATGGTCAAAATTTTACCCAAGGTGGCCGGGGGAACGGACGTCCAAGTGGAGAGAGGGTGCGGCCCCGCGCGGGCGGGCCCTTCATGTCGGGCCTATCCTGGAGAAGGTAAATCTAATGGCTAATGTGGTTGTCGTCGGCTCGCAATGGGGCGACGAGGGCAAGGGCAAGATTGTCGATTGGCTTTCCGAGCGCGCCGATGTCGTGGTGCGCTATCATGGCGGCCACAATGCCGGCCACACGCTGGTCATCGACGGGGTGAGCTACAAGCTGGCTTTGCTGCCGTCCGGGCTGGTGCAGGGCAAGCTCTCGGTCATCGGCAACGGCGTGGTGGTCGATCCGCACCATTTCGTCGCCGAAATGGCAAAGCTGCGCGGGCAGGGCGTCAATATCACCCCCGAAATCCTGCGCGTCGCCGACAATGCGCCGCTGATCCTGTCGCTGCACCGCGAACTCGACGCCATCCGCGAAGAGTCCAATTCGGGCCTCAAGATCGGCACGACCAAGCGCGGCATCGGCCCGGCCTATGAGGACAAGGTGGGCCGCCGCGCCATCCGCCTGATCGACCTCTCCGAACCCGATACGCTGATGGTCAAGATCGAGCGCCTGCTGGGCCACCACAATGCGCTGCGCCGCGGCATGGGGCTGGTCGAGATCGAGGCGCAGAAGATCTATGACGAACTGACCGCGGTCGCCGCGGAAATCCTGCCCTTCATGGATCAGGTCTGGCGGGTGCTGGACGACCAGCGCAAGGTTGGCGCCCGTATCCTGTTCGAGGGTGCGCAGGGTGCGCTGCTCGATAACGATCATGGCACCTATCCCTTCGTCACCTCGTCCAACACCGTGGCCGGGCAGGCGGCGGCCGGGTCGGGCCTGGGGCCGACGGCCATCGGCTATGTACTGGGCATTACCAAGGCCTATACGACGCGCGTCGGCGAAGGCCCGTTCCCCTGCGAACTGGACGATGAAATCGGCCAGCACCTGGCGACGGTCGGGCGCGAAGTGGGCGTCAATACCGGCCGGTCGCGCCGGTGCGGCTGGTTCGATGCGGTGCTGGTGCGCCAGACGGTCAAGACGTCGGGCATTTCGGGAATCGCGCTGACCAAGCTCGACGTTCTCGACGGCCTCAAGGAGATCAAGGTCTGCGTCGGCTACGAGCTCGACGGATCACGGATTGATTATTTGCCTGCCTCAATGGGGGCACAAGCCCGCGTTAAGCCGATCTACGAGACGCTGGAGGGCTGGCCGGACACCACGGCGGGCGCGCGGAGCTGGGCCGATCTGCCGGCGCAGGCCGTCAAATACGTCCGCTATATCGAGGAGCAGATCGGGGCGCCGGTGGCCCTGCTGTCGACGAGCCCGGAACGAGCGGATACCATCCTTGTCCATGACCCGTTCCAAGATTGATATTTTTTGTTACAACGTGTCGCTGCAATCGTGAGTACCAACTAGCCAATGGCGGACTACAAGGAGCTGTTGCGCCGCGCCATAACGGCGCTGCCGGAGAATAACGGGGCGGCCCGGCGGGCCGTTTACGAGAAGGCGCGTTCGGCCCTGGTCGGACAGTTGCGCGCCATCACGCCCCCATTGCCGGCGCGCGACATCACCCAGCACCGCCTGCAGCTCGAAGATTGCATCCGCCAGGTCGAGCAGGAAGCCAGCGAGGCGGTGATCATGCTGGGGCGCGAACATGCGCCGCCGGCGCCCCGCCATGCGGCGGAGCCGGCCAGGCCGGTGGAGGCCGCTCCGGTTGCCGAAACGCCCAAAGCCGAGCCCGAAGCAGAGCCCGGGCCTGCGGAGACCAAGCCAGCCGAGAACAAGGCCGAGGCGGGCGGGAAGACCTCCATCGAGGACCTCATCGCCGAGGCTTCGGCAACGTCGGGTGCCGCGGTAAAGCCGGCGGATGCGGTTGTGCCGGAACCGGAAACCCCGTCCGAGGCGGAAACCAGGCCGGAGCCCCGGCCGGTGGCCACTATCGTGGGCCGGGTTCACGCGCCCAAGGCCGGCCCGACATCGCCGGTTCCGCAGCCATCCAATATTCGCCCGCTGGACACGCCGCTCAAGGGGCCGGGCTTCGAGCCGCGGCGCGATGCCATTCCGGCGGCGGCCAATTCGACGAATGAGCCGGTGCGCATCGGCGGCCGGATCGAGCCATCCATGGGGCCGCATGCGGTTGCCCGCCAGCAGGCGACGGCACCGGCATCGGTGATCGAGCCCGTGCCGGTGGAAACGGCCCTCTCCAGCGTACGCGAGGTGGATGTCGAGCCCGATGCCAGCGCGGCGCAGGACGTCATCGAGCGCGCCATCGAAGTGCTGGACCGCGAAGCGCGCGGCGAATCCGCCCCGGCCGTGCCCGATACGGCTGCCGCGCCGGCTTCCGAGGCCCCGGAAGGTACGGAAAGCGACGATGCCGGCTTTGCCGATGGGCAGGCGCAGCGCAGCGGCGCCGGGCTGACGATTTTTCTCGTGGTTTTCGCCATTCTGCTGGCGGGCGCCGGGGGGGCGGGTTTCTGGGCCTGGCGCGAGGGCTATGTCGATCTCGACCAGCTCTTCGGCCGCGCTGCGGCGCCGGTCACCGAGACCGCCCAGGCGGCGCCGGCCACGCCCACGCTCGACCCGGTGCCCCTGACTGCCGAAACCCCCGCCGGCCCAGGCAACACGACGCCTGCGGCGACCAATGGCCAGCCCAGCGCCGAACTCAGCGGGTTGCAGATCGAAGACCGGCTGGAACCGACGCCCGAACCGGTGGTGCCGACGGGCAACGAGACCGTGCTGCCGGAGGTGAATTCGGATGGGATCAAGAGCGAGGAGCGCCTGCCCGGCGAGGATGCCCTTGCCGCCGCCGACCCGACCGCGTCGGTCGATCCGGCCGTGCTTGCCGGCAGCCAGTCGCTGCTGCTCGAAGCCAGCCAGGATGGCACCAGCGGCGCCGTTCCCTTTTCGGGCACGGTGGAATGGAGCGAGGGCGTGGACGAACTCGGCCTGCCGACGCTGGTCGGGACGGCCAGCATTCCGGCGCGCAATCTGGGCGTCGATATCACCATCCGCAAGAATTCCGACCCCAGCCTGCCGGCCAGCCATTTGATGGAGGTCGACTTCAAGGTGAGCGATACCTTTATCGGCGGCAATATTTCCACCCTGCCGGGCGTGCTGCTCAAGGACCAGGAACTGGTGCCGGGCACGGCGCTGGTCGGTGCGTCGGCGCGCGTCGTGGGCAATTCGTTCCTCTTCGCGCTCAGCGCCACGCCGGCCGATGCCGAAACCAATACGAACCTGCTGGAAAACCGCCGCTGGATGGATCTGGCCGTGGTCTATGGCACGGGGCGCAACGCCATCATCACCCTCGAAAAGGATGAAGAGGCGCAGGCGCTGTTCGAGAACGTGTTCGCCACCTGGGCCGAGTAGGGCACCCCCTAAACCGCCGTCAGCCGCCCATCCGCCAGCAGATATTTTCGCCCGGCCAGCGCCTGAATGTCATCGGCGTGGTGGCTGACCAGGATCGTGTGCCAGTCATGGTCGGTGGTGAGGGTGCGGACCAGGTCGCGCACGGATACGCGTGTTTCGTCGTCCAGCGCCGAAAAGGGCTCGTCCAGCAGCAATACCGGCCGTGCCCGCAGCAGCGTCCGGGCCAGGGCCACGCGTTGTTTCTGGCCGCCTGAAAGCGTGCCGGCGAGCTGGTCACCGATTCCGTCCAGTCCGACTTCGGCCAGGGCTTCGGCAATCCGCCGCCGCGCCTGCGTTCCGGCCGTGCCCGCCGGCAGGCCGAGCGCCACGTTCTTTGCGGCGCTCAGATGCTCGAAGAGGCTATCCGACTGCAACAGCAGCGATACCGGCCGCGCCTCGGGCGGCAGGGGCAACAAATCCTGCTGGTCGAGGTCGATACTGCCGCCGCTCGGCATCAGGAAGCCGGCCAGCAGGTCGAGCAGGGTCGACTTGCCCGAGCCGCTGGCGCCCGAAACGGCAGTGACCTCGCCCGCATGGGCCACGAACGAAAACGTGTAGGGCGCCGCCTGGCCGGGATAGGCGAAAGAGAGGTTTTCAACGCGCAGCATCGGCGATCCTTTCAAACAGTCTGGGCAGGCCGACAAAGGCGATTATCGTGCCGATGAGCAGGATGGCGGCAATGGAAGCGGCATCATTGCCGCGATAGGAGCCGAGCGCCCGGAACATCATCAATGGCAGGGTCTGGAAGTCCTGCGTGCCGAACAGCGCGATGACGCCAAGGTCGCCGAGCGAGAAGCAGAAGGCCAGCGCCAGCATGACGCCGATGTCGCGCCCCAGCAGGGGATATTCGACCAGCGCGAACTGCCGC
>Ga0123328_1003213_pt1 | contig 14120 bp, 11 predicted proteins | sample BioC12SIPDNA_2_FD_89702 | JGI IMG/M metagenome (GOLD analysis project Ga0123328, IMG submission 89702) | Anaerobic biogas reactor microbial communites from Washington, USA - Biogas_R1_A C12 SIP DNA | ecosystem: Engineered > Bioreactor > Anaerobic > Unclassified | place: Washington, USA...
CTGGTCGATCAGGATGGCGACCTCATTGCGCAGGGCGACAGCCAACCCCTTCGCGGGACGCTGCCCACGTCGTTCTGGCGACAGGGCGACCGCCTGCTTGATCTCCACACCCTACCGATCCCCAACCACATGCCCGCCGAGCCGCTCTACCTGCGCGTGGGCTTTTACCAGATCGATTCTGGCGAGCGCCTGCCCGTTTCCGGAACAGACACGGCTGCAGAGCAGGATTATGTCGAAATTGGACCGATCACGCTGCTGGGAGAACCGCCCAGGCCATGAGTGACACGCGGCCTCTGCCTGCCGACTCTACGAGAGGGTGGCTCGTCTGCCTGCTCATCGTCTACCTGCTGGTGGGGGCCTACTATGGCATGACGATCCCCCCCTTTGAGAGCCCGGATGAGCTCCACCACCTGGGCTATGTGGTGCACCTCGTACGCGAGGGACGGCTTCCGATCCAGACGCCCGGGGTCGACACCATCTACCAGCAGGAGGGCAGCCAGCCTCCCCTCTACTATGTGGTGGCCGCCGCGCTCGTGCGGGGGATCGACCTGTCCGACCTTCACGAGGTCACCGTGCCCAACCCCTACGCCCGCATCGGCCAGCCATCGGCCCTGGAGAACCAGAACCTGGTGCTGCATCCGCCCCAGGAAAACCGCTGGGCCGGCAGCTTGTTGGCGCTACAGATCGCCCGCGCGCTCTCGCTAGTCATGGGTGCGGGCACGGTGCTGTGCACATACGCCCTAACACGGCGGCTGCTACCGCGTCATCCCGGCTTGGCGTTGGCGGCAGCCGCGACCAACGCCTTTACGCCCATGTTCCTCTATATCAGTGCCAGCGCTAACAACGACAACCTGATCACCTTGCTCTGCAGCTTCACCTTGGTCGCCCTGACGTACATGGATGTCCAGCGAGTTACGCCGGTGCGCCTACTGGCCTTCGGCGGCTTGTGTGGCGCCGCCCTCCTGACCAAGCTGAGCGGCATCGCGCTCCTGGCCCTGGTTCTGCTCTGGTTGCTGGTGATAGCGGCCGCCCAGGTAGCCGGGGTGGATACGGTCTCCACACCGCGGGCGCTAGGTCGCCTTTGGCGACGGGCATCCTTCGGGGCAGTGTTGCGGCGCTGGCTACCCTGGGCAACCGCAGTGGTGCTCCCGGCAATGGCCATCGGCGGCTGGTGGTATCTCCGTAACGTGCGCCTGTACGGCGAGCTCACCGGCATCGAGACCATGCTCACGATCTTTGGCACGCGTGGCGGCGGCTGGCCCACGCCAGAAGAGCTCATCGGAGAGCTGCGCGGGTTCGCCATGAGCTACTGGGGGGTGTTTGGCATCTTTAACGTGCTCATGCGCCCGCCCGCAGTCTACCCTCTCTTGCTGGCCACCGCTCTCCTTGCTTTGCTGGGCGCGCTCGTGACCCTCGGCCGCGCCTGGCGTCGCCAAGCGTCGCTGCCCTGGATGCCCATTGGCCTGCTGATCGTCTGGATCGGCGCCCTGCTTGTCTCGCTGCTACGCTGGACCAGCATGACCTATGCCTCCCAAGGAAGACTGATCTTTCCGGCCATCTCGGTCCTCAGCCTTGCCTTGGTCGTTGGGGTGGCCTCTTGGCCCCGAGGTCGCTGGCGGTGGCTGGTGACGCCGATCCTTCCCATCGCCCTGCTGGTCATCAGCGTGATCCAGCCCGGCGCAACCATCGCTCGGGCCTATGCGGCCCCCGTCTCCTTGACCATAGACGGCATTCCCGCCACCGCCCCAGCGGTACGCGCCAGTTTTGGGCCGGTGGAACTCGTCGCCTACGAGATCGATCGCCAGACTGTTCCGCCCGGTGGTCGTGCCGTGCTGACCCTCTATTGGCGAGCGCGCGAGCGTATCCAAGAGGACCTGACGCTCTATGTGCACGTGTTCGGTCGCGACGGCGCCAAGATCGCCCAACGCGACTCGTATCATGGAGGGGGAACCTACCCCACCAGCTACTGGCAGCCCGGCGAGGTGCTCTGCGATCGGTACGCTATCGACATTGATGCGACCGCTCAGGGCCCCACGGCAGCCGAGATCGTGGTGGGGCTGTACCATCGTGACGACATGACTCCCATCCCCGCCAGCGATCCGGACGGCAATGCCGTAGGCAGGCTGACCATCAGCCGTCTGAAGATTGCCGCCGAGACCCAACCCACCGACCCTCAGTGGCCGACCGACGTCACCTTTGGCGATGCCGTTCGCCTGACGGGATACGACCTCGACTGGTCGAGCTGGAACGGTCAGTCTGATCTTCCGATCAATCTCCACTGGCACGTCACTAGGCCGCTCTATCGCGACTATACCGTGTTCCTGCATTTGGTGGACCAAGAGGGCGCCATGCTGGGCCAGGGTGACGCTCGTCCGTGCCAGGGCGACTATCCCACCAGCTTCTGGGGCCCAGGCGAAAGCCTGCTGGATCCGCATCTGGTACGCCTGAACGGCAGCGCCAGGCCAGGCCAGCAGCTACGCATCCTGGTGGGCCTCTATGACCCCATCAGTGGTGAGCGCCTGGCGGCGACCGACCCTAGTGGCTCGCCCATGGGAGACCATCTAGTCATCGCCTCCCCGTCCACAGCTGATTAGCACCACCAACACGGCCCCCCAGGACAGTTGCCCAGAGTCGCTCGATGGGCTATCATTACCCGACAATCCACGATCACCGCGCGATTCGCACTGCTTTGCGGTTGGTAGGAGGCAAGCCATGCCAGACAGCGACACCACGGGCGCCAGGTCCGATGAACGTGAAGGCGCTTCTCTCGACTTTGTCCGAGCGGCCATCGAGGAGGACATCCGCAGCGGTCGTTTTGGTGGGCGCGTACACACCCGCTTTCCCCCCGAGCCCAACGGCTACCTCCATATCGGCCACGCCAAGGCGATCTGCCTGAGCTTTGGGGTCGCGCAAGAGTACGGCGGCCTCTGCAACCTGCGATTCGACGACACCAACCCCGTCAAGGAAGAGACCGAGTACGTCGATGGCATCAAGGACGATATTCGCTGGCTAGGCTTTGACTGGGCTGACCGCGAGTACTTTGCCTCGGACTATTTCGAGCAGCTCTATGCCTTTGCAGAGCAGCTCATCACCAAGGGCAAGGCTTACGTCTGCGACCTGAGCCCCGACGAGGTTCGCGAGTACCGTGGCACGCTGACCGAGCCTGGCCGCAATAGCCCCTACCGCGACCGCTCGGTGGAAGAGAACCTGGACCTATTTCGTCGCATGCGCGCGGGCGAGTTCGCCGATGGCAGCCGCACGTTGCGCGCCAAGATCGACATGGCGTCGCCCAACATCAACCTGCGCGATCCGATCATGTACCGCATCCTGCACGCCACCCACCACCGCACAGGCGACGCCTGGTGCATCTATCCCATGTACGATTTCGCCCACGGCCAAAGCGATTCCATCGAGGGGATCACTCACTCGCTCTGCGACATCGAGTACGAACAGCACCGACCACTCTATGACTGGTTCCTGGATGAGCTAGAAATCTACCATCCCCGCCAGATCGAGTTTGCCAAGCTGTTCCTTTCCTACACGGTACTAAGTAAGCGAAAGCTACGCATCTTGGTGGAGCAAGGTTACGTCTCAGGCTGGGATGATCCGCGCATGCCGACGCTGGCGGGGCTGCGCCGTCGCGGCTATGCGCCCGAGGCCATCCGCGCCTTTATCGACGAAGTGGGCGTGGCCAAGAGCAACAGCATCGTGGACGTCGCCTTGCTCGAGTACCACATTCGGCAGGATCTGAATCAGCGGGCCGAGCGCCGCATGGCCGTCCTCGATCCCCTCAAGGTGATCATTGACAACTACCCCGAGGGGCAAGAGGAAGAGCTCGAGGCGATCAACAACCCAGAGGATCCCGATCAGGGGGTTCGCATGGTGCCTTTCTCGCGCGAGCTCTATATCGAGCGGGATGACTTTATGGAAGACCCGCCGCGCAAGTTCTACCGTCTGGCACCAGGTCGCGAGGTGCGGCTGCGCTATGGCTATTTCGTCACGTGCACCAGCGTCGACAAGGACCCCGAGACTGGCGAGGTCGTTGCTTTGCACTGCACCTACGATCCCGCCACACGGGGCGGCGATGCCCCCGACGGCCGCAAGGTGCGCGGGACGCTGCATTGGGTCTCGGCCAAGCACGCCGTCACGGCCGAGGTGCGCCTGTATGATCGGCTGTTCAGCACGCCCGACCCCGACGAGGCGCCCGAGGACGGCGACTTTACTGACAATCTCAACCCAGATTCGCTTCAGGTGATCCCGGCGGCGCTTGTTGAGCCGTCCCTGGTCGACGCCAAGCCGGGCACCACGGTCCAGTTCGAGCGGCTGGGCTATTTCTGCGTAGACCCCGATTCGGCTGAGAAGCTTGCGTTCAACCGCACCATCGCCTTGCGCGATAGCTGGGCCAAGATCCAGAGCCGAACGACAAGCTAGACGGGCCAGACGCATGGCCAGAATTCACTTCTGGCCATGTGTCACCCACCGCGGACACCGAGGATACTGCGAGCCAGCATGATCTGCTACCTATCATCGTGTGAGGGGATCACGCCCGACCACCTGAAAGGGTTCTTCGTGGGGTGGCAGCATCCCCCCACCCCCGAGGAGCACGTGCGGATACTCCAGGCCAGCGACGTGGTCTCCCTGGCCGTGGAAACAGAATCCGGCCTGGTGGTAGGCTTTGCCACAGCCATCACCGATGGCGTTTTTTCCGCCTATATCCCCTTGGTCGAGGTAGTGCCGTCTTGTCAGGGCCAAGGGATCGGCTCACGGCTGATGCGCCACATACTCGAGCAACTGGGCGACCTCCGCATGATCGACCTGACCTGCGATCCCGACGTGCAGCCGTTCTATGCCCGTTTGGGGCTCACCCGTTCCACCGGCATGATGATCCGCAGCCGCCAGGCGACGATTCGTGAGGCCAGGCGCCCGCAGACGCAATCTGGGCAGCGGGACCGAACGTCCTAGCGCAGCTGTCCGGGCAGCCGCTGTTTGATCTTGGGCGGGAAGGAAGCATCAAAGGCGTCCACCCGCTCGGCATCCAAGCCCTCGAACGCCTCGTCGTGATAGTACCGGCCACCGATACCAGCCAACGCTCCCGGGTACAGCTCCAGCGTCTGAAACGCGTCAAAGCTGCTCCCATCTGGCAGCGTGATGCTATAGTCTGCCGATGGGCGAAATCCAAAGCGCCCATAGTAGGTCGGGTTGCCGAATAGGATGATAGCCCGCTCACCGCGCTCCCTGGCCAGAGCTAGGGTGTGCCCGATGAGCGCCGAGCCGATCCCCCGCCGTTGGTACGCAGGCAGCACGCTGAGGGGGCCAAAGGTCAGCAGGGGCCATCGCTCGCCACTTTCGGCCACGACGGTACAGCGGCTGAAAACGATGCTGCCCACGATCTGCTCGGCCATCACCGCCAGGTAGTGTAGATCCGGCAGATAACCCGGCGAGTCCCTCAAGACGTGCAGCAAATAGTGCTCCACGCATCCGGGCTCGTGGACGTTCCAGAATGCCTCACGCGTGAGGTGTTCCACTTCGGCATGGTCCCGGGGCTCCTCTGGACGTAGAGAGAACGCGAACTCTTTCATGGATCTCCTCGCCGGCGACGCCTGGCCCGAGTAGCAGGTGGTTAGGGGAGGGCCGGATCTAGCCCCGGTTTACTGCGCAACGCAAAACACGCGGACTTGCTGCTGGGCAAATCCGCGTGCTCACGTGGCTGAGGGACAGGGATTCGAACCCCGACCGGCTGATCCAGAGTCAGCTGTCCTACCGTTAGACGATCCCTCAGTACGGGCGCGATTATAGCACGCGCCCGCCTCTGGGGCAAATGGGATGGGAGGCCCTACCCCGCCAGCAGCGCGATGGCCCTCTCCAGCCGTGCGATCACCTTCTGCTGGCCGATCAGCTCCAGGGTCCCAAAAAGCGGCGGAGTGACGTTCTTTCCTGTACAAGCCACCCGAATAGATCCCAGCAACTGTCCCAGTTTGAGGTCGAGACCCTCGGCCAGAGCCCGCAACGCGGTCTCGATGCTCGCCTCCTCAAAAGGAGACACCGCGCGGAGACAGCTCGCCGCCTTGTGCAGAGCCACCATGGTCGATTCAGCATCCATCTTTTTCTGGACGAGCAGCTCGGGCTCGTACTGCAGCCGCTCCGCAAAGCAATAGTCTACCAGCGGAATCACCTCGGGCAGCGTCTTGATCCGCTCGCGTACCAAGGGAACCGCCTTGAGCGCAAAGTCCAGGCCCGCCGGATAGCCCTCTCGCCTCAAGACTAGCAACAGGCGTCCCGCCAGGTCGTTGGTGCCGAGCTGCCGAATATAGGCCGCGTTCATGTGGTCGAGCTTTTCGTAGGAAAAGGCCCCCGCCGAGGTCGACACCCGCGTCAGGTCGAATAGCTCGATCAGCTCGTCACGGCGAAAGAACTCGGTCTGCCCATCGTAGGACCAGCCAACCAGCGCCAAAAAGTTCACCAGCGCCTCGGGCAGATACCCCGCCTGGCGAAACTCGTGCACAAACGTCAGCATCTCACGTCCATCGGCCAGCTTTTTCTTGCGCTTGCTGAGCTTGCCCTCCCCGCTCGGGTCCAGGATGGTGGGAAGGTGCGCCTGAATGGGCGACTCCCAGCCGAAAGCATCATAGATGCGTTGCAGCGCCGGCGCCGTCGAGATCCACTCTTCGCCCCGCATGATGTGGCTAATCTGCATGTGGTGATCATCCACCACGACGCCCAGGCTATAGGTCGGAAAGCCATCGGACTTGAGCAGGACCAAGTCGGTGAGCTGACGGTTATCGACGGTGATATCGCCTCGCAAGAGATCATGGAACGTGGTCTCGCCGACTTCTGGCACGGCCAGCCGCACCACCGGGCGGATGCACTGAGCTTCATAGTCCGCGATCTGCTGGCTGGTGAGATGCCGGCAGTGACCGTCGTACCCCTCGCGCTGCTTGCTGGCTCGTTGCTCCTCGCGCAGCTGCGCCAGCCTCTCCGGGCCGCAGTAGCAGCGGTAAGCCGCCCCCTTGGCGATCAGCTCCTGAGCCGCCTGATGGTACAGCTCCAGCCGATCCGATTGGTGGTAGGGACCGTAAGGTCCACCGATCTCGGGGCCCTCGTCCCAGGAGAGGCCCAACCATCGTAGCCCATCCAGGAGGTCGGTGAGGGCGTCGGGGACGTAGCGCGTTCGGTCTGTATCCTCGACGCGAAGCACAAACGCACCGCCGTGCTGGCGGGCGAACAACCAGTTGTAGAGAGCCGTGCGCGCCCCTCCGACGTGAAGATATCCGGTTGGGCTCGGGGCGAACCGCACGCGTACAGGCCGGTCGGTCATGACATACTCCTTTGCATGGTGCGCGATCTTAGCGATGTGATCTCGTCGGACTCGGTTCGCTGGCGGCGCACCGCCACGCTTTGCACCAAGCCCAAGGCCACAATCGTGGTCATCACCGCGCTGCCGCCATAGCTCACCAAGGGCAAGGGGATGCCCGTCACGGGCAGTAGATTGGTGTTGGCCCCCAGGTTGATCACCGCCTGAACGGTGAGCATCACTGCCGTTCCCGATGCCAGCAGCCGCCCCCCTTCGTCTGGCGCCTGCTGCGCGATGGTCAGCAGTCTGTGGATCATGTAGGCATAGACCAGCAAAAAGCCCATACAGCCCAAAAACCCGAGCTCTTCGGCCAGAACCGAAAAGATAAAGTCCGTGTGCCGCACCCGCAAAAAGTAGAGCTGGCTCTGTGAGCCCTGCATCAGCCCCGTCCCCCACCAGCCGCCATTCCCGATGCTGATCAGCGCCTGACGCACATTGTAGCTCTCATCCGGCGATGCGCCGCTCGGGTTGAGGTAATCCAGCACTCGATCGCGCATATAGTCTTCCAGGCGAAACCAGATGATCGGCGCAGCCAGCACGCCCACGAGGCCCGCGATCAGAATATGTCGCCACCGAACCCCGGCCAGAAACACCATACCAACCCACGTGGCCACCATGACAAAGGTCGTGCCAAAGTCGGGCTGCTGGTAGACCAGAATCACCGGCGGCGCCAGCAGAATCAGCGATACGAAGAACGGGCTGGGCGATTCCAGGTGCTCTTGCCCCTGCCCCAGGGCGTACGCCAGTACAGAGATCATCAGCACCTTGACGAGCTCGGACGGCTGCACCGCCGTGCCCGCAATCTCGATGCTCCGTTGAGCGCCAAAGGCCGTCTCGCCGGCGAACAGGGTCGCCAGCAGCACGCCTAGCATGCCTATGTAGACCAGCCTGCGCGCCTTGAACAGCAGTTGGTAATCGAGCAGCACGGCCACCAAATACCCGACCAGGCCGATGCCCGCGCGCCACGCTTGCTTGACCGACAGATACTCTGACACCGGCGCGCTGCTGTCAAAGACGGCGTGGTCGTAGGCGCTGTAGATCAGCGCCATCCCCAGAGCTAACAGTATGACCATGGCGATAAAGAGCCCCAGATCAAAGCGCTCCCAAGTGGCAGCCCTCATGGCGTCCTCGCTCGCGCCGCAGTCACGCCGGTCACGACCATCGCCCCAGTCCCAGGCGCTGCAGCCAGCGGGGCCGCGCTTCGCGTAGAGGCGCCACCGGGATCTCTTCGCCCAGCAGCCTGCGAGCCACGTCGATGAACAGGGGTCCAGGACCGCTATCCAGCGCATGGGCGACCGGCTCGCCGCGCGTGTTGGCCAACATGATCTGATCGTCATCCGGAATCGCGCCCAACAGCGGAATCGAAAGCGTAGCCGCGATCTCCTCCGGGCTAGGGATCTCTTGCCGGCGCATCAGGTCTGGATGCACGCGGTTGACCACCAAACCGAGACAGCGACGGTCGCTCTCTTCCAGAATCCCCAAGACGCGGTCGGCATCCTGGATGGCGGGCTGATCTGGCGTGGTGACCACCACAAACTCGCGAGCCGGCGCGATCGCCGTGCGAAAACCGTGCTCGATCCCAGCCGGCGAGTCCAGTAACACCACGTCAGCCGATCCCTCAAGCTGATCGCACACGCTACCGAGATCCGCCGGTCGAACCGCGCTCTTTTCCCGCGTTTGTGAAGCCGGCAGCAGGTAGAGCTCGGGCTGCACGCGGTCTCGAATCAGCGCCTGGCGCAGCCGGCAGCGCCCTTCGATCACGTCCACCACGTCATAGATGATGCGGTTCTGCAGCCCCAGGAGAATGTCCAAGTTCCTCAGGCCCACATCGGTATCCACCACGACCACGCGTTGCCCCAGCGAGGCCAAGGCGACGCCCAGATTGGCGGTGGTCGTCGTCTTGCCGACGCCGCCCTTGCCCGAGGTGATGGTGATGATCCTCGTCGCCATCGGACCTATGACCTCCCCGCCCAGGGCTCGACCACGATGCTCTCGTCGACCACCCGCGCAACCTCGGGCCCCTTGGACGCGCCGGCACTCTCGTCCGGCCTGGCCACCATCTGAGCGATGCGTAGCTGGAGCGGCTGCATGTCCAGGGCGGCGATCACGGCGCTGCCGTCGCCAAACGCGCCCGCGTGCGCGGTCCCTCGCAACGAACCCCACACGACGATGTCGCCCCCAGCAACGATCTCCCCGCCAGGGTTGACGTCACCCATCACCACCACATGCCCCTGATGCCGAACCACGCGACCCGACCGCACCACATGCTTGACCAAGATCCCCCTGGAGCCCTCCAGCGGGGAGCGTTGCGAGCCGGCTTTGGCAACGGCCACTGAAGCGGCATTCGGCCCGTCGCTAGGCTGCCGGGCCGCCACCGGAGCAGCCACGCGCAGTCCCAGCTCCTGAGCGGCCTCGCCGGTGGCCTCATCCTCGGTCACCACCGCCTCAAGGCGCAGTCCATGCTCCACGAGCACCTGGCTCATGCGCTCGATTTCACTGGCCTGCAGCGTACGAGCCGACGCCTCGAGCGTCACCTTGCTGCCTCGGAGAAAAGCCGCCTTGGCATCGAGCTCGATGCCAAGGTCGGTCAACAGCTCGTCGATCCCGGCTTTGCCCACACTGATGGTGATGCCCTCCCGGGTTCCCTTGATCGCCATGCTGCTCATGGAACGGCCACCTCCTCACCAGCGGGCGCCGCCGGAGGCTCTGGCGTGGGCACCAGCCCGAAATAGTGCCGCAGCACCTCCGCCGCCACCGGGACGGCGACCTGCGAGCCCTCGCCGCCCGCCTCTAGCATCACTACCAAGGCGATCTCGGGGTCCTCATAGGGCGCAAAGGCGGTAAACCAGGCGTGGGTGGGCGAATAGCCGCGCTCATCCACCACCAAGTTGCCCTCCTCATCGAACATGGCAAACTCGGCCGAGCCGGTCTTGCCGGCCACCGAGACGCCCGGCAGACGAGCGCCGGGGGCAGTTCCCCACTGGACCGCCTGCTGCATCCCCAGACGCACCGCGGCGAGATGCTGAGCATCGACCCCCAGCTCGTTCAGCACATCGGGAACATAAGAGCGCACCAGGTTGCCACGATAGTCTGTCACCTGGTAGACAAGCTGCGGTCGATACAAGATCCCGCCGTTGGCGATGGCCGCGGTGGCGTTGAGCAGCTGCAGCGGCGTCACCAACACATAGCCCTGGCCGATGGCCGCGTTGTAGGTATCGCCGGTCGTCCACACCTCGCCATAGTTCTGGCGCTTCCAGCGGTCGTTGGGTATCAGCCCTGCGGACTCGCCCGAGAGATCGATGCCCGTCGGCGTCCCGAAACCCAAAGCCTGCGCATACTGCTCGAGCCGGGTCATGCCTAGACCCTGAAAAGACCCCAAGCCGCCTGCCACCACACCGAAAAAGATGTTGCAGGACTGGGCGATACCGCTGTGAATGTTCAGCGCACCGTGGCCCCACGTAGCCCAGCATGGGAACGACTGCGCCATACTATAGTCGTCCGGAAAGTACTTGTTGGGAATATACACCCGGCCCGCACAGGTCACCTGAGTCCGCGTGTCGATGACGCCTTCCGCCAGAGCGCCGACGGCCGTAACCACCTTAAAGGTCGACCCGGGCGGATAGACGCTGCTGATGGCGTGGTTCACCAGAGGTAGGGCGGGATCCTGGCTCAGCCTGGCATAGTCCTCGTAACTGATGCCGCCCGAGAACTGGTTGTTGTCGTAAGCGGGCAGCGAGACGAGGGCCAACACCTCGCCAGTACGCGGGTCCATGGCCACCAGCACACCCACCTTGCTGCCCACACTTCGCATGCCCTCACGCAGCGCCCGCGTGGCCGCGGCCTGCAGCTCAGTATCGACGGTCAGCCACAGGTTGTCGCCCGGAATCGGCTCCTGCACCGCGAGAACGTTCACCTCGCGCTCAAAGGCATCGACCTCCACATGCTTTTGGCCCTTGATGCCTCGCAGCAACAGATCCTGCGTCAGCTCGATCCCGGTAAGGCCCACCTTGTCGTTGGGCTCATACTCAGCGCCATCGCGATCCAGGTAGCTCTCCAAGGACTCGCTGGGGATATGTCCCACGTACCCGAGGATATGCGCCAGAAGCTGACCCTCGGTATAGGATCGTAGCGGGTCGACCTCGACCACCACACCCGGGAGCGTGAGATGCTCCTCCTCCAACACAAAGGCGGCTTGTCTGTCGACCCCGCTCGCTACGCGGACTGGGTTGTAGGCGCCGATTGCTCGCGTCGTCAGCACCTCTTCGATGCTGTCGGCTCGGCCATCCTCCGATCCCCCCTCGCCCGTGATGCCACACAGCTCGGCTACCCGATCCAGAACGCGCTCTCGCTCGGCCTCATCCGCCGGCAGAGCACCCGGCACAATGCTCACCGCAAAGCTGGGAACATTGCGCACGAGGAGGCGCCCATCGCGATCGTACACGATCCCCCGAGGTGCAGTGATCGGTACCAGCCGAGTACGGTTCTGCGTAGCGGATTGTTGGTACTGGTCGGCCGATACGATCTGCAGATCCCACAGCCGCAGCGCCACGATGCTCAAGACCAGCAACAACCCGGCCTGGACGACCATGTAGCGTGCACGGACATGCCAAGGCATTACGCCCCCCACTCGGCAGCGTTCGGCGCCAATCCACCCGTGAATCTCCGCGCTAGCCAATAAGCCGGCAGCATGCAAACGAGGTTGAGGGCCATGGCGGGCGCGACCGTCGAGGTCAACAGCGGCCCCAAAGCGAGCGGCAGGCCCATCAGCCGCACACCCAAGATGACCACCACATAGTAGACCAAGGTCGCGGCGATGATGGTCACGTACGGCAGCGAGCCGACCGTTCGAAAGACGTTGACTTCGCCGATGCTGGCTGCCAGCGTAGCCGCTACGGTTGCCAGGGTCAAAAGCCCCAGCGGCCCGGCACTGCTCATATCCAAAGCCAGCCCGCCAAAGGCAGCCAGGACCACAGCCTCGCGCCGGCCCCGCAGCAAGCACCAGGATACCGCCGCGACCATCACCAGATCGGGATGGACGCCCCCGACGCGCAGCCCCAGGGCAAGGGCCGACTGCATCATCCCAGCGATAGTCCCGGCAATAGCCAGCACGACAAGCATTAGATCACGCTTTACTCCTGGGGCGCTCGCATGTCGCTAGCGACATCCACCGGCGCAAAGTTCAGCAGCACCATCACCCTCTCCAGGTCCGCCGCGGACACGGCAGGAACCAACACGGCCTCCTTGAACATGGAAGCCTCGGTCTGCAGCACCTCCACCACCTGCCCGATGACCAGCCGGGTTGGCAGGTTGCCTCCCAAGCCTGACGAAATGACGATATCGCCTCGCTCGATGGAGCTATCCTGCGTGACATAGCGCAAGACCAACCTATGCCCCTGGGCACCCTGGACCACGCCCGTGGCGCGAGAGCGCTGCACCAAGGCGCTGACCGAGCTGGAGGGATCGGTGATCAGCAAGACCGTGGCCGAGTTGTCGGTCACCGAGCTGATCCGTCCCACCAGGCCATCGGCCGCCAGGACGGGCATGTTCACCTCGATGCCATCGTTGCGTCCTCGGTCGATGACCAGATAGCCTAGCAGGTTATTGGGGTCGCGTCCAATGACCTCGGCCGCGAGGAGCTGCTGGGTAGGCGCGGCCTGCTTGAACTCCAGCAGGCGCCGGAGCGACTCGTTCTCGAGCTCGGCCTCCTGGAGCAGCACGATCTGCTTGCGCAGCTCATCGTTCTCCTCCCGCAGAGCCCGGTTCTCCTCCACCAGCGTCTGGCGCGAATGCATGCGCTCGGCCACGCCCGAAAATGCCCGCTCGACCGCAGCAACGCCATACTGCACGGGGGCAGCCACATAGGAGAACGCGTCGCGAATGGGGTTATTGGCCTGGATGCCATCCAACACGAGCGAGGCCAACACGAGGGCCAGCACGGCGATGAGGGCCACCGCTGGGCCGCGCTGTTTCTTCACAAGAGCTCCCTGCCGAGCACCGTTCGCACTAGGCCGTGCGCGAACCGCTGACAGAGCCTCGCTGCAGCGTCGCCAGCACCTTGTGGTAGCGGTCGAGATCCGAGGCGATAGCACCGGCACCGCGCGCCACACAGGTCATGGGATCCTCTGCTCGATAGACGCGCATGCGCGTCTCCTCCGAGAGCCGCTCGGGTAAGCCCTGTAGCAGCGAGCCACCGCCCGCCAACACGATGCCCTGTTCCATCAAGTCGGCCATCAGTTCTGGGGGAGTCTCGTCCAGCGCCTCGCGCACCGTCTCGATGATCACTTCCAGTGGCCCAGACAGCGCCTCACGGATCTCGACGCTGCTCACCTGCACCGCCTCGGGCAGGCCAGTGATCAGATCCCGGCCGCGCACGGTGATCGTCTGCTCCTCCGGCAGCGGGTAGGCCGAGCCGATGGCCACCTTGGTGCGCTCTGCCATCCGCTCGCCGATAAGCAGGTTGTACTTTTGCCGACAGTGCTGGATGATCACCTCATCCATCTCGTCGCCCGCCACCCGAATAGAGCGGCTGACCACGATGCCCCCCAGGGCCGTCACCGCCACCTCGGTGGTGCCGCCGCCGATATCGACCACCATGCTGCCCACCGACTCGCTCACCGGCAGCCCGGCTCCGATGGCGGCAGCCATGGGCTCCTCCACCAGATAGGCGTACCTAGCCCCGGCCGATAGCGCGGCCTCGTGGACGGCGCGCTTTTCCACCTCGGTGACGCCGCTCGGGATCCCGATCACCACCCGCGGTTTGCTGCTGAAC
>Ga0123328_1003214_pt1 | contig 14116 bp, 9 predicted proteins | sample BioC12SIPDNA_2_FD_89702 | JGI IMG/M metagenome (GOLD analysis project Ga0123328, IMG submission 89702) | Anaerobic biogas reactor microbial communites from Washington, USA - Biogas_R1_A C12 SIP DNA | ecosystem: Engineered > Bioreactor > Anaerobic > Unclassified | place: Washington, USA...
AGGGTCCCAACGGCGGTTAATCTCCACCAGCTCCGTCTGCAGCTCGGCCAGGCCGCGCGTATTGCGCGCCTCGGCTTCGGCGAGGTAAGAGAGATCGGTGGCCCAGTTTTCGATGCGGCTTTCGATGGCCGGTAGTCGGTTCTGGATGGTGCCGATCAGGTTGGCCAGCCGTGCTTCTTCGGCCTGCCGCAGCTCCATCTCGTTCTGCAGGCGCGGGATGGCGGGCAGCTCCTTACGCAGCTCGGCAATCTCGCGCACGTTGCCCTCGTGCTCGACGCGCCGCAGCCGCTCCATCTCCCCTTCCGACTCGATGCGCCGCTGGTCGTACTTCTCGATGAGGCCGACGATCTCGTCCTTGAAGGTCGCCATCTGGCTGTCCACCTGTGGCAGACGCGCGACCTGGGAGGTGAGGCCGGCAAGTCGCTCTTCGAGGTCTTTGATGCGCCGGTTGCGGCTCTCCAGCTCGCGCTCCTGCAGGCCGACCTTTTTCTCGATTTCGGCGACGCGCTTCTGCGCCTTACGCCGCTCTTCGTCCAGCCATTCCAGCCGGTTGCGCAGCTCTTCGATTTCCGGGTTCCCGTTCGCCTTGCTTGCCATGCTCATCTCCTGCATGAGATCTCGTGTGTGGGCATTATAAGCGGCATCGGCCATTCGGCAAAGGGGGGTTAAGAGAGCTGTTAGCTATCAGCCATAAGCCGTAAGCCAGAAGCTTTTGGCTTCTGGCTTAAAGCTTACGGCTTATGGCTTCCTGCTATATAATCCCCCCATGCACATCGCCATTGACGCGCGCATGCCGGCTTACCGGGAAGGGGGGATCAGCCAGTACGTGAGGCAGCTTCTGCCGGCGCTGGCGGCGGTGGACGGCGAGAACGTCTACACCGTGCTGGAGAGCCGCCGGCAGCAGGACGCGCTGGGGCCGGATGCGCCCAACTTCCGGCGCGCGCGGCTGGTCACGCCGCCCCATCACCGGCTGGAGCGCTGGGCGCTGGGCGTGGAGCTGATGGCTCACCGGCCGGACGTGCTGCACAGCCCCGACTTCATCCCGCCGGCCTTTGGGGCGCGCTGCCGTGTGATCACCGTACACGACCTGAGCTTCCTCCATTACCCGGAGCACCTGACGGCGGAAAGCCGCCGCTATTACAACGAGCAGATCGCCTGGGCCGTGCGGCAGGCCGACGCCATCAGCGCCGATAGCGAGCAGACCCGCCAGGACCTCATCGACATGCTTGGCGTGCCGCCGGATCGCGTGCGCACCATCCATCTGGCGGCGAATCCTGTCTACCGGGAGCCGGTCGGCGCGGAAGAGGTGGCGGCGACGCTGGCCCGGCACGGGCTGGCGCCGGGCTACCTGCTTTTCGTCGGCACGCTGGAGCCGCGCAAGAACGTGCCCACGCTGCTGCGCGCCTACCGGCTGCTGCGCGATGAGACGGGCTTCGACGGGCCGCTGGTGCTCGTGGGCGGGCGCGGCTGGCACGACGAGGCCATCTTTGCCACGGTCGAGGCGCTGGCCCTGCAGGGCGCCGTGCGCCACCTGTCCGGCGTGGACGATGCAACGCTGCTCCATCTCTACCACGGCGCGGCGCTGCTGGCCCTGCCGAGCCATTACGAGGGCTTCGGCCTGCCCGTGCTGGAGGCGATGCATTGTGGCTGCCCCATCGTCTGCAGCGACCGGGGCTCGCTGCGCGAGGTGGCCGGGGATGCGGCGCTGCTGCTGCCGCCCGGCGACGCGGGCGCCTGGGCCGAAGCGCTGGCCCGCGTGCTCGAAGATAGCGCCCTGCGCGCCCGGATGATTGCCGCGGGATGCGCGCAGGCCGCCCGCTTTAGCTGGGAAAAGACGGCGCGGGAGACGGTGGCCCTCTACGCGGAGGCCGGCGCATGAACACGCTCGACGTGCTGCTGCTTGTGCCGCAGCTGCCCTACCCGCCGCACCAGGGCACGAGCCTGCGCAACTTCAACATCATCCGCGGGATCGCCGGGCGCCACCGCGTGCACCTGCTCGCCGTGGTCGAGGCGCAGCCGGCCGGGGTCACGGTGCTGCCCGACGTGCCGGAGCCGCTGGCCGAGCTGGTGGCGCGGGTGGAGCTTGCCGTCGTGCCGCCGCGCACGCGCGTGGAGCGCGTCCGCCGGCTGCTGACCGACCGCCGGCCGGACATGGCCCACCGCATCTACGGGCCGGCCTACGAGCAGGCGCTGGAGCGGCTGCTGCGCGCCCAGCCGTTCAACATCGTCCAGGTCGAGGGGATCGAGCTGGCGCCGGCGCTGGACGTTATCCAGAGGCTGCAGCCCCAGGCGGGCGTGGTCTTCGACGACCATAATGCCGAGGCCGCCCTGCAGGCGCGCGCCTTCCAGACCGACCTGCGGCAGCCGCGCCGCTGGCCCGCCGCGGCCTACTCGTGGCTGCAGGCGGCCCGTCTGGAGCGCTTCGAGCGCTGGGCCTGCCAGTCGGCCGACTGGATAACGGCGGTGAGCGACGCGGACCGGGAGAGCCTGCTGGGTCTGCTGGGGCCGTCCGCGCCGCCGATCACCGTCGTGCCCAACGCCATCGACGTGACCCGCTACCAGCTTCCGGTCAGCGGCGAGGTCCCGCGCTACGACGTCGTCTTCAGCGGTAAGATGGATTACCGGCCCAACGTGGACGCGATGCTCTGGTTCGGGCGCGAGATCTGGCCCCTCATCCGCCAGAACCGGCCGGAGACGACCTTCGCCATCATCGGGCAGAAGCCGCATCCCCGGCTGGACGCGCTGCGCGAGCTGCCGGGCGTGACGATCGCCGGGATGGTGCCCGCGGTCGAGCCCTATCTGGCGGGGGCGACCGTCTACGTGATGCCCCTGCGCATGGGCAGCGGCACGCGGCTGAAGCTGATCGAGGCGATGGCGGCGGGCGTGCCCATCGTCAGCACGAGTCTGGGCGCCGAAGGCTATCCGGTGCGGCACAGCCACGAGCTGCTGCTGGCCGACGAGCCGGCGGCGTTTGCCCGCGCCGTGCTGCGCCTGCTGGAGAACCGCGACATGCGCGCCCGGCTCATCGCCGCCGGCCGGCACATGGCCTGGCAGTTCGACTGGCGGCGGGTGATGCCGGCGTTTCTGGAGATTTATGAGCGGATTGGGTTGGCAGTGGGCAGTAGGCAGTAAGCAGGAAGATCGAGCTTCCAACTACCCACCGGCAACTGCCAACTACCAACTCTATCCCGCCTTCCCAAGCCGCTGCGCGATCGCCGCTACGTCGCGGCGCAGGGCGGCGAGGGCGGGGTAGTCAGGCGCCTGGGAAAGGTCCTGCTGCAGTCCGGGGAGCGCATTGGCGTGGCGGCGCATGCGCTCGTAGGCGGCCGTCGCCTCGTCCGCGCCGCCGCGCTGCTCCAGCGAGCGGGCCAGGTAGTAGCTGGCGAGCAGGTCGAGCTGCGGGTTGCCGGAGCCGCGCTCGGCTACCAGCGCCAGGTGGGGGATCGCCTCGCCATAGGCGCCCAACTGGTAAAGCGCGGCGCCCAGGTGGAAGCGGTAGCCGGCGTCACGCGGGCGCAGGGCGACGGCCTGCTCCAGCGCCCGCCGCCCCTCTTCGAGATGCCCATCGGCGACCAGCGCCTGCCCCAGCCGCGCCTGGCTGGCGTCACTTTTCGGGTTGATGGCGACGGCGCGCCGGGCGCTGGCAATGGCGTCGGGCAGGCGGGAGAGGGCGAAGAAGATGAGCGTGCGCAGGTAGTGGGTCTCCCAGCGCTCCGGCCGCTTCTCCAGAGAGCGGTCGGTGAGGGCCAGCGCTTCTTCCAGCGAGCCGCCCTGGTAGAGACGCACGGCGCGGTGCAGGTAGGGCGGCAGGACGACGAAGCGCAGGTATTCCATCAGGAGATAGCCGGCGATGAAGCCAAGCGCGGTGACGAGCAGATTCTGCGTGGCGAAGTAGGCGACCAGCCCCGCCGCCAGCGGCAGGATGAAGAGCAAGTTATGGCGACGGTCCATAATCAGTCCAGCGGAATCGCCGGCTCCTTCGGCGCGTGGCTGAGCAGCTCGACGCCGTCCTCGGTGACGACGACGAGGTCTTCAATGCGCACGCCGCCCCAGCCGGGCAGATAGACGCCCGGCTCGACGGTGACCACCATGCCCGGCTCCAGCGCCGTCGTCTTGCTCAGCGGGCTGAGGCGCGGCTCCTCGTGGATGTCCAGGCCGACGCCGTGGCCCAGCCCGTGGCCGAAATGCTCGGCGTGCCCGGCGGAGCCGATCACGTCGCGGGCCAGCGCGTCGGCGGCGACGCCGCTCAGCCCCGGCCGGATGCCGTCGAGCGCGGTCATTTCGGCCCGCAGGGTGAGGTCGTAGATTTCGCGAAACTGCTGGTCGGGTTCGGCGCCCAGGTAGAAGGTGCGCGTCAGGTCGCTCTTGTAGCCGTCCACCTGCGCGCCGAGGTCTACGACGATGGCGTCGCCGGGCTGCAGGCGGCGCTCGCCGGGGTCGTGGTGGGGCAGCGCGGCGTTGGGGCCGGAAGCGACAATCACGTCGAAGGCGACGGCCTCGCCGCCATTTTCGCGTAGTGATTTCTCAACAAGCCAGGCCAGCTCAGCCTCAGTCATGCCGGGTCGGGCCAGCTCCGGCACCTGCGAGACGGCGATATCGGTGACGGCGGCGGCGCGGCGGATCGTCGCCAGCTCGTCCTCGCTCTTCACAGCCCGCCACGCTTCGACGGTCGTCTCCAGCGGCTTCCAGCTCACGTTCTCCACGGCCTGCAGGTCGGCGAAGGCCTGCACGGTGAGGTGGTTGGCCTCGACGCCGAGGCAGCGGCCCGTGGCGACGTCGCGCACCGTCTCGGTGATGACGCGCCGCTCGCCCATCTGGTGGATGGCGAACGCCGGGGCCTGGGCTGCGGCCTGCTCCCAGTAGCGGAAATCGGTCGCCAGCCAGGCAGCGTCGGGCAGGATTAGCAGCCAGCCGGCCGAGCCGGTGAAGCCGCTCAGCCAGCGACGGTTCATGGGGTTGCTGATCAGCACGCCTTCGACGCCCCATTCCTCCAGCGCGGCGCGGACGCGGGCGAGACGTTGTTCGGTGGACATAAGCGTTCTCCTCTCGGCGGTCAGGTTGATTGTCTGCCGGGTGAGTTTTAGCCGAAATGGGCGAGAAGCGCCACGCTGGATGGCAAGCTTCCAGCTCGCCATCCGCATCCGGGCCGGTAGCCGTTTGGTCCCTGGTACTATTGTTCCCTGTTACCACCTGCAGGGGAACCCTATAATAGAAATCACTGGGCTGTCGGGAGGTACACAGTTGTCCTGGTTAGAAGCCGAGGTACACATATGTCCTGGCTAGAAGCCTCGGTCCTGCTGCTCTTATATGGCACCGCGCTCGTGGCGGGGTGGGCTGCCGCGCTGGTCTGGCGGCGGCGCGCCGGGGCGTGGGCAGGGCCGGTCGTCGTGCTCCTGCTGGCGTTGATCCCCTGGTCGCTCGGGCAGGCGATGGCCCTGCAGGTGGAGACAGTAGCCGAGAAGACGTTCTGGGAGCTGGCCCAGCTACCGGGCATCGTCACCGTGCCGGTCGCCTGGTTTGTGCTCTCGCTGCAGCAGGCGGGCAAGCAGCGCTGGCTGCGGCCACGAGTCCTGCTGCTGCTCAGCCTGCCCGGCATCCTGACGATGCCCCTGGCTCTGGCCTATTCTTACACGCCGCTGGGCCGCCTGATTTATACCGACGTCACCCTCGTGCGCGCCGGGCCGTTCGAGGCGGCGGTGACAGGCTACGGACCGTGGGCCTGGCTGCACATCAGCTATAACGCGATCCTGCTCGTCGGCGGCTCGATATGGCTCTATCCGGCGCTGCGCGAGCGGGCCGCCTTCGACAGCCGCTGGGGCCGGGCCGCGGCGCTGCTCGCCCCCTGGCTGCACTGGCCCTTCTTCCTGCTGACGCGCATGGGCGCGCTGGCCCTGGACCTCACGCCGGTTGTCTTTATGATCGGCGCCGGCCTGCTCGTCCTGGTGATGCTCCGCAATCCGCTCGCCGATCTGGTGCCTGTCGCGCGGCGCAGCGTGCTCGCCCAGATGGCCGACGGCGTGCTCGTCGTGGACGTGCAGGCGCGGATCGCCTACGCCAACCCGGCCGCCGAAGCCCTCCTGCAGCGGACGTCCGGTGCGCTCCACGGGAAAACGCTGGAAGGCGCCCTGCCGGCCTGGCGCGAGGTATGGGAGCGCGCCCGGCAGGACGCGTGTCTGGAGACCGAGGTGACGGTGGAGCACCCGAGCGGGCTGCGCCATGTAGAGCTGCGCCTGTCGCCGCTAACCAACGAGTCGGGCGAGCTGTGTGGGCAACTGGTGCTCTGGCACGATATCACCGCGCGGCAGACGGCCGCCGAGCTGCTGGTCCGCCAGGCCATGTTCGAGAAGCTGCTGACTGTGGCCCGCGCCACGGCGATGGGCGTGAGTCTGGAGGAGACGCTGCAGAACGCGCTGGACGTGGCCTGCAAGGTCACCGGCGCGGAGATGGGCAGTATCTTCCTGCTGGACGACGAGCGGCGCATCACGTCGAGCATTCTGGCACGCGGGGGCGTGCCGCCTCCGGGGAACCTGGACCTGGTGATGGAACACGGGCTGGCAGGCTGGGCCGTGCGCAACCGGAGCATCGCCGTGGTGGCGGATACTGCGCAAGACGCGCGCTGGCTGGAGCTTCCCGACCAGCCCGAGGAATGCCGCTCGGTGCTTGTCGCGCCTATTACGAGCGGCGGGCGGGTGCCCGGCGTGCTCACCCTGCAGCACAGCGAGCCGGGCCACTTTGGCGAAGGGGAAGTGGAGCTGATGCAGGCCGCCACGCACCAGATGGCCCTGGCGCTGCACAACGCCCAGATCTTCGAGCGGCAGCGGACGCTGGCCCTGCAGCAGGAAACAGTCTACGACGTACTCGCCATGATCAACGAGCGGCTGGCCGAACCGGACGTGCTCGACGTGGTCGTGCAGACGATCCGCGAGCGCACCGGCTGGCCGTCGGTTGCCATCCTCATCGCTCAGGGCGGCGAGCTGGTGGTCCGCGCCTCTACGGGCCTGCTGTCCTGCATGAAAGGGGCGCGCCTGCCCGACGACGCCGGCCATGCGGGGGCGGCATTCACCCGTGGCGTGACCAGGCTGGTCCGCGACGTCTACCACCAGCCGACCTATCTGCCGGTGGAGGGGCTGCGCAGCCTCGTGGCCTCGCCGCTCCGCCGCCAGGAACGGCTCGGCGTCTTCCTGGCAGGCAGCGACCGGCCCGACGCCTTCGGCGAGCAGGATCTGGGCATGGTCGAGCTGCTGGCCGAGGCGCTGGCGCTGGGCATGACCAGCACGCGCCTTTTTCGGGCCGTCAGCGACGAACAGACGCGGCTGGAGGCGCTCATCCAGGCCAGCCGCGACGGCATCGTGCTCGTGGGCCTGGACAGGCGGCTGCTGGTCATCAACCAGCGGGCGCTGGATTACGTGGGGCTGCCGGGCGCGCCGTCCGATTGGGTGAACGTGCCTCTGGAGAAGCTGCAGGAGGCGCTATTGGACCGCGAGCCGGCCCTTGCCGGCCTGCTCATCGCCGAGACGCAGCGTATCGCGAGGGGCGATCTGGACATCGGCGAAGGGACCGGCGCGGCCAACGGGCGAGACCTGCACTGGATGAACCTGCCGGTGAGCGCCGGCGATGCGGCGGTCGGCCGGCTGATCGTGCTGCAGGACATTTCCCGCGAGCGGGAGCTGCAGCGCATGCGCTCCGACGTGACGCACATGATGGTCCACGACCTGCGCAACCCGCTCAACGTCGTGGCCAGCGGGCTGGAAATGGCCCGCGCGGGCCTGCGCGACGTAGACCAGCCGAAGGTGAAGGAGATCCTGCGTATCGCCGGCCAGAGCACCGAGCGCCTGCTGGCCCTGGTAGACGACATCCTGCACATCAGCCGGCTGGAGGACGGCCGGCTGCCCCTCGATCTGCAGCTAACCAGCCTCGGCGCGCTGGTTCAGGACGCGCTGGAGGCCGAGCGACCGCTGGCCGAGGCCAAAGGGCTGGAGCTGGTGGCGCATATCCAGCCTGACCTGCCACTGGCCAAGGCCGACCCCTGGCTGCTGACGCGCGTGCTGCACAACCTGGTGGACAACGCCATCAAGTTTGCGCCTCCGGGCAGCCCCATTACGGTAACCGTATGCCGGCGGGAAGGCGCGTTCGTCGTCAGCGTGCAGGACCACGGGCCGGGCGTGGCCGCCGACATGCGCGAGCGGCTGTTCGAGAAGTTCGCCAGCAGCGACGGGCACAAGCGCGGGACAGGTCTGGGCCTGGCCTTCTGCCGGCTGGCCGTCGAAGCGCACGGCGGGCGTATTGGTGAGCGCAACGCCAACGGAGACGGGGCGATCTTTGAATTCACGCTGCCGCTGGCTGTGGAGCCTGCGCCCGTGGAGATGCGGCTGCCGGAGGTTCAGTCTGTTATCTGAATGCGGCCCTCGCCGGGGATGACTTCGCCGACGTGCCAGGCGGGGCAGCGGGCCAGGAACGGCGTCACGGCGTCGGGCGACAGGGCAACCAGGAGGCCGCCGGACGTTTCCGGCGTCCAGAGCATATCCTGCATGAGTGTGGAGACGTGTTCGGAAAAGGTCACGTAGGGGGCAAAGTAGCTGAGATTGTTGCCCATGCCGCCGGGGAAGCTTCCGGCCTCGCCATAGCGCAGCGCGCCGGGCAGCCAGGGGAGCCGCGCCAGATTGAAGCGAAAATCCACACCTTCCTGGGCCACAGCCATCTCCCGCGCGTGGCCGAGAAAGCCGAAGCCGGTGATGTCGGTCATGGCGTGCGCGCCGGCTGCCAGGGCGGCCTCCGACGCGCCACGGTTGAGCAGCTTCATGCTCGTCGTCGCCGCCGTCACATCTTCGGCGCTCGCCATCTCATTCTTCAGCGCCGTGGCGACGACGCCCGTACCCAGCGGCTTGGTCAGCAAGAGCTGGTCGCCCGGCCGGGCGCCGCCCTTCCGCCGCACCCGGTCCGGGTGGACGAGACCGGTGACGGCGAGGCCGTATTTCGGCTCGCGGTCGTCAATGCTGTGCCCGCCGGCGATGACGGCGCCCGCCTCGGCGACCTTCTCGGCGCCGCCGCGCAGCACGTCGCGCAGGATGGCGCGGTCGAGGTTGGCCGGCCAGGCGACAAGGTTGATGGCAAAGAGGACCTGCCCGCCCATAGCGTAGATGTCGGACATGGCGTTGGCAGCGGCTATCGCCCCGAAATCATAGGCGTCGTCCACGATGGGCGGGAAGAAGTCGGTGGTGCTGACGATGGCCCGGCTGTCGTCCAGCCGGTAGACAGCGGCATCGTCCGCCCGTTCGAGGCCGACGAGCAGGTCGGGGTAATCTTCAGGTGCGAACAGGTCGCGTAGCGGCTGCAACACGTGCGCCAGCTCGGCCGGGCCGAGTTTGGACGCTCAGCCCGCGCAGGAGGCGAGCGTGGTCAGCCGGATCCGTTTGCCTTCGGTCATCTTATCCTGTGAGGCCGGGCGTGGCGGCAGGCCCGCCCGGTCCATTCATCGAGTAAAGCGGAAACGTGCGTTATGACAACGGGAAGTATACAGAGCGTGAGCGGGAGGGGCAACGGCGTTGACGCGATCTACCGGGGCGCTATAATGCGGCTCATGAATCCCAGACCCTTCTCGCGCTTCGAGATGCTGGCGCAGCGGCTGGTAGAGGGAGCATTTGGCCGGCTGTTCGGCGAAGACAGCCTGGCGCGCGAAGTAGCGGCGCGGCTGGCCGATTACCTGGACGAGAGCCGGCGGGGGTCTGTCTCCCCCAACGAATACCATCTCTATTTCCACCCGGACGACTTCGAGCGGCTGCGCGACCAGAAGCTCGACCTCGAGGAGCGGCTGGCCGATTACGTGCGCCAGCTTGCCGAACAGGGCAGCATCGCCCTGAGCGGCCCGGCCCAGGTGGTGCTGGAGGCCGACGCGTCGGTGCCGGCCGGGCGCGTGCGCGTGGAGGCCCGCGAGCGGGAAGCAGAGCCGACCGTCACCGCCAATCTGCGCCAGGAGGTAGCTCGCGCCTACGAGCGGCTGCAGCTTCTGGACGCGTTTCTCATCGTCAACGGGCGGCGGCACATCTCCCTCGACCAGCCCGTGATCACGATCGGCCGGCGCATGGACAACGACGTGATCATCGACTCGCCGGTCGTCAGCCGCCAGCACGCAATCATCCGCTGGCGCTACGGGCGCTTCGTGCTCTACGACGCGGGCAGCCGGGGCGGCGTCGCGGTCAACGGCGACCCGTGTACGGAGTGCGTACTGCAGCCGGGCGACCTGATCACCCTGGCGGGGCGGGTGAACCTGATCTACGGGGATGGGCTGGACAGCCGCGAGAAGCTGCCGGCCGGCGAAGGCAGCCCGGCAGAGACGCTGACGCGCGACGACCTTAGATGAGCCTTCCTGTTCTTCTGTTCATCCTCAGATTGGTCGGGGCGGCGATCCTCCTGGCCTTTCTGGCCGTTATCGCCTGGCTGATCTACCAGGACCTGCGGCTCGTGGCGCGGGCGGCGGCGGCGCAGGAAAAGCCGCACAGCATCCTGCGGCGGCTGGACGGCGAGGCCGGCGCTGTCTTCCCGCTGGCGCCGGTGACGAGCATCGGCCGGGCGCCGGGCAACACCATCGTGCTGGAGGATGACTACGTCTCCAACGAGCACGCGCTGCTCATGCTGCGGGGCCAGCAGTGGTGGGTGGAGGACTTGAACAGCCGCAACGGCACGCTGCTCAACGGGGAGCGCCTGCACGCGCCGACAATCATCAGCGCCGGCGACGTGCTGACCATCGGCGGCAGCCAGCTAAAGCTGGAGGCGCTGCCGGTGGGCGAGGGGGGATAACGGAGCGCGGGCTTCCTGGCCCGCTCTTCTGAACTGTGATTCTCATGATGGCATGATTGCCTATGATTTCCTCGATCCCTCGCCGCGTTATCAATCATAGCAAATCATGTCAATCACATAGATCACAGTTCAGAACACCCCCATTGAACGTCCACGCTCCGGCGGTACAATCATTGCCACTGTGGACGCACAAGCAACGAAGGATACACCCCACGACGGCGGCGCGACGGCGCGGCGATTGCTGCTGGTCGGGCTGGACGGCGCGACGTTCGACGTGCTGCTGCCGCTGGCGGAGGCCGGCCGGCTGCCCGTGCTGGCGGAGCTGATGCGCGCCGGCAGCCACGCGCCGCTGGCCTCGACCATCCCGCCCATCACGCCGACCGCCTGGACAACCGTCTTCACCGGCAAGAACCCCGGCAAACACGGCATCTACGATTTCCGCGAGCTGGACCCGGCGACCTACGCCCGCCGGCCCGTGCACGTCGATCGCCATCGCCAGAAGAGCCTGTGGGACCTGCTCGGCGTGAGAGGGCGGCGCAGCATCGTGCTCGACGTGCCCTTCACCTACCCACCGCGCCCGCTGAAAGGGCTGATGCTGACCGGCTACGGCACGCCGCGCACGCCGGGAACGCGCTTCACCTATCCACACGACCTGACCGGCCTGCTGCCGCCGGAGCTGCACGACCAGATTCGCGTCGCCCTGCCGGCGCACGCCTTCGACCGCAGCCGGGCTTTCGTCGACGAGTGGCGCGCGATCATGGACGGCAGGCGACGGCTGCTGGCCCATCTGGCCCGCCACGAGCCGTGGGACTTCTTCTTCGCCGTCTTCAGCATCACCGACAACATGGCCCACGTCTTCTGGACCTTTCTGGACCCGGCCCACCCGAACTACGAGCGGGCCGAGGCGCCGGCTTTCCGCGAGGCGTTCCTCGGCGCCTACGAGCAGTGTGACGCGGCGCTGGGCGAGCTGCTGGCGGCGGCCGGGCCCGACGTAAACGTGCTGGTCATGTCCGACCACGGCTTCGGCAGCATCTACACCCGCCAGTTTCTCTTTGAGCGGCTGGCGTCGGGCGGCTTCCTGCAGTACAGCGGCGGGCAGCTCAACGTGCGCGGGCGTCTGCTGCGCCTCCTGCTGGCCGCCTACACGCGCGCGCCCTTCCTGCGCGAGATGGTCAAGGCGCTGCGGCCGGGCGGCAAGCAGCTGTTGAACGAAGGGCTGCGGCGCACGGGGCTGATGCCGGAAAACGCGGCGGTGGACACGGCACGCTCACCGCTGCTGCCTACCGACTTTGGCCTGCAGCTCTGGGTGAACAGCCGCGATCGTTTTCCGCAGGGGCCGGTCGATCCGGCGGAGAGAGCGGCGCTGCTGGACAGGGCCAGCGCCCACCTGCGGGCGGCGACGGCGCCGGACGGGCAGCCGATTGTCGCCGCGACCTACCGGGGCGCGGAGCTATACCACGGGCCGGAAGCGGCTGCCGGGCCGGACCTGATTATCGAGCTGGCGAACTTTTACCGGCCAGATGGCGGCGGCGCGCGCAACCCGCACCTGGAGGGCGGGCACACGCCGCAGGGCATCCTCATCGCCGCCGGGCCGGATATCGCGCGCGACGCCCGCCTGCCGGAGCCGGCGCTGGTGGACCTGGCGCCGACGGTGCTGCATCTGCTGGGCGAGGCGGTGCCGCCGGACATGGACGGGCGCGTGCTCGCCGGACTGGAGGCAGCGCCGCGCCCCGTCAGGCGCGGCACGGAGCCGGCCGTCCGCGACGACCAGCGCGAGACGGCCGATTTCACCCCCGCCGAGCGGGCCGAGCTGGAGGACCAGCTCCGGCAGCTTGGCTATCTCTAGCCATGGGCCTCGCCAAACGCAGCGTCACCGCCGTCGCCTGGAACATTCCGGCCAACCTGCTCACGCTGCCCATCCTGCTGGTGCGCGGCATCCTGCTATCGCGCTGGCTGCCGGTGCCGTCGTTCGGCATCTACGCCTACGCCAGCAGTATCGTCGGCCTCAGCGCGCTGCTCGCGGATTTCGGCATCGGCAGCGCGCTGCTGCACCGGGCGCCGGAAACGGAAGACGAGCAGGAGGCGGCTGCCGTACACTTCACCCTCAAGCTGCTTCTGGGCGGCGTCTGGCTGGCGCTACTCGTCGCCGGGACGCTCATCTTTGCCGAAGGCGAGCTGCGGCTGGCGCTGCTCGTGCTCGGCGGCATCACCGCCCTGGGCAACCTGACCGGCACGCCGAACATGCTGCTCGTGCGCCGGGTCGTCCATCGCCGGCTGGCCCTGCTGCACTTCTTTGAAGGGCTGCTGACGACGGTCGTCGCCCTAGTCCTGGCTTATCGGGGCGTCGAGCTGTGGGCGCTGCTGGCGGTAGACCTGACCGCCGTGCTGACGCGGCTGGCCTTCTACTACGGCTGGCGCCCGGTCTGGAGGCCGCGCCTGCGCTGGTCGCCGGGCGTGGCGCGCTATATGCTCAGCTTCGGCAGCCGCTCGATGCTGGCGAATGTGCTCGTCGGCGCCATCGACCGGGCCGATAACCTGTGGGTGGGCAGCTACCTGGGCGACGCGGCGCTGGGCATCTACTCGCGCGCCTTCACTTTCGCCGCCTACCCGCGCCGGCTGCTGGCGGCCTCGGTTGACGCCGTCGCCGGGGGCACCTTCGCCGAGTTGAAGGGGCAGCGCCGCGCCCTCTCCCGCGCTTTCGTCGGCAGCAACGCCCTGCTCATCCGCACCGGCTTTCTCATCGGCGGGCTGCTCAACCTCGTCGCGCCAGAGCTGATCCTGCTGCTGCTGACGGAGAAATGGCTGCCGATGGTCACGCCGTTCCGGCTGATGCTCGTCTTCGCCCTCATAGACCCGATCCGCAACGCCACGGCGAACCTATTCGTGGCAGTGGGCGAGCCGCAGCGCGTCGTCTGGACGCGGGCGGTGCAGCTCGCGGTGCTCGTGGGCGGCCTGTTCCTCTTCGGCTCGCTCTGGCAGATCAACGGCGCGGCGCTGGCGATTGACGTCATGTTGCTCGTGGGCACAGCGCTCTTCCTCTGGCAGGCGCGCCTCTTCGTCGATTTTTCATTCTGGCGGCTGTTTGGGCCGCCGGCGCTGGGCGTGGTCGTGGGCCTTTTGCTGGCCTGGGGCGGGGCGGCGCTGGTTGGGGCCGCGCCGGTCTGGCTGGCTGCGCTGGTCAAGGTGGCGGCCTATGCGGCAGGATACGGGCTCGTGCTCCTGCTTCTGGAGCGGGAGACGCTGCTGGCGGCGGCGGCCCGCGTGCTCATCGCCCTGTTCGGCGTGGAGCGGCTGCCGGCGGGGCTGGCGCGCTGGTCGGGTC